>Ga0114930_10005506_pt1 | contig 10413 bp, 8 predicted proteins | sample AnhtaG_FD_87300 | JGI IMG/M metagenome (GOLD analysis project Ga0114930, IMG submission 87300) | Deep subsurface microbial communities from Anholt, Denmark to uncover new lineages of life (NeLLi) - Anholt_01485 metaG | ecosystem: Environmental > Aquatic > Marine > Oceanic > Sediment | place... | reverse complement strand
GTCTTCGCGCGCGAACGGGTCGGCCGCGCCGGTGACCGGCAGGATCACCGCGATCGACAGCGCCACCAGCCCCATGCCGAACAGGATGGTCGGGCCGATGCCGACGACGGTTTCGAGCTCGCGGTGGATGCCGAGCCGCACCACGATGCGGTGCAGCGCCACGGGAATGACGATCGCCTTGAACGCGAGCGCGATGGTGGCGGTCAAGTAGAGATGCGGCGCGGCTTGCACGTTGGCCTGCCACGCCACCGACAGCGCCAGCATCAGGGCGTGCAGCGCGAACACCTTGAGCAGGCCGAACATGCGGTCCTGGTACAGCAGCATGAAGCTGATCAGCACCATGCCGCCGGCGAGCAGGTGCGCGATGTCGAAGTCGAGGCCGCGGGTCATGGCGCCTACAGGCTCCGCGTCACGAACAGCAGCACGAGGCCGAGCAGCCCCAGCATCAGCGCCACGCCCAGGAATTCGGGCACGCGGAACACGCGCATCTTGGCGATCGAGGTCTCGAACACCGCCAGCAGCACGCCGCCGCCCAGGAGCTTGGCCGCGTAGGCGAGCGCCCCCGCGGCGTAGGCCGCCGGCCCCTCGGCCGCGCTTGCCACGCCCCAGGGCGCGAACACGCAGGCGATCAGCGAGACGTAGAGCAGGAGCTTCAGCGCGGCCGCTGCCTCGATCATCGCCAGGTGCCGTCCGGAATACTCCAGCACCATCGCCTCGTGCACCATGGTGAGCTCGAGGTGCGTGGCCGGGTTGTCGACCGGGATGCGCGCGTTCTCCGCCAGCGCCACGATCACCAAGCCCACCAGCGCCAGCGCCAGCGACACGCGCAGGCCCACATCGGGGCCCTGCATGAACTCGGCGACGGTGGAAAGCTGGGTGGAGCCCGCGACCAGCGAGAGCGTGAAGACGATCATCAGCATCGCGGGCTCGGCCAGCGAGGCGATCATCATCTCGCGCGACGAGCCGATGCCGCCGAAGCTGGTGCCCACGTCCATGCCCGCCAGCGCCAGGAAGAAGCGCGCGCTGCCGAGCAGCGCCACGATCGCGATCAAATCGCCCGCCCAGCTGAAGATCAACCCCGTGGCGAAGGTGGGGATCAGCGCGGCCGCCACCCACATGCCGGCGAACACGAGGTAGGGCGCGGTGCGGAACAGCCACGAGGCGTTTTCGGCCAGCACCGCCTCCTTGCGCGTCAGGCGCAAGAGGTCGCGGTAGGGCTGCAGCGGCGAGGGTCCGCGCCGGCCCATGAGCCGCGCCTTGATGAGCCGCACCACGCCGGTCAACAGCGGCGCCAGCGCCAGCACCAGCGCCATCTGCACGCCCTGCATCACGAGCTCGACGATCAGTGCCATACCGCCAACACCCCGAGCAGCAGCACGAGCGCCGCGAACACCAGCGTCAGGTAGCGCCGGATGGTGAGGAACTGGAGATGGTTCATGCGGTCGGCCGCCGCGGCGACGCCGCGCGCCACCGGCGCGTAGAACAGGTCCCAGGCCAGATCCTTGAGGTCGACGTGGAACCGCGCCGCGCGCACCTCGCCCGGCAGCGGCATGTCCACGTGCTCGCGCGCGTGGAACACGGTCGTGCCGAACACGCGGCGGATCGGCTGGGCGAAGCTGCCGGCGGTGTACTGGGTGGCCGGGTCGGCGCTGGGCGTGCCGCAGTCCCAGATCGCCCCGCGCCGCATGGCGCGCGTGGCGAAGCGGTGGATCACCAGGGCCGGGATCACGGTCGATACCGTGATGAACAGCAGCAGCAGCAGGCCGTTGTACGAGCTGCGCGCCTCGGCCACCGGCACCAGGGTCAGCCACGGCAGGCCCATCTGCGGCGTGAGCCGGTCGCCGACCAGGAGCTCGGCCACCGGTCCCAGCATGTCGACGAACAGTCCCGGCACCACGCCCACCACGATGCACAAGGCCGCGAGCGCCGCCATGCTGCCGATCTGCCAGCGGTCGGCCTCGGCGGCGCCGGAGGCCTGGCCGGAGCGCGGCCGGCCCAGGAACACGATGCCGAACGCCTTGACGAAGCAGGTGGCCGCCAGCGCCGCGGACAGCGCCAGCACCGCGCCCACCGCCGGCACGGCGAAGCGCAGCGTCCAGTCCGAGAGCTGCGGGCTCAACAGGATCGCCTGGAACGTCATCCATTCCGAGACGAAGCCGTTCAAGGGCGGCAGGGCCGAGATCGCCGCGCAGCCCACCAGGAACATCAGCGCCGTGACCGGCATGCGGTGGATCAGCCCGCCCAGCTTCTCCATGTCGCGCTCGCCCGTGGCCGCCAGCACCGCACCCGAGCCGAAGAACAGGAGGCTCTTGAACAGGGAGTGGTTGAGGACGTGCAAGAGCCCTGCGGCAAGGCCGAGCGCGGCGATGCCGGGGAAGCCCTGGGCCTGGAACGCCAGCGCCAGGCCCAGGCCGATATAGATGATGCCGATGTTCTCGACCGTGTGGTAGGCGAGCAGGCGCTTCAGGTCGTGCTGCATCAGCGCGTACAGCACGCCCATGACCGACGTCAGCCCGCCCAGCAGCAGCACCACCAGCCCCCACCACCAGTCGGGCTCGCCCAACAGGTCGAAGGCGATGCGCACGAATCCGTAGACCGCGACCTTGGTCATGACGCCCGACATCAGCGCCGAGACGTGGCTGGGCGCGGCGGGATGCGCGAGCGGCAGCCAGGCGTGCAGCGGCACGACGCCGGCCTTCGACCCGGCGCCGAGCAGCGTCAGCACCAGCACCAGCGCGGCGAGCCCCGCCCCCGGCGCCTGGGCGCGGATGGTCTCGAACGCGTAGCCGCCCTCGCTGCCCGCCAACAGGCCGAAGCCCAGGAGCAGCGCGAAGGTGCCCATGCTCGCCATGACCAGGTAGACGTAGCCGGCATAGAGGTTGTCGGCCTGGCGGTGGTTCGAGACCACCAAGAGCCACGAGCTCAGCGACATGAACTCCCACGACAGCAGGAACGCGAAGGCGTCGTCGGCCAGCAGCACCATGTTCATGCCGGCGAGGAACGGCGTGAAGAAGGCCAGCACCCGGCCGGGCTGGCGCTCGTGCGCGCCGTAGCCGATGCCGTAGAGGCTGGCGGTGAGCCCGCCCAGGTTGACCACCACCAGGAAGAAGGCGCTGAGCGCGTCGATGCGAAAATGCGCCCGGAGCCACGGAAGGCCGACGGGCAGCGTGGCGATGACCGGGCCGCCGCCCGCGGCGAGCGCCGCGAGGCCGAGCGCCAGCAGCGCCGCGCACGCCACGGCACCCCCGCCATAGACCCAGACCGCTGCGCGCGGCACGCGGCCATGCAGCGGGCCGCCGAGGCCGAGAAGAATCAGTGCAAGGATCGCGAGGGCGGCGACGATCAGCATTGTTGGATGGTGTCGCTGCCGCCGGAAGGGGCGGCCCCCTCGCGCTGGTGGAAACGGACGTACGGGATGCCTTGGGGCGGAGCATACTCCCCGCGCACGCGCGCGCAATAGCCCCGGTCGCAGAGCGGTCTCTGGTCAATCCGCGGGCGGCGGCGTATGAACGCGGCGATGCTCGTCCCCGGCTTTCTGATGCCGATGGCCGCCCCCGGCGCGACCGTGTTCGGCGTGATGTTCCTGCTCGATTCGATGGCGCGGGCTCTGCTGGTCTCGCTGATCCCGCTGACCGCCTACCGGATCCTCCAAAACGAGCGCGACGTCAGCATTCTCTATCTCTGCATCGGCTTCGCGGGGCTGGCGGGCACGCTGTCGATCCCGTTCCTGCTGCGGCTGATGCGGCGCAAATGGGTCTACAGCCTGGGATGCCTGGCGCTGGCGGGGATGGGGGCGCTGATCGCCACCGCGACGCTGCAGGGCCTGGCGGGGGGCATGTGGCTCAGGGTGTTCGGCACCGCCGCGCTCTACACCACCCTCAACCTCTACATCATGGACTACATCCAGAAGCGCGAGCTGGTGCGCACCGAGCCGGTCCGGCTTCTGTTCGGAGGCGTGAGCTGGACGCTGGGGCCGGTGCTGGGGGTGCTGGTCGCCGACCGGCTGGGCCTGTGGGCGGCCGCGGCGGCCGCTTCGGGCTGCGGCGCGCTGCTGTTCGGGTACTTCTGGCTGTTGCGCATCCGCGAGAATCCGGCGGTGGCCCCGGCCACGAGACCGCCGCCCAGCATGGCCTACAACCTGCGCCGGTTCTGGGCGCAGCCGCGCCTGCGCCTGGCCTATGCCATCGCCTTCACCCGGGGCATCTGGTGGACCATGTTCTACGTCTACGCCCCGCTGTTCATGGTGAAGGCGGGGTTCGACGCCTCGGTCGGGGCGCTGATCGTCTCGATCGGCAACGTGACCATGTTCTTGAGCCTCGTCTACGGCGCGATGGCGAGCCGCGCCGGGGTGCGGCCGGTGGTGGCGGGCGCGTTCCTGGCCTCGGGCGCGCTGTCGGTAGCGGTGGGGGCGACGGCCGGCCAGCCGCTGGTCGCCGCGGGGCTGCTGGTGGCCGGCGCCATGGCCACCGTGGCGTTGGACGCGCTGGGCGGCGTCACCTTCCTGCGCGCCGTCCACCCCTACGAGCGCGCGGAGATGGCCACGGTCTACAGCACCTACCGGCAGATCGCCGACATCACCGGCCCGATGGCGTTCGCCGTGATCCTGACCTTCCTGCCGCTGCCGGCGGTGTTCGCGGCCACGGGCGCGATGATGCTGGCGATGGCGTGGTTCGCGCTCTACCTGCCGCGCGGCATGTGACCCAAGGCGGGGCAGCGGAGCGAAATCGACGCGGGAGCGGAGGCGAATCGCCACTTTGGCCTTTACAAGAGTCGGGGGAGAGTCATATCAAGCGAAAAAAGGGCGGCCTGACGCGATGTCACGCTCGGCCGACCCTGGCGCAGCAGCCCCGGTGAGGCGCGCGCCGCGACGAAAGACCGGAGAAGGCATCCCGCATGGAAGACCGAATGTCGTTGGACACCGAGCCGCCGAGTAACGGCACCGGCTCAGGGCCCTTTGCCTCCGCTGCGACCATCGCCCGACCGGACGTCCAGACCAAGGCCATCGCCGCCAGCTTCTCCCTCCCCTCGGCGCCCGCCGCGCCGGCCAAGCGGCCAGCCGGCAACAGCCGGTTCCCCACCAGCCCAGAGACCAACGCGTTCCGCCGGCGCTTCTTCCCCGAGGCGTCCGCCCAGCAGTGGAACGACTGGCGCTGGCAGATCGGCCACCGCGTCAAGACGCTGAAGGCCCTGGGCCGCATCCTCGCGCTCTCGCCCGACGAGACCGGCGCCATCGAGCGCCACAGCGGCGCGCTGCCCGTGGGCATCACCCCCTACTACCTGAGCCTGATGGGCCGCGACGACCCGCAGGAGCCGCTCAGGCGCACCCACGTGCCGGTCGGCGCCGAGTACTACAAGGCCCGCGGCGAGGACGACGACCCGCTGGGCGAGGACAGGCACGCCGCCGTGCCGGGCCTGGTGCACCGCTACCCCGACCGGGTGCTGTTCCTGACCACCGGGTTCTGCTCGACCTACTGCCGGTACTGCACCCGCTCGCGCATGGTGGGCGACCCCGGAGGCGAATACAGCTTCAACTACGCGCAGTGGGAGCGGGCGCTGGAGTACCTGCGCGCGCATGCCGAGGTGCGCGACGTGCTGCTGTCGGGCGGCGACCCGCTGACCCTGGCGGACGAGAAGCTGGACTGGCTTCTGACCCGGCTGCGCGCCATCCCGCACATCGAGTTCATCCGCATCGGCACCAAGGTGCCGATGGTGCTGCCGCAGCGCATCACCCGCGACCTGGTGAAGATGCTGCGCAAGCACCACCCCCTATGGATGAGCATCCACGTCACGCATCCGAAGGAGCTGACGCCCGAGACCAAGGAGTCGACCGCGCGGCTGGCCGACGCGGGCATCCCGCTGGGCAGCCAGACCGTGCTGTTGAAGGGCATCAACGACTCGGTCGAGGTGATGAAGCCGCTGATGCACGGGCTGCTGCGCTACCGGGTCAAGCCCTACTACATCTTCCAGTGCGACCCGATCTCGGGTTCGGCGCATTTCCGCACGCCGGTCGAGAAGGGCATCGAGATCATCGAGGGCCTGCGCGGCCACACCACGGGCTACGCCGTGCCGCAGTTCGTGATCGACGCGCCGGGCGGCGGGGGCAAGATTCCCTTGCTGCCGGAGTACCTCCTGGGGCGCGACGGCGACGACCTGGTGATGCGCAATTTCGAGGGGAGCGTGTTCCGCTACGCCGATCCGGACGGCCGGGTGGCGGCGGATCGGCCGATCCGGCAGGCGGCCGAATAGAACAACGCCGGGGCGGCCGCCAAACGGGCAGATATCCGGGCCGCCGGCGACGGGGAGTCTTTCGTGACGGGGATGCTGGTCGGCCTGACCTACGACCTCAGGCCCGACTATCTGGCGCAAGGCTACAGCCGGGAAGAAACCGCGGAGTTCGACAGCCCCGCGACCATCGAGGCGTTGGAGGGGGCGATCCGCGCCCTCGGCCACCGCCCCGAGCGCATCGGCAACATCCGCGACCTGGTGCAACGCTTGGCTGAGGGCCGGCGCTGGGATTTGGTGTTCAACCTGGCCGAGGGCCTCAACGGCGTGGGGCGCGAAGCCCAGGTGCCGGCGGTGCTCGACGCCTACGGCATCGCCTACACCTTCTCCGATCCCGTGGTGATGGGCCTCACGCTCGACAAGGGTCTGACCAAGCGCGTGGTGCGGGACTGCGGCGTGCCCACCCCCGACTTCGCGGTGGTGGCGGAGGAGGCCGACGTCGCGCGGGTGGCCCTGCCCTATCCGCTGTTCGCCAAGCCGGTGGCCGAGGGCACGGGCAAGGGCATCACGCCCGCCTCGCGCATCCTCGACCCGGCGCAGCTCGCGGCGGTCTGCCGCGACCTGCTGGCGCGCTACCGCCAGCCGGTGCTGGTGGAGGCGTTCCTGCCCGGGCGCGAGTTCACGGTCGGCCTGGTCGGCACCGGGGCCGCGGCCGAGGCGGTCGGCGCCCTGGAAGTGGTGCTGAAGGACAACGCCGAGCCCGTCGCCTATTCCTACGTCAACAAGGAGGAATGCGAGGAGCGCGTGATCTACCGCCTGGCCGGCGACGCCCAGGCGCGCGAGGCCTGCGGCGTGGCACTGACGGCGTGGCGGGCGCTCGGCTGCCGCGACGCCGGCCGCGTGGACCTGCGCGCCGACGCCGCGGGCCGCGTCAACTTCATCGAGGTCAACCCCTTGGCCGGGCTGCACCCCAGCCATTCCGACCTGCCGATCCTGTGGCAGCAGGCGGGCAGGTCCTATGTCGAGCTGATTCGCCGGATCGTCGATTCGGCGTCCGGGCGCATCGGCACGGGCAAGCTTCGGCCGCCCCGGGCCGCGCCGCGCGCCCGGTCCGCGGCGGCGGAATAGCGCCATGCCCCGAGCCGGCACGGCACGGACGATCGCGATCCTGCACGGCGCGGTGCCGCCCGCGGCGCCGCCCGACGACCAGGACACGCTGGTGCAGGTGGCGGTGGTGGCCGCGGCGCTGAAGCGCCTGGGCTATCGCGCCGAGCCGGTGCCGGTGACGCTCGACCTCGCGGCGATGCTGCGGCGCCTCAAGGCCATGAAGCCGCTGGTCGTGTTCAACCTGGTCGAATCGATCGGCGGGGTGGGCCAGCACCTGCACCTGCCGGCGGCGGCGATGGACGCGGCGGGGATTCCCTACACCGGCTGCGGCACGGTGGCTTTGATCGAAACCGGCAACAAGCTGATCGCCAAGCGGCGGCTGAAGGAGGCCGGCATCGCCACGCCCGCGTGGTTCGCGGCCGGAGGCCCGGATGCCGGCCTGAGCGGCCGGATGATCGTCAAGCCGGTGTGGGAGGACGCCTCGATCGGCATCGACGCCGGAGCGGTCGTGACCGGCGCGGCGGGCGCGCGCCGCCGCATGGCCGAGATGCAGGCGCGCCTCGGCGGCCAGTGGTTCGCCGAGGCGTTCGTGGAGGGGCGCGAGTTCAACATCGCGCTCCTGGAAACGCCCGGTCGCGCGCCGGACGGCCTGCTGGTGCTGCCCGCGGCGGAGCTGCGCTTCGTCGATTTCCCGCACGGCATGGTCCGCATCGCCGACTACGCCTCGAAATGGGACAAGGACTCGTTCGCCTACCGGAACACGCCGCTCAGCCTGGACCTGCCGCCGGCCGACGCGGCCGCGGTCGCGCGCATGGGCGGGATCGCCCGCGCGTGCTGGCGCCTGTTCGGCCTCGGCGGCTATGCGCGGGTGGATTTCCGCCTGGATTCCGCGGGCGAACCCCTGGTGCTGGAAGTCAACCCCAACCCCTGCTTGTCGCCCGATTCCGGCTTCGGCAAGATGCTGGAAAGGTCGGGAATGGACTTCGACCGGGGAATCGAAGCGATCATCGAGGCGAGGTTGCGCCGCCATGCTGTCGTCCGCCGAACGGCTTGAAGCCGGCATCGTCGTCCCTCCCCCGCGCTTGCGCGACATGGTCGGGCGCGGCGACGTGGCAGCCGTGCGCGCCATCGTCGAGGCGACCGGGTTCTTCCGCCCCGACGAGGCGGACGTGGCGGTGGAGCTGGTCGAGGACTACTTGCACAAGGGCGCCAAGGCCAGCGGCTACCGCTTCCTGTTCGCCGAAGCCCCGGGCGAGGCGCTGCCGCTGGGCTATGCCTGCTTCGGGCCGATCCCGTGCACCGAGGCGAGCTGGGACTTGTATTGGATCGCGGTCCGCCCGCAGCTCAAGGGCCGCGGCATCGGGCGCGCGCTGATGCGGCGCCTGGAAGCGGCGGCGCGCGCCGAGGGCGCGCAGGCCATGTACATCGAAACCTCGGCCCGGCCGCAATACGACCCGACGCGCGCCTTCTATCTCGCCTGCGGCTACCGCATCGAGCACGTGTTCCAGGACTTCTACGCGCCGGGCGACGGCCGCGCGGTGTACGTGAAAAGGCTGGGCTAGGCAGCGTCCTTCGGCCAGCGGCGGTGCAGCCACAGCCAGTCCTGCGGCCGTTCGCGGACCCAGCCCTCGATCTCGGCGTTGACCGCGGTCATGGCGGCCAGGATGTCGGCCGCCTTGTCGCCGGTCTGCGGCAGGCGGAGCGGCTTGCCGCAGGTGACGCGGAAGCGCGCATGCGCCAAGCGCTCGACCCGGACCGGCACCACCGGGCAATCATAGCGGTAGGCGAGCTGCGCCAGGGCCGGGGCGGTCATGGCCGGGCGGCCCAGGAACGGCACGGCGATGCCGTCGTTCATCTTCTGGTCGACCAGCAGGATCACGTGCCCGCCCGCGCGCATCACCTCGATCAGCCGGCGTGCGCCGCGCGGGCCCTTGCGGATCAGCTCCACGCCGCTGGCGCCCTGGCGGCGGCGGATATAGGCGTCGAGGCCCGGATTGTTGGCGTTGCGATAGACGACGTGCACCGGGAGTCGGCGCATCAGCGCCGCGACCGTGACCATCTCCCAGCTCGAGAAATGCGCGGAGAACAGGATGCCGGTCAGCCCGTCGTCGCGCAGCGCGTCGAGCCGCTCGGCGCCCACGATCTCGACGCGCCGGTCCGCCTGCTTCAGGATCGAGTCGAGATGCGCGTAGTCGCACACCACGCGGCCGAGGTTCTCCCACATCCCCGCGACGATGCGCTCGCGCTCCGCCGCGGCGATGCCGGGGAAGGCCAGCTCGAGGTTGCGCCGGGCGCGGCCGCTGATCGGCAGCAGCGGCCCAAGCCGGCGCGCGAAACCGCCGAACAACGCGGAAGCCGCTTCCAACGGCAGCAGGCGCAGGAACTCGGCCGTCGCCACCGCGCCGGCGCGCCGGAGCGGCTGCTGCACGCGCTTGAGCCACCACTGGCCCACCGGTCCGCGCCGCGCCATCAGCGCGCCCTGGGCAAGGCCTGGGCCAGCACGGCCCCGGCGAGCTGCGGGTCGTCGAACGCGAGCTCCACCCCCAGGACGTGCAGCATGTTGAGAGCGCCCTTGGGCAGGCGCACCGCGTCCTTGGCCGTCGTTATCAGCACCGCGTTGCGCCTGGCCGCATGCTCGACCATGCCCATGATATCCTCGGGCGCGTAGCGGTAGTGGTCGGGGAAATCGCGCGTGGCCACCACATGGGCGCCCAGCGCGCGCAGTGTGTCGTAGAACTTGGCCGGCCGGCCGATGCCCGCGAACGCCGCGACGCGCTCGCCGCGGTAGCGCTCCGCGTCCGGCCCCGGGACGATGCGCGCCTGGAGCACTGGCAGCCGCTCGGCGAGCCGGGCGCGCACGCCCGACGTGTCGTCGCCCACCAGCACGACCGCCTGGGCGCGCTTGAGGCCCGACGCCGCGGGCTCGCGCAAGGGACCCGCGGGGATCACCCGCCCGTTGCCGAAGCCCTGCGCCCCATCGACCACGATGAGCGAGAGCGTCTTGGCGATGGCGGGGTTCTGGAACCCGTCGTCCATGACGATGAGCTGCGCCCCCGCGGTCACGGCCGCGCGCGCCCCGGCGGC
>Ga0114930_10005505_pt1 | contig 10414 bp, 9 predicted proteins | sample AnhtaG_FD_87300 | JGI IMG/M metagenome (GOLD analysis project Ga0114930, IMG submission 87300) | Deep subsurface microbial communities from Anholt, Denmark to uncover new lineages of life (NeLLi) - Anholt_01485 metaG | ecosystem: Environmental > Aquatic > Marine > Oceanic > Sediment | place... | reverse complement strand
GTCAGATGTACCACGATTTTATCTTATAGTTTTGTACAAATATAAACACTTTTTTTAAAAATAATGTCAATAATCATACCATTCTAATGGGAAAACAGCCAAAAATGTTATACTTTACAGATATAATGATATGATTATTTATTCTCAATGAAAGTAAAAAAAACACTAACATGAGATACCATTACACCGTATTTAAGAGTTTCGGATTTCCATAAAATTGTCAGTGGGATTTCACTGAACTCTGTCCATGATTGCTACATGCCCGACACATACACAGGTGTGGTTGAGATACAATTCTATCCATGTTCATGGAATTCAGTACTGGAATGGCATTGACTGTTACCTACCACACCTATCATTGGAACATGATCACATGTACCTGGAACTACCCGTCACCAGAAACATCGGAACATGATTCACCGTATCAGCATGAACTCTGCAATATCCACACATACACAGGTGTGGGTTAGATTCAGATTTATCCATGTTCATGGAATCCATGTATTTGCTATCATGACGAATACATTCCACACCAATGCTGTAGATTTTCATCACCTTCCATTGATACCTGGAATTGATACTTGCATTACCATGGATGTCTGGCATTGATACCTGCATCAACTTTGATACATTGCAGTTGTCATATTTTCGTCATGTACCACCACACTACATTGCATTTCTTCATGGATCATTTCTTGCCTTGAATGGCAGTTACCATACCCTCGAAATGCCAGCAGGACTTGACTGGTTGGGAGATATCTTCTTACAGGCATGGAAGTGCCAATAGCAAAAAATCCTGACAAATCGCATTCTAATCAATAGCTGTACGGGTAAGCACATTTTATGGGTTTGATGGCGAAGAGTATTGACTTATAAGAAGGATCTGGATTGAATAACTATCTCCGTACTGACAGTACGTAGTCTTCATAGACTTAAAAATTGTGATTTGTTGCTTTGAATCCTGTTAAATCGGGCAGACTCTTGTCATAGCTGGTATACCTTATATTGATTTTATAAAAGATACGCAACACGGTTTTGAAAAGCTTGCCTTTGAAATTCAAAAGAAAGATCTATAACTAGCCCCTTAGAATTTCAGGAATGAAACAGTTATTCTGGATTCATTTGCACCAGGAAGCATAAAACTGGAATCATCTTCGGTCACGAACCGGTGGAATTGGAAAATCCGAGGCATCTCATTAAATTCTTCTATCTTTTACAAGACGCCAATAATGATATCCTAAAGATGTAAGCCTACACGATTTTGATTCCATTGCAGCAAAGTACATATATTCAGTATTAACCGGAACTACTAATCCTACGCTTTGGAACTTTTGTAAATTCTTAAAGACAACTACGTTATCTGGTTCTGCATATGGTTCTATAACAACATGCTCAACATCTTTAGTATTAGTATCTTCATAAGAAGGGTCTAATTTGAATTCATCTTGTGGGGCCGGGAAATATTCAATTATTTTCCGAAGTGTATCTAGTGATACTTGTGGAGTTACAGTACGTAGTGAAGTAAATCTCGTTACATTTGTTTTAAATACAGGCCTTTGCTCCCAAGCACCAAGAGCTTGATCAATATAGGCATAGACTCCTCCAGGTGAAATATGTCCTCTTAGATCTGCTGCTCCTCCTTGAAGTGCATTTAATAGAAGATTCGTGAATACACCATGTCCATTAATTTCTATTGAAGACTCGTCACCAAGACTTGCTGTAAGAATCGACACGCCTACCTGCAACTGAGATGCTCCTCCACCAATAGTTGGTGTGCCTAAAGCACCTGAATGACAACAATCAAGAATGATTATTTTATCTTTAGATTTTGATTGATTAGCCAAAACCAATATCTCATCCATTGAAATACCGTCATCATATTTTGCATGGTCTGGTGTTACTAAGTAACCTCCAATTTCATTTAAGAATCCATGACCAGAAAAGTACAATAAAACGGTATCACTAGTTCCAGAAAAAAGCTCAGCAATCATGGTTTTTAAATTTGATTTTTTTTGAACATCTGTTTTAAGCTTCACATCAAAGTTTGGTGAACCATTACCATGAGTTTCAAGAATCGTAGCAACACTAGAAGCATCATTAATACAACCATGAAGAGGTGATGAAGGATAATTATTTATTCCGACAATTAATGCTTTTTTCATTTGAATTCTCTCTATGATAACTCTCTTATTGCCGATACTATAGATTCGGTATTCCACTTTACAATTTTATCAGCATTGTCTTTCACTATTTTAGATGTTCTTTCAGATCCCCATGGTTCTATAGCAATAATTTTTTTTGGAGTTGAAAACCCATTTTTTGCAATACTAATTTCCTTTTTTATCCATTTACTATGTGAAGAATATACACCAGCCAAAATTATTACAACATGACATGGTGAAATTTTATTCTTAATAGCTTCATACAACTCTCCATCTGTTCCATTAGTATGTACAGGATCATTCTTAGGTACTGAATAATTCGTATGTGAAAAGTATGCTCGGTTGTTAAGAAGATCAACCAGTTTTTCATATGAATCACTGTAAGCCCACGAATGACTAATAAAAAGTCTGTGATTTTTTGACATTTAAACACCCTTTATTAATATATTTATTTATTGGGTATTAAACTTTACTTAAGTAGAATGAAAGTAATCTGAATTAAAACTTCCACCAGTACTAATCTATATTTTGTAGTTGTTAGTGCCTCTATATTTTACCTGCATCAACGAGCATGATGTTGATTCTTCTGCAAATAACTATCCCCGTACTAAAATACCGTGTCTTCGTATACTAAAATAAAACGGTTTTTGGCTTTGAATCCTGTTTAATGGTTATTTATCAGAGAGCTTGTAAAATATGAAATTATTTTCGTTATGTACATCCCCACTGCATTCCATTTCTTCACCGATCATTTCTTGCCTTGCGTGGACAGTTCCCATACCCTCGACACGCCAGCAGGACTTGATTGGTGAGGGGATATCATCTTTCAGTTATGAATGTGCCGATACCAAAATACATCCTCTACAATCACATTTAAATCATTAGCTGTACGGGTAAGCAGATTTATTGGATTTGGTGGCGAAGGGTGTTGATTCTGCCACACCAAATACACAACCAAACGCTAATTACACCACCATCATAAATATTCTACAAATAAAATAATATTCCAGTTGAAATGAGGGGCTTTTATTAAATCAAATGACTTTATAAGTCTATCTCAATTAATTCGAAAAAATTTGGTTTAAACATTACTTTCAAATTATGATCCAATATATAAATTTCCTCAATTTTTTTCAGATCATATCCTGCTTTTAATAATTTTACCCTCTCTTGAGGTGTTTCTAACATCTCCGATCCCCCACCATTAATTTTTTTTCTCCCCGAATAATATTCATAGACTGTAATACTATTAATAATTTATTAAAAGATCACCATCATTAGAATTCCAAGTGTTCAGAAAAATATAAATATTTCATGACCAATCACTCTCACCATCGAACAAGTATGCTACTTTGTAAGATATGTGACAATCCATTACCAAAAACTAATATACTATTTTGTTTTTAATAATAAATGTCCTGGAATTGTTATCACTTCATAATACAATTCCCCTGCATAGGGAATTATCATCCCAGGACATATAGTCTGTGACTTCGCTATGCGACACAATTATTTAATAAAAAATTATTTCATTTTTTTAACTTTTAAGCTGTGCACTGGGCAATAGCTTCTTGAAATGCCAGAGATAAGTTTACATGGGTATTCAACACAACTAAGACATGATTTGACATTTTTATCAGTAACACAATTATAAATCAAACAATTGTAGAGACTAGGATTCGTTTCGTTTTCAATCTGACAACCTTGGCAAAGTAAATCATAATGCATGCATATCTCACAAGCATAACCACATTTGCTATAATTTTTGATCAAACTTTACACAACTCATCGAATAATATTGATAGATATATTGTTGTTGAGCGGGCATTGGAGCCCATTCATATTCCAGGGCAAGAATAATAATTAATTAATAATTCTACTATTATTAATAACTAATGATAAAACAGGAAATAATATCACAACATATTATACAAAATAGAGGAGTGCAGATAACACCGCTCATACTTCTTACACAGTTCAGCACTACCACTTCAATAATTTAGGTGCGATCATATTGCCACTGTCGATGATGATTCCCGAAGACTTGATTTCCTGGATATAGATCCCTTGCTGATATATTTCATCTCCGAACAATTCTCTCCTGATATATCTCTTCCTTCTCTGGTACATCTCACTTCCCTTGCTCAATACATCACACTTACCTGCTTCAAATATTTGCCCGAGTTCCAACACTTTCTCAAGGACAACCACCATATAATCACCTCTCCAGAGGTCGAAAAATTCTTGTGTGAGTGGGTAAGCATTCCCATGTTCATCAGCCCAGTATGCATCTGCAATTTCCTGACGTGAATACTGTCTTTGCATAGTTTTCTCATTCTTCTGATCATTTCTTTCGAGTTTGGTATTTGCTTTGACAAGTTCCACACCTGCCCGCCCCACAATTTTCCTCAATTCCGCATTTTCGTTTTGTAAAGTCATGATTGTGGAAGCATTTTCATCAATTTTCCCATTGAAATCGATCATCTCCTGTAATGTTCTTATGAAATTATCATCGAGATTTTTATGCACTGAAATTTCTCGGATATTTCCATCTGCATCGGGCACCTTTATACTCTTCTTGCGTGCATTCACCTGCGTTTTCGTCATTTTAGATGGGGGTGTGGACGGTTGCATAGGCGGTTTCGGTTTCATTGACTTGCAGGTTTTGCATTTGTCAATCCTTTTCTTTTCCGACAGTTCCTCAATTTGCTCATCATCTTCAAGAATTGCTTTAACAATTCCTCTTACAGATTTATTCCATTCTTCATTTTTAAAATTCTTATTAATGAAAGGATTTTTAGAATGCACCTTGCCTTTTTGTAACAATGTATAAGAAAATGGTTTTTTATCTCCAGACATTTTTATGTAATTTGCACTTCGCAGATATTGCAACTCTCTTCTAATTCCATCATATTTATCATAATTTTCTTTGAAATGTATATTGACAAGTTTAGATGTTTCAATATCATAATATTCAAACTCATAGTCGAAATCGCCATGCAACAAGTGGGTGTGGATACTCGCAAGAGAATTATGGCCGTCCCCGATGCTGTTTAATACAAATCCTTTGAAGAGATTGTCCTGGAGAGTTTTAGCCATTGAAACAATTTAGTTGTTCCACAGCAATAAATCTATCGAACTTTTTAATTATATTATCATCTCAAGCATCTTGATAAATCGTATACGGTTGATGTTTAAATTCGACTAAATCATATGCGGCATAAAAGAAAACGCACTCAACATCAATCAATAGCATTATATTTAAGTATTATAATCGCCTAATATACGATTTGATTAAATCAATTATGCATAATATTGTATCTAAATTAAAGGAGCTGTAAAATATGAGTGTACCATTGGGAGTTCAAAAAAAAATGTTAATCAGATCAAGAGGGTATTGTGAAAAGCGAGGTGAAGATTTTGCCTTCGTTGAACCACAAATTCATCATCGGGATAGAGATCGGGAGAACAATAAAATGGATAATCTCCTTGTACTTTGTCCATCTTGTCATAGCATGAAGCATTGGAATATCGACGGTACTCTCAAGAAAAAAGATTTCGACTTGATGCAAGAATTTCCATTTTATCAATATTAATTTTTATTTATTTATTTATTTTCAGTTTTTTTTACTTTTATTTGTTCGATTTGTAAAATTTTCGTGATCATAATTGCTTCCATGATTCCACTGTATCGTCCCGAAAAGATTTTGCATTCGATATTATCCATCCATACTTTGCAATCCATCCTGGATGTACTTGGCTTCGCTCAGTGGGATGAATATATAAAAGAGGTAAGAGATATGTCTGAAAGGAGTTTGTTGAATACAGGGCTCTTAAATCGGAATATCTTCACAACCTACCAGAACAGTAATTTAAATGCAAAAAGTAAAATCGATTTTATTTGACAAAAAAATATATTTTTTCATTTTTGCACATGAATATTTCCGTAATGCATCGCCTTAATCATGTCATTAGACTTCTAAAAATTAAATTATTGTAACCCGTTATCAAAAATGCCTTGAAAATCATGAGGGTTCCCTTTTTATCTAATATAAGGGACTTTCCCTCGTCTTTGAAGCACCTAAAAAATATACGTTTAATAAGAGAAAGTGAAAAAAAGAAGTCATGAGGACCGATTAATCCGACCCTTCCTTATTTTTTTTACTTGCAGATTTGCATTTTCTTCCTCGAAATCCCAGGTAGAGCCATACAAATAATTGTTTTCATACATAAAATCAATTGCTTCAATGATTTGCTCATCCGTGAGTGCCAAATCATTCATATGCATAATTGATAAAGTAAATTCATTCTTAGAAGTCATAAAGGCGGCGTGTAGAACATTTATGGCATTCTTTTCTACCTCAGTCAATTCAACAATTTTTTTAATAATGAAGTGCTTATTTAAGACAAATGTATAAGGAGTTTTGTAATGATTATTAGCATTTTTTATATCTATACCAAAACTCTCCAATTGTTTCCGACAAATATTTATCATGCCTACAAAAAATCCGTTATGGTGATTTTCACTTTTATGATGAACGTGTTCATTGCGTTCATAATTAGCCCATGCCTCCTCCTGACCCATTGAATTATCACTACGCCTCATCAATGCAATTACCAAATTCAATGAAAATTCTTTGTCCAATCCAAGAACATGTCCATTCTTCATTTCGTCAATATTTTCCCCAGTCATCCACCTTCCCATTATATCGAGTGTAGATACTTGCATCGTTCTACATGGTTCAATCTTATGATCTTTAGATTTAGCACGTTTTTGCATTGCTTCATTGTAATAAACATCCGCACCCCACTCATTAAGGTTCTTGAGACTATCATCATCTACTCCTATAAAAATCTGAGATGATCTGACAATGGCGGAGGGATCTTTACACCTATCCATCCCCTGCTTTGAATCTTGAGCTGTTATATCGGTTCGAAGGCTTTCCCCTTGATGTTCAAACCATTTCGTGAGTTTATCTGGAACACAGTGATATGTTTCTTCGTCACCTAAATTCGGGTATGTCTTTGGATTAGAAAAGTCTTCTATCAATTCTTTGAACTCTTCAAGTTTCATTCCCTCATTTTCAGCGAATTCGGTGAGCTTTGCCTCATCAGCATAATCATAAAGATTACCTTGGCCGAAAATTGTAGCCAGATAAGCTTCCATAGGCTTCACTGCGACTCCAAGAGATATTCCTATCCTTCTATCGCATTCTACGCCTCTACTCATAGAAGAATTGTAATAAGTGATTAACAATTTATCAGGAGGTGGAAACTTTTCTTCTATTCCCTCTGCAATATCTCTGAATTGAAAGAGCAGTTCATAGTATATTGCCTTGTTCGGAACCATTAAAAAAGCTTCACCAATGTCTATTTTATTGAACACATATGTTAGGAGATCAATGAAGTATTGTCTGTAGTCATCTTGATCTTTTTTCCATTTGTATGAGCCAAAAATTCTGAACTTTTTCGGCTTCAACTGGAAAACATAGCACTGTTTATTGCTATTGACAGGATCTCCAAAATATTCTTTAACATGCTTTTTTCCTGGAATGTTGTTTATTTTGATGTTAGGGAGTGTGGCATCAGAAATGAAAGTGAGCTGATCTTTTTTCATGAAGCTGGAAAACATTTTCATCAATGAACGGTTAGACTTTGTGATGGATTTTCTCTTTGCTGTTTCAATATTTATTTCAGAAAGATCAATAGGATTGGGAGAATACTCATCTTCATCGTAATCATCATAATCGTCACCTGTATCCCTTTTTAATACAAAGTTATCTTCAGTAAGTACTGATACAAGACTATGGAGGTAATTTGCATATTTTGCACCCCACACATTGATTCTTAATACTTCAATCGTATCAATATAGTCAAAAAGGTTAATGCTGAGTGCTTCATTCTTAGATACAGTTTCCCTTTCATTGCGTTTGTTTATTATGGTAATTTGCAATTGCGACAGGGGGTTGGTGTGGAAGGATGGTATGTCAGCTTTGGTTAAGGTTTCACTTATATTCACTATGGGTTCTATGAAAGTTTCAATAAAGGTTAGGATCTGGTGACTATTATCATAGACACTATTACTCTTGTTTATAACTTTATTATTTTTTTTCACGAATTCTCTTATTTCTTCAATCATAATATCGATGGAAGACTCGTGTAATGTTTTCTTTGGAGTGACTGCTTTTTCACAAATCATAGCTCCATTTGAACCATTCTGTACAAATTTTCCAAATTCATCCCATAAGATGACACTAGTCTTACCGATTAGTTCATTGAAGAAAATATTTTTTCCACTGGAATATTGCAGGAACTCCATCTTTGAATATGTAATTGCGATAAGGTCAGGTACGTACTCTTTCCCCTCAACGTCAAATGTATTTTTCTCATGCATCATAGTTTTTATTGAGCAGTAGTTCTCTGTATTTTTTAGAAGGAGTGGGTATTTTCGCTCACCTTCTTTAGGTGCATATATAGCGACTTCGCAAGCATCACAGTGAATGGGACTAAAGAGTGGTGCGTAAAAGTCATTACTTCTTATTGATAAATCACCAACCATTTTACATCCTTTCGCATTACTTGGAAAGAGACGTACTATTTTCGAATAGTCACCCGTTATCATTTCATATAATTCGGCGGCTGAAATAATTGTATCCTCTGCAATCATATTTGTAGGCTCTACAATCATAATCTTTAAGTTGAGCAACAATCCAGCTAATATGAAATTTGTTGTGTATCCAGCCCTTGGAGTTTTTACGATCTCGTGAATCCTATCTGGTCTTGCTTTTAAGAATAATTCAAGTGCTCGGATGATATGTTTCAAGAATCTGCTATCATTCCTGTAATGTAGCAGGACTTGTTCCTTCCTATCATCGTCTAAAAGCAGTTTATCCAGCTTACTGAGAAGTTTTTCAATCTTCTTTTCTTCACGCAGTTGCTTTCTACTTTTCTTAGGTACATTTGTATCGACAGGTAATATGGGTGTGGGATTGTTCATGGTGTCTACCGGTGCTTTTTTCCAGGGACAACCATAGACCACAAACCTTATTACTAAAAATATGTAAATAGTAATTGTTCAAAGTTGTGTCTGCGGTTGCTCTTGTAGGAGGGAGCAATCCTTTCTATTCATCTATCTTTCACTTTATGGTAATTCCTTCATGGAGTGTCTCTTTGCATTGATTTCTGCAATAACCTATTCATCCAATGTTTTTCCAACATTCTTTTTCATTGTATATTTTCTCCAGGTAGTCCTTATTACAACTTAATTGTTACAATAGAATTGTGAGAAGGTAGTAAATATATAATTGATACAGTGAAAAAGCTTTTTAGAACATTTCAGATCCAGTAATTTTCTGGGGATGGTTAGGCCCAAACGTTCAGTCTGTTTTCCCCAATTAATCAGACAGTTCATAAGTGGTGGGTGAGAAATCTTTTTTTGACTTTCCACCTCATTTCCAGGACAGGGTTCTTTACCCGTTACTCATATAAACTATTATTTGTACTTATAATCGGTTTGGAACGTTAAGAAAGCTCTAAAAATAGTATACGGTCTAATACATCCCTTGAGGATTGATTTGAATGCGATTTGCTGGCATTACCCTGCCAGTCGTGTGAATATACCTTTTTTATGCATTTACGCCCTTATTCTCAATCCTTGTGACCCACAACAGTACTATGAGACCATGCATAAGAATGAAAATCTTGGTTTGATTTTCAATCTTATTTTTCATAATGATGATATTCAGATTTGGTCACTGACCCCGGATTTCGCTTTCGCTCAAATCCGAAGCATCTCAAGGGTGCATGGAATAGCTCAAAAATGTGATTTTTACTGTAAAAGATAGTCTTTGAAGTGTTATTCAATAATCTTAATGGATCTTAGGAATTTAATCATAATATCCCCAGACCATTCGTTTTTTTTTGTTATCTATATATCCTTTTATTAGATCAATTCTTCTCAGTCTAAACTCTATAAATCTCGTTATACCTGAATATAGGCAAAAAATGGATATAACAATTAATGCATAAAAAATGATTTCTTCGCCTCCTTGTTTTAATATAAAGATTTTATAAACAATTGCTGTAAAAATGAAAGATAAAAAAAGATTAAAATCACATTCAACAAAATAATATAGGGATTTCTGAAATCGCACTTATTTTGCAATATTAGATTATGTGTTTTCTACCTTAAAAACCAACCTCTTACCATCTGTATCTTTAACCTGTTTTTCATTCATCCAGTTACAAAGACT
>Ga0114930_10005501_pt1 | contig 10416 bp, 13 predicted proteins | sample AnhtaG_FD_87300 | JGI IMG/M metagenome (GOLD analysis project Ga0114930, IMG submission 87300) | Deep subsurface microbial communities from Anholt, Denmark to uncover new lineages of life (NeLLi) - Anholt_01485 metaG | ecosystem: Environmental > Aquatic > Marine > Oceanic > Sediment | place... | reverse complement strand
TATTTCCAAATGAAATAAAAAAAGTTAGACTATGACGAATTATTAATTTAAAATTGCAAAATCAAATAGTTCATCTCTAATGAATATCTAATTCTATGAAAATACATTTTTAATCCATCGTTAATTTAAAATCATATGGAAACAGATAAGTTAGAACAACTTCGAAAAACGGTTGTAAGAGGAGCTCAAGAAATATATAGTAAAGGGTTAGTTGAGGATGGAGAAGGTAACGTTAGTGTAAGAATCAATAAAAATGAAATATTAGTTACTCCAACTTCCACGAAATATCTTCTATTAAATCCAGATTTAATTGTTCATATGGATTTAGATGGGAATGTAATTGGATCAGGAAAAATTCCCTCTACAGAAGTAAAAATGCATTTAGCAGTTTATAAAGATAGACCTAAAGTAAAATGTGTCATTCATAATCATTCTTCTTATGTTTCCATGCTTTCAATTCTCAGAAAAAACATTCCAATTATTATGGAACAACAATTAATTTTTCTTGGTGGATCAATTCAATGCACTGAAATTACAGAAGCTCATACAGATGAAATGGGAGTTAGTGCTTTAAACGCATTAGGGAGAAATAACGCTGCTATATTAGCTAATCATGGAGCTATAATATGTGGTAAGTCGCTAGATCATGCAGTTCGATTTTCTGTGATCCTTGAAAAATTAGCTAAAGTGTATTGGGGAGCGTTACAAATTGGAGAACCTCAAATCATCCCTCAAGAAAATCTTGAAGAACATGAAAAAATGTTCAATAGCCTATTTGCCTGCTATCCAAAAAGACTAAGAGTTAAACAAAAAATGAGGCGGGATTGAATGAAGTTAGGTATTAGTTCACTAGGGAACATCATGGAAAATGCGTTTAAAAACAAATTTCCTAATATTTCTAGTATGCTTTACCATTCTACAGAAGAATGCTTTAAATTTGCGGAAAAAAATGGGATTGATGTTGTAGAAATTGTTGTGGATCCACAGGATATGTTTGTAGGGGAGAAGAAACAAGCGTATCTTGATCTTTTTAAATCGTATTCAATGGTAAAGCAAGTACATGGACCTTTTATAGATATTAACTTATGCTCTCACAATAAAGGAATATCTCAAGCCTCAATAGACGCGTATTTTGAAACTGCTCAATTTTGCCAGGAATTAAAAGCCAAAATATTAACTATACATCCAGGATTGGCTAATTTTTTGTTGGAATCTCTTAGGGATTATAATAGAATCCAATTAGCTAAAGCAATTAATAGTATATTAGACATGACAAAAAATCTTGATATATCGATTTGCTTAGAAAATATGCCTAAAAATACACATATAATGTTAAGTCAAGATAATATCGAGGAAAATTTAAAGTCAATTAATAGAAAAGATTTATTCCTCACATATGATACCAGCCACTTCTATACCAATAATGGAGATGTGGATTTGTTTTGGGAAAGGTATCACAAAATTATTAAAAATGTACACCTCGTCGAAAACTTTACAACCGAGTCAGATACTCATCCGAGCCTTGGTTCTGGGAAAGTTAACTTTAAAGGGATTTTAGAAACTATAAGAAATTATCAGTATAAAGGGGCTTTAATTATTGAGTTATCCTCTAATGAGGGTTTAGAAAACAGTATCGACTATATTCATAAGTTATTATGAAATAGTTTGGCTATTATTACTACACTTATTTAAGAACCATTTTTATAATCCATATAATGAAAATTATTTCCCTCCAAGTTAGCGAAGACTTACTAGAGAGGTTTGAAAAAGTTCGAAAACAGAGCGGGTTTAGTTCTAAAAGCGAAGCTTTAAGAGATTCAATATTAAAATTCATAGAAAATCATGAGAAATTCGAGAATTTAGAAGGATACAGAATCATGACAATTAACCTAGTATATCCTGTTAAGGAACCTATAGCTGATGAAATTTCTGAGCTTTTTTATAAATTTCACACGATAATAAAGGCTGTAAGCGATTGGAGAATTGCTGAAAAAAAAATCGAAACGGTTTTAGTAGTAGGAGAATTCGGATTTATTAAGGATCTTTACCATTCTATCGCAAAAATTAAGGATGTGATTAGTTCAATTCACGAAATAATATTAGATTAACTGTTATACCTTTAATCAAATCGAAGTGAATAATCTACGAATTCCGTAGGCTTTTGAGTAAGAACGCTCGTACTTATTACATCGGGTTCTGAAATTAGATAGTCAAAAATATTTTCTTGAGTAATATTCCCCGAAACTTCTATTATGACTTGATCACGTAATTTTTCTTGTTTCAATAAGTTCATAGCATCTTGAACTTTATCTGGATTCATGTTATCTAGCATTATTATATCTGCTTTATTTTTAACGGCAATTAGGACATCGTTTACTTTTTCTATCTCAATTTCTATTTTTTTTGTGAAACTAACCCGAGATCTTACATCTTTGAGAAGTTTTACGATGTTCCCTCTATAAAATTTTAAATGAGTTGATTTTAAAAGCACCATATCGTCCAAACTAAAACGATGAGTATCTCCTCCACCCAGGTCTACAGCTTTCTTTTCGAATAACCTCAACCCTGGAAGAGTTTTCCTTGTACAAGCTATTTTCACATTTTTTCCAGAGTCCTCAATTATTTTTACAAATTTTCGGGTAGTTGTAGTTATTGCGCTCATGTGACTCATAAGATTTAGACCTACCCGCTCACCAAGCAATATATTTCTGGATACTCCGTCTATTTTCGCGACGATATCACCTTTATGGAATTGATCTCCATCTTCTTTGTTGCTGATAACGTTCACCTTTAAGAGTTGATATAACATACCCAACTCTTCTAAACCAGATAAATATCCATCACTTTTTGCGATGATTGTGGCTGAGGATACAGATTCTTTGGGAATGGCATTTGAACTAACATCAATGAAAGAGTTGTCTTCAATTAAGAACTTTTTTAGTTTTTCTTTGATTAAAATACGATTATAACTCATTTTCACTAAAGAATTTTGATAGTATTATTATTATAGATTAAATACTAATTAAAATTATGCATAGCGTTGAAAAATTGTTTATTCTTAATAATGAAGTAAAACTTGAAGCTGAAGTTTTTCAGATAGAAAATGAAACACCTAGTTGCGTTGCATTAATGTGCCATCCACATCCTCAATTTCTTTGGGTTTAAATCCCAAGAAAGGGAAAGTATGGCGGGGACATGTATAATAATGTTGTATCCAGTGTTTTTAATTCGTTCGTTAACAAGGATATTTCGTCCATGCGCTTCAATTTTAGAGGGGTGGGAAATTCAACAGGGAATCATACAAGCGGTAAGGGCGAATTAAGCGATGTTAAGGCTTGTGTTGACCATTTAACGCAGAGTTTACATTTTGATAGAGTTTTTATATGCGGGTATTCCTACGGTGCAGCTATAGGGTGCTCTACTATCAATTATTCCGAAAAAATAATTGGATATTGTGCAATTTCTTTTCCTTGGGACTTTATGAGCGTCCAATATAAAGAGTTTTCTCAATCGAAAAGACCAAAATTATTCATTCAAGGGGATATAGATACAGTAGCACCTTATGAAAATTTTATGAAACACTATAATTACTATTCAGAGCCAAAAAAATTCAAGATTATAGAAGGGGCAGATCATTTTTATCAAGGATTTGAAGAAGCGATTAGCAGAGAAGTAATGAACTTTTATAAATCTATAACATAATTTCCAATTTCATAACATCTCTGATTATAAGAAATGAATAGATTGAATGTTCTAATTCAATAATAATAAGGTGTGAAAAGATTCAGTTTATCTAAATTGAAGACAGTTTTTCTAAATCAGGAGTTGCGTTATCAACAGCCCAATCTAGTAATTGATCATAATAGGATTCAATTTCGTATGATTCGGGACTATTGGATAACACAGCTAATATAAATTGTGTGTTTTGATCAGGCATGATAATGTTTCTACATACAATATAATCCCCAGAATATTTGATCTTTATACTCGAAAGGATGGATAAGTCCATTTCCTCAGAAGCTTTATATGCCGCATCGCTCAATAAGGAGCTCATGGCAGCAACAACCCGTTCATCAACATCCTCTGCTTTTTGGGAAGCTAGAACTAATCCTGTTGAAGTAGAGAACAATGACGCTCTAAAATTTCCATTTTCATTTAATTCTCTAAGCACAAGTTCAAGTCGGCTAACCACAGTTAATACTCCCTAATATTCTTCAATAATATTGCTTATAAAAAAAACTTATTACAAGATGTATATATAATATGAACTATTTAGTATTTAATTTTACTTTATCGTAATTTCAGATTTATAAGAAAAGTCGATAGAATATTATCATTATCGATCTTCAGGGTAATAACGCTTGGTCTCGCAATAGGTTTTTCAAAACCTTTTTTAGGAAGTGGGGCTATAGGTTTAGTTGGGCTCCCCGGATTGATTAATAATGTATTGTAGGGTGTTCCCTTAATAAGTGGTTGATGGGTATGCCCAAAAATAAGAATATGGATATTATTCTCCTTAATAAAAACTTCCGTATTCTCAGGTTTTTTGTGTACTATTCCGAGGGTGTATTCACCAACTTCAAAGTTTATAAAAGTCTCTAATCCCGGTATTTTATCTGACTCTCCTCGTACGCATCGGACTGGAGCTATGTTTTCCAAATCGTTAAGAAAAAACGGTTCACAAACATCTCCAGCATGAATTATTTCATCAACATCTTCGAAAGTTTCTTTTAATTGATTCAATAATATATAATATAATTTGTTTTTATCATTAGTTGTAAAATGCGTGTCAGAAATGATTCCAAATTTAGCCATTTCTTTTTTAACACTCGCTATAAAATTATCATTCCAACCAAAAAAATTATTAAGCCAAATATAAAATCCATCATAATTCTAACAACAGTTTCTAACGAATTTTCTCCGATACTTTCATCACGGGTAAAATAACTTGTAAAATCTTTCCAACCGATTGATAAACTCTCTTTAATTCGAGAAAATTGCCAAATAAAAAGTACTAATCCTATTATCAATAAAGGAATGTAAATATAAACAGCCATATACGAAAAATCAATACCGTGTAAATAGATCCAAATCGAATGAGATGTTATAATGTTATTAAAAGTATGGGCAAAAATTACTGGAAATATCCAACGTCTTCTTAAAACGATCATAGAAAGAATAATTCCTACTAAGAAAGTTTGTAAAAACCAAATAATCGGATAAATTATTGGCAATCCGGCTGACGACGGGCTAAGTATATAAGCAAAGTGTCCCATACCAAAGAAAAAGGAAGTCATGATCACCGCAGACATTTTATTAAAGTAATCGCTTCCTCTATTAGTTAAAAAGCCTCTTGTTAATGATTCTTCATAAATCGAAACGCATAGAGGTATTATAATGATTGATATAAGAAAAATTGAGTAATTCTCGTTAAAATAGGAATTTAAAGAATATTGTGCTGCGGGTTCTATTGCCGTGGAAGAAAAAGAAAGCATTTCAGGTATAAGATAAATAAAAAAATCTAATGGTATAAAAATTAAAAAAAGCAATAAAATACCGTATAAGAGCTGAAATTTAAAATTTTTTCTTGTAATTTTAAACAAATTAAGAAAATTTCTTGAAGGGCTAATGTCTTCATCTAAAATCAATGATTTTCTCTGTTTTTCCATTATAAAATTTGAAAGATAAAGGAATATGGGTATAACAACGACCATAATAGCAGCTCTCATTATGGTATATAATCGCTCATATGTTGCATCGTCTATAGCATTTACATCAAAAAGGAAAGGTAGTATAAAGGTTGGAATTAACATAAATACAAAAATTCCTAAGAATATTATTAACGCTTCAAAAAGAAAATAAAATCTCTGTCTCATAATTGTTTTTAAAGGTGTTCTTGGTCTTCTCATGATTTACCCGAATAACAAGTGTAATTAATAAAGGATAGTTTAATCGAAATATTATAAATTTTTTTATTTGTTGCTATTCCAAAAAAATTTTAGATGATCTCTATTTGGAATACCATTTCTCGCTCCAATTTTTTGAATACAGTTTCCAGCTAAGTAGTTACCAGTTTTTAAATAGGTTTTAAGGTGTTCAACATCAAAAATCATACTTTGAGCCAACCCATACATAAAACCAGCAGAAAATGCATCACCTGCCCCGGTAGTATCGATAACATTACTCAATTCAAGAGAAGGTATTAGTCCGTTTCCTTTTTTAGTAAGGAAAAATGATCCTTTGTCACCAAGAGTAACTATAATTACCCGGATACCCAAAGATAATAATATTCTTGAATATTTGATAATAGATTCTTCATTTAATTCGTTTTCTTTTATGTTTAAAAGGGTACGATATTCCCTCTGTGAAAGAATCAGCACATCAATCTTTTCCAATAACTTCTTTAACTTTGTAAGCCCTTGATCGACGATTAACATACCAGGATTTAAAATCACAGGGATGTTGATACTTTTACCTATCTCCGCTGCAACTTGTAGCGGTTCAAGGTTTCTTAAACTGCTTAAAAAGATTATTTTTGTATTTTTAAGTTCTTTTTCTGATATGTCTTTTTTTGAGAGATAATTAGCAGCACCACTATATGCGTATATTCTTCTTTCCCCTTTTTGATTTAAAGCCACATATGCAGATCCTGTTTTGTGATCTCGAGAATACTTAATTAATCTTGTATCTACGAAGACTTCTTTAAAATCGTTAATTATTTTCTCGCCGAATGTATCTTTTTCCCCTAGTTTGCCGATAAACGCCGTCGATAAGCCAATTTTTGCGCAAGCATAAGCAGTATTCGCCGCAGCCCCACCAGATAATATTGATAAATCTGATACAAATACTTCGTCATCATCTAAGGGATGCCTTACTACTTGAGCTATTATGTCAACAAGTGCGGCCCCAATACAAATTACATCGAAAATATTAACCATTTCACCCCTAAATTATGTCTTTTTGATCATATTTGAAGGAGCCAAATTCAGATTTTATTTCTAGCAAGTTCTGGTGTTTTGAAGGTGAATTTTGGCAGTATCCAATAATTTTCGAGTCTACATTGTATTTTTTGCTGATTTTGATTATATCTTGAGCTGTAGTTTCATCACAATAAATTTCCATCCGATGACCCATATTAAACACTTGAAACATCTCTTTCCATTGAGTTTCCGAAGAACTTTGAATAATTTCAAATATTTTTGGAATTTGAAACAAATTGTTTTTGGTGTATTTAATTCCTTTACCGTAATTCAAAATTTTTGTTTGACCTCCTCCCGTGTTGTGGATTATTCCGTGAATTTCTTTCCGATGGGTTCTTAATATATCTAAAATTATTGGGGCATAAGTTCTAGTTGGAGATAAAAGCGCTTTTCCTATTGTTAGACTCGACCCTTTAATCTTGTCGGAAAGTAAGTGATTTCCGAAAAATACAAATTGTTCTTCAAGAGATTGGTCATAACACTCAGGATATTTCACGTAATATTCGTGCGATAGAACTCCGTGTCGAGCAAGCGTTAATCCGTTACTACCGATCCCGCTATTAAATTCTTCTTCATATGTTGCTTTTCCTGAGCTAGCTAAACCGATGATTACATCGTTATTGGAAATTTTGCTTAAATCGATGACATCTTTTTTCTTCAAACTAGTAAACGCTGATGCGTCGATTATAAGAGTTTTTACGACATCTCCTACATCAGCAGTTTCACCACCACAAATTAGAGTATTTAAACCCAAGTCAGACAACTTCTTACTATAGGAATAATATTCTTGGATTATGGTACTAATTATCTCGCCATCAATGTACCTGCTATTTCGACCGATATTATTCGAAATGAAATAATCTCCTGTCGCCCCAACACAAAGCATATCGTCAATATTCATGACAATTGCGTCTTGTACAATTCCTTTAAAGACGGATATATCTTCAAGCTCTTTATAATACATATAAGCGAGGCTAGATTTAGTTCCCGCTCCATCGGAATGAAAAACTGAACAATAATCATCCTTTCTCCTCACATCTTGAACGATTTTACAAAAAGATCCGGGATATAATCCTTTATCAATATTCTGTATTGCTTTATGGACGTCTTCTTTTTTAGAAGAAACACCTAATTGAGAATAAATATCTTTATGATCAGACATTTTTATAACGCGTATTTATTTTTAAGAACATTTAGAATATTTTCTGTTTGTTCAAGAGCCTTCCCTATGTATTTGTGAGGATCTAATAAATCATCGATCTCGTTTTTAGAAAGGACTTCTTGAATTTTTTGATTTTTATACAGAATTTCTTTAATTAATATATTTTCTTTTTTTGCTTTAATAGCTGCCTTCCTTAAAATTTCGTGTCCTTCTTGCCTACCGATACCTTTTTTAACCAGATTAACCATAACTTTTTCGGAAAGACTCGCTCCTTTAGTAAGATTTAAATTTTCTTCTATTTTAAATTCGTCAAATTCGACCCCTAGGACAATATCAGTTAATTGATTTATCATAAAATCTAAAAGTATGAAATTCTCTGAGAAAATTATTCTTTCATTAGCAGAGTTCGTTAAATCTCTCTCATCTTCTAAAATTATGTTATCTAAAGCGGGAATTACATTAGACTTCAACAATCGGGCTAAACTACAAATCCTCTCAGATTTATGAGGGTTTCTTTTGTGGGGCATTGTTGAACTACCAACTTGACTCTTCTTAAAAGGTTCAAACATTTCAGCTATTTCATTCCTTTGAAGTACTCTAATTTGCCTTGAAAACTTAGCAAGAGATTGCCCTATCAATGTTGTTATAAAAATCACCTCAGCGTGACGATCTCTTTGAATTATTTGGTTTGCTATTAATGCCGGATGTAAATCAAGCTCTTTCGTTACTATATTTTGTATTTCAATACCTTTCTCTCCAAAGCTTGCCATCGTTCCCACTGCCCCAGACATTTTACCGAACGCGATCCGATTAAGCGTTTCTTTTAATCTATCTATATGTCTATCTATTTCATATGCCCAAACACCAAATCTCATCCCATATGTTGTAGGAATAGCATGCTGTCCGTGAGTTCTTCCTATACAAACGAGGTTTTTCTTATCATCAATTACTTTGATTAAGGCTATTATTAGTTTCTTTAAAGATTTTATAATATGCGAGATCGCTTCTTTTAATTGAAGTGCTGTTGCTGTGTCTTCAATATCATAACTAGTTGCTCCTAAATGTGTATATTTTCCGGCGTCTCCCTCACATTGTTCAGATAAAGCTTTAACCATAGCCATTAAATCGTGATGTATTTCTCTATCTATTTCTTTTACACGATTTAATTTTACATAATCTAAATTAGCTTTTTTAGATATCTCATCTGCTGCTTCTTGAGGAATGTTCCCTAGTTTAGCGTGAGCTTTAGCTAATACAGCTTCAACTTTTAACCAGTTGGCTAATTTTTTATCTTCTGTAAAAATGTCGGCTATTTCAGTTCGGTAACGGGTTTCAACGGGATTGATAAATTTATGATCCATAGCTACTTAACTCTTTTTTAATCTCTATAATTGAAATAATCTATGATCAATTATTATTCTTTTTTTAAATTGTTATTAAAAAGCAAATATTCCAGTAAAAATATCCCAATGGCTCTATTGTAGAAAGAGAAGTATTAAAAATAGATTTTAATTCTGATGACCTGTGCGCCTAGCGGCGATTTGACCAACCTTTCGACCTGGAGGAGCATTTCTAGAAGTTGTTGTTGGTTTATGAGGTGACTGCTTTGCGCCCCCGCCATAAGGATGACTTGCGGCATTCATAGCAACTCCTCGTACGACCGGCCATTTTTTTGCTTTAGAGCGGTAAGCGTGGTGTGCGTTTCCTGCTTTCAGAAAAGGTTTATCTGTTCTACCTCCACCTGCAACTACTCCTACGGTGCAAAGGCAATTTTCATTAAACCATTTTGTTTTTTTTGACCGAAATAGTACTTCAATATTTTTTCCAGATTTGTTTCGAACGATAGCAGAAACTCCGGATGCTCTTGCGAATTTACCTCCATCTTGAGGAGTACCTTCGATGTTAAATACAAGCGTTCCTATTGGCATTTTTTTAATTGGTAGGATATTTCCGACTGATACTTCTTGCCCGTATCCCGTTTTTGATTGGAAAAATTCTTGTCCTTCATATATTCCTTCTGGAGGTAACCATAAACTTTTTTCCCCATCTTCGTACCTAATTCTAGCTACTGGGGCACCTCTACCTGGAGCGTGGAGGAAATCAATCACTTTAAATTTTAACAATTTTTCATTTTTCTTGAAGGGACGATATTTTACCTTTCCTACATGTCGGTGACTTGGAGATCGAGCCCATAAATGGCCGTATCCTTTTCTTTGAGCTAATATACGCTTTCCCATAAAGATCACTTACTATATCGAATTAGTAATATCTAAT
>Ga0114930_10005496_pt1 | contig 10421 bp, 7 predicted proteins | sample AnhtaG_FD_87300 | JGI IMG/M metagenome (GOLD analysis project Ga0114930, IMG submission 87300) | Deep subsurface microbial communities from Anholt, Denmark to uncover new lineages of life (NeLLi) - Anholt_01485 metaG | ecosystem: Environmental > Aquatic > Marine > Oceanic > Sediment | place... | reverse complement strand
GCGAGCGGCCTGCGACGGTTCGACAGGCTCACCGTGCCGAGCTTCGTCGAGGCACGAGCTCAGTCGAGCGAAGAGGGGCAGGGTGAGGGCGAAACCTGGCTGCACCAGTTAATCCGGCGGCTGCTAGCGCTGCGCCTCGTACTCGTAATCTCACTCCAACCCACGCTCCTGGCTCTCCTCCCAGTAAGGTAGCTAATAACAGCAAGACCATGCGCCGTCGTGACTGCTGGAGCCGTTAGCTTGCTCGAGCTCTAACCTGCTATCTCAAACTTGGAACCCGGAACCCCGGATTCCTGGAGCCCGTTGTCTCAACCACCTGACCTTCCGCACGCAGGATGCGTGGGCGAAAAGACGAATACTCCAGTGGGCGGAAGAAGTTGCTTTGGAGGAGAAATGACTTCACGAGAGCGCATTCTTGCGGCGATGAGATTCGAAACGGTTGATCGTGTGCCGGTCTCCCCTTGGCGGACGGGGAAGGTGGATCCCGACAGCCCGCTCGGAAAGGAATTGATCCGCACGGCCGATCCGGTCATAGACGTCGGCTCGGGCGGGGACCCGATCCTGGGAAGTGCGGCGCGCGTGGACACTGAGCAGAGAGGCGACACCACTGTCACGATCGTCCACACGCCGAAGGGTGATCTGATCAGCCGCCGACGCCGTACTGAGATCACGAGCGCTACCGTCGAATTCTTTCTCAAGCAGCCGGACGACATCGAGAGGATGCTCTCCATCCCGTACGAGCCGCCGGATTTCGACCTGTCGCACTACAAGGAATGGTGCGACCGGATCGGCGACGAGGGGCTGGTGATGGTGGGACTGATAGACGGCGTCGCGGTCCCTGCGTCCTGGTTCTCGCCGGAGGGATTCTGTCTCGCCTGGGCCGACGCGCCGGGCCTCGTGGAGCATCTGACGGCGATCATCACCGAACGGCTGATACACTATGCCGAGCGCCTCTGCCGGGCGGGTGTGCCGGCGTTCCGCATCGTCGGCGGAGAGTACGCGAGCGTCCAGCTCGGCCCGGAGGGGTTCAAGCGGCTCTGCATACCCTACGACCGCGAGCTGACGGACGCAATCCACAAGCACGGCGCCCTCGCCCACTACCACAACCACGGTCCGGTGATGCGCTACCTGGAGGATTTCGCCGCGATCGATATGGACTCGCTCGACCCGCTGGAGGCGCCGCCCTGGGGCGATGCCGATCTGGGAGAAGCCAGACGGCGTCTCGGCGACCGGATTTGCTTCCTCGGAAACCTGGATGACATGGAAGTCGTGGACAAGCTGCCCACAGACGAAGTTCTCGCCATCGCCCGAGAGCGCCTGGAGGCGGCCGGAACGCGCGGCTTCATGCTCGGCGGCACGACCTCAAGCACCTTCGGCGAGCGCGGTGCGCGGAATTTCATCGCCATCGCCCGAATGGTGCAGCGGATGTAATTCACAACGCAGCGCCTTCACCAGCGCAGGGGAACTGCGTGAGCGATCGCACACCAGATCGTGAAGGCCCGCCGTGCTTCCAACCCAACCAACCATCGCAATGTTTGACAACCTCAGGTCTGCGTGGTATACTCCAAGTAGAAATGAATACGGCGCTAGGGGTGCTCGCTTGCGGGCTGAGAGTCCCACAAATGGGGACAACCCTTTGAACCTGACTCCGGGTAATGCCAGCGTAGGGAAGCGGACGCGATCACTAATCACGCCGTGAGTCCATCCGATGCGGGCGGACCCCACGGCGTTTTTGTTTGTCAGAGAACGCGATGCGTAATATGCAAAACGTAAGGGAAACCGACATTACGTTTTACGCTTTGCGCGTTACGAGCCCTAAAGCCGGTGAAACATCATGACACAGCTTGAGATGGCGAGGGCGGGGAAGACCACGCCCGAGATGAAGACAGTCGCCGAGGACGAGCGCCTGGATTCGGAGCTCATCCGCGAGGGCATCGCTGCGGGAACCATCGTGATCCCGCGCAACGTCAACCGTGAGGTCACCCGTGCCTGCGGGATCGGCGCGGGCCTTCGCACGAAGGTCAACGCCAACATCGGCACGTCAGCCGACTTCCCCAACGTCGAGGATGAAATCCAGAAGCTCCGGGTGGCTATCGAAGCCGGCACCGATACCGTCATGGACTTGAGCACCGGTGGCGATTTGGCCGCCGTTCGAAAAGCGATAATCGAGAACTGCACTGTGCCGCTGGGCACGGTCCCGATCTACGAAGCGGCGATCCGCGCGGCGGACAACAACGGCTCCGTCGTCCACATGCCGGAGGACGCGATGTTCGAGGTCATTGAGCGCCAGGCGGCGGAAGGTGTTGACTTCGTCACCGTCCACTGCGGGGTCACGATGGAATCCATCGCGCGCCTGCAGAAACAGGGCCGGGTCGCGGACGTGGTGAGCAGGGGCGGCGCATTTCTGGTCTGCTGGATGCTCGGCAACGAGCGCGAGAACCCGCTGTATGCTCGCTTCGATGATTTGCTGGAGATCGCGCGGAAGCACGATGTTACCCTCAGCCTGGGAGACGGGATGCGCCCCGGCTGCCTCGCCGACGCCACCGACCGCCCGCAGGTCCAGGAGTTGATTATCCTTGGCGAGTTAGTAGACCGGGCACGAAAGGCCGGCGTCCAGGCGATGGTCGAGGGGCCCGGCCACGTGCCGCTGCACCAGATTGCCGCGAACGTCCAGATGGAGAAGACCCTCTGCAAGGGCGCGCCCTTCTATGTGCTTGGCCCATTGGTGACGGACGTCGCGCCCGGGTACGACCACATCACTTCGGCAATCGGCGGTGCGATCGCCGCGGCCGCGGGGGTTGATTTCCTCTGCTACGTGACGCCTTCGGAGCATCTCGGCCTTCCCGGCCCCGACGACGTCAGGCAGGGCGTCGCCGCCTCACGCATCGCCGCACACGCAGGGGACGTCGCAAAGGGTGTCAGGGGCGCAATGGAGTGGGACCGCGAGATGTCGGCGGCCAGAAAGGCACTCGACTGGGAGCGGCAAGCCGAGCTGTGCGTCGACCCGGTGATGTTCCGCAGGTACAGAGCAGAGCGCTCAGCCAGCACGGAGGATGTCTGCTCGATGTGCAGCAAGTACTGCGCGATGAAAGTCGTGGATGAGTTCTTGCGCAAGGGGTAGGGACAGGACCGTGCACGGTCCCGCGCCTACCGAGACCTGTCCCTACAGGAGGTCGGCATGAAGCTCGCCGAAATCGGCGAAGAGGCGCTGATTGACCGGATTATCTCCAAGCATCTCCTGCCGGAATCTGCGCCGGGCCTGGTAATCGGCGTCGGCGACGACGCCGCCGTGCTGTCGGCCCCGGCAGACGGGGCGGAGTCGCTCACCATCGTCAGCACCGACATGCTGATCGAGGGCACGCACTTTCGCCTCGACCTCACTACTCCGTACCAGCTCGGATGGAAGTCGGTCGCCGTGAACATCAGCGACATCGCGGCGATGGGCGGACTCCCAACCTGGACTTTCGTCTCGTTCGGCTTCAAGCCCGATACTCAGGTCGAGTTTGTTGACGAGCTCTACCGTGGGATGAGGGAATGCGCGGCCCGGTTCGATAGCACAGTCGCCGGCGGAGATACAAACGCGGCGGAGGGGAACTGCGTAATAAGCGTATGCCAGACGGGCCTCGTGGAGCCGGACCGCCTCGCGCGCCGGAAAGGTGCGCGTCCCGGCGACCGGGTTCTCGTGACCGGCTGGCTCGGGAACTCGCGGGCCGGCCTGGAACTCCTGTTGAAGCATGGGCTCGACGAGGCCGCGCGGATGTATGGCTGGCTGGTGAGTACGCACTTGATGCCGGTGCCGCGTGTGCCGGAGGCCCGCGCGGCGGTCGAAACCGGCGCGGTGCGGGCCATGATGGATCTGAGCGACGGCCTGGCCGCCGACCTGCCCAAACTGTGCAAGGCGGGCGGCGTAGGAGCAGTCGTCTCTGCCGAGAAACTCGCCATCAGCGAGGACGTACGGAGCGCGGGCCGGCAACTTGGTGTGGACGCAACCGACCTGGCGGCGGAGGGCGGCGAGGACTTCGAGCTGTTGATGGCGGTCGCTCCCGAGCATGTCGAGCGTGTCATCGCTGCCGTGCAGGCCGAAACGGAGACCCCCGTCACCGAGATCGGCGAGATCACCGAGGCCGAGCTCCAGATCGCTTACCCCGACGGCACGCGCAGGCCCTTGAAGGGCGGATATGAGCACTTCGCGTGAGATTCTCGATTCATTTAACTCTCCAGCCCTCTCCCACTCCCGCGGGGGAGAGCTCCGCTCCTTGGGAAGAGAGCCGGAGGAGGCCCGACATACGACCGATTGGGTCCACCTTGCGGGGAGGACGTTCTCTCCCCTCTCCGCAGCGGAGAGGGGCCGGGGGTGAGGTTGGCACGCGCCAGCAGGAACATTTGGAACGGTTGGCGACATGTGAGGGCACTGGGACGGCCCGCTTTGGAGACGTCGCGACCGACCTAACCCCCTGGCCCCCTTCCCGAGACGGGAAGGGGGGGACGTTTGCTCGTCTCGTGCTCCCATGCGACAGACACGCGCAGGAGAAGTGAGGAAGCACCGAAACCCCCGCATAAGCGAACCCGTTGCTATTTGATTTGCGGTATAATGACGCCACGGTGAACCCAAAGCCTTAACTCGCTACGCGACGATCGGCACATCGCTGTGTTGTGGCCTGCCTGTGGCATTGACAAACGGCCCCCCCTCTGGTAGAATCCCGCACGTAACACAATAAGGGATAAAAACCACTGTTGGGCAAGAGACGGAAGGAGGGCAGCATGAGACGTAGGCTGCATTCTTCACTAGTTGGACTGGCCGCTGTTCTGATAATCGCACCGCTAATGGCAGACGAGAGAATCGAGAGCCGGAACAACGTTGCTCTTGTGAAGAAACTGGATGTGACAGACTTTGGCGTCTGGTCTGGATTGCGAATGGGCGATCTCAACGGCGATAACCGGTTGGATATTGTCCTTGCCCAGAACCGGGGGCAATCGGTTACGTGCCTCACCGCAATCGATATCGACGGGAAGATACTCTGGCAGGTTGGCCAACCCAACCCGGGTAACCACAAAACATCCTTCGATCTGCCTGTTCAGATCTACGATATTGATCAGGACGGCACGAACGAGGTCATTTGCGTGATGGGCGACAAGCTCAAGATCCTGAACGGCAAGAACGGGGCTCTCGAAAAGGAAGCTCCGCTGCCGGCAAAGGACGCTCGCGACTGTATCGTGATTGCTAATTTTTCCGGAAATGCGCAACCCCAAGACATCCTGATCAAGAATCGGTATAAGAACGTCTGGGCACTTGACCGAAATCTGAAGGTCATGTGGAGCCATGCCGGAAACACCGGACACTATCCGTGGCCGTACGATTTCGATGGTGACGGACATGATGAGCTCATGTGCGGGTACACGTTGCTGAATCACGATGGCACGAAGAAATGGGAGGCGAAACTGCCCGGACACAGCGATGGAGTTGCCATTAGCAATGTGGACGGCGACGCAGCGAACACGAAGGAAATCGCCCTGGCCTGCTGCGGAGGCAATACCTTCGCCTTGCTCAACGACAAGGGTGAGGTTCTCTGGCGCCATCCTTGCGGACATTCCCAGCATATCATTGTCGGCGATTTCCGGCGGGACTCACCCGGCAAGGAAGTCTGTGGTCTTGACCGTGGGAACAACCGGTCTGCTTCAGGGGTTGACGCCATGATCTTGTACTCCACCGACGGTAAACAACTGTGGCGAGAAAAGCGGACCGACACAGGCAAAAATCGATGGACTTCTCTGATCACTATGGTCCCAGCATGGGATGATCGACCGGGAGATCTCATCCTCGCCTATCGAAGAGGCGGCACTACCCCTCCCACTCTGTATGATGGCTACGGGAGAACCGTCGCTGTGTTCCCCTTCCCAAATCCGGAAGCCCAGCACTTTGCCCAACACGCTGACATCTGCGGCGACGAGAGAGAGGAGATCGTCGTTTGGAATGAGAAACACGTTTACATTCACGGGAACGGCGCCGCCAGTTCGGACTCAAAGACACCGAAGCGGCGTCCTCAAACAAAGCGATTGTACAACTACACACACTATATCGGTATGCCGTGAGTATCATGCGATTGACCGCTCACAACAGAAAATGGAGATGCCCAACAACCGGATCGAACGCCACTCCGGTCAGGCCGCCGCAGACGGCGTCCTCACCGGAGCGGTTCATCCGAGGCGTTGGACGAGTACAAGACAGAGCAGGAGTGGGGTGTTGGCGACATCGACCGGACGTACACGACCGACGCGATCAAATGTGCCGAGTGGGTATGGCGTGGCTGAAGAGAAGCCCTTGCAAGGTCTATTCCGCGGACTGCAGCCAAACAGGCAGACTATACGACGGCATCGTTTACGAGTTCGACGTACACAGCCTTCACAAGCCCCTCACCACACTTCGGCAGAGGAGCCAGCGGTGAGGTCATGGCCAGGGTAGGCGTGAAGACAGCCGTACTTCGTACCGGCAGCCCCAGGGAAACCGAGGAACTCGGCGAGCGCATCGGCCGGGCGCTCGAGCCGGAGATGGTTGTGTGCCTCATAGGCCAACTGGGCGCGGGGAAGACCATCCTGACCAAAGGAATCGCCCGCGGATTGGACGTCCCGGACCTCGTCCACAGCCCGACTTTCACCCTGATCCACGAGCACCGAGGCAGAATGCCCGTCTACCACTTCGACCTGTACCGCCTGGACACTCCGGAGCAGATGGAAGACCTGGGTTACGAGGGCTACTTCTATGGACCTGGAGTTACAGTAATCGAGTGGGCGGAAAAGATCGGCGGCCTCCTCCCCGACGACCGCTTGGAGATACGCATCGCGGAAGAAGACGACCGGCGGACTTTCGATCTCCGCGCCACGGGGCCGCGCTCGGCGAAGGCTTTGGCGTGTCTCGGGCGCCGGTAACCGTCGCTGACAGCCTGGAAGCTGGAACCTGCGGCCTGCACGCGATTTGTTTGACATCGGCCGAAGCCCGGTGTTACACTTGGCTGCGACTTTCCTTGTCTCGTCGGCAGAGTGGAGTACCTCCATGATTCTGGTCACGGGCGGAGCCGGGTACATCGGCTCGCACACAGTCAAGCTTCTGCTCGAAAGCGGGTACGACGTCGTCACCTACGACAGTATGGAGCTGGGTCATCCGGCCGCCGTTGTCGGGGGAGCGATAGTACGCGGCGATCTGATGGACCGCGAACGCCTCGCCCACACTTTCGACGAGTTCCCGATCGATGCGGTGATCCACTTCGCCGCATACGCGTCGGTCGGCGATTCGGTGGCTGATCCCGCCAAGTATTTCACAAACAACCTATGCGGCGGGCTCAACTTGCTCCAGGCAATGCTGGATCACGACGTCAAGCGGATCATTTTCTCATCCAGCGCGGCCACCTACGGCGAGCCGATCCACGTGCCGATAGAGGAGACCCATCCCCAGAATCCGACGAACCCCTACGGCGAGTCGAAGTTGATATTCGAGAAGATCCTCAAGTGGTACGACGCTGCGTACGGGCTCAGATCGGTTTCCCTCCGCTACTTCAATGCGGCAGGCGCAGATCCTGACGGGCAGATCGGCGAGGACCACGACCCCGAGCAACACCTGATTCCGGTTGTCCTCCAGACCGCGCTCGGGCTGAGGGAAAGCGTCAAAGTCTTCGGCACCGATTGGGACACGCCCGACGGAACCTGCATTCGCGATTACATCCACGTGACGGACCTTGCCGACGCACACATCCTCGCCCTCAAAGCGCTGGAGAACGGCGCCCGGACCACCGCGTACAATCTGGGGAACGGCGACGGCTACTCGGTGAAGCAGGTAATCAAGAGCGCCGAGCAGGTTGTCGGAGCCGGGATTCCCTATGAGGCGGCGCCGAGGCGGCCCGGCGATCCGGCCCGTCTGGTCGCCAGTTCAGAGAAGTTGAAGAAGGAACTCGGCTGGCGGCCCAGGTTCCCTCAGCTCGCCAGAATCGTAGAGACGGCCTGGCGGTGGCACAGCGCGCATCCCCGGGGATACAGCGAATAATTCGGGCGGTATCCTCCGGAGATTATGGTATAATATTTCTTAACTACTCCCCCAAAGCGAATTCGGCTGAACACTGACAAACACTGTTTCCCGTTCCGGTTGCAGATGACTTTGTACCGAACGGGACATGGGATTATTCAAGAACATAGGCCGACCCTCTACAGACACGGAGGATGCGAACGGGCCTTTGAACAATCGCAGGTTGGATGCGGCCGCTATGACAAGGCTCAGCTCGAAAATAGTCTCATTGCTGGAGGATCGCCTCCGCATTCGCCCCCTTGCGGACAGCCGGCCGGCGTCTGAGCGTCCGTCCCAGATTCCCAGGGGCGCTACGATCGCGGTCATAGGGGGCGGGCTTGCGGGCCCCTCCTTCGCACGCCGGGCACTGGCTCTCTCCACGGAGCTGGGGCTTGGCATTAAGATCAAGCTGCTCACTCGCCCGAGCTGCAACTACTGCGCCGGCCTGATCACGGACCTATCGCTTCAGACTATGCACGACCTCTACGGCCTCGACGTCCCCGACAACGTGATCAAGGAAACGATTCATGAGGTGGTCTACATGAACCGCCATGACTCGGTGACCGTGCCGCTGGTCGAGCCGCTGACCTCGGTGCTTAGAACGAGCCGGTTCAAGCAGCAGGGATTCGACGAATCCTGGGTCGAGCGCGTCTTTCAGGGGTTGGCGGGCGACGCAAACTTCAAGGTGCACAAGGAGAGTCGGGTCACGCACATTAAGCGCAAGAAGCGGGCGCACGGCTTCAGGATCACCTATGAGCGGAAGGGGGCCCAGCTTACCCTGGACGCGGACATCGTGGTCATCGCCACCGGCCTGAAGAGCATTCAGGGGCAGTTCATGCAAAAGTTCATCGCCGATCTTGGCTACTCGCCGCCCGGATTGATGGACGCCTGCGTTACGGAGATCAACACCTCCTCGGCGACCCATTACGCCCTGGACGGGCGCGTGCTCGTGGTGGACGGCGTCATCCGAAACTGCGTCGCTGCTTTCGTCCCCAAAGGCAGGAATTGGCTCACTGTCACCGGCCTTGGGAAGGTGCTCGCCGACTACGACATGGAGGTGCTGTTCAACGAGCCTCAGGTGAGGCAATTCATCAAGTTGGAGAACGTGATTGACCACCTGAGATGTCGGAAGACTTGCTCGGCCAGCGTGGTTACGTACCCGGCGCGCAAATTCTTCGGAGACGGCTGGGTGATGATTGGCGACCTAACGGGATACGGCCGGGCGTTGAAAGATGGGTACTTCGCCGCGCTGGAGAGCGCCGACCTGGCGGCTAAGACACTACTGCTCCACGGCGCTTCGGAGGCTGCACTCAGGGAGCACTATTTCAAGCCGCTGAGAAAGCTCGCGTTCGACAACCGAGTGGGGATGTGGCTGTTCTACCTCGATCAGAAGATCAGCAAGGGCCGCGTCGGCACGTTCCTGCTGGCAAGTGCCTTCCGCGAGCTGAAGACGGAGAAGCACGGCGGCCTGGTGACAGCCGCGTTTCGGGCGCTTTTCAGCGGGGAACTGTCGTATAAGCTAATCTCCGGTCTCTTCGTGGCGGGTGTCACCCTCAACACACTGAAGCGCGGCTTCGTCCGGCCCGCGAAGTGATGCCGGACGCAGGCTGAGACACGCACAATCTGCGGAACCCCGACGTCTTCGGCGTTTTCACCGGCAACTCCTTTCCAACCTATTCTCGAGTTACGCAACTACACAGGTGGAGCAGCACGAACGTCACGGAGCGACGAATGAACGACGACAAGCTTGTTCGCACATCCTTGGAAGGGGACCGCGAAGCATTCCGAAAGCTCGTTGACCGATACGCTCGTCGTATCTACTCTTTCTGTCGACGGTATGCGGCGAATTGCGAGGATGCGAAAGACCTCAGCCAGGAGGTTTTCGTCACCGCGTTCAAGGCTCTGCCAAACCTTCGGAGGCCGAACGGGTTCTCCGCATGGCTGTTTGGAATCGCCAGAAACCACTGCAAGATGTACCTAAGGCGTCTGGAAAGCGCAAAGGTGACCACCGGCGGCGTAGACGATGAAACATCATCTGCCGTTGATGCGGACGAGTACCTACGCCTCGAGAGTTTGAGGCATCTCATGCACGACCTGATGAGGCAATTGACCCCGGAGCAGCGCGAGGTTGTCGAGCTGTTCTACTGGGGCGGGCTGACGTACGACGAGATCTGCGCCGCACTCGACCTACCGAAGTCAACAGTGAAATCGCGTTTGTTCGAGGCTCGACGCTCGCTCAAAGACGTTCTGAGTCGCTCGATCAGGAACGCCTATCGCACTTGGGGACTCCCGGTGAGCTTCGCCGAGGAGGTTGTCGCTCGCTGTGGCGAAGGATGCGAGTGCGGACTGACTCTAGAGTCCAGAGGAGGTG
>Ga0114930_10005495_pt1 | contig 10421 bp, 6 predicted proteins | sample AnhtaG_FD_87300 | JGI IMG/M metagenome (GOLD analysis project Ga0114930, IMG submission 87300) | Deep subsurface microbial communities from Anholt, Denmark to uncover new lineages of life (NeLLi) - Anholt_01485 metaG | ecosystem: Environmental > Aquatic > Marine > Oceanic > Sediment | place... | reverse complement strand
GTGGCTCTCCCAGAGCCACTGGGGCCAAGAGCGTAGATGTTGTAGCCCTGGCAGGGCATCTCGATGCCGAAGTCTATGGCCCTGGTGGCCCGTTCCTGCCCGATGATCTCAGACAACTCTGTGAGTTCCTCCGTCGATTTGAAAGAGAACTGCTGCGGATCACAGACTCGTCTAAGCTCCTCTGGTCGGAGTTCTCTAATCTCCATCGCTTGAGTGTGTCCCCTTTCACACCATGCATACGCTCATGGTCTCGCTGATGGCTTCTCCAGTAGCATGAGTTCGTGCAAGGCTGACACTGCCGCCTGGGCGAAGGCTGGCTCGTTGATGTGAGCATCCACGAGCTGCACGGGGATGCCAGGCCTCAGTAGTCCTTGCAGTTCGGTCACAAACACCTGATTCGTTTGGGGCTCATAGAGAGGTCCGTCCTCGCCGTCGGCCTCAGACCAACCCTTGGTAGGAATGACGACTCTCACTGGCCCTCGGGCTTTGTTGAGCTTCCCCGCGACCGTCCCGGCCACGATCGTCAACTCCTCAGCACTGGTCCTGACCCCCGAGCGGAAGTCATACCAGAAGATCTTGCGGCCCTTGAACTTCGGGGGGATAGTCTCGAGGGAGTCGAATTCCAGGACTATACAGTCCAGACCCCCGGGGACAACCACCTGCGGTATTCCCACCTTGCCCGCGGCTTCGAGTCTGCCGGGGCCGATGTTTCCACAGTAGCCTTCATACAGATGATCGGCGAACTCGTGCGTGGCAAAGTCAAGGACGCCAGACAGCAGGCCCTGTTCCACCAAGTCCTCCATGGCCATGCCTCCGATGCCATTGGCGTGGAAGGCGACCATCTCGTATCCGTGCTTCTCCAGGAAAGAGCGCACGTGCATAGCCCCCGCGGTGCAGAAGCCAAAGGACGTCACGCCGATCAACGGCCTGCTCGTTTCCAGAGTGACGTCACCTTTCACCATGCCGACTATCGCTCCGGCGGCGTTGTCCAGGATCTTCTTGCTCACCGCATTGAGACCGACCATGTCGACTACTGAGTGCATCATGGTGATGTCTTTGGTGCCGATTTCCTCACTCATGTCCCTTGAGGCAACCGTGGAGATCATGAGCTTGGGAACACCCAGGGGCAGCGTCCTCAGGACGCCAGTGCCGATGTGCGTACCGGTGCCGCCGCCCAGGGCCACGGCTCCTGCCACTCTGCCCCTTTCATATAGGTCGCGGGCTATCTCACTGGCCCCTCGCAGCATCACCTGCACGGCTCTCCTCCGGTCCCGCCAGGCGATCAGCTCGTCAATCGTGGCCCCGCCGGCTTTGGCGGTCTCCTCTCGGGAGATGTCGGCTCTCGTCAACGGCTCGCCCAGGACGCCAACATCCACCACTATGGTTTGGTGGCCCCTACTTTCTATGCGGGTCCTGAGGTACTCCACCTCCTCGCCCTTCGTGTCTAGCGTTCCGATGACCATTATGGTCTTGGGCATGTGTCTGTCCGTCACTTGGGCTGCACACCCGGGTTCAAAGGATCACGTGGTTCCACTCCCAGACGCCCCAGGGCCTCCACCACAGTTTGGGAGCAGGGTGGATCATTGATGTTGGAGGCGACCTCGATCACCTCCACATCTGGCTTGAGAACCTCGCGGATGGCTTCACCGAAAGCCCGATCTGCCTCTGGGTCGTGAAAGAACATACCTTCTCTGCTGTACTCGGAGAAGCCCCCAGTGGGAATCACCACCGCTGCCGGACCATGTCCCTTGTTGAGCTTCGCGGCCAGCGTCTCGCCGAGGAGTCGCATCTCTGTAGCGTTCGTTCTTACCAGGCAAATGCTGGGGTTGTGCATGTGGATATGCCTCCCCTTGTGCTGCTGCGGAAGCGTCTCTGGCGGGCCCCAGGCGATGAAATCGGCGTTGCCGGGAAGCACGACCTGAGGAATTCCTGCTTGGCCTGCATTCTCAAACCTGTCCGCACCAGCGTCATAGGGAGTGTTGAAAATGTGACCGAACAGTTCCTGGACCGAGGTTTCGATGACTGCCTTGGTCAGACCCCCTTGTATCAGCTCTTCCAGCGCTCTACCGCCAGAACCCACGGTATGAAACACGATGACTTCGTACCCCATGCTTTCTAGCATGGGCCGTGCACCTCTGACGCAGCCTTCAGTCGCTCCCAGTGCGCCCACGCCGATGACTGGCTCGTGCGTCACCAAAGCGTCGACATGCGAGTTGACCATGCCCACTATGGCTGCCGCCGCGCTGGCTAGAGTTCGCTTGGTCATCCGGTTGAGGCCGGATAAGTCGGTCACCGACGGGAAAATGACGATGTCCTTGTGAGCTATCCAGGGGCTGATATCGCGGGAGGCCATGGTGGAGACCATGAGTTTCGGCACCCCGAAGGGAAGGCAGCGCATGACCTGAGTCCCCAGAGAGGTGCCCATGGATCCGCCCAGGCTGATTATGCCGTCCAACCTACCCTGTTGATACATGTGCTGCACCACCTCGGTCGCCCCTCTGCTCATCACGCCCATGGCTTCGCCTTCATCCTTGGAGGCCCGCAGTTCCTCGAGACTGGAGCCCCCCAGTCGAGCTGTTTCTTCGCTGGCGATGTCAGGCGTGAAGCAAGGCTGGCCGAGTACGCCAGCATCCACAACCAAGGTCTCAACACCGGAGTCCTCTACCCGGCTCTTCAGGTAGCGGACCTCCTGACTCTTGGTGTCCAAGGTGGCGAGGATCACGACCGTCTTGGTCATCACTTCTCGAACCTGTAGGTGACTACGCACACACCTTCCTCGAAATCGGCTTTCACCTTTCCACCGATCTTGGTGAACACGTGCAGGGCGCGCTTGTTCTGCTCCAGGATCTCGGCTTTGAACCCTCCAACGTTCCGCGTTTGAGCTACCTGGGCCAGATAGTGATGGAGAAGGGTACCCAGACCCTTTCCGTGCCAATCATCGCAGACGAGAAGGGCTAGTTCGGCCAGATCAGAGTCCTTGTCTCTTATGTATCTTCCGACGCCAATGATATCTTGATCGGAGTTCCTCTCCACGACCGCTACGATGGCCATCTGCGCATCGTAGTCTATGGTAGTGTAATACTGGACTCTCTCGTGGGGCATGGCCCCCATGGAACTGAAAAACCGAAGGTAGATGGTCTGATCGGACAAGGAGTAGAACAGCTCTTGCATCAATGGCTCGTCTGTGGGTTTGATGGGTCTCAGCAGCACCTTCGTTCCATCGCGCAAGCTCACCTTCTTCTCCAACTCGGCGGGATACACTCCCAGAGGTGGCAACTGATCAACGAAGGCGTACTTGCGGAGCTTTGCCTCCTCCAGAAGCTGCTTCCGGAAGTCGGGATGGGCGATGTTGATCAAAGCCAGGGCTCGTTCCCTGATGCTCTTCCCGTGGAGGTACGCGGTCCCATACTCAGTCACCACATAGTGTACGTCGCCTCGGGTAGTGACCACGCCCGCACCTTCGGAGAGGTGGGACACGATCCTCGACGTCGTCCCCTCCTTTGCTGTGGAAGGCAAGGCGATGATCGGCTTTCCACCTTTAGACCTAGCCGACCCTCGAATCATGTCCACCTGGCCGCCTATGCCGCTGTAGAAGAGGTAGCCTATGGAGTCGGAGCATACCTGTCCCGTCAGATCGATCTCCAGCGCCGAGTTGATGGCCACCATCCTGTCATTCTGACTCACGACCACGGGATCGTTGACGTAGTGGGAGGGATGGAACTCGATGAAGGGGTTGTGATCCACCCAGTCATACAGCCGTCTGGTGCCCATGACGAAGCTGGCGATGATCTTCCCTCGATGGAGGGTCTTTCTAGCGTTGGTGATCACGCCTGCCTCCACCAGGTCTATCACACCGTCGGAGAGCATCTCGGTATGAACCCCCAGGTCCCTCTTGTCGCCCAGAGCGGCGAGAATGGAATCGGGGATGGTCCCGATCCCCATTTGCAGGGTGGCGCCGTCATCAATCAGCCTGGCGATGTTCTGTCCTATCCTGCGGGCTATCTCGTCGGCTTCGGGGTAGCGGAGTTCGAGGATGGGGGTGTCATTCTCCACCAGAGCGTCTATGTCATTGACGTGGATGAAGCTGTCGCCCAGGGTCCACGGCATCTGCGGGTTCACCTCGGCAACGACGCGGTCGGCACTCTCTGCGGCGGGCTTGACGATGTCCACGGAGACACCATAGCTGCAGAATCCGTGTTTGTTGGGCGGGGTCACTTGAACGAGGGCCACATCTATGGGCATGCGCCCCGACATGAACAAGTGGGGTATCTCTGAGAGGAACATGGGCGTATAGTCGGCTCGGCCCTCGGCCACGGCGTCTCTGACGTTGCCGCCGATGAAGAAGGCGTTGTGTCGGAACTGGTATTTGAATTTGGGCTGAGTGTAGGGAGCGATCCCCAGAGTCCACAGGTGGACGATCTCGTTGTCGGCGAACTCCATGGACATCCTGGCCAGTTCCCTTACCAGGAGCTGAGGCTCAGCAGCGCCGGAACCGATGAAAACGCTGTCTCCGCGCTTGATGACTCTCAGAGCCTGTCTGGCGGGCTTGACTTTGTCTGCGTACCGTTCTTGCCAGGGCACTGTCTCCACAGGCCGAAGTCCTCCAGGTTGACCCGGTAATCCTAGGCGCTCTCATAATATATCGCATGTACTCCGAAAGAATCAAGCCCTCCCGCATTCCGACAGCGAGAGGGCTTGCGCGATACGTGGCCTCGGTGAGCGCTACGTCAAAGCACCGGCGGACTGGATGGGCCGTACGTCTTGACCTTGTAGACCTTGCACTGCAACGTCTTTAGAGGCCAGCAACCAAGGGCTTCGTCGCACAGATCCAGATCGTCATAAGTGAGAACGTTGATGTTGGAGATCCACGCACCATGCAGCCAGGGCTCTTCCCCAGGCATCTCGGGGTACCACCAGCCATGCTGTGCGTGGACGACCCGAGGATCGATGCCCTCGAAGTACTTGCACTTCTGCATCACGCGCCCTCTGGGGGATTCGATCCACACCCAGTCCCCATCTTCGATGCCCAGATTCTTGGCGGTATCAGGGTGTATCTGGGTGATAGGGTAGGGATGTCGCTTGCGCAGCGTGTCTATCTGCCTCAGCTCGGAGTGGAAGAAGGGCAGGAACCTCCCACCAGTAATGAGGATCAAAGGGTACTCCTCTGCGATCTCCGGTGTGCTGATCGGGCTTTCGGGCGGCTCTATGTACCGGGGGAGGGGATCATAGCCCAGTTCCTCCAGGACTGTGGAGTACAGCTCAACTTTGCCCGTCGGCGTACCGAAACCTGTCTCCAGATATTTCCTGGATTTGTACTCTTCAGGCGCCCAGCCGCCCATCTCCACCAGGTCTCTGAAGGTGAACCCCAGAGGCTCCAGCCTGTAGTCGTAGTATTCCTCTACCGTCTCCCAGGCCCAGTGCTCCTCCTGTCCCAGCCTGATTCCCAGGCCACGCCAGAAGTCGAAATCGGTTCGGCGGTCGTATTCGCCAGGCATGACTGTGGGCAGTGCGGCCTCGCCCGCCTTCATCACTGGCGTCGTATTGTGATAGTTGAAGAGGAAGTCCCTCTCCAGCCACGAGGCAGCCGGAAGCACGTAGTCCGCCAGCGCTGCGCTGGGGGTGGGGAAGTAGTCCACGACGACGTACAGATCGAGGCTCTTCAAGGCTTTGTAGACCAGCTTGACGTTGCCTATGGTGATCATGGGGTTGCTGGACAGGGTGATCAGCCCCCTGACAGGGTAGGGGGTTCCGTAGGCTATGGCTCGATACAGAGCGGGAGAGCTGGCCAGGCAGGTATAGCCGTACATGTCGCACCGCTTCCCCCAGACGCGCTCCACGTTGGTTTGAATCATCTCGTACCCAGGCCAGGTGTAGAGCTTGTACCTGTCCGCGCCCAGCATTTTGGGCCTTTGCTCCACAGGGAGGGCATCCGGCATCTCTATCTCGTGCTCGGTGATGAAGGGAGCCGGGCCGAGGAGTTCCTCACCACCTTCCACGTCAACATTGCCCACGATCGCGGAGAGGGCGTGCTTGGCGTGGAGGGCCTGTAGCGTGTTGGGCTGGTGCGCTACACCCATGCCCTCGATGGCGCAGGAAGGACGGTTGGTGGCGAACATCCTGGCCGCCGCCCTGATCTGGTCGCCAGGAACCCAGGTGATCTCTTCTACCTTCTCCGGTGGGTACTCCCTGACCCGTTCTGCCAGCTCGTCGAAGCCGTGGCACCAGTTCTGGACAAACTCCTTGTCATACAGCTCCTCTTCGATGATGACCTGCATCATGGACAGCAGCAGGGCGGCGTCGGTCCCAGGCCTGAGCTGGAGCCAGATGTTGGCCGCTGCGGCCGCGGATTCGCGCCTGGGATCGACGACGATCAGTTTGGCGCCTCTTTGCTTGGCCTTCACGATGCCTTCCCACACAGTTTGATGGCTGGGTTTCGGCTCACGGCCTATCAGCATCACACACTTGGTCTTGTCCAGTTTTTCAGTGGACATCCAGTAGGGCCACCAGCCATAGGTCATGGTGGCCACCACAGCCGAGTTGCCATGACAGATGTACCCCTGGTTGGTCTGATTGGGGCTGCCGAAGAGGTTGAGGAACCGCGAGTTCAGTTCTTCATAGGTACGGCTGGTGCCTCCAGTGACACCCACCGCCTCCGCACCGTTGTTGTCTTTGATCTCCTGGAGCTTGGCCGCGATCTCGTCCAGGGCCTGGTCCCAGGGGATCTGCTCCCACTTGCCCTCGCCCTTCTCTCCGGCCCTTTTCATGGGGAACTTGAGCCGATCAGGGTGGTAGAACCATTCTCCCGCCGTTTTCCAGCGCGTACACATCTTCATCGCAGGCGGGTCCAGCTTCACCAGGTGTCCATCCCTCACGTGGACGTTGACGATGCAGCGAGGTTTGCAGAAGAAGCACATCGCCTTCTTCACTTCGGTTGCTTCGAGCATGGTTTGCCTCCTTGGCGCTTGTGTATCGAAGATCTAGCTTGAGATGCTTAGCAGCTATCTACATTGCCAAGACTTTACATAACGCCTCCACACCTCACACACGAGGTATGTGACTTATGGTAAGTGCCCAGACACTAGACATAACCCAATCCCCTGACGTAAGATGCTTTGTCTGTCATCCGCAATTCGCTCGGGACTGCGGTTTGGACAGAGCTGGCGCTGTGTTAGGGTAACGTAGGTTGGTCGGCCATGATAGACAGGTGGAGCTGGAAGGTGACGGCGCTCATCAAGTCCTCATTGAGACACGTCCACAGGGGGGGGCAGCGGGCACCAGAGAAGGGCTGCTTCCTCCTTGAAGTGGCACCACATGAACGGGAAGTGAACGACACGGTCCTGGTCAACGTAGCCCCAGGCAGGTGTGAACTCCGTCTTCAAGGTCTTGCCGATCATCCCGGTCCTCTCCTAGATCCCCTGAGATCCGTTGTCCACCGCGGATTGCCAAAAAACAGGCCATGAACCCCCGGCGAAGAGCCCCCAGAGGCCCCCCAGGGCGTCGCTAAGGCGTGTTGCGGCGTACCCTGTGGTTCTCTATTTGTAATATCATAAGCCTCCTTGTCTTCTTGGGTCACGTGCCCATGATGGTAAGCCCCTAGCGGGCCGAACCTGCGGCCGGTGGCCAAGGGAAGCGCAGCACAGGCCGGCCAGTTGTGACCACGCAAATGCCCAAGGAGCGATAGGACCGCGCCTCCATGTCCTTGAAGTAGCGAAAAACGACCGGGAAACGCAGCACCCGGTCTTCGTCAACCTCACCCCATCGTGGTCTCAATTCCGTCTTGAAGCTGTTGCGCACCATTTCTCTTCTACCTTCAGTCCAAATGGCACATCAAACGCACACCAGAGAGCGCAGAAATGGACCTAGACGCCTTTCTGAGAGGCTCTGGAAGCCTTCCAGGGCCTCGCCAAGACCCCATTTGGCGGCCCGCAATGTTTCTTTCCTCTGGAGATGCACGTAACCAAGGGAGGGAGAGATGAAGCCGACAGCACAACCCGCGCCTCACTCACGCGCCGCACTGCTAAGGCGTGGACTGGCAATCGGAGGAACGGTCACCGGCTGGGCTCTGCGACGCACTAAGTTCCTGCATCAACTCTCGAAACCACCCCCGATAACGCCAGCGAGTGAAAGGAAGCTCCTGCTGACTAGCGTAGCAAAGGCGGAGTAGGCCACACCAGCTCGCCCGAATCACACATGCCGAGTTGAGTGCCCTACCGCGCTTTCATCATCTCGTCCAACGCATCCACGGCAGCCACCGCGAACTCAGCGGTATTGAGATGTGTGTCCAGCTCCACCACCTCGATCTCTGGCTTCAGGTACTTCCTCAGCTCTGGCGCGAAGACCCTGTCCGTCTCCGGGTCGTACAGATCGGCGCCTTCGACGCTGAGGACCGACCACCCCTGTGTCGGTATAAAGAACTTGACCGGCCCCTTCGATTTGTTCAGCTTCTCCGCTACGATCCTGGCGGTCTCCTTCAGCTCCTCCGCGTTGGTCCTGACTTGCAGCCGAAACTCGTCAGGGAAGAACATCTTCCGCTGAGCCAGGTTCCTTGAGGCCCAGAGAGGGTCTCCGTGGTCCTTTCTGGACAACGGGCCGCAGCTGATCATCTCGAACCCGCAGGGCGCCAACACCTGGGGGATTCCCCGGGCACCGGCTGCTTCCAGCCGAGTCGGCCCCGCAGGCCGGTTGCCGCCGATCCACTCCTCGCTCACGCCTGCTGGAACCAGGTCGAGCACGCCGTCGAAGATCCCCTGAGATATGAGTTCCTCCATGGCCCTGTCGCCGATGCCCTGGGCGTGGATGGCGATAGGCTCGTATCCCTTCTCCTCCAGCAATTCCACGGCGATGTGCCCGGCGCCTTCCGAGAACTTGAACCCGGTGACGGCGATCAGGGGCTTCTCCCGACCCTTGAGGGCCTCCGCGGTCACCTGCGGGCCCGATTCCACCATCCCCACAATGGCCCCTCCCGCTCGCCGCAACGCATCCTTGATCAGGTCATTGAGCCCGGAGATGTCCAGCACCGAGTGCATGATGGCGATGTCCGAGGTGCCGATGTACCTGGCGGCGTAGGCGGGCATGGAGGCGGTGCTGGAGAGCATGAACTTGGGCAACCCAAAAGGGAAGGCCTTCATCACGCTCGTGCCGACGGTGGTGTTGCTCGCCCCACCGAAAGAGAGGATGCCGTCCACCTTGCCCTCAGCCTGCAACTCCTTGATCTTCTCGATGGCCCCTTCGATCATGATCGGGGTCAGTTTACCCGTCTCCAGGGAGGCTCGCATCTCCTCGATGTCGCCGCCGCCGGCTCTTGCCACGTCCTCGGCGCTGATGTCTGCCGGAATGGCCGGCTCTCCACCCATTCCGGCGTCCACGAGAATGGCGTTGTGGCCCCTCTGCTCGATCAGCTCTTTGAGGAAACTGGTCTCCTCCGCCTTTGTATCCAGGGTGGAAACGATTACGATATTAGCCACCTAGCTCCTCCTTGCGAAAGCTACGTAGGATTCACGGCAGGGAACGTACTTCGCCGCTAGCCTGTGCTAGTAGATCAACTCGCCCTCGAAACCGTACTCCTTCCACCGTTTCTTCATGGTCTCCACCACGTCCTCGGAGAGCTCGATGACGTTCGGCTTCTCCTTCCACTCGTACGGAGTGGTGGCGTCCATGATGATGCGGGAAGTGATCTCCCGGGCGTCTATGGGCAGCGAGGGATCCAGTGGTGTGGAACGGCCCCGCTTGATGATCTCGCTGTCGCGCCGTGGCTGATATCTCGTGCTCAAGGCCCAGAAGACACGATCCATGTCATCGGCGGGGATGTCATCGTCCACCACGATGATCACCTTGACGCCATAGGCTCCAGTACTGCTGGCGATAACGGCGTTACCCACGTGGGACGAGTGGCCAGGGTACATCTGCTTCACGGAGACAATGACCATGAAGCGTCCACACGAAGCGGGAGGGATATACACCGACTGGATGCCGCGTATGCCCATCGTCTCCAACTGGCCCCACAGGGTCGCCGTGCGGTTCATGGACTGAATCATGTGAGTATCGGTTATGGGGCGACCCACGGTGGTGGAGTGAAAGATGGGGTTGTGGCGATAGGTGACGGCCTTGACGTCTATGTAGTGCCTCGGGACGACGCCCTTGCCAGAGTAGTAGCCTGTGTACTCCCCGAAGGGCCCCTCATCTCTGAGCTTCTCCGGCCACAGGTCACCCTCTAGGATGATCTCGGCGCGTGCCGGCACGGGGAGGTCTACGTACTCACCTTTGACTACCTCCATGGGTAGATTGCGCAAGGCGCCGACGTAGTTGTATTCGTTCTGTCCCGGCGAGAAAAGAGTGCTGGAGCACAGGAACAGCACCGGGTCGTATCCGATCACGGCCGCGATGGGCATCGGCTGGTTCAGTTCGGCGTATCTCTGGCGATG
>Ga0114930_10005493_pt1 | contig 10422 bp, 10 predicted proteins | sample AnhtaG_FD_87300 | JGI IMG/M metagenome (GOLD analysis project Ga0114930, IMG submission 87300) | Deep subsurface microbial communities from Anholt, Denmark to uncover new lineages of life (NeLLi) - Anholt_01485 metaG | ecosystem: Environmental > Aquatic > Marine > Oceanic > Sediment | place... | reverse complement strand
GTGCGGTAGAAGAAATCGAGCGTGCTCTGGAACGGCCTGCCGCGGCGCGCCCGGTCGAAAATCCTCGGCAGCCGCTCCTCGGAAACCCCCTCGGCCAGGACCCGCGCGAGTTCCCGGCTCTGGGCCTCGTTGACGTTGACCCGCGGCGAGCCGTCGGGTGCGGCGTTGGGCTCGCGGCTGTAGACGGTGACGAGATCGAAGATGCCGCGGTCGAGGTGCCCGTTGCTGTCATCGGGCGGCTCGCTGGCGTCGGCATCGTTCTCGTTGTCGTCGAGCACACCGTTGCGGTTGGCGTCTTCGCCGAAGAGGATGTCCCTGGAAACCAGCCGCACGAGGAGCAGTTCCTCGACCGTCTCCAGCGGCGCGTTCTTGCACTCGTAGGGATCGCCGAGGAGCAGGTAATACTCGCTCTCGGCCCCGCCTGCGGTCAGGTCGCTGTCGGAATCTCGCCAGTCGATGACGGCCGGCGGGACATCGGCCATCATCTCCGGCAGGCCCAGGAGCACCTCTACGGTGGCCGTGTTGAGGTTGATCTTGGCAGCCTCGTCGGCGAGGCCGTACGAGAGTTGACGGTCATCCTCGCGGTCCGGGCGGACGAGCCAGAAGGCCCCGGAGCCGACCTGCACGCCGTAGCAGAGCAGGTCGGTCTCGGCGGGGACTTGCCCGTTGAGGCCGTCGAGGCCGGCGAGGACGTACTGAATGGCGCCCTGCTCGGCGGCCGCCGCCTGCTCAAACGCCAGGCTGTTGGCCGAGCAGATCGCCTCGACCCGCATCGAGCGGGCCAGGACCAGGACCATGCCTGCCAGGACCACGAGGATCCACAACGTGACGATCAGCACGGTGCCCGGCGCGCGGGCCCGGCGTCCGCTGTCCGATGACGTGTCGAGTTGCCGCGCGCGTGTGCTCAAAACAGGGGGACCTCCATCGCGACGCCGGCCTCGATGGTGCTGCAAGGGACCAGGAACACCCGCGACGTGCGGTAGCCTGCGGCGTCGGCCCGGGTCTGGCGGTCGGTTTCGAGTTCGAGTTCGAGGGTCACCTCAACGGCGGCGGGCAGTTGGTTGTCCTGCGTGGTGGAGTCCCAGGTGTCGAGCCAGTCGAGACCGTCGAAGTACCTGAGGGCGAAGGCGCCCACGCCGCGGCACAGCACATCCACGTCGGGCTCACCCACGGTCGGCCCGAGCAGGTTGGTGGTGACGCGGCGGACGAGGGCGAGGCCCGTGCCGTCATCGGCCTGCTCGCAGACGAACTCGACCATGCGAATGTCGCCCGTGCCCTCGACCGGTTCCGAGCCGGGGGCGGTGCAGTGCAGGATCAGCGAGTCCGCCGGGCCGCCCAGCGTGGCGATTCCCTGCTCGCCGATGAAGACGCCCGCGAGGATGCCTTTGGGCACGACGGCGGCCCGGATGTCGGCCCGCACCCGACCGAGAGCAAGTTCGACCTTCCGGACCTCCTCCACGGACGAGGTGCAACTGCGACGGGCCCGGAACGCCGTGTACAGCGTGGCGTACAGCGACCCGGCGAGCACGACCATGATCGCCATCGCGACCAGCATCTCGAGGAGCGTAAACGCCCGGGCGTGTGGGCGGCCGTCACTCATTCGGGACCCCCATGTAGATCAACGTGCTCAGGGTCACGCCGCGGTCCCGGCCACGGCGGTTCCAGAGGACGTAGACGTCGAGTTGCGAGAGGCGCGAGTCTTCCCATTCGCCGATCTGGGCGACCCAGGTGTACTCGGGCCAGTCGTCGCCGAAGTCGCCGTCGAGTTCGGCATCGTACCACTGCCCGGTGGCGACCAGTTCGGCGATCTTGCTTTGCGCGAGCGCGGCAGCCTGGGCCTGGTGCCTTGCGTGCGCCGCGACGTCCAGACAAAGGAGGATGCCGTGGACCGCTACCGGCAGGACGATGCACACCAGCGTCAGGGTGGCGAGCAGTTCCACAATGGTGAAGGCACCGCGGCAGGATGTCCGGCAGTCGGTCATGGCCCGGCCTCGAGAGGGAGAGAGAGGATCCGGAATCGCTCCGACAGCGTGGGGCAGGCCACCTGGAGGGCCTTTCCGTCGGGGTCCGCCAGTTCGATCGTCGCCGGGTCGCTCCGGCCGTCGGGGTAGAACTGGACGTACGGCGTCCCGTCGGGCGTCTCGCTGCCGTCCACTGTGACCGAGACGCCGGCGGGGAACCGGAAGAGGCGTCCGTACTCGCGCTGGGGCTCCACGAACGCCCCGGCCTGCTGCACGGTGAGCCAGTAGGTGGCCGCCTCGGGGTCGATGTTCAGACGCCAGACCTGTGCCTGGGCCACCGCCTGCGAACGGGCCAGGTGCGTGAGCGCCAAGAGGTGCGAGGCCGCGTCGGTCGTCCCGCGGGCGCGGACGAACCGGCGCAGCGACGGCGCTGCCAGCGCCAGCACGGCGCTGATGAGGACCAGGACAAGGATGAGTTCCAGAAGCGTGAAGCCACCGGCCCGGCGCGTGGGGGTGGCCTGGCCACGCTTGCGTGGCCACGTGGCCTGGCGAGCCACCATGGCCACCCGACGTCGGGTGGCCATGCCACCCGGCCAGGGCTCAGCGTTCGGACCAGTTGTCGATGTCATCTCCGCCCCCGTCCTGCTTGTCGAGTCCGAAGGAGTGAAGGTCGTAGCCGTCAACGTTGTACTGGCCGGGGCACCGGTAGACATACGGGTTGCCCCAGGGGTCGCTGGGGAGCCCGCGCTTGATGTACGGCCCCATCCAGTCGGTGACGTCGGTCGGTTGTTGGAGAAGGGCGCCGATGCCCTCCTCGGTGGCGGGGTAGCGGCCGCAGTCCACCTCGAAGGCGTCCATCGCCACCTCGAGGTTGGCGATGTCGATGCGTGCGGCGGTAATCTTGGCCTGCTGCGACCGTCGGGTGAACTTCGGCACCACCATCGCCGCCAGAATCGCCAGGATCGCCAGCACCAGCAGCAACTCGATGAGCGTGAAGGCGGCAGAGGAGCGGCCCCTCGGCCTGCCGAACCGCCTCCGTGTTCCGACCGTCTTGCCGTTCATGGCACATTCCTCTCAGCGAATGAACTCCTGGAGCGTGAACACCGGCAGGAGCATGCCGATGACAATGGTCCCGACGATGGTGGCCATGACGAACAGGAGGGCCGGCTCGGCCAGCGACACCAGCATCCGGAGTTGCCGGTCGAGTTCGCCTTCGTAGACGCCGGCGAGGCGCCGCAGTTCATCGTCGAGCCGGCCGCTTTCCTCGGCCACGGCGATCATCTCGACCACCGACGCGGGGAACAGCCGGGCGTTGGCGGCGAGGCTCCTCGCCAGGGGCTTGCCCTGCTGGACCTGGTCGGTTGACGTGCCGACCGCCTCGGCGAGAACCTGGTTGCCGATGGCTTCGCGCGCGACCTTCAGCGAGGCGACGAGCGGCACGCCGGCCCCCAGGAGCGTGCCGAGCATGCGGCAGAATCGGACCAGGGCAAAGCGCGCCACCACGCGGCCCAGGACGGGGACGCGCAGCAGCGCCCGCTCGGCCGTCAGCCGCCCTGATGGTGAACTGAGCGCCCGCCGAGCCAGGATGACGGCCAGCGCGGCGGCGCCGGCGATCACGAGGCCGTACTCGGTGACCGCGTGACTGACCGCAACGACCCCGCGGGTCAGCGCGGGCAGGTTCTCTCCGAACTGGGCAAAGATCTCCGAAAAACGCGGGATGAAATACGTCAGCAGAAACACGAGAACCGCGGTCGCCAGAACCGCCAGAATCACGGGGTAGACCATGGCGCTTCGGACCCGGCCCTTCAGGTCGCGTTCGCGCGAACGGAAACTCGCGATCTGTTCCAGGACGACGTCGAGGAACCCGCCTGTCTCGCCGGCCCGGACCATGGCCACCTGCACCGGGGGGAACGACCGGGGCCACCTGGCCATGGCGTTGGCCAGCGACATCCCCCCCGCCACGTCGTCGTGGATGGCGGCCCATTGCCTTCGCGCGGCAGGTTGGGCGGCCTCCCTCGCGAGGATGCTGAGCGCGCGGCTCATGGAGACGCCGGCGGCCAGCAGGTTGGCGAGTTCGCGGTTGAACGCCTCGACCGACGCCTGCGAGACGCGGCCGACCGACCCGAAGAGATTCGTCCGGGCCTGGGCAGCGGGCCGCTGTTCATCCATGGCCACCGGCACCAGGCCGCGCTGGGCGACGGCCTCGATGGCGGCCGCCCGGCTTGCCGCCGGCACGGTGCCGCTCGTCTTCTCGCCTTCCTGGCCGATGGCTTTGTAGGTGAAGACAGGCATGGCTCGATGGCCCCGGTTGTTTGTATCGGTTACGCCATCGGCGCGGGCCCCGCACCGGTTGCGGCGCCGTTGCCGTTGAATCGCTCGTCCTTGGTTACGCGGAGCACCTCGGCGAGGGTGGTCTTGCCGCTCATGACGAGTCGCCATCCGTCTTGGCGGAGGCTCTTCATGCCCTCGGCGGCGGCCCGTCTGCGGATCTCGCCGGCCGAGGCGCGCTCCAGGATCATCGCGCGAATGGCTTCGGTGACGACCATCGTCTCGAAGATGCCGGTCCGTCCGAGGTAGCCGCGGTCCAGACATTCGCGGCAGCCGCGCCCACGGTGCAGGACCGCCGGCGCGTCGTCGCCGAACTCCCTGCGCAAGGCCTCGGCGTCGTCCGGGGCGAAGGTTTCGCGGCAGTGAGGGCAGATGAGCCGAACCAGACGCTGGGCCAGCACCATCTCCAGCGATGAGGCGACCAGGTACGGCTCGATGCCCATGTCCACCAGCCGCGTCAGCGCGCCCGGCGCGTCGTTGGTGTGGAGCGTCGAGAAGACGAGGTGGCCGGTCAGCGACGCCTGGACGGCGATATCGGCCGTCTCGAGGTCGCGGATCTCGCCGACGAGAATCACGTCCGGGTCGTGACGCAGGATCGACCGCAGGCCCCGGCCGAAGGTCAGCCCCGCCTTCATGCCGACCTGGATCTGGTTGATACCGCGCAGGTGGTATTCGACCGGGTCCTCGATCGTCACGATCTTGCGTTCGATGTCGTTGATGCGCGACAGACCGGCGTAGAGGGTCGTCGTCTTCCCGCTGCCGGTGGGGCCGGTCACCAGCACGATGCCGTGGGGAAGGCCGAGGATGCGTTCGAACGCGGCCCGGTCGCCCTCGGACATGCCCAGGTGCTCGAGGCCCAGCAGGGTGGTGCTACGGTCCAGGAGGCGCAGGACGATGGCCTCGCCGTGGAGCATGGGGATGACGGAGACGCGGACGTCGATCTCGCGGCCGGCGACCTTGAGTTTGATCCGTCCGTCCTGCGGCAGCCGCTTCTCGGCGATGTCGAGCCGGCTGAGGATCTTCAGCCGCGAGACGATCGCCGGCTGGAACTGGCGGACCTCGGGCGGAACGTTCGCCTGCTGGAGGATCCCGTCCACCCGGTACCGGACCCGCACCGTGTCTTCGAACGGTTCGAAGTGCACGTCGGTGGCGCGGCGTTTGACGGCCTCGGCCAGCACCTGGTTGACGAACTTGATGATCGAGGCATCCTGTGCGGCGTCTTCGAGGTCCATGTCTTCGTCGGCCTGTCCGTCCACGACCTCGACGCCGTTCTCTCCGGCTTCGGAGACGAGCGACTGGAGCGTATCGGCCCCGACGCCCAGGAGCGTGGTGATCCACCGGCCGATTTCGCTCGCAGGGGCCAGGGCAGGCCGCACGTCCAGCCCGCTCGCCATCCGCAGTTCGTCGAGGCCGCTGGTGTCGAACAGGCGGTTCGTCGCGACCGTGACCACGCCGTCCTCCTGAGAGAGCGGCAGGAGCCGGTGTGCCAGGAGAATCCGGGCGGGAAACTGCGAGAGGAAGGCTCGGTCCGGCTGGAACGTCCCCAGGTCCACGTAGGGGACGTGGAACTCGTCGGAGAGGTACCGCAGCAGCCGCTCCTCGGCCAGGCCGCCGGCCGAGAGCAGGGCCTCATCGAGCGATTTGCCGTCGGCGAGCAGACCCTCGACGTTGCCGGCGGCCTGCTCGTCCAGCAGGCCCTCTTGTCGCATTTTCTGTATGATGGCGTTCATCGTGCCGCCAGCCGAGCCGAGACCTTCCTCGGGTGCGTCTTGTGCCGGTCGCAGGTGATACGCGGCGTCAGTCGAGCAGCGTCATGAGGACGAGTTGGGCTTCCTGGCGCGCTGTGAGGACCTCGCGGAGTTCCTTCCGAGCGATCGCCAGTTCGTCCTGGACCTTTTGGCGAGCCTTGCGAAGCGCACCGAGGGCCGCCTTGATGGACCCCGCGCTGGAGGTCTCGTCCTCGAGCAGGCTCCGGAGGGCCCCGGTCTTCATCTCGACGTCGGACTGCTCGCGTTCGGGTTGGCCCTCGGGCCGGCGATCGTCGCCGCCTCTGCGGCCGCGGTCACCCCGGCCAGACATGCCAAACATGCCAAGCATGCCGCGGAATCCGCCCCGGCTCTGCCGCATCAGTTGCTGGACCTTGTCCATCCGCGGCTGGAGCACTTTCCACTCCGCTTCGGTGACGCCGAGCCGCTCGCGCATCTGGTCTGCCGCCCGCTGGCGGAACTCTTCCATCCGCTCGCGCCATTCCTCGGGGCTGCGTTCCCGGCGGCCTTCCCTGCGGGGCTCCTCGCACAGGGCTTGTCCGACACAAAGGGCGCCCACCAACAAGGCGGCGGCCAGGCACATCACTACGGTGCATCGACGCATGGTTCGTCTCCTTCCAAAGTTGTCCGCGAACGTCATCTGTGAACGTCACCCCCCACGGCGGGGGGTGGACGGGTCACTTGTAGGCTTCTCGGCCCCTTCAGGTCGTGGCGGGCGCCTGCCCCATGGGGGACCCCGCCGGTCGCCGGGGCCTCGTTTCCTTCGCTCCTCGAACAGTTCGTCGTATTTCTTGGCCTGCTCGGGGGTCAGGATCTGCTTGGTTCGCTCGACGGCCTGCTCGAAGGCCTGTTTTCTTTCCTGGTCGAGTTCATCCATTTTGGCGCCGTAGTCGCGGAGGATGCTGTCGTACTGCTCGCGCTGCGCCTCGGTCAGCAGGGCGGTGACGGCCTCGTCGCGGTGCTGGGCGAGGGCTCTTCTTCGCTCCCATCGGTCCGACCCTCCCGCGCGCATGACCTCGGACCAGATCTCGTGCATTTGCTCTCGCTGCTGGTCGGTGAGCCCCAGTTCGGCGGTGAGCCACGATGGACCGCGGGGCCGGTGCCCGGGGCTCGACATCAGCAGGCCCACCGCCGCGCCTGCGGCAAAGGCCACGACGAACGCTACCGTCAGAAGCACCTTGGCCTTAGTCATGTCCGTTCTTCCGTTCCAGGTCCTGAACGATCCACCGGGCCAGTTGCTCGTCCGACGCCGTGGCAAGGGTGCCCTGGGATGTCGTAGCCGCCGTCTCCCACGCAGGAATCGGCTCCGTGGGTTCTGTGGCCGCGCGCGACTGCCAGAGCCAGACGGCACAGACGAGCAGAATCGAGGCGGCCACGGCCATCAGCGTCTTGGCCATGCGGCCGAGGTCGGCCATGGCCATGTCGTCGGCGGCCCGATGCAGACGTGCCAGCGCGTCGGCGGACATCTCGGGACGGGGGGCCGCCGAGAGCAGGTCGGACAGCCTTCGGAGGCGATTCCGTTCCGCTGCGCAGGCCGGGCACCCCTCAAGGTGCGCTTCGAGCGATACCCGCTCGGCCTCCGAGACTTCGCCGTCATGGTAGGCCGAGAGCCGCTGTGCTCGTTCACACTCGCTCATGGTTCGGTCTCTCTCCTGGGCCGTGCGAGCGGCGGCGGTTCAAGGTCCGGCCGCCGGCCGCCTGGCCTAATCGAGGTACCCTTTCAGACGCTCCTGCAACTGGCGCCTCGCCCGGAAGAGCCGCGATTCCACGGTTCCCCGGGGAATGCCCAGGGCCTCGGCCATCTCGTCGTAGGAGAGGCCCTCCAACTCACGGAGGATGATCACGTCGCGGTGCTGCGGCGAGAGCAACTGGATCGCGTCCATCACGTCAATCCTGGTATCCGCTGCCTGTGTCGGCGAGGGCACGGCCGCAACGGGTTCCGCCGTCGTCTCCAGCCGCACGAGCCTCGCCTCTCGTCGAGTCGTCCGGCGGCGGTGCATGGCCGTCTGCCGGACAAGGATGCTGGTCAGCCAGGTTCGGACCGACGACCGGCCCTCGAAGGCTCGGAGCCCGCGAAATGCCCCGGCGAACGTCTCCTGGACGATGTCCTCGGCGTCGGTAACGTTGCCAACGAAGGATGCGGCCATCGCGAAGAGGCGAGCGGCATGGCGGTCCACAAGATCGTGGAACGCCGAAGCGTCGCCGTGGCGCGCTCGCCTGAGAAGCGCTGCGTCCGCAGGCTGCGGCTGGCCGCTCTCCGATGGCATACGTACCTCGTTCTACACCGTATTAGTTGCCGGAGGCACCCGGTTTCTTCCCTGGTGGTGGGAATTGTGCAGGCCGGCCCGCCAGGCGCGGCGAGACCGCCGTCACGGGTCACAGGAACACGCCTGAGGCCGGCACGCGTCGGCCGGCGTGCCTCCGGGGCGTGCGAAGAGTCCCCTGCCTTCTCCCACCAACCGCCCATGGGCGACTCACACACAGCCAAACGCTGTTCGGGAGCGGTTATTGCGGCTGTGCCTGGACCGGCAGTTCCGAACCCGTCACGGTGCTGATCGTCGTCGTGTTCGTCATCAGCGTGGAGAAGGTGCCGAATCGATGATCCGCGGTTTGCGCGGTGGGCAATCTTGCCCACCGCACCCCGGCAATGTTGTCACCCTGAGCGCAGCCGAACGGGTCTCGCCGTTGTCGTGGCCGTTCGTTCCGCATTCCGCGTTCCGAATTCCGCATTCGAACGGGTCTCGCCGTTCCCCGTTCATCCCCCGACGCTGCCGCAGGCGATTTGCCTTGCCCGGCACAACATCTCGGACTACTATACACCTATGACAGAAAGGGAAAGATCTCCGGGCAGGCAGCCTGGCCGAGTTAGGCATTGCCTCCCCGGAACTGCCCCGCCCGAAGCCGAAGGGCAAAGGGAGATAAGGTCTATGTCACCCGGAACTCCCGGAGATGCTGCGAAAATCTGCCGTCCCAGTGCCTTGCAATCCGGCAGCCGGCGAGTAAACTAATCGCGCGGCCATTCCATTAGGGTAAGGTGCCATGAGCGGCGACGTAAGCGACAGAAAGCGTTTGCTCTCGATCAACGCAGCCAACCTTGAGCACAACCACATCTACTTCACCGGCCACCATGACTTCTTCCCCCCGGAATGCTACGGAGGGTCCACTAAGAACCAGGGCGCCCAGCGCGAGTTGACGCTTGTGGTCGATGGGTTGCCTGAGACTATCCGAACAGACATCCCTACGCAGGCGGGCAACGGTAAGCCGCGCAACTTCTTCCGAAAACGCACCTGGGTCCGCCGCTTCTTTCAGAAGCACGAGATACGCGAAGGCGACGTGATCGCAATAGAGAGAACCGGAACCTACACCTACCGCATCTATCCTTTTGAGAGCAAGAACGTTCGCGACGGCGCGCTGATCCCAGATCATTGGCCTGGAGTGAATCCCAAGAAGCCCACGGTCATTGACCTGTTTGCTGGCTGCGGGGGGATGTCCCTGGGCCTTAAGCAGGCGGGGTTTGAGAATTTCCTGGCGGTTGAGTGGGACAAGTCCTGTTGCGACACCTTCGCACAAAACATTAGCCGACGCATTCTCAATTGCGCAATCCAGGAAGTGATGAGTTTCCCACGTTGCGACCTTCTTGTGGGAGGACCGCCCTGTCAGGGCTTCAGCAACCTCGGAGAGCGGGTTCCCAACGACCCGCGCCGCCAGTTGTGGCGCCATTTCCTGCGCGCCGTGAAGGACGCCGAGCCTGCGATCTTCGTCATGGAGAATGTTCCCCCGCTCCTCAAGTCCGCGGAATATCAGGAGATCCGACGTCAGGCAGAGCAGTTGGGATACTCGGTTGAAGGACACGTCTTGAACGCAGCGGACTACGGAGTCGCGCAGCAGAGAAAGCGTGCCTTCGTGTTCGGTAGTCGCATCGGTGCGCCTCCGCTTCCCAAACAGACGCACCGAAGCCCCAATCGTGCACCTTCCTTCGAGACAGCCAATCTCCCTGTGTGGCGAACAGTGCAGGACGCAATAGGGGACTTGCCGCCTGTGCCAGACGGCACCAACTGGCATATCGGCCGGAATCCAACGCAGATGTCCAAGAAGCGATATCGCTGCATCCCGAAGGGGGGCAACCGCTGGGACCTGCCTGAAGACTTGATGCCCGAGTGTTGGAAGCGAAAGACAAAGGGCGGCACAGATCTCTTCGGGCGGTTGTGGTGGGACAGGCCATCGGTAACTATCCGAACGGAGTTCTATAAGCCCGAGAAGGGACGCTACCTGCATCCCGAGGAGCACCGGCCGATTACACACAGGGAAGCCGCCCGGCTGCAGGGCTTCGATGACGACTTCGACTTCGTGGGCAAGAAGATAGAGGT
>Ga0114930_10005491_pt1 | contig 10423 bp, 7 predicted proteins | sample AnhtaG_FD_87300 | JGI IMG/M metagenome (GOLD analysis project Ga0114930, IMG submission 87300) | Deep subsurface microbial communities from Anholt, Denmark to uncover new lineages of life (NeLLi) - Anholt_01485 metaG | ecosystem: Environmental > Aquatic > Marine > Oceanic > Sediment | place... | reverse complement strand
CGAGTTATTCGAATGACCTACATTATAGTGTCTACATTTCCATCTCTATTCGTAGTTAAGTCAGTCCTTCTCCTCCTGGCTATGGTTCAGGATGTGGTAGTTCCACCACTCGCCTTTGCTTTAGTTGAAGTGGTCTCCACCCTGATCCTACTGATCTATATCGTACCGGCTGGTATTACCCTGTTCGGCTGTGACATAATCAAAACATCATCGGGTAGTCGCTCGGGTAGTTCTTCATCAGGGAAGAGAAGTCGAGGTAAAACCAAGACTAGTCAGGTCAGTGGTCAAAGTCCCCGCTCGGTGACTCCACCTTCGGCATGGCCGGATGTGACTACGAAGCAGGTGGATATATCCAGTATATCTCAGGAGGAGGAATTATCAACTCAGAAGTCTCCGAAAACGCAAACCTCCGGGCGAATTTGCCCTCTTAACTCAGGTTTGGCCCACACGACAAGTGATGACTAATACTCTGCATTGAGTCCCACACAAATAATATACCTTCAAATAAAGGTATATCGTGGCTGAAAACAAAATCAGAGCATAAGGTGGAGCCTAGGGATAACATCCATGTCACAATAGCTGGATATCCACGTGTCAGCACAGCATGTATACATTTGTTCAAATGCATAGATTACCGCTACTCTACCTAATTCTCAGGCTCTGGCTGTATCCCAGCGACATGAAGGCGCTCATCACCTCCACAGCCGTATCTTCTCCTGAGATCACAGCACCTTCCATCCAACCATTCCAGTCATAGTTGGTAGCAGATCCAGCAAAGTGCAACTTGCGTTCCAGCACCGGAGTCTCTTCTGTCTCAGTAGAGTCAGTGAACATGGGCTCGGCGAACGGCTCCACCCCGGAGAATCCATCATTGGCAAAGGTCTCCTGGTTAGTCTTGTAGAAGACAAAAGCTCCTCGAGCAAACTCATCACGCCACCAGTTCTTCGACTCGTAGGAGCTAATCACCTGACCAGATGTGTTGACACTTAGATTCTCGCGAGCCTTCTGCTCCAAGATCGGGTCACACTTACCCAGCTCAGTCAGCACAGCTTCCAAGCGAGCTTCTAACTCCGACAAAGCAGACCAGGTGGCTTGCTCCGAAGCCGGAGCAGTAGCATCCAAAGCACCGTTGATCACGCGACCAGTAGAAGGAATACCATCATCCTGACGAGACGCCTTATCACCGATGATGTAGTCGGTCAGAATACCCTGACTACCAGGTTGACCCCGAGTCACCTCCCAAGTTTGCTGCAGCTGCTCCTCCTTGACATCAACTGCATCCGTATCATCCGTCAAGCGACCATCCTTGATGTATCGTGCATACTTGGTAGTAGCCACCAGCTCACCATTCCAGCCCATCGGATTCCAGAAACGAGAATCGAACGAGATGTTGATCTTGGCAATAGGACCAAAGCCAACCTCCTGCAGAGCTTGCATCTTCTTGGCCGAGATGCCTGCCTCGGAGATGTTAGTGTACCACTTGAACTCTTTGCTAGCACCGACCCGGTCATTATTACGATAAACGGAGGGGGGAAGGGTAGTGATTACTCGATCGAAGACACGAGTAATAGTTTGGTATCCATTTCCATTGGCCTTCTTGACTCGGATGGTCAGCTCCTGGTCATTGTTAGAAACCGTTCGAATTTTTGTCACCGTGTGTCCTAACTTGACGCCCTTCAGCTCTGAGGAGGTGTTGGGTGTGGACAAACCCATCCGCTCATTGATCTTTTGGTGCATGTAGTCGGACAGCTGCTGGTTGCCACCGCGAACATGGAATCGCTCATTAGACTCACCCCAGAAACGGAATTGTCCAGGACCTCGAGTCCCCAGCAGCGAGTGAAGATCCAATGTGGACATCTCCCATGGTTCACCACTCCACTCAAGGTTGTAGATCAGCTTGAGCAGCTGAACGAAGTAGTCATACTCCTCAGGACTCTCCACAACGAGAGGGAACTCCTCCAGATACTGCCCCAAGGGTACCTGATCCAGCTCATTGCTTCGGTCCGTAAAGACGCCAGGGGGAGGATAGGCCAACCACGGGTAGCTGACGTCATTGTAATCCTTCTTCAGGTCATCTCCCCACAGTTTCTTGAAGGCAGCGATACACTCCTCCTCGGTTCGCTCTTCCATCTCCACTGAGACTTCGCCGGTTTTCGAGTCATACGCCTTCCGAGCCACAAAGAACTTACGCTTGGTCCCGTTGACTTCGCGGTTGATGGTATTGTCCAGTTCGAAACCAAACTCCTGGGCTACTTGCTTCATCTTCAGGTGGCTGTTATCAATCAGCTCACCACCCAACTCGTACACTTGACCATTGTCGTACAAACCGTTGGCGGTGGGGAAGCGCTTGGACTTGCATCGACCACCGACCGAATGTTCGTTACCCTCCAGAACAACGACGGAGTATCCATTCTCGGTCAGACGATAACCCGCCATCAGGCCGGAGAGGCCACCACCCAGGATAGCCACGATCGGGGCGGGACCCTGGTCTTCGGGCTTCGTGTTGGTAGCAGTCAAAGGTGGATTAAACCTAGTTTTCTGGCGAGAGGGATGGGTAACTCCACCTGCGGTGAAGCCGGAGGTGACTCCACCTGCGGTTTTGTGAGTGGATGAACTCGGAGAGCGGCGAGACGGTCGAGTTTGGACACGGTGGCTACGTTTGGTTTTTGATACAGGCGCAGTGGTCGAGGTCGTGTTGCTCATTGAAAAAGATACCGACATAGACACTATTTTAGTCTCGGATTCAATTGTTTTTTGTGTGTGCATCGTGTTATCACCGTCCTTTAGGGTGAATCCAATAAGGATAACCCAGAGGTGATCGATGTGTGTTATCTCGACCCTCTTTTTCTTCCTACTCTGGAAATGGCTTGAGCTCATCTGATAGGTTTGATTGAGTTGGCTCTGAAATTAGCGTCGATAGTACCGGCTTATGGATTGCAGTAGTTTGATTCAGTGATTTCTCAGCGGTCTCTACACCTTTATCGATCATTACAGGAGGTTTGGCTCCGTGTATATAGTGAATCACCCTCAATATCTAAGCTCTCCACTCACTGCACGGTGACTCTGGTTTCAGTTGTCTCACGACAGATAGCACAGATGTTTGATATTGGGACCAGAACTAGACACAATAGAAGCTGCAAAAAATAATTTTGGCGTTGAGATTTCTGGACTGGGGGTAGTCTTGACCCGATAATATAGTATCCACCATGGAGTTTCACTAAAATGCGCCAACACTTTTGCAATATGCTAGCCACCGAGGGACATGAGATGATTGAACCCGAGACCAGCTTGATACGAGATCAGCTGATTAAACTCAATCAAATAGGCTTTCTGACGCTCTCGTCGCAGCCCGGTTCCATCGAACATAATACAGCGACATCCTTTCCCTACGAGTTTACTGAGTCCTTTGGGGCAACTTTCCCGGATCCCGATAATTTACCGGGGTGTTACTTGTTCGGAACCTCGATCTATTTATTATCAACAGAGAGCGACCGTATCCGGTTATATACTGAGAGAGACCGCTGATTATTTTCAGCGTATCTTGCTGCCAACAGACTGTCTAATGTTTGTGACGGAACTCAGCTATAACGGTCGCAGGGAGATGTTCCTGCCAATTACAATTGCTTTCACAGCAGATTGTGAACATCATCACGCGTTTAGTCAGATATGTATCGATGGTGGAGATTATGAGCTGATGCTTGCGTGCATGGCCGAGGATGCCTCTGTTGAAGTGCCAACTGGACTGGACTGGATTTGGTCTGGGTTGATGTGTTGGATCCAGCTTGGGGCGAGGTGAGTGGTCTGTTCGATGATATGCTGAGAGGAGTAGTAATGGATGACGGTAAATAGGCGCTGGGGACACAATATGTATAGATCGGATTGGATCTATAATGCTTTATCACACACAATCCAACCGAAATCAGACCTGGGAAAGTGATACATCTACGTAGCGAGGAAAACATCACACGGTACCCATTCGATTTTTTCTGGCCGGGAGATGAGGTTTTTCTTTTCGGTGGATTGTGAAGAAGTGCAACAGGGCGCTACAGGAGCATTTAGCTTAGAGACTCTCTAATTAGAATTGAGGTGAGTAGCTAGGTCAGTGGACAATGGACTGTGGTATTCAAGACAAGAAAAATATTGGCGAGCGGAGGTAACGACGCTAGGGTTCCAGATTTATCTTACTCTCATGGTTAATATCACCTAGATAATAAAATATTGTGAATTGACATACTTAGCGGCCATCAATGCACACAGACGCACGCTGCATAGCCGCAGTTCTGTTGCCCCTGGGGCTAGGTAAGTTTTTTTGCTCGCATACGTCATTTGCTATGCAAAGAATGATTTAAGCCGCGTCTCTTGGTTAATCCTACCTCCTTATTTGACTGCACAGTCAAATAAGAGCACTGATGAGCAATTAGCATGAGGGCTAATCTTATCTACAGGCCATGCTGAGCGGCCGCTTCGTCATAGGGCATGATAAGCTTCCCCTTCCTCTCGTTAACCTCATTGTGGAATTTCCAACTCCATCTGAAGGCGTTATCACCGCCGCTCTTGGCCTGTAGAGTCAGCTGTAGCGCTTCCTCGGGAGGATGATCACGAAGGTACTGGGTGGCGTGGTTGCGACAGATGATGCAAGGTAGCTGCTCGGGGATGCGATGCATCCACTGACAGAATCCCATGTGCGAAATCTTACCCTTGTTGACGCGCGCCGCTTGGGTATGAATCTCTTTCCACTTTTGACGGTAGAACTCCACATCAAACTTGGTTAGGGGCTCACCCTCCGAGAAGACATTAACGTTGGATTCCTCATCCACCATCGATTCTTTCGTTGCCACGTCGTTAATCGCCACTTCAACCATGGGTTTCGCTTGGTGGTCGGCCGGCGGTGCAACGAGAATTACTTTTCCAGAACCTCCGGAGAGGAGATCCCGGGTCTTCGATTCAGAACCTCCGGAGCGGAGATCCCGGGTCTTCGATTCAGAACCTCCGGAGCGGAGATCCCGGGTCTTCGATTCAGAACCTCCGGAGCGGAGATCCCGGGTCTTCGATTCAGAACCACCGGAGCGGAGATTCACCAAAGGTGACTTCGATTCAGAAATCGTTGGAACCCCTAATCGTAACTGAGAGATAATCTCATCCGGGACGTGGATGGCATAGGCATGATTGGACGACATGCGAGTTAGCTATTTTAGGTTGCTTGTCTTTTTGTTTCTTCTTGGCGAATAAGACGAGATGCCACCCAGCGTCTGTTCTCGTATTATACCTGGTCGACCAGGTATCATGATTTGTTGCCGTTTAAGTGTGCTCACTGCAGGAGGAACCACCTGTTAAATGCGCCCACAAAACGAAGGTGGTCATCGGTGGGTAATTTGCACCGGGCTACCTTGAACAGAACCATGTCGACAATTTGGGTATCTGACATAATAGTGGTACCCCATGCCGCCACGCCACCCATGACAGACCCTGTGCTAGACGCAACTTTACTTTTGATATACTTTTTGATGAAGGTTGTCCCGGATTGATCCGACGGGCACGTTATGGCGGCGATGGCTGCGGTACCGCTGGCAGTTAGTAGAACATACTTGCAGATGGTGTAGGCCACAATAAAATTGTTGAAAGGGCTGAACCCATAGTAGTAAAGTCGAATGCGGAGACTACGTGGCTGAGATAGGTCAACATGCACAATCATTATGGTGATCAAGCGCAATATGAGGCGGCGTTGCGTTGGTCTGAATTGGCCAGGAGAAGTAACTACTAGCTGTTGCCGTCTTCTGTGTTCACCCACGCATCATGTGCTGTCATAACCACCTTCACCAACTTCGCTGCGGGTAGGATCACATGTGCAGAAGAAGATCAACAAGTGGTAGCAGTTCGCTTGATTGGATTGCCAAGATCGTCTCCATACGTGCTGGTAGATGATGTTTCTACGATTACTCTCGGATCAACAAAATGATTTGATCGTTCTGGATCGTCGAACGCACATCCTCCATGTGCATTGGCCTATGAATTCTGAGCAGCTGATCCAAGAGTTAACCATGTCATTCCCGCTCTGGTCCATGTTGCCGCCCGAACTGCAGATTCGGATACTCACCTACACAAACCTAGACACGGTGCAGGCGATATGTCTGACGGATTGGTCGGCCTATCATCTTGTTTCGGATTCGGCCATCTGGTTTCAGATTCTGGCCAGAGCGGGAGTACCCAGATACATATCCAGATTGGGTTGCGACGACCGCATCAAGCCGATACACTGGGCCCACCATCACAACCGCTGTGCAACAAGCCACGCTTTGGCTAAGGGGGTGATGGCTCACAGGGCCGATTATGATCGTCAGCTGGCCGAGGGCTCGATGTCACCTTATGATTATACCGACTGGTCGACCGTACACTTCTGGATGGGCCGTCTGACCGATGATGCACACAGAGATTGTAATGGTAAGTTCGGAGTCGACCACCATTTCATCACGTATCTACCCTCATGGGCTTATCCTCAGCAGCTTGCATCAGCGGTCCGGTACCTCCAACGACAATCAGTAAAATCGCTGTTCGAAGGCTTCGGTCTAGTCTCTATTTATCCTCTCTATGCAACGCCGGAAGGTGAACGTATCCACCAGGGCGGAAAATGTGAAGCACCATCTACGGTCCAAGTCTGTTATGAGCTGTTGCTGGACGAACCGGACGATCGGGCGTTGGTACCGGATGACTATATCCTAATTTCTAATTCGCCGCCGTCGTATGCGTTCAGCTTCACCTTAACTTTAGATCAAGTGCAGTTGCTCTTCGGTCTGATCTGATATTTTGATCTAGAACCTTATGATGCGTTTGAGAATGACTGGCGGGAGATCCTTGAAGATGAGCTGCTATGATCTACGACGCCAATGTGCGGTCAAAAGAGATCGCTTGTGCGGCCAAGAATCGCATTTGCTTTGTTGGTGTTCAACATCACTCTCAGGTGATAAGAACGATGATTAATCACCCAAATGATTAAACTGTTGGCCGTACGGGGGAGTAGGTAGTTCTATTCTGGATAACTTATCGAACACAATGTCTTCTCACTCTCGGCGCGCCCAAATGTCTTCTGCTGACGCTCGCCATGCTCAAATGTATGCTGCTTACTCTCGCCGTGGCAATGCCATTGCCTCTCGCTATGCCCAACTGTCCACCATGCAGTGTGTTGTCCCCGAGATGCATGTTGAGGTGTGTGTTGTTCCGGTGGTGATGCCCCGTTCTGCTCCCTCACCGGACCGATACGTCCAGGTGATTCGCGATGCGATCAGTAAAAGGAATGGTCAAGGTGATCAGCGAGATGCTTCGTTGCGGTGTGTGGGGAATGTACAGGGAGTACTCGGACCTGCCTGCTCTGTGGGGCGAAGTTGCTGAGTATGTGGTGTCGAAGGGGATTAAGGTGGAGGATCTGCTCCCCTACGATGGAGTATCAGACCATATCCATTTGAGTGATCTGCTGGTGGCGATCCACCGAACCTCGCTGGTCACCCAGAAGGCGACAGCCGCCAAGGACATCTACGCCCGGGTTGAAGAAGAAGCCATCACTGAGGGCAACGACAGCCCCGAAATGCTGGAGCTGTTCCTGCAGTTGGTGAGCGACCAGATCCGCCTGGATCGAGATGACATTGTCCAGGGGTAGATTGCATAGATGATAGATAGTTGTATTCTAGTTAATACTAGAATAGAAAGGGTTGCTAACCGCAAGTATATACAGTTGGTTTCGGGATGGATACATTTGCCTCAGATTGGTTAATCGGTGTTTCTGGTCGCATCCGCTTCATCTTCAGTTTCGGTCAAATAGGAAAACTCCTGGTACATCCAGCCCAAGGTTTGGGCATACTGACGGAACTCGAGCCGCGTCTGGAGCGAGCAACCAAACTTAACCATCCGCTTCAGAGTGGAGTCAAGCTGGCTAGGAAGAGCATTGCCCGGTTGGAAAAAGTCCCAGGTTGACTGCTCCGGATACTGATGGAGTAAAGAGGGATCGATGGACGGGAGGTCAGCTGGAGCTACTGATCGCAGTGCACTCAAAGCTGACTGATGAATGGAGGCATCACTCTCTCGTTGCTCGTTTTGGGAGGTGGGAGTTGCGGCATCAACCGATGAAGTCGACTTGGATGATGAATAAAAAGAACCGAGCCAGCCCAACATTGTCACCGTTCTGACGACAGTTGTTTTAAGGTGGAGGGGAATCTCCTGTCATGTTGTAGCACAGGCTACAATATAGTGGATCTCGATTACAGTTGCTGTATGTCCTCAGCCATCAGCTTATCGGCAGAACCCAAGTCTAGATCGGTGTAGATGTAGAGATTGCCTCGATTTTCGTTGAAATGTGGAGTGGTATATCCTCGATTGGTGAAGGATAGAGAGACAGCTCTTTTCAGATTAGAATTGTCCCATCGCATGGCGGCAATTAAGCCAAAGTCGGCCAGAACCATCTGGCTCGGATGCTCCTCTATCTGAGCGCGGATCGTGTCGGCTACCTGTGAGTGTCCCAGCTCGTGGATGATATGCTGATTCCACAAAGAAATAAGTCGACTCAGCGCTTGGCTAAAAGTGTGCGCGCTGGCTTGGAGGGCCGAATAGAACAATGGCATGTTGTCAGGATGAGCAACTCTCTCTCCTACAAAGTACGTTTCGTAGATGTATGTTCTCTTGAACGAGCACAGAAAATCATTCAGCACGTCGGCTCGGGTTTTCGGGTCCCATTTGGGTTCTTCTTCAGCATGTTTAGAGACGAAGGTTTGTCGAAAGTTGAAACTGCCATACGCATAGCATGTCACCCTCGACATAGCGGCTCGCATCTGATCCGGGTACTCCTCAAAGGCTGCGACAAGCTCGTGGGGTGGTTTCAATATGATAACAACCGGATCATCGCTTTCCTTGGAAAAGGTGGTGAACCGCTCGACCAGTTGAACTAGATCTTGGCCATAAACCGCATCCTGACATTGATCCACTTTGGTGAGTGGCGGAGTGAATTCTTGGCCCGCTGCATCAAAAATACGATCAGAGCTGAACCCCGGACGGATCACGGTATCCATGTTTAGCATTTGAGCGTATTTGGCTATGCGCGCGGCTTGCATTGGTGCATCTGACTCTCCAGCGATGATCATTCTGACATTACAGTCTCGCAAAAGACCCAGTGCCACAATATCATCCGGTTCGCCGTCCGTGAAAAGGAGGATGGGCTGCTTGGTAGAAAGAGTTTCGTGAGACATAGGGGCTACGGCTTGCTTCAAGCCGGTTGGATATGTTTAATCTCATTTTGAGGGTGTGGCGCACCACCAGACAGTTATCGCAGCATCCGCTGCAATAAAATTACCAGCTGACAGTCTAGACCAAACTGTTCACCGTCATCTCCTGCAGAGACATGGCCAAACAGTGGTATCACCCTAGCGGGCAATACCGCTAGGAAGTACCCGTGCCCAAATGGATGCTTCGGGTCATTCAGCATGATGCCCAAGTTTTCCCGTGTGCACAGCATAGTGTCGTTGATGATAAACTCATCACCTACTCCGTAATTCTGCTTGTAATAGTTGATCGACTCCTGATGAGGACCATCTACTTCGATGATCAGCAAATTCTCACCGTTCTGATGTCGCTGTTGCAGCCGAGCAAAGGTGGCAGTTGCCCTAACCAGAGCATCGTACATAGGTACGTAAGATTTTTTCCTTGACTCAATGTAGGACAAGCGATCGGTTGCTTGATCGTGTATAGAAAATAGACACCCCTAGCAGGATACCCGCTAGGGTATGCTACTGATGACGATGCTTAAATCCTACCGGATATCGAACTGGTTCGGGAGCAAACATAAGCTTCCTTCGCCAAGACCAGTATTCGGGGGTGGGGGTCCAACCAGAACCATCAGACACTGCGTGAGTTTCCGCCGGATGCTACCCTAGCGCAGCCCATATGATCGTTGAATCGTAGCGGGATCTTCTCTGGGTAGATTGAGGAACATGTGGATACACTTTGGCTGATTGCGAAGCAATCAACCAAATATTCTCCATGATCCTACCATCCGCCGCCTTGGCAGCGAAGCTACCGCATATATCCGCAGAGCGGATATACGGGGAGACAGTATGGCGAAATATCACCATACTTGGTCGATTTAGTCAGAGAAACCACGGGGGTGAATCCGGGAAAGGATGGGTCAATTCTCTTCCCCCGTTCGTAGGACACCTTGCCCACGCGGATTTGGCCATGTTCCCTTTGATCTATGACTACACTAGGGTGTTCCATACTGAAGGTAGCTGATGACGCTATTTGTTGGCATTTCCTCGATCATTTTGTAATTGGGGATGGTTTGGCACGGTATCCATTCGTCACGGCGAGTTGGTGGGTCCTGGGCAAAATGATGATTGCTTTCGAGACCCCTACCTAGGGTAGTCTCTTCCGTACGTCCCAGAGATAT
>Ga0114930_10005488_pt1 | contig 10427 bp, 10 predicted proteins | sample AnhtaG_FD_87300 | JGI IMG/M metagenome (GOLD analysis project Ga0114930, IMG submission 87300) | Deep subsurface microbial communities from Anholt, Denmark to uncover new lineages of life (NeLLi) - Anholt_01485 metaG | ecosystem: Environmental > Aquatic > Marine > Oceanic > Sediment | place... | reverse complement strand
GTCAATATCACTTTTGCATCTCTCTCAATCGGCTTATCATTTTGATAGCTTCCTGAACTGCATTGCCAGCCGATTCTGCATATCCATCTGCCCCAAAAAGATCTGCCGTATCTTTGGTCACAGGAGCCCCACCTAACATGATTGCCACATTGGGATTTTTCTCTTTGATCATCTCTATGACCTTTTTCATACCCATCATAGTGGTGGTCATCATGGCTGATAAAGCCACGATTTCAGAGTCAGTGCGTAGCTGCTCTTCCACAAACTTCTCAAGGGGAACATCCCGGCCGAGATCATGCACAGTGAAACCGGCTATATCAAACATCAACTTGATAATGTTTTTCCCAATATCATGCACGTCTCCCTGAACCGTGCCAATTACAACCTGGCCCTTGGGCTTATCGCCCAAATCCTCTATTTTAATATGAGGCCTTAAGATATCCAAACCAACATAAAGGGCATCTGCGCACATGAGCAGCTCGGGTACAAAGTACTCCTGCTTGTCATACAGATCGCCCACTATCTCCATGCCGGCAGCCAGACCATTCATGACAGCGTTATAGGCGTTTAGGCCTTCATCTAATACCTTCTGGGCTGCTTTCTGTACCTTATCCTCGTCCATATCCACCACGCCATCCTTCAGGTCCTTCAATATTTCCTGCATAAGTTCTTCTTTTCCCATAGTTTGATTCCTCCAATGAGATAAATTTAATGTTTTGGAAATCCTACAACCGATTGACAATATGATGTTTTAATGGCAACCGGTTTGTTCCAACCACATGGAATGTTGGAATAATGGAGTACTGGGCAGCATAAACGGAAAGATCATTTCTTATTTGTTTTCTGATCTCTAAACCCATCGTTCCACCATTCCATTATTCCAATAATCTCCCCACTGTTTCAGCGGGGATAAGCTAGGCCAGCTAAGTTCTTACAGCCTTCCCACTGCGGGCGAGGCCTTTTTACCATATTCCTTCACGGTTCGCACATAGGCCTCCACATTCTCCTTCTTCATATCCGGCCAGAGATCGCATCCCGGCCAGACCGCATCCACCCCGTCATCAATACATTTTTTGATCACAGGCTCCACCCCAGTGACATCCATCTGTACTAAGGTGCCATAAGGATCAAAATTTCCCAGGATGAGGACATCATCACCCAGCTTTTTCCGGGTTTCAACCACATTGTTCTTTTGATCCACACTAATAGCATCTGCCCCGCACTCGTTCATCATCTCGATGATAAGGTCGGTAGACCCGCAGATATGATTTATTGTCGGAAACTTTAATGCAGCAAATATCTTCTCGAGGTTGGATTTGATCAATGTTCTCCACATACGCGGGGATATTATATCCGTGCCTGATCCCATCTCGCGGATACTCATATAATCCACTCCGAGATCCTGATAGTGCTGGGCCACCTCGATGACTACGTCAGTCATTTTTGAAAGAAACTCCATGACCCTTTCCTTGTCCTTGGCAGCCCCTTTCAACAAAACATCCAGTTCTAAGAGCTGTCCAGCCATTGTAAAAGGCCCAAGCACCCAGCCACCGATAGCAAATTTTCCATCTGCCTGGGATTTTAATATCCCAATGGCCTCATCCACCACCGGCATCCTCCCTTTACTCAGATAGTCGCTGGGGATATCCACCTCATCAAGTGTCGCCCACTTGGAGGGTACAGTGGGATAAAGGATGCCTTCTGCATCGTCATAAAGGCTAACGCCCCTTCCCATGGCCTCTGGCACAGTGCACATGTCATAGGGAACAACGACCGCATCAAAGCCGAATATTTCTGCAGTTGTTATGGCTGAACGGGCCATATATTCGGCCGATCCGTGGACCTGGGCGAAACGAATTCCCATTTTTTCAATGGACTGGATTGCTATCATACCCTGGCCGCTAAAAACGGGCATGGCATCTATAGGCTCCCTCTTAAAAAGCTTCTCTATCCTCTCTTTTGGTGTCATTGCAGACATAGTTTACTCCTTTCTGATGACTATTGCTATTCTATTATTATTTTAGTAATTGCTCAATATTCTGTATATAAAACCCTTACGGGTAAATTCTGAATTAGGAGTTTAGGCGTAAGCCTTTTAAAATTCCACTGTCTATTGAGCAGATTCTTATTTTATGTTCTCACGAACCATTCATCATCGACTGTTTTTACTCGTTTCATAAAATAGTTTACATTTTTTAATTTTATTTATTGAAGCCAAAATACTAAAAAATGTAGGGGTTCGATTTATCGAACCCGCTTTTGGGCTTGACCTGCCCGCCATGCGAGACGCAAGGCGAGGCGGGCGGGTGAATCAAGCCCCTACGTTTGATTAATTAATTCTTATCCGGGTTATAAAGCACAATGAAAAATGTAGACAATATTATTCTATCATTAATAAGACCCATTAATAGAGGCTGCCATTTCGCTTCCACCTTTGGATAAACTTACAGTGGATTGTAAAGAAGGCTCTGGCTGTAAAGCAGCGGTTGGGCAAATGTCCACACATTCGCCACAGGAGGGACATTTTTCCTCTATCAATGAGATATCGGAAGATAGGGTTAGTCTGGTTTCATATCCCCGATAGGCAAAGTCTATCAATGTTTCTCCGTTTTTGTTACTGCATACCCAGACACACTTTCCACAAAAGATACATCGATTGGGGTCATAAATAATAAACGGATTAGTTGTATCCAAAGGGATTAACTCCGTGGGCAATCCCCTGAAATCTTCAGGCTTCTTTAGCTTAACTTTGAGCTTGGCAGCAAGCTTTTGCAGTTCACAGTTTTTGTTCTTCCAGCAAGAACGGCAATCAAGGTCATGGTAGGCGATGAACAATTTAAAGGCAGTGCGCCGAAGCCTGTTAACTTCCGGTGTTTGTGTATGTACCACCATTCCATCCTTTACAGGCAGCGTGCAAGCAGTCACAAGGCCTCTCCCTTCAACCTCAACATAACAGAGGCGGCACCCCCCAAAAGGAAGATCAGCCTCGGGAATGTAACAAAGGTTGGGGATATAGATTCCAGCATCCATTGCGGCTTTTAAGATCTTGGTCCCCGGCTCTGCTTTAACATGTCTTCCCTCAATCGTTAATTCAATTAACTCCATTATTACTCATCCTTACCGGGTAACTCGCTGGGAGGCACCTTACTGATTGGTGAAAGTTTGACTACAGCATCATACTCAGGAGGGCAGACTTCCAAACAGTTTCCACATTTGACACATTTTTCCTGATCAACAACCTTATACCGTTTTGGATGATCGACAATGGCTTCGGAAGGACAGGCGAGTACACAGTGTTCGCAGCCTCTGTAGCATTTTTCCGGGATGATATAGTAGGCAATGAGATCGCGGCATACGAGTGCCGGACATCGCTTCTCCTGGATATGGGCCTCATACTCCTCCTGAAAATACTGGATGGTTGTCAGCACAGGGTTTGGCGCCGACTTCCCCAGACCACAAAGGGAGCCTCCCTTGATATCTTCACCCAAGCTTATGAGTTGTTCAATATCTTCAGGTTTACCCTGGCCACTTACGATGTCATCAAGGATACTCAGCATCTGCTTGGTTCCCAGACGACACATCACACACTTTCCACAGGATTCCTTTACAGTGAAGTCAAGAAAAAAACGGGCCGCATCGACCATGCAGTTCTCTTCGTCCATAATAATCATACCACCGGAACCCATCATCGCCCCGGCTTCGGTAAGGGAATCAAAGTCAATAGGGGTATTAAGAAATGCTTCCGGTAAACACCCGCCAGAAGGCCCCCCTATTTGTACTCCTTTAAACTGCTTACCATCTTTTACCCCCCCGCCAATATCATAAACGACTTTCTCAAGGGTCGTACCCATCGGCACCTCTACGAGTCCAACGTTTTCCACCTTGCCTGCGAGAGCAAAAACTGCTGTTCCCTTACTTCGAGAACTCCCGATGCTCGAGAAATATTCGCTCCCACGTTCAATGATCACAGGGATGCAGGCAAAGGTTTTTACGTTGTTGAGCTGGGTGGGCTTTTGCCTAAACCCCGCTTCTATAGACTGGGGTGGTCTAACTCTGGGAAATCCCCTTTTCCCTTCAATGGAATACATAAGGGCACTGGACTCACCACAAATAAATGCCCCTGCACCTTGAAACACCTCGATATTAAAGTTGAATCCTGTTCCAAGGATATCTTCGCCCAAAAAACCAAGTTTCTTTGCATGTTCAATAGCGGTCTTGAGCCGCTCCACCGCAAGGGGGTATTCCATCCGGGTATAAATGTATCCCTGAGAAGAATTTAGTGCATAAGCAATGATGATCATCCCTTCCAAAACCGCCTGGGGATCACTCTCCAGGACAACCCGATCCATGAAAGCGCCAGGATCCCCCTCATCAGCATTACAAATCACATACTTGGGTGTCTCCTGAGCCTTCAGGCAAGACTCCAGTTTTTCCCCGGTGGGAAAACCGGCCCCTCCCCTCCCCCTGATTTCTGATCGCTTGATCTCCTCGACGATATCATCCGCGGTCATCTCCAGGGCCTTAACAAGAGCGCTATAGCCACCTAAGGCAATGTAGTGTTTTATATTCTCCGGATCGATAAAACCACAGTTTCTCAGAACTAACCTTAATTCATGCTCTGAGCGGGGCAATTCAGGGATATGGGGAGGGGTACCATCGCCTCCCTCAAGGGTGCCCAGAGCAAATTCCATGCAGGGGTCATCCTCTAAGAGAAACCCTTCAACCAAACGGGGAACCATGTCTGATATAACATTTTTATAGCAGATACGGGGAAAATCAGGTTTACTAATGATCACTAAAGGTTCGTAATTGCAAAACCCTACAGAGCCTGTTTGGATGATCTTGGCCTCTACATTTAATCTTGTAAGCTCATTCTTAAAGGCCTCAACAACCTCCAGAGCGCCTGAAGCCCTATCACTGGTTGCTGTACCAATTCGGATAACAGGGATTCCGTCCTGTTCCAAAGGCTCCCATTCCGCTAATGCCGCTCTCTTAATTTCCTCAAACGTCATTATTGACACTCATAGTATTTCGTATAAGGAATTCTTTCAATTTTGAAGTAATAATTTTCATGAAAACAGTGGAGCGAAGCGACTTCCGTAAATCGTCAATAGTCAATCATCAATATTCAATCCTTGGATGCCTCCCCGGCCTCCATTTTAAGGTTGACCAGTGCCTCGTCCACCTTGGTGGGAGACATTTTAGGATGGATTTTTTCGCCAATCACCATCACCGGGGCCAACCCACAACAGCCAATACAGGCAACTCTGTCCAGACTGAACTCTCCATTTTCCGTGATTCCGCCCACTTTAATCTCCAGTACCCTTTCCAACGCTTCCAGGACCAGCCCGCCTCCCACCATATGACAGGCAGTTCCCATACACATCTGGATGGGATATTTTCCAAGGGGAGTGAACCGAAAATAGTTGTAAAAAGAGGCCACTCCATAGATCTGGACATCGGTCATTCCCAAATAGGACGCTACCTCAAGGATTGCCTCCCCGGGAAGATAACCAAATGCATCCTGCACCCTCTGAAGAATGGGAATTAAATGGCTTCTATCTTTCTCACATTCAGCTAATACTTCAGCCAATTCTTCCTTTACTGTTTCTTCTTCCACCCTTGCCTGCTCTTGCATTATTCCTTCCAACCCTCTGCAAGGAATTTCGGAATATCACTTCCTTCGATAGGGCCAAATATGATCTCCCAATCAGGAAGTTCTTCCTCCAGCTCGTCCTTGAGTTTCTTTGCCACACCAGGAATGATGAGTTTTCTGTGTTTCACTTTATTCTCAACACCGTATTTCTTAAAAAAATCAGCAATAGCCTCCCCGTTGAACTTGCCGGATGTCCATGCGGCCATGACACCTATCCCACCTGTGTCTTTTATACATAAATATGCAGGAATGTTGGCTTCTTCTATCGCCCCGGACACTATAAAAAAGTCAAGTGCATAGTTTGTGGAAATAAGGATAGGGGAATATTCATTAGGTTTACTTATCTCATAGACCTTTTCCTCTACTGTCATAGGTCTTCTGGGATCACTGAATATATTAAATCTTTGCACCAAAAGAGGAAAAAGGAATTTCCTATCCACCTGAGAGATCACCACTATACCCGCATATTTTGTCATAAGAGCAGCGGCTGCCAAAAGCTCCTTAAATTTATCCTCGTACATGTAACATGGAAAGGCAATAGTCGGATATCCGAGGGGCCTAAATCCTTTTTTCAGGGCTGCCCTTCTTATAAGGGTTTGATCTTTAATCCCTTCCAACATATTTTTTGAGCCGGGATCTAAAATGATTTCCTCTACTCCGGCATCTTTCAAATCAGATGCCACGGAAACGATTTCCTCTATACTCTCCCCCTTAACCCCTGCCGGGGTGCGAAGTTCTTTGAGTTTAGGAATAGCTGAGCCAATATTCTCTTTGGTTATGGGGTAGACAAGGGGTTTTCTGTCAGCACATAGGGTGGCAGCAGAAAATAGCACATCTGTATTCTCGGAGATCAGAATAAGCGCAAGATCTGTGGTTTCATAAGCCTTCTTAACCAGGGCCTCGAATTTAGCCTTCTCGCCTGATTCAAAGGAGAGCGCCAATAGATTTATCTTGAGTTTTTGTCCAATCCTTTCAAAATCAAGCTCTCTTATGCTTTTTATCTTTTCTTCAATATGCGAATCACTTTCCTTATCAGAGATCAGGATAGCGATCCCAGGTTCGTGAAAGAAGGTCTTCTCGTGCCTGAACATGACCTCTTCTTCACCAATGACCAAGGCATTCTCACCTGTACCTATAGTCACAAGCTTTATCGGAGGTGCCATTGCGGCCTCCAACTCGGCCTTGACTTCAGGAGGGAGGTAAGGACAATCCTCAAGTTTGGCGCCCCCGGTGGCCAACTTCATGGCAAAGGCAAAGCATGTGGCATAACCGCATTCCTTGCAGTTGGTCTTGGGCAACTTCTTCATAATCTCTGCTCCCTTGAGAGCCATAATAAACCTCCTCTAAATTTCCAGAAAACAATTTTGTAATAGGACACAGATGAACGCAAATTATCAGGATTAACATATTAAAATTAAATGTTATCTGCGTGTATCTGTGAAAATCTGCGTACTATTTATTCCGAAATCATCTCTTTAATCAACTTGAGCGTGTCCGGGTGCCTAAGAATAAGGATATTCGCCCCGGCCAAAAGAAACGTAATCCCAGTTATTGCCTCCCAAAGAATGCCTTGTTCTCTGGCCTCTTTTGCCTCTTTGGTTCTCCAGCAATCCCCTCCGAAATCAGCAAGGATGGGCATCAGCATCATATTGTCTTTATCAACAAGGCCAATCTGTTTGATACTTTCAATGATAGAAAATGTATACTCAAGCCCATAACCCAGTGCAGAAGATGTAGTGTCAAGAACAATCTTCTCTGGAGGAAAAAACTTACAGAGGGCGATGTTCAATTCCTTGGTCAGATTGACGTCCATAGAGGCCTGAGCAACTATTGCATGGCCGTGCTCCAAGGCGGCCTTAGCAATCTCCTTATAATTCCCCTTTAGTACAGGACCCAGAAGAAAATTCTTTCCGGAGCATACCTGGGCCACTTCCGTTAAAACTTGTGAGTCTTTTTCTTCTGCTCCTGTTCCCCATACAATAAGAGGAACATCTATCGCATCAGCCACTTTCTTAGTGGTCTCAGCCGCTTCCTTTGGTGATGCATCCTTGCCCATGGGATCAGTACTCAGAAGCCGAAGACAAAGAATCTCCGCCCCAAATACTTCCACACATTTCTTTGCCCAATCTGCAGGATTTGTTATCACATCCTGAAACGGTTCCAATACCCATGGAGCCCAATTTTCAGGCTGAGTATCGATAATCTCTAATGCAAGGCCTTGGGAATTGGGAAGGGAGCCTTCAAAAAAATGGAAGGGAAAGGTATTTTCTCCCCCTATCCTTATGGCCCTTTCTCCTTGCCCTAAAACAGCTTCTCTAATTTTCACAGAATGTTTCTCTAAGGGTGCCTCATACTTCATAGTGTGTGCCTCCTTTTATACCTCTAACCAGGAATGGGAATACAAACTCCTTCCCATAAGGACTTGGGTTGTCTTCACATACTCCAGTTCCTTCTGAGGGAGTGAAGAAATATCCATATCATCTTCATCCATGGCTCGATGTATGAGTTTGACTATATCAGGCATCTCTCCTTTATTAATGCGAACCAATTCCTCATCAAAGCCACTGACAATGGCTGAAGTCTGGCCATATCTCCCCATCATCACAAGGAAAGTGCGATTGAGTAACCCCTTAAGTTCCTTGGGGGCACCATATGATAAATTGGACAAACCACATAACGATTTAGCCCCCGGCGCCAGATCAGGTATCATCTGTATAAATTCCAGGTATGCTGTTACCTGACGTTGATCCACACCTACCGGCAGGAGAACGGGGTCGATCCAGATATCCTCATTAGGAAGCCCCTGTTCGTTTGCAAACTCCAACGACTCCAGAATGCTCGCTGCCCTTTCGTCTGCATCTGAGGGCAACCCTGTATCATTTATGACGGAAAGAACCAGGCCGGCTGAGTATTTCGGGGCCAGAGGCAACATCTTTTCCCTGCTTTCACTGGTCCCGGATGCAGAATTGATCAAGGCCTTTTTATTGCAGACCTTAAGGCCTGCTTCCATAGCTACAGGATTGGTGCTATCCAGACACAAGGGAAGGTCAGTGAACTCCTGAACGGTTTTGACGAGCCATTCCATCGTTTCCATAGGCTCTTTTGTTACCGGGCCCACATTCAAGTCCAGATAGTCCATGCTGTTCTGGGTCTGCCCTACAACACACTCCCGGATCGCTTCAGGATTGCGTTCCTTTATAGCCTGAGAGATCTGTTTAGACATCACGTTTAAATCTTCACCTATGAGAATCATAATACATCCTTTCTTTTAATAATGGTATTATAGTAATTATTAACAGGGGGGTTGATGCTCTGCGGCAAAGCGAAACATTTGTACCTGCTATGCCACTCGCCTCGGGAAACTCTTCTCCAATGCGCCCAGCCGCCGGGAGAAATATCCCTGAAGAAGATCCTTAAGGACCTGCTCTTTTCGGAACACCTCCCCGATCAGGATTTCTTGGACGATTCCCTGTCGATCAATTAGAAAATTGGTGGGAATGGCGTAAACGCCGTATCTCCTGGCCATCTTCCCATCTGGATCCAAAGGGACGGGAAATGTGACATCGAGCTGTGCCGTAAAAGCCAGAGCCACCTCAGCACTCTGTTTGACATTGACCGCCAAAACCAAAAAACCCTCTTTATTTAATATACGATAATATTTATCGATGATGGGCATTTCGTAACGGCAATAGGGACACCAGTCCGCCCAAAACCTTAAAAGCACAATCTTCCCTCTGACTTTATCCAAGTTCCAGGTCCGGCCTTTTAGATCCTCGCAGTTAAAATCAATAGCGGAGGTTCCTAATTTGGGTAGAGAGCTTTTCCCTGTTTTTTCCTCACAGGAGAAGGCCATTGGAAAGACCAGAAGACCTATAAAAATAAACATCAAAAACTTTAATTTAACCACTTTGGCTTCAGTTCCCCTGGCTTAGGTGGAACAAAGTCCTCGGGAATGCAGCATCCTAAAGGCTTAAGTAGCTCTTCATATAAGACTTTCTTGGCCGTTTGCGTATCTATAAACACGGCCCAACCGCCAACCACTGAAGCTGGGTGAAGCGCTTCTTTGGGGAAGAAATTGAAGGCATAGACTCGATAAAAATCAATTGAATTCTTTTTTCTCACCGGATAGATCAACACACTCTCAGCGAGAAGGATACATCTCAGTTTCTTAAAGTCTTTAATTTGACTCTGGCCAATTTTAAGCGCTTCATCATGACTTACCTTGGAGGCAATCGGTGCCTTAACGTTAGGGTAAATTAGGGCCCCCAAAGATTTAATGCATCCAGAGGAATCGATGGCATATCCCAAAGAAGATTCGTAGATAATGAGTCCGTGAAATGTTTGCCAGTAGCTTACATACCAGGTATCTGATATTTTTTCAGCTCCTTTCAGTTTCAATTGGTCAGAGGCAATTTGGAGTAAGGATTTATATTTATTGACAAGTATAGGCCCCGTATAAGTAATCTCTTTCCTTGATAATTTTGAAAAATTTCTAATCTCTAATAGTTTCGAATCAACTCCCCGAATGATCAAGGGAGATCGGGTAAGAGGATCCCGTTTGAGGGATAATTTTTGGCCTTTGAAGTTGACCGTTTCGTAATCCGGTCCTCCACTCCCGAATATCGGACTCGAGACGAGGATCAGGGTAAAGATGATAATGAGTGGGATCGATGATTTAATCAATGACTTTCCTACACCTTGACACTTAAATAACGCTCCTGGACATCGACTGCCCCCTCGAGCTCCGCATATGTTCCTTCATATACGATGG
>Ga0114930_10005487_pt1 | contig 10427 bp, 2 predicted proteins | sample AnhtaG_FD_87300 | JGI IMG/M metagenome (GOLD analysis project Ga0114930, IMG submission 87300) | Deep subsurface microbial communities from Anholt, Denmark to uncover new lineages of life (NeLLi) - Anholt_01485 metaG | ecosystem: Environmental > Aquatic > Marine > Oceanic > Sediment | place... | reverse complement strand
GCTCCAGTATCATCGGAAGTGAAAGTGATTGTCCACGTGCTACCACCTGAAGAGTAGTTGGTATCTCTATTACCATATAGGTCTTTTGCTTCTACAGTTATTTTTGTGCTCCTTACTCCCACAGTCTGATTGGTTGCAATCTCTACAACAAAAGAGGTTGCATTTGAAGGGGTTACATTTATATTACTCTGTGTTCCTGTTGAAATAGAGGAATCGTACTTATCCCAAGCTTTGATATACCAAGAGCCAACAGTATAAAGTGTTGCCTGAAATGCTTTATTTCCTTTGTTCCCTGTTGTAAAAATATAGTCAGAAGGCATCCCATCAGGCTCATATGGGTCATTTGTGAAGAATGTTATTGTCCCTGTATAATTCTCATCCCTGTTTCCCTGTGGACTTGAAGGGTAGCCTTCTCCATACGCATCCAATGCTTCAACCGAGAAATTTTTTAATTCTCCTGCCTTAACAGAAGTTGGAAAACCATAAACTCTCAATTTTACAGTAGATGATGCAACACAGGTTATATAATTCTGTTGACCTTCATATGTACCAGCATATCCTTTAACCCAGATATCTTCTCCTGCTTCATAAATTTTTACATGTTTCTCCGCATGACCAATCCCGCCACTCACATCTATAGCAGCAGGAGTATTCCAGTTAGTACCTGCTTTTATATCCAGAGAAACCTCTCCACTATAATCTGTATTTGTATTCTCATATTCGTCCTCTGCCCAGATATCAATATCATAGGCAACTCCAGCAGTACAAAGAGTGGACATCTCTACTTTGAATTGGGTAACTGCTCCCGCATCAACCTGAATGTTCTGGTGGGAGCCTTTCCGTGTGGGAATGTCAGTCTGGTTGACTTCTACCCAGCGAGTTCCCTTTGTCTTCAGTCTCACGGTGTCAGTAGAAGCTGTCCCTTCAAAAGTGTGCTCACCCTGTTCACTCACCTGGAATGTGTAATTTATGGGAAGACCATTCCCAGGACTGGTCAGCGGGTCATCATCATCAAATTCAATCGTCTTGTCATAGTCTTCAACAGTATTGCCACAGGAGTCGGTTACTCTCACACAGACGCTTCTTCCATCTCCAGCAGTAATCACCGGGGTTGTATCCACCTTAACCTCATAGGTGTCAGGAGTTCCCGCATTGACAATAATACCCGTCTTCTCACCGGTAATTGAAGATTCTACAGTATCAGTAATTGTGATTTTCCATCCTGTCTGAGTCGCTGTCTTCAAAACCACATAAGTTGATGTTGCTACTCCCCAGGTGTGCTCACCGTTATCAGCCCCTCCTCCAGTGGTGAATGTGTAATTGGCAGGAAGAGTGGCATTGGAATCGTCTGAATAAAAATAGACTGTGCCCGTATAATCACTTACTCTGTTCCCGTATTCATCTACTACCAGGGCAGTACAGTCAACGAGCTCTCCAGCGGTAAGAGTTTGGGGAGGGTCGGGATAGGTTATTTGAATGCTTCCCGTTCCCGGAGGAACTGCCTTATTGGCTATGGTAACATAAGTATCGGTAGATTTTGTTGGATTGTCGAAGTCCCTCACACTCACTCTTGTCTGGGCAGTGGGATAAGGAGCATAAGTTAACTTCACCGTATCTGTATCACCAGTAGCTTCAAATGTGTGGATTCCATTATCCTTCCCGTCTCCCACAGTAAAGGTATAAGTTGAGGGAAGAATAGTTGTCCCGGGATAATTTGCATCATCAGTAGTGAATTCAATTCTTCCCTGGTATCCCGAAGCAGTATTGTCCAACTGGTTCAATGCTTCGACTCGCACCTGCTTATTCTCCCCGGCAACAGTAGGTGCACTATCGGGCCAGGTAATCTCAAAAGTTACACAGGGAAGGACGACAGTAAAGGTATTCCAGCTCGATTCTGCCTCTGAGCCACCTAAATCCATTGCCCTGGCTTTGGCTCTATATTCCTGTCCATCCTGCCAGTCTACTGCAGATGTATCCACTTCCCAGATCCAGTTATTATCATCTCCACCCGTCTTGGTCGCTGTCTTCCAGCAGGCTGTAGCATAATAGGTTGTCCAGTCATTGACATCCCAGTTCCAGTAACGATTGGGGTCGAAATTCTCCTGAATGGTAATTGATGAAACCTTCACTCCCATTCCTGCATCATTAGAAGTGCCAGTAATAACATTCAAAGCCTCTACAGTTGACTCATGGGGAGGATTGGTAATTTCTGAAATGGGAGGAGCTTTATCGCAGTGAACGGTTATTGTGTCCAGATAGACATCGAAATTATCAGCATTATCTTCTGCCCGGGAGTTGATGGTATAGTCGAGGCCGTCATCCCAGGCAGGAACATTGGTAAAGGTCCAGGGCCCTGTGTCAACAGCCACATTCCAGGTATTTGAACTAACTGTCCAGGTGGAGCCAGAATAGTCCCAATATCTGTTATCTGAACTCCTTTTTATCCTCACCCAGACTTGCTTGACCCCGGAGTTCCAGGTGGTGGCTGTTTCCGTAGGATAGTCGTCTGCTGTGCCAGAAATTGAGGTGAGGTCCCCAATGTAACTATCATCCACTGGCGAAGTTATTCCAGATACAGGAGCAGAATCATCGTAAACAACAGTTGCCTCGAGGTGAGACGGCTCAGTCCAACCCGCCTTATCATAGCAATAAACGCTAATTTCGTACTTCTCTCCACTCGACCAGACTATGTCATTAACATCGTATTTCCACTCATCTCCCACCACAGCCCAATCGGTATTGTTCCAGGAAGAACCTACCCATCCTGTACCCGATTCCCATTCTTGATTATCGCTCAAACGCTTGATTTTAACTTGGGGATAATTGTCTACATCAGACCCATAAAGAGGAAATCCTCCTTGAGAAGTATGACAGGTTCCTTGAATTTGTATCGAAAGATCAGCCGAATGGAAACTGTCACCATCAACAGGGAAGGTCACCTGCGACTCGGGAGTGGAGAAATCTACCTGGAACTGCAGACAACCAGCTTCGGCATCGATTGCATCTTCCCAGGTAGAATAGCCTATAGGAGGATCTTGCTCGTTTCCTCCCTGGTCATAGGCTCTTGACCAGAGATAATAAGTGTGGCCGTCTTTCCAGGTAACTGAAGAAGCAGCGTATTCCCAATTATGGGTTCCCAATCCTGTTGTGGAAGAAACAGCAGTATTCCAGACAATGGGGACTGTCTGATATTCGTTAATCGATTGGTTCCAGAATTTGTTAATCGTGTCCGATTTAAGACAAAGAGTGGTGGTGGAGTAGTAAACCGAGTCATAACCTGTCCCTTCTATTGTCGGCTCATATTCCAAAATATCTCCCTCATCAGGAGAGGTTATTGAAGAATCGGGGTTGGTGGAATCGTACTTGAAATCTCTCTCGATTTGAGGAAAGTCTTCCGGAGCATCCTGGTCCTGAGCGTGAATATTTCCCGCTTTATCTTCTGCATAGATAAAAACACGGTAGTTTCTTCCGTCCTGCCAGCCGATTTCTGAGGTGTTTAAGGACCAGGTCTCTTCGTATTTTGAAATAGAATTGTATAAAGCAGAAGTTGTGGAAACCCATACCCCTCCGTCTTTATACCAATAACGGCCCGCAGCTGAATCCCGAATCCTCACATATACTGTTTTTTCATTCAATACCTGAGCAGGAGGAATATTATCGTAACAATTTCCAGAAATAGCATCCATTGAGGAATAGTACTCTTGTCCGGCTGCAGGAACATTTAAAGTTACTGTTGGTCTCTCCGTATCATAGTAAAACTTTGGTTCAGCCTGCTCATCGTATTTTGACCAATCTAAAGCATCCTGAGCCCAGACTCTTACTCTATATTTTTTCCCGTTTTCCCAGGAAGGTATCAGTGGGTCAGTAGCATTGTGCATTGTCCAGACTTTGGGGCTGCCCGGAGGAGACCAGGGAGAGTCAGGAACATTGGGCCACTGTGTGGGGTCGTTCTGCCAGGCAGTATCTCTTGAGACCCAGGAATAGGAAGAACCACACCAGTCCCAGAAAACATCATTGGAATAGTCATCATCCATACCAATATCTATAGAAATCCTTATGGTTATGGTTGATACCCCAACTCCATCATCGGTCCCTTGACCTGACAGAGAAGTAAGGTCGACTGAACTTGGATTATAAGTATTGTCTGTATAGAAGGTGCCTCCTGAAGGAGAATTTATCACATTGGAGTTGAATTTCTTATCAATGGTAAATGTTTCGGGGTCAGAATCAAACCCTTTTCCTCCATCATCAGAATATCCTCTTGAATATAAAGAGTAATTTATCCCATCTAACTGAACATTCCAGGCAGTATAAGACCAGGGACTGGAGCCGACAGCAGCAACGTATTTATCATCTTCATCAACTCCAGAAGGATCCTGAAAACCCGAGCCATTCCAGAACCAGTTAATGGGATCGGAATTTCTTATAATTTTTATCTTTGTTGTTTCCAGTTCTGCTGGAGAAGGAGGTGCATTCAAAGAAGATGTCCCGGTGAATGAACTTACTCCTTTGGAATATTTACTCCCACCAACATCAATCAAGGGAGGCCATATATTATCAATCTGTGACTGGGGAGCAGTAACAACAAATGATGAGGTTAAAACATTTGAGGACTGTGCATCAGGATTGGTAAGTTGAACATCTCTGTAGCCTGCAGTAGCATCCCAGTTAACAGTTATTGTTGCGCTTACCTTGCTCTGTGATACCCAGTCAACCTGATTTACTGTAATTTTAGTGTCATTAAATGAGACACCAATATCACCATAGGAAGGACTAAGAAACCCGCTTCCATAAATTATAATCTGGTCGCTAAATTTCTGTCCCGCAGATGCAGGAGATGTCCTTCCTTGAGGGTCTTCCAGATAGGTAATTGTGGGAGCAGAAAATGTTGAGGTGATGATTCTATCAAACATACAATCTGTTCCCGATTGATAAACAAGGGGTAATGGTTTATATCCACCGCTACCCTGATAAATCAGGTTTGGTTTTGCCCCTGACCGAGGAGCCCATCTATCTGAGGCAAGTTCACTCCAGTCAGAATGGTAGCCATTCCCCACATTCCATACCCCCTTAAATGCCCTTACCAAATTACTTGAATCAATGGCAACTACATACAAATCATCAGTATAGGAAGAACCATTTAAAGATATTGATACATTTTTCCAGGGAGTATCAACATTGTCAAGTGAAACTGAGTCAATACCACTATTTATCCTTTCTTCAAAATAGAGTTCTCCTGCGTTTGTATCTCCTATAAATATTCTTCCATCAAGTTCTGGTGCAGAAACAATAGATGGATAAACCTCTTTACTATCACTATCTGAGTTTAATCCATCCTCGGTTCCTTTGGTGAGTGATGTATCCACAGGAACACCCTTGTCTGCTGCATTTATATCGTAAGTTAAATAAGCACCTCCTGAATTATCAATTGGAACAACACCGGCATCATCTCCTCCTATTACCAGATCATCTGCTGCACCAAGTTCAATTGGTGTCTGCCAGGAACCGAAATTTCCACTTCCCCGGTTAACTCCAGGACGGTTCTTATTTGCCTTTCCTCCTTCAAGATAGGGCAAGGTAATAAACACATAGCCATCAGAAGCAACACATAAGGAGGGATAGGCTGGGTTCTGCATGATGTCCTTCCCACCATTTTTTGTCAAATTTGCTGTCTGCTGAGTGGAAATCCCCCAAATAATCTTTCCATCCGACTGCAGGGTTCCCCATCTTCCATAAAGATAGGATGGGTCCTCCTTCGCAGCAGGATAGGTTGCCGGGGAGCAGATTACATAGACCTTTGAAGATGAGGCAACATACCAGACCGAGCCATTAGGGCCTTCATTTTCTGTATCATCCATAACTTCTTGAGGAGTGGAATTCCAGTTTGAGCCATCCCAGGACTTCCAGGTAACGCCATCAGAAGAATATATCCAGGAGAATGTCCCGCCATTATTAAAGAATACCCAGTATCCCCATTCATTCTGAACAACATCCCTCTGATTTGAATATCCACTCTCCCCACTTCCCAGTGATTTTGCCGCCTGCACAGAATTACAATTAAAAATTAAGAATGCAAAAGTAAAAATGACACAAAGTGTCATTGCGAGCGAACGAAGTGAGCGTGGCAATCTCGAGATTGCTTCGGCTACGCCTCGCAATGACAGTGACGGTATGGTAGCCGCAGGTTTCGGCCTGCGTATCTCCCCCTCACCTTTTTCCTCTCCCCTCAGGGGAGAGAGGAGGGTGAGGGGTGGTTTATTAAATTTTCGCCAGTTTATATCCATTATCCCTTCTTCTGTAACTTTATCAATGTTTCCCTGATAATCTCCTCATAATCGGGGTTACAAAATATTGCTTGGGAAAACATATCTGCTGCCCGGTGATAATCTTTCAACTTAAATAATGCTCTGCCAAGATGATAATAAACCTTAGCCGATTTTGGATTTACATTGGCTGCATCTTTCAATACAAACATTGCTGCTGGCGGAACATTGATATAATCTAAATAAACTATTGCCTGGTTTATATAAGGCGCTAAAAATGTGGAATCAAGGTTTATTGCTTTCTCAAATTTCTTTAATGCCACATCATAATTCTTTTGAGCGATGTAAATTAAACCTTCAAGATTATAAGCTGGAGCATATTTTGAATTTATCTTCAATGCTTTGTTTATAAGTTCTAATGCTTTTTTATAATCTTTTTGCTTGAGATAAACTTCAGCCAAATTAACATAAGCATCAACATATTTTTTATCCCGGGTTATTGCTTTATTTAATACATTAATTGCTTGTTCATATTTTTTACTTTTCAGATAAATAAATCCGAGCAAATTATAATACTCGGCTGAATCTCTTATAGAATATTCAGCAGTCAACGTCTTTTCGGCTGGAATATATAGTCTTTTGTCTAAATATGTTCTAACCAAACTTGTATATCTGATAAAATTCGTTAAATAAGAAGATGCCGATTCCATGTTTTGTAAAAGCATCTGATAAGTTCTGCCACTAACTTTGGGATTGTAAAGATTGCGCGCAGCAGAAAATTCAATCAAAGGAAGATTATCAGTATTTAATTTTGTTTTATTGAAATTCGGTATCATATTGAATTTTGCAAGTAAATCTATTGGTTCATTTAAATAAATTTTTTCCAAATCTGGCTTCGCTATTATGAATTTTTCCTTCAATTTTTGATAATCAATAGACAATTTCTCAGGAATTGCCAGAATGAGTGTATCGCCACCGGAGGCATTCCAGATAGAAAGATCAGGAAAGGCAGAAGATAATGTATTTATAATAACTTTATAATCTTGAGGTCGCATATTGTAAATCTGCACCCAGCGGCAATATATTCCATCTGGCTTAAGTCTTGATTTAATCAGTTCAAAATGTTCTTTAGTAAACAAAGGTGCACAGCCAGTTATCCAGGGATTGGAAGGCTCAGAGATGATAATATCGTATTTCTTTTTTGTGGTCAGAAGATAATTTCTGGCATCGTTAATGATAATTTTCACTCTTTTATCCTCAAAGGGTTTATTGTTCCACTCATCAAAATAATGAGATGCTTCAATCATTACTGGCTCTATCTCTACACAATCGATCTCCTTGACATCTTTCCATCTGGTGACTGCTCCTAAAGTCACGCCACTTGCCAGACCTACTACCAAAACATCTTCAGGATTTGGATGAAGCAAAAGGGGTAGATGAGCCGAAAGTAGCTGGGTTATCATATCGCCCTGGAAATTATTTGAAGCATCGGTCTTACCATCTATTGATAATCCAATTACTCCACTTTGATGTTTCTGGACAGCAACCGTAAAATGTGTTCCTTCTTTATAGAAAAGCATTTCCTTGCCTTCCATCCTTCTTTTCCAGATTTCTCCTTCTTTTTGAGGGTTAAGAGAACTTTCTCTTAAATAATCCGGAGCATATTGATAAATACCCGAGGTAATTATTTTCTTATTCCACTGAGGAAGAGACAAAACATATGGAATAGTGAAGAAAATCACAAAGCAGGTTATCAGTCCTCTTACCCATTTTTTATCTTTTAAACCAAAATTAAAAAGTAAAATAGCTAGTCCAATATTTATCATCGCCACAATAGTTATTGTCTTCTGTAACCCAATCAAATGGATAAAAACAAAGCCAGCGAGAATTGAGCCCAAAATTGCGCCGATTGTGTTTGCCGCATAGACATTTCCCACACTAGTACCTAGTGCCTTCTGTCTACTGTTTGAATAAATCTTACAGGCAAGCGGGATTGTGACTCCAAAAAGTGTGGTGGGAACAAGCATCACCCCAAAAGCAAGAAGAAACTGGAAAAACTGAAATCCGACAAAATTCTGCCCAATTGCCTTAAATATTTTTAAGAAAGTAAAGGGCAAAATTCCGAAAACTGGAATTAATAGTAGCACGCTAACCCCAATTCCTCCTTCAATGAAACCAAAATTAACGATTGAGCGAGTATGGTAGTCGCAGGCTTCAGCCTGCGTTTCTTTCGCACCCTGAAGGGTGCGACTACCAGAAAATTTGGCGTATATCATGCTCCCTAAAGCAATGCCGGCAAGAAATGCCGAGAGCATAGTAACAAAGGCATAAACCGATGAACCAAGAACCATCGATAGAACCCTGGTCCAGACAACTTCATAAGTAAGAGCAGTAAAACCAGAAAGGCCTATGGCAATTAAAACAAGTAGCGAGTAGCGAGTAGCGAGTAGCGAGGGAGGGGATATCTTTGAAGTAACGACACTTGTCTCGCGTTGACGCACCGCAAGCGGCGCTACTCCTTTTGCTAAAAGAAAAACAACGCCGGCAATTGCAAGATTTATCGCTGCTGCTAAATATAATGTTCCTTTTACACCTAAAAGCATAATAAGGATATAGCCGGTAGCAAATGCGCCCAGAACTGCTCCCCACGTATTGACAGAATACAAAATACCAACATTTGAACCTATATCTTCAGTTTGACCAACAAAATACTTACTTAACACCGGCAGCGTTCCTCCCATCAATGCAGTAGGAATTAGAATTACGACGAAACTCGTGCCAAAAAGAAGCAGAATTGAGCCTGGGGAAATCCCGGAAGTTCCAATAAGACTATAGATTTTTCGAATCAGATAAAAAAGAAGCGGAGTGAGAGCGCAGTAGATCCCAATGCCTGCCTGTAGTTTTCCATAAAACACCAAATGATTTTGTCTTTTATCCGACAGTTTACCGAACCACCAACTGCCCAGAGCAAGACCAGCCATAAATGCAGCAAGAACTGTTGATACTGCATAGGTTGTGTTCCCAAAAACAAGCCCAAGCATCCTTACCCAGAGAACTTCATAAATAAGCCCACAAGCTCCAGAAAGAAAAAATAAAATCAGCAACTTCTTCCTATATTTACCCATCACTCCACCCCAAAATATTCCAGAACTAATTTTGCAGCAGCGACTACTCTTTCATCCTCATCGTATTTTAAATCTCTTAAAATATCTAAAATCGCTTGTGACCCTTCTCCAATATCCCTGAGAGCAAGAATTGCTTTTACCCTGAGTGGCGATTCTACGTCTTCTATTTCTTTCAAAATTGCATTAAGTCCTTCTTTGTTTCCCAATTTTCCTAAACATGAAGCAACTTCACATCTAAGCCGGGGATCTGAATTCTCAATTAAGGGAAGCAACGTGGGTATAGCTTCAGGCTCTCCAATCTCTCCTAAGGCCCTTATTGCCTCAATCTTTACCACCAGGTGCTCATCATTCAAAGCCTCTATCAACGCCCCTGCTGAACTCTTATCTTTAATCTTTCCCAAAGAGAGGGCAGCAAATGCCCTGACATTATCATCCCGGTCGTTCTTAAGGCTATGGATTAGTTCTGAAACACCTCTCTTATCCTTCTTTAGACCGAGATTTCTTACTGCTTCTCTTCTCTGCCATTTATTGCCTTCAGGATCTTGAGCCCACGCCGGGCAGACAATCACCAGGTAGCAAAAAATCAAAAGCAAAACGAGAAAGATAATGCCCGATGTTGTGCCCAGATGAATTGTCTGAATAGTTCCTTCCAATCTTTTGCGCGTTCGGCTTGAAGGCGGGAAAATACTGCGGTGAGTTCGAGAATTAGAAAGGTACCCCTCGGGGTCTTGTGGCAAGTATCTTCTATCGCCCTGCGCAACCTGAAGGTTGCGGCTACCATGCACCGAGACAACCTGAAGGTTGCGACTACCGCCTAATTGGGTTTTGGGACTTGCTTCTTTCAAAATATTTTTCTCCCTAATGTAGCGTCCAGAATTTTGGTCCGTCCTTCGTATACTCAACTCGATAGTGCGTTTTATTCTTCTTCATTTGGCTCTTTCCAGAGGATGGCGACCGTGGAAGGTCGTTTTTACGCGCATTATCGGGCGACCGTGGAAGGTCGCCCCTACGCTTCTCTTCTGGTTCTGGAGTCTTTCTC
>Ga0114930_10005484_pt1 | contig 10429 bp, 10 predicted proteins | sample AnhtaG_FD_87300 | JGI IMG/M metagenome (GOLD analysis project Ga0114930, IMG submission 87300) | Deep subsurface microbial communities from Anholt, Denmark to uncover new lineages of life (NeLLi) - Anholt_01485 metaG | ecosystem: Environmental > Aquatic > Marine > Oceanic > Sediment | place... | reverse complement strand
TTATCCAACGGATGAAACACCTCCTCAACGTTCTCCACGCCCCTTGGAAACCATGGTTCATCTCGACGAATTTGATGTGAGTAAATGGCGGACTGACCAGGATGTGGAGCGGTTCGTTCAGGATAAAGATGTCCGGGCAGAGTTCCACAAAACCGGGCGTGTCACTTCATAAGATAAACGGCTTAGGTTTAGCTGTAGTGCCCAGCCTCAAGCTGGCTTAACTGACCCAGGAGTCAGAGGAAAGAGATTGTTTACCGACCTCACCCCCTCGTCCCCCCCTTCAAAGGAGAGTTGGGGTGTTTAAGAGGGGCGCCAGCCCCTCTTAAAAAATTATCGTCCCCTTCCCCTTAGTAAGGGGAAGGGGACACAGGGGATGGGGTTGATAAAAATCTCAATCAGGCGGAGGGAGGAAAGACATTAAAAATAGGCACTCCCTCTTAAACTCCTGATAAACCATCTCAGAGGAAAGCTGATTGACACTGTCTTCCATCTTGGACTAGACTTAACACCGAACCGGCGCCGGACCGAAAGGGAGAGTTGCCAATAAGTTAAAGGAGGTTATCAATGGACTACGAGAATCTATTGAGCGTGATTAAACAGCGGCGCACCATGCGCCAGTATAAACCAGGTCTGGTACCGATTGAGGACGTCACGAAGGTCCTGGAGGCAGCTCGTTGGGCTGCTTCAGGAAACAACACCCAGCCCTGGGAGTTTGTGGTGGTCAGGGACAAAGACAAGTTGCGCCAGGTTACCAAAATACTCATTGAGCAGAGCCAGCAGCTCCGGGAGAAATCGCTAAATTTTCCTCATGTGACTAAGGACTACCTGTGGAACGTGTCAACCATAATCATTGTTTGTGGTGATCCCCGTTTCAAGCCGGCCTATCCTCAGAGTAATGCCAGTGAGGAGCTGGCCCGGATGTATTGGGAGAACAGTGAGCGAATTTATATGCAGAGCATAACTGCGGCAATATGTAATATCCTCCTGGCGGCCACTTCCCTGGGACTGGGAACAGCTTGGGTCACTGGTGCTTCTGAAAGTCCCTTTGATCAACAACTGAAGAAAGTTCTCAAGATTCCACAAGAGCTTCAGCCTGTATGCTGTATTCCCTTGGGCTATCTCCCAGATGAACGACCTTCTCCGCGTACTCCCCGCCCCCTGGAAACCGTGGTTCATTTCGATGAATTTGATGTGAGTAAATGGCGGACTGACCAGGATGTGGAGCGGTTCGTTCAGGATAAAGATGTCCGGGCAGAGTTCCACAAAACCGGGCGTATGCCCGGATAGAATGGAAAGAGGGTTAATTATGGCAACGAAAGTTTTCGTAGTTGTAAGTAGTGGGGACAAGGAAGTGGTAAAGGGGCCAGCACTCATGTATCCATTGAATGCCACTAAACGGAAGTGGATGGACGAGGTCAAAGTGATTCTCTTTGGGCCAGCAGAAAAACTTGCCGCCCACGATGCGGAGATTCAAGCAAAACTGGACGAGCTACGGGGTGCCGGTATTGAGATTATAGCCTGCAAAGCACTCGCTGATGCATGGAATATAACCGGCGCACTTGAAGAGAAAGGAATCGAGGTTGTATATGTCGGCTCAATAATATCTCAACTCATACAGGATGATTGGGCTTCGATCACATTCTGAGACTTAGATTTGGCGGTGATGCCTGGCTTCAAGCTGTCCTAAGAAGCAACGGTCGCACCCACCTTGAGTGCATAAAGTATTATAGATATGGATTAGTCCCTGTTGCCGCCGGGCTGAGTTGACCAGGCTACCACTTAGTCCAAGCTGGCTCTTCATATGCCTTTCCACGGCATTTACTGCTAGCCTGGGGTAGTGGCGATAAAGGTCAAAGACCTTTCTCTCAAGTTCCGGCTGGGAGCTAATTTTACTCCAGGCGAAGGTGAAGGGCAGGAGCACGTTGACCACAATATCGGCTGCTCGCCTGCCGCCGAGAAGGGTTCGGCTTCCTGTCCTGATACCTAGTCCAAAATCAAAGTGGCTTGCCCAATAACCATTGCCGGTAACTATTAATCCTCTTTCTAATCTATGGTAATCTTTGCCAATAGATGCCTCTCCTATCATATCGACTATCTCGTTAAATATTCCCCTCTCTCGATAGCGCCATAGGAGGTAACTCATGGCGGCTATACGGCGAACGGGAAAGTTGCTTGGTCTGACCTTAAACAGGTGCCAGGCATCATAGGACATGGCCACAGTCTGGCGCGAAGAATCCCATAGCTTCTCCAATTTGTCTATCCACTTATCACCTGACTTATTTTCCTGCCGCCAATTGGGGCGCTGTGACGGGAGTAGCCCAGCAGTGCCCAATAGTAGCGCCTGTTGCCGGGCAAGACATTCCTCATCTGTCATTTCACCTTGAGTCATAGACTCTAGAAGCTGAAGTGGTACCCGGCAAGCTAACTCCAGGAAGGGGCGCTTATTCTTGGAGTAACCCAGAGCGCCCATTATCCCTTGGTAAAGGCACTGGCCGGCTTCCATCTGGGCTAAATCAGCTTGGAACTTAATAGCTTTGGCCGAAAACCGTTTCTCCCCAGCACTATCTAGAAATTCCGCCATAACACCTGGAGTCACGCGCTTTGCCGCTTTAAGACAAGGCATACTTAAGCCAGCCGGGGGATATGCCCAATTAGGCGACTGGTCAACCGGACTTTTTATATATTTACCCAGAACAAGAATGGGAACATTCTCCCCATTCTGAAGGTTGGTAGCGGCTTCGGTGTCATGCCACATCACCACATGCAGGATCACCCGATTATAAACCGGGTCCTGGTGGTGACAGTGAGCTCGCCAACCGCTCGATTTAGCATGAATCTCTATATCACCTTTTATTAATCCTCGGCTGGTGACAATAACTGCATCCCGGAAATCAGCACCTCGGTCATCATTAATTCTTCCCGGGTAGATTATCTTTACCGGCTCACCGCCTTCAGTGGCTAGCTCCATTCTGCCCCATAGCTGGTGCTGCCAGATTTCGATAACCTGACTCTCCGGAAGACTATTTATCAACCTACCCCTTTAGATATTTATTTAGCAACCTACTCCCTTTATAAGGGAGGGGGAAGTAATTATGTAACAGAGGCTTCGCCCTCGTTGACTGTCCTTTAAGCTCTCTCCCTACCAGGGGAAGATAATTTCTATAAAGGGGCCTTGTCTCTATAACTTTCCTTTTATTTAACACGATATCGTGTATCGATGGCCTAATAAAAGCGGTTTAGAAATCTCTAAATCGCGCTTATCATCTCCCTACAGCCAGCTCGGTTTACTATCAACCAGTAGTATATCGCCCTCAGCCCAACTGTGCCTCAAGCTCCTGCTTAAATGCCTGGTAGGCTGGCTGGCCAGAGAGAACAAAGACCACCTTTTCCAGCCCCGTTTTCCCGGCTGAGTACTGCCGTACCTCATCAATCATTATCCTGGCGCACTCATCTAGAGGAAAGCCGCCAACTCCGGTACCTAAAGCGGGGAAGGCAAGGCCCTTTATACCAAGCTCATCACCTCTAAGTAAACTATTTCTGGTTGCCTGCCTGATCTTTTCGGTATCAGTCTGCAGGTCTTGTCCCATTACCGCGGCATGGATAATATACTTTGCTTTCAGTTTACCAGCTCCAGTGACTATGGCCTCACCAACAGGTATGGGCCCTTTTTTGACCGCCTCAGCCTCGATTTCTTTGCCCCCGGCTCTCTTCAGTGCGCCAGCGACCCCACCACCCATCCACAAACGATTGTTAGCCGCGTTAACTAAAGCCTCAAGCTCAAGCTGGGTAATATCCCCCTGGTAGACTTCAATTTCGATCATCACTATCCTCCGGCCAGACCACAGTGCCCCGGCGATACCCTGGCTCTTATTCGGCTATCTATCGGAGTTACAGTTATTATACACGAAACCGTGTACAATGTCAAGGCTTCTCGGGCGGGGCGGCTTCATATTCGAATTTGGCTTGTTCCGCAACTATAGAAAGAAGAGTGGCTGAGGCACCACGGGGTTGATACATCCCTGTTTCCCATTCGCTTATTGTCTGCTGGCGTGTGCCTAGCTTCTCTGCCAGCTCGCTCTGAGTAAGACCTAAATGGCGTCTCAGGGCTTGAATGCGTTCACTATCCCATTGTCGCCGGTTCATTTTGCGCTGGTTAGCCATAGTCAAATTTTACACGATTCAGCGTAAAGAGTCAAAACGAAGCATAGGGTTGACTAATAACCCCAAACGGTGTAGTATAGGAGATTGAGATAGATAATCGCAGTAAAAAAGGTATTTTATATATAATAAGGGCTAATTCGGGTACAAAATGCCTGTCAATTGCTGGCATTAGCTGTAAATAATCTTCTATTGAGTTGCGCTAGGTGTCTGCTACTGTTATTATTATTAATGGTTAGCAGTCTCTCCTTGAGACTGCTAATAAATTGAATTCCAGTTGAGGAAGGAGGACCGGAATAGTGGCTAAGCTTCAACCATTGGCTGACCATTTGGTAGTCAAGCCCATTGAAAGAGAGGAGGTGACCAAAGGGGGAATTGTTTTGCCTGATACCGCTAAGGAGAGACCCCAGGAGGGGAAGGTTATTGCGGTTGGTCCAGGCAGGCTATCTGAGGACGGAAAACGGATAGCTATGGAGGTTAAGGTGGGTGATACGGTGGTTTATGCTAAGTATGGAGGCACGGAGATTAAGGTTGACGATGAGGAGCTGATAATTTTGCGTGAGAGCGATATTTTAGCTAAGAAAACTAAATAACAATTCAGGATGATATAAGGAGGACAAAAAGTGGCTAAACAGATCATATTTGATGAAGAAGTTAGACACGCCCTAAAGAAGGGAATAGACACTTTGGTTGATGCCGTCAAAGTAACCTTGGGGCCTAAGGGACATTGTGTAGCGCTGGATAAGAAATGGGGTGCGCCGTTAGTTATTGATGATGGAGTTACTATTGCTAAGGATATTGAGCTACCCGACCCCTTTGAGAACATGGGTGTGCAATTAGTTAAGGAAGCCGCCACCAAGACTAATGATGCTTGCGGCGACGGCACCACCACCTCAACTGTTCTAGCTCACGCTATTATTATCGGTGGCTTTAAGAATGTGGCAGCTGGAGCCGACCCTATGGCGCTAAAGAGAGGCATTGAGAAGGCCACCAAGGCTATTATCGATGAGCTAAAACAAAAATCTACTGAAGTGAAGAGTAAGGAGCAGATTGCACAGGTAGCTACTATTACCGCCGTTGACCGTGAGATCGGCGACTTAATTGCTGATGTGATGGAGAAGGTGGGCAAGGACGGAGTTATCACCGTGGAGGAATCCAAGGGCACACAGTATGAGACAGAGTATGTAGAGGGTATGCAATTTGACCGCGGTTATATCAGCCCTTACTTCATCACTAATGCCGAGAGGATGGAAGCGGTGATAGAAGAGCCCCACATCCTTATTACTGATAAGAAAATCTCGGCGGTATCTGACCTTTTACCCGCTCTAGAGAAAATACTCCAGGTATCAAAGAACCTGCTTATTGTCGCTGAGGATGTGGATGGGGAAGCCTTAGCCACTCTGGTAGTCAATAAGTTACGTGGCACCCTTAATGTTCTGGCAATTAAGGCGCCCGGTTTTGGTGACCGGCGTAAGGCAATGCTGGAAGATATGGCCATTCTTACCGGCGGTAAGGTGATTTCTGAAGAGGTAGGGCGGAAGCTAGACTCGGTTACCGTAGAAGACTTAGGAAAGGCTCGCCGGGTAACCAGTGATAAGGACAATACTACCATTGTTGAGGGCAAGGGCTCAGATGAGGATATTAAAGCAAGAATCAAGCAGATTAAGGCTCAAATCGAGGAAACTACCTCTGATTATGACCGGGAGAAACTTCAGGAGAGGCAGGCCAAGCTGGCCGGCGGTGTCGCCGTAATTAAGGTAGGAGCGGCAACCGAGGTCGAACTCAAGGAGAAAAAGCACCGGGTTGAGGACGCCTTATCGGCTACCCGGGCGGCGGTAGAAGAAGGTATTCTACCCGGTGGCGGTGTTGGCTTGCTCAATGCCTTGCCGGTTCTCGACAAACTAAAGGTTAGCGGGGATGAGGCCACCGGTATTGATATTGTAAAGAAAGCAGTTGAAGAGCCGATTCGCCTGATTGCCCAGAATGCTAGTAGAGACGGCTCAGTTGTGGTGGATACGGTTAAGAAGAGCCCGCCCGGAACTGGCTATGATGCTGAAGCTGATGACTTTGGTGATATGGTAGAGAAGGGTATTATCGACCCAACCAAGGTGGTAAGGTCTGCCTTGCAAAATGCGGCAAGTATTGCCAATATGATTTTGATTACTGAATCACTGGTTACTGATATCCCAGAGAAGGAGAAGATGCCACCAATGCCGGGTGGGGGCGGTATGGAGGGTATGTATTAATCAGCTCTTTTCTGAGCCGGTTGAAAATAGCCGCAGCCCGAGAGCTACGGCTATTTTTTATTTGTGTCAGAGGATATTACACCCTCAATCCGTGGATTCTACAGTTAATTGCATAGATTTCGGCATTTTCTATGAGATTGCTTCGCTTTGCTCGCAATGACGAGGAGCCGTCTTTGCGAGGAGCGTTATGAGCTGAAGCCCAGAGCGGAGCGAAGGGGACGAAGCAATCTCTTTATGCATTGATCTATGTAACATACTGTAATTCAAGAAATAACCCAAGAAGCGAGCTATTAGGAGAACATTCCCCAAAAAGAGGGGGATAAAGGGGGTGGGTTGTCAAATAAATATTATGGGAGCGTGGTTTGATAAACTATTTCATAGCTTCAGAAGCTCTTCCAGCGACTTATCCTCGGCGATAGGACCAACCACCGCTAAGCGGAGTTGGCTGCTGACCAGTAGCTCCTGGGCTAACTGCTGTAGCTCCTCGGCGGTAATGGCATCAATAATGGATACCACCTCATCAAGACTAAGAATGCGCCTGGTTAGGATCTCTTGCCCGCCCATCCAGCCAGCAACATTGCGGCTGTCCTCCATCCGTAGTAACAGGCGTCCCTTTGACATCTCCTTTGCCTTGGACAGCTCAGATTCAGGCACCGTTTCTTTAAGTTGGGAAAGTTGCCCCAGAATAGCGTTGATAGCTACTGGCAGAGTTTTGGGCTCCACACTGGCGGAGATGGTGACTGCGCCAGTGTCAAGGAAGTGCTCCACATAGCTATGAATGCTGTAGGCAAGTCCCAGCTTATCACGAATTTCACTAAATAGGCGACTGCTCATACCTTCTCCAAGGATGACATTAAGCATGTCAAGGGTGAAGCGTTTGGGGTGAAGGAGAGATAACCCGGGCAGTGCCAGGCACAGGTGAGCTTGCTCGGTATCCCGGGGCTCAATATGCAGCCGCGACACTCTATGTTCTTTATAAGCCAGATATCCAGGAAGCTGTTGCTGGGCAGTCCAGTTATCTAGGGCTTGGCCGATAAGGGTTACCACCTCTTGATGGCGGATATTGCCAGCCACGGTAACTACGGTGTTATTAGGTAGATATTGACCATGAAGATAGTCAAGCATCATGTCTCTGGTAATGTCAGCCACTGATTCCCTGCTGCCGGCTATATCGCGTCCCAGGGGATGTTCGGGCCACAGGAGCTCATCAATGAGCATATCAACCTGTTGTGGCGGGGAATCTTTGCTCATGTGAATCTCTTCAATGATAACCTGGCATTCCTTTTCTATGTCTTGAGGGTCAAACTTGGAATGGAGTAACATATCCGCCAGCACCTCCACGGCTAGTGGGAAGAAGGGCTGAGCCACCTTGCACCAGTAGACAGTTAATTCCTTATCGGTACCGCCGTTAAGTATGCCGCCCACCCCTTCTATTGCTTCCGAAATTTCCCTGGCCGTTGCCCGCTTCGACGTGCCCCTAAAGCACAGATGCTCAATAAAATGCGAAATGCCTGCCTGCGACTCAGTCTCATATCGGGAGCCGACGCCAACAAAGATGCCGATGCATACCGAGCGGGTATGAGGCATAGCAGCAGTAATAACGCGCAGTCCATTATCCAGTGTAGTCTTCTGATACAACATCCCGCCTCTTTAATCGGTGTTAAATGATATTCTAGAGGTATTTAACGAGGGGTGTCAATTTGGGGGTGTCAAAGAGGGGCGAAGCCCCTCTTTTTCATATCAGTCTCCGTCTCCTTTGAAGCAGAGATAATATCATATTATTTAATCAGGGTGTTTAAGAGGGACGCAGTCCCTCTTTTAAGTATTCTTCCCCATCTCCTTTGAAGGAGAAAATACGAAAGAAGAGTTAGAGAGAGGCTTCGTCTCACTTTTATAAAACACTAAATCCTAAATGCTAAATCCTAAACAATATCTAAATCCAAATGGTCAAAAAACTATTTTACCCCTTTTCTATTTCTGTCATTTGAATTTGTTTAGAGTTTAGAAATTAGAGTTTAGGATTTCATAAAAAGGGGGTGAGGTAGATAATCTTAAATTGACTTCATGGCTGGGCACTGCTAACATTGACCTGGGAGGCTATCGTGGAGAAAGTGCCCAGACTTTCTTTATTTCCTTTAACCGCCGAGGTGAGTGACCAAGGCCACCTCGTAATTGGCGGCTGTGATACTGTTCAGCTAGCCGCTGATTTCGGCACACCTTTATATCTCTTCGATGAACTAGACCTGCGCAGTAAGTGCGCCGAATTCAAAGCTGAATTCAGCCAGCGCTATGCCGATACCACAGTTATTTATGCCGCCAAAGCCTTTATAAATCGGGCTCTGGCACTCATCCTGAAGGAGGAGGGGCTGGGACTGGATGTAGTCTCTGCTGGGGAACTCAGTATTGCTCAATCCGTCGGTTTTCCCTTGGATAAGGTCTATTTCCATGGCAATAATAAGTCGGCTGAGGAAATCAGATTGGCGTTGAAGTGGCATATTGGTCGCATTGTGGTTGATAATTCCCACGAGCTCGCCATGTTAGGCGAAATGGCCAAGGAGCAAAGCTATACACCTGACATATTGCTCCGTCTGTCCCCCGGGATAGACCCTCATACTCACCGGTATATCGCCACTGGTGTCATTGACAGCAAGTTTGGTTTCCCCTTATCCGGTGGTGAAGAGGCGGTAGCTCAAGCCATCTCAGCACCTAATCTGAACCTGGTCGGTCTGCATTTTCACATCGGTTCTCTTATCTTTGACACCGAACCATATCAGCAGGCTATTGATGTCACACTCAATTTTGCAGCGGAAATGAAGCAGAAATATGGTTTTGAACTCAAGGAACTAAACGTTGGCGGTGGGTTTGCTATTCAGTACACTCCTGATTCTCCAGCTCCACACACCGGTGTTTATGCTGAGGCAATAGCCTCCAAGATTACCGGTAAATGCCGGGAGTTAAGGCTGGCATTGCCACGGCTTATTATTGAGCCAGGAAGAGCCATAGTAGGGCGAGCTGGGGTAGCCCTATATAAGGTTGGTGTGGTCAAGGATATACCAGGCGTCAGATGCTATGTCTCAGTAGACGGGGGCATAGCGGATAATATCCGTCCTGCCCTTTATGGGGCTAAATATGTGGCAGTGGCGGCCAATAAGGCGTCGGAGAAGACAACGGGGAAGGTTACTATTGCCGGCAAGTTTTGTGAATCAGGTGATATATTAATCCAGGATATTGACCTGCCCCCACTTTCCGCCGATGATATTATAGCTGTACCTGACTGTGGTGCCTATTGCCTGTCTATGGCCAGCAACTATAACGCCTCACTTAAGCCGGCTATTGTTCTGGTTAAGGAAGGCAGGGCACACCTTATTCGGCGCCGCCAGACCCTTGATGATCTGGTCAGGTGTGATTTAATTTAGAGGCGGAGTTTTAGGAAGTGAAAGGAGTAACCAGAATGGAAAAACATTTTACTGCTGCTATACCACAGGAATGGATAGGACAAAAAGTTAAGGTTCTCACTAGTATAGCCTTGGGTAACGAAATTAAGGGTATACTGAGTGAAATAGGCACAGACTATATTGTAGTTGGTAAAGATATAATCAACATTAGACACGTAGTTAAGATTAGAAAGGCTTAGGGGCTCATGCCAAAGTGGCAGATAGTTGGACAAACTAGGGTTGTCTCCTTGCTTCAGCGTAGCTTGGAGCAGGGGTCTCTAGCTCATGCCTACCTTTTCATTGGTCCTCCCCATGTAGGTAAAATGACCCTGGCTCTAAATCTGGCTAAGGCACTAAACTGTGAGGCGGCTGAGCCACCCTGCGGTGAGTGTGCCTCATGCCAAAAAATAGCTCTAGGGAAGCATGCTGATGTCCAGATTATAGGCGTGACCCAGGATGTGAATTCAGCCGAGGCTAGACCTCGGGTAGAAATTGGCATTGACCAGATTAGGAAAATGCAGCACTCAGCTAGCTTACCACCCTTTGAGGGTAGGCATAAAGTATTTATCATTGACGGGGCTGAGCTCCTGT
>Ga0114930_10005483_pt1 | contig 10431 bp, 9 predicted proteins | sample AnhtaG_FD_87300 | JGI IMG/M metagenome (GOLD analysis project Ga0114930, IMG submission 87300) | Deep subsurface microbial communities from Anholt, Denmark to uncover new lineages of life (NeLLi) - Anholt_01485 metaG | ecosystem: Environmental > Aquatic > Marine > Oceanic > Sediment | place... | reverse complement strand
TAAAAAATGGAGGCGGTGGGAATCGAACCCACGTCCGAAGATAAGAGCTAAAGGACTTCTACAAGCTTAGCTGGTCTTTTTCCTCTCCCGCCAAAGGCAGGAGAGATTTCATTCCGGGAAATACCGACAAGCAGGTTTAACCCGGAACTATCCTGGAATTTATTTTCGCCCTCTTTTCCCAGGCTAAAAAGAGGACTATCCTGTTTTTCTCGACGCCTTAGCTTAAGCCAACAGGCAAGCCCAAGTAAGACGAGCTACCTATTTATTAGGCAGCCAGCGCATACGAATAGTCGTTTGCACTTAGATTTATTTCCCAATGGATTAACGAGGGCACTGGGTACCTCGGCCTGCTTTCCTTTACCCTTCATCCCCGTCGAAACCTTTCGCCCCCAAGAAGCTGGCAAAATTTAGTTCAGATTACCGGTCAACTTTTTAACTTCTACTAAAATATACGCTTAAGATAGAGAAAAATCAACTAAAATTTTATGAAAAATGGACAGGTATAGGTACATGGTATCCACTTTGGCTTTCTTTATTATAGCAAAAATCAAGTAGGGTTTTCCGAATTTGGATCCTGCGGACAAGTTTTATGGGTGGTAGATTAAGCATACCTTCATCTACCCGTCCGAATTTGGATCCTGCAGAAAGAGATTTCTTTCTTAATATCTCAAGCGGAGATTTGTTATCCCTGTATCTGTTTCTCCGGATGTAATTAAAGTAAAGTTGACCTCAAGGTGCAGAATTCGCATAGGCATAGGCTTTGTCTAAAAACTCTATTGGGCTATCATAGCTTTCTACCTCATAGAGCTCATCTTCCCTATGGGGAGCGAAGCCCGGCGTAGCCGTCGTAAAGCTTTTATCGACAACTATCCTATGAAAAGCCTCTACATCACCCTGAAGATAAGAACATCTGGGTGGGATTCTCCCATGCTCTATCTTGTTCTCCTTAACCCGTCTCCATCTCCAGAATAAAGAATCTCGCGTAAAAGAAATATCTGTTGGTTCATAACAAGGAGTATGACTCTGGCTCTTGAGGTCTTCCCTTGAAGTCCGCCTAAGGCGGATTAAAGTCTCCTTTTTAGTCCCGCTTTGCGGAATTCTGGAGGGCTCCTCATAAAAATTACCCCTCCTCTTTAAAAAATCCAACCTCAAAAAACTTAATAACTTAAACTCCCTCTCGCTTAAATAAACTAATCTCGAAAGGTGGATACCTTGTACCGGTACTCTTCTAAAATTTGAGACTGTCATATTTCCGGCAGAACTGAAAGAAGGGAAGATAAAGATTTTGAAACGAGAATAGTCAAGGCTCAAGTTCCCAAGACCTGCGTTTGTCCAAAGTGTAAAGAATAGTAAGCTTTAAAAAAACATAAGATTAATGGGAAAAGTCTGTTATGGATTTACAATTAAAAAAGGGAGAAGAAATCCTTGCAACTTTACTAAATAAAACACTATCTGGATAACTTATCTGCAGAAAATTCGGGAAAGACTTAAAAATCCAGAAATAGGACAATTTTTTAAAATAGCTTTAACTCTCTTCTAAGCTTTGAAGAATACTTAAGCTAAAAGACCCAAGATAAAGATTTGACAAGGTCAACTTTTTTCTTTATACTTACCTTGATTCTGGAGGAGATTATGCAATCCAAAGGATCGATCCCTGGTGGAAGGGTAAATCCGGCAATCTTTAAAGCTTATGATATTAGAGGGGTGTACCCCAAGGAGCTGAATGAGGAAGTTGCCTATCTAATCGGAAGGGCTTTTATCCAATACCTTAAGCCCAAGGAGGTAGTTATAGGCCGGGATATGCGTCTTTCCTCAGAAGCCTTATGGAAAAGTCTTGCCCAGGGGATAACTGAAGCCGGTTCAGATGTGATAGATATTGGCTTGTGCAGCACTGATGCCCTCTATTTTACTGTAGGAAAATTCAGATATGATTCCGGGATTATGATCACCGCCTCCCATAATCCGAAAGAATATAACGGCATGAAGATGTGTAAAAAAGAGGCTGTCCCTTTAAGCGGGAAAGAGGGGATTGAACAGATTAAAGATATTATTTTTAAAGAAGATTTTTCAATTTCCAAGAGAAAGGGAATTATCAGAAAAAAAGATATCCAGGCTGATTATATTCAACATCTTTTATCTTTCATCCAGCCGCAAAAGATCAAACCCTTTAAGATAGTAATCGATGCTGGAAACGGAATAGCCGGCAAGATTTTGCCGGAGCTTTTCTCTTTTCTTCCCTGTAAGATTGTCCCCATGTTCTTTGAACTGGACGGTTCTTTTCCCAACCACATCCCCAACCCCTTAGTTCCTGAGAATATAGCCCCTTTAAGGCAAAAAGTCTTAGAGGAAAAGGCAGATTTAGGTGTGGCTTTTGATGGGGACGCTGACCGAATGTTCTTAGTGGATAAGAAAGCCTCTTCCTTAGGTGGAGATTTAGTCACCGCCCTGGTAGCCAAGAACTTATTAAAAAAGGAAAAGGGAGCAACTATATTATACAACCTGACCTGTTCCCGAACCGTTCCCCAGATAATCGAGCAGAACGGTGGAAAGGGTATCCGCACTCCAGTAGGGCATGCCCTGATCAAGCCCTTGATGAAAAAACATAACGCCATCTTCGGAGGGGAGCATTCCGGGCACTTCTATTTCCGCAAGAACTTCTATGCTGATTCCGGCATGATAGCCCTTTTAGTCTGTTTAGAGCTTTTCTCAGAAGAGAATAAGGCTCTTTCTCAACTGGTTAGCTCAATCGACCCCTATTTCAGGACCGGAGAGATAAATTCCAAGGTTGAGGATATCCCGAAAAAGCTCAAACAGATCGAATCTTATTATAAGGATGCTAAATTCGACCATTTAGATGGACTGACTGTAGAATATCCTGATTGGTGGTTTAACTTAAGACCTTCCAACACCGAGCCTTTGATCCGTTTGAACTTAGAGGCGAATACCAAAGAATTGATGGATCAAAAAAAATCCGAGATCTTGAATCTGATCCATTCCTAAAAATACCTTACCTTTTTTCTTTTATTCTCCTTAAAGTAATTTCAAAAAAATACGATAAAAAGAAAAGGAGACTTAAGTTTTCACCTAGAAAGTTGAGGTCTGTATGAATCAGGGGACTAAAGTTTTGATTGTGGATGATGAAGAGAAGACCCGTCAGCTTATGATTGACACTTTATCTGCTTTGGGTTACAACACCTTTGGAGCTAAAGATGGGGGAGAGGCTTTGACCCTTTTGGACCAGCAGAAGATGGATCTGGTGATTACCGACATAAAGATGCCCAAGATGAACGGCTTTTTTCTTCTGGAATCTATTAAAGCCAAAGACCCACACCTGCCAGTTCTTCTTATCACCGGATATAATTTCAACTACACTATGGAGCAGGCTCTTCAGAAAGGAGCGGATGGATTTTTAGCCAAACCCTTCCGCATCGGAAAGATAGAGGAGGCTATGGAAAACCTCCTGGGACGTAGAAAACCTGAGGCAGAAAAAAAGAGCACCCTTAAAAGGATATTGGTGGTGGACGATGATGAGATTTTAAGGAATATGCTCATCGATACCCTTTCTTCTTTAGACTATTTCACCCTAGCCGCAGAGGATGGGGAAAAGGCCTGGCAGATTTTGCAGGAGGAGCATTTCGACCTAATCATCACCGATATAAAGATGCCCCATATGGATGGAATCACCTTAATGAAAAAGATCAAGGAAAAGGAGTTGAAAACCCCGGTGATAATGATAACTGCATACTCCAGCGCCTATCCGGAGGACAAAGCCTTAATAGAGGGAGCAGACGGCTACTTAGCCAAACCTTTCAGGATCGAGAAGATCGACGAGCTGATGAGAAACCTCCTTCTGGAAAAAGAAGAGAGTTAAAGGATTTTTAAGAACTCCGTAGCGGAGGTCTTTAGACCTCCAAAAAGCTGGAACTCTGAAGAGTTCCGCTACAGTTTTTTCTGACAATTAGGGCAGAAATAACTTGAGCGCTGGTTTAAAACCATCTTCTTGATCTTTGTTCTGCATCTGGGACAGGGTTCTCCTTTTTTGCCGTAGATCTTATGATGAAACTGAAAAAATCCTTTTTTCCCTTCCAGGTCTAAATAGTTATCCACTGAGGAGCCGCCAGCTTTTATAGCTTCTTTTAGAATCTTCCCAATTGCCTGATGTAGTTTTTTTAATCTATCTGAACAGATATTGAAGGCTTTTTCCTCCGGATAAATCTTAGCTTCAAATAAAACCTCATCCGCATAGATATTCCCGATTCCGGCAACAACTTTTTGATTTAACAGAGTGGATTTAATCCTGCCTCTTCTTCTCTGCAAAAGTCGAGCAAAATTATCTTTGGAGATCTCTAAGGGCTCAGAACCCAAACTCTTTAGATCTTCTACCTTTTCGATGGAGGAGGATTTAACTAATTTGAATTTACCGAACTTCCTGATATCGTTATATCTCAAAGAAGAGTTGTCTGAAAATATTAAGTCTATATGGTCATGTTTTCCCAGTGGAGCTGGTTTATCCAAGAAGAATAGATGTCCAGTCATACCTAAGTGAACAAGGAGAAAATTGCCACTGGATAATTTAAGGATTATATTTTTCCCCCTTCTTTTTGCCCCTTTAATTTTTTTCCCGATTAAGTTTCGTTTGAAAGAGCTGATGCTCGATTGCAGGACTCTAGAGGGAACTATCTTTACTACCTTTATCTTCTTACCTAAGACAATCTCTCTTAACCCCCTGACAATTGTCTCAACCTCAGGTAGCTCCGGCATAATTAGATTGTAAATAAGCCTGTAGGGGCAACCCGTTCCTACGGATCCGTTATAGGACAGGTCGCCCCTACCTCCTTAGAGGTTGATTTTACCCTGTAAAGGTGGGCTTGTCAAGCAAAAAATTTCCCACTTTAGCCAAAGTGGGAAATTAAGAGTTAATCTACAAGCCATATTGTTGCTGGGTTATCTGTTTTTCAAGGTACAAACTTCAGTATCTGAAGCCCAGAAGACCAATCCGCTACATAGGCATAGTTGCCGGATACAAAGACCCCTTGAGCATAGCCAGGGGTATCGTAACTTCCTGCCAGAGTCGGGCCGGATGGATTGGAGATATTTATAATCTGTAGCCCGGAGTCCCCATCAGCCACATAAGCATAGTTACCTGATACAAAGACTCCGTGAGCCTCATTAGGGGTATCGTAACTTCCTTCCAGAGTTGGGCTGGATGGATTGGAGATATTTATAATAATCTGAAGCCCAGAATACCCATCCGCCACATACGCATAGTTGTCGGATACAAAGACCCCATTAGCAAAACCAGGGGTATCGTAACTTCCTGCTAGAGTCGGGCTGGATGGATTGGAGATATTTATAATCTGAAGCCCAGAATCTCTATCAGCGACATAAGCATAGCTGCCGGATACAAAGACATCCCGAGCAGGGTCAGGTGTATCGTAACTTCCTGCCAAAGTCGGGCGTTACTGATTTGTAGTTGCCCAATTTATTGGGCATTTTGCTCGATGAATCGAGCATTGGTTCCTAGATTGTAAGCGATGTCATCCAGAGCATAAAAATCCCCGGCATCGTGAAATAAGACATAAGCGATATCAAAGTTAGAAGAAGAAACGGAAAGCAGAGAGTTGGAGCCATAATTAGATGAGCCTGAGGTGCTGGCAATCAGGACATCTGATGAGTTATATGCTTCCATGTAGAAAGTTGTATAACTGGTGTACCAGGCTTCCACATAATTAACGAATCCACCAGTGAAATCCATCCTTATCGTTGGATTACTTTTTGAGAAGAGAACTTGATGGCCGGAATGAGGAGGATAAAACTCGGAGTTATATCCATAGACTAAGTCTTCCAGAATAGTCGCATCTGGTCCAAAATAGACTCCTGAATAGAATCCGCCTAAGTTTGTATTCCCTCCATAATACCAGTATGTATCTGGTACACTTTCAAAGTCCAGAAGAGTCAAAGCCCCGCCAGGAGTAGTGGTATCAGAAGGGACATTTGAAATAATAGACCAGTTCGGAACTTCGTCAGCAGTTTTTATAGCAAAATAATACGTGGTATTTGGATTAAGACCTGTTACTACAAAAGATTCAGAGTTGCCTGCTGGTTTAGGAGTTGGCTCGCCACTGCACCGTGTGACAGAGTCCCAATTAGTCTCAGTAATAGTGGAAGAAGAATAGCGAATATCGTATTCGGAAGCAGTGTCTGAATTCCCGTCATCCCCGGGTGCAGTCCAGGTTAAAGTAATAGAGCTTGAAGTCGGGTCACTTGCAGCTAAATTTGTGATAGAAGCTGGGGGCGTGGTATCAATCATCGCTAAAGTGGTGAAGCTCCAAATGCTCGACCACTCAGAAGTTCCATAACTGTTAGTTGCGTTAACCCGCCAATAATAAGTTGAAGAGTTGGACAGACCGCTGACAGGATAACTCGTCGTTGCTATACCACTTTGGTTCACCACAAAACTGGTGAACGAACTATTTGTAGATACCTGCAGAGTATAGCTGGTTGCACCACTACTGGCATTCCAGCTTAAAGTCGGATTAGTGGATACACCCGTATCTCCATTGGCAGGTGAGGAGAGTATGGGGGGAGCTGGGGCAGTATCCGTGGGTGCATGCGCTAATTCCCATTCCGTTTCAAATAGTGTGACATGATAATCAGCGACTATTAACCCTAAAATATCTAATTCCACCCCTGCTTCGAGACCGAGACCTGCATAAAGAGTCCACCAAGGCTCAGAAAATAGGTCTGCGTAACAACGGACGTGACCTTTAAAACTAGCTGTGGGACCTGCTACATCATATACAAATAGAACGATTTTCGGTACCAGCGTATAACCTTTGACCTCACCACCCGCACTAAGCTGAGGAGGATTGAATCCAAAATTCTTCTTGTATGAGAATTGGGGTGTCCAGATGCCATTCTTGTATTGCACACCACCACTTATGGTATCTGCAAATGTAACGCCTGTGGTTATGCCACCTTGAAGGGATGCTTCTGCTCCGAGAACTATATAGAGCTTGGGCACTATAACTACTGGAATGACTATAGGAGGGACGCCTACCCAAATTGTGATAGGGGTGAACGTAATCGGTGGTGCGACGTTAATCTGTTTATCTAATAGAGTAATGGATTTGCTTGCAGTTACGTTTAATGATGCAGTTTTCTCTGCCATCATTACAAATCCGAGAGTATCTAATCCGTAATCGTACTTGAGCCCGAATTTTACGCTTGAATTATAGGTAGCATTACCTGTTATCCTTATTTCAGCTCCGGTCTGAGGGTCTGTCCAAATCACGTTGTCGAAATCAATATAAAATCCATCTCCTTCAGGCTTAATTATTAAGCCTTTTAATGATTTCACGTTATCCAGTTTGTCAGGCGATAGCACAATATCTATGCTGAAGCCTCCTTTTACAATTACTTCATCTAACCTTGCACCTTGCGTTTCCACAACAATATAACTACCAGCCTGATAAACGCTATCTACCTTTCGTAAGATTCCGCTTCCCATTCCGTTGACAATAATCCTTCCAGATTGCAGGCTAAGTAAATCCGTAGCATTTTTGGAAAAGTAATATATGGTGCTATCTATATGGTCCAGCTTATTCATGGTGGAATCTGGAACTACTACCACTAAATTAGATATCACCACTTCTTCTTTCGGGGTGCTCTTGGTTGGATTTTTCTTACAGCCAAAAAATAAAAGACTAATAATTATAAGTACTTTCAGAACTGAAGTTACCCATTGCTTTGACATTTGGAGTGCTCCCTTCTTTAAAGATTCTCGCCCACTTAGAAAGAAGAAGCATTTTTTCATCTTATGTTGCTTAAGCGAGTCTAAATGAAATTTAATACTTTTAAAGTATGTGTCAAGTGGAATTTGACACTTTTTTCGCCTTCTGATAAGCTAGTGGATTAAACAGGAGGTGAAAATGAACCTTAGAGAAGCCCAGAGGCTTATAAAAAGCCTCTCAAGAATAGAGTACATCATCTGGCAAGCAAAAAAGGGTGGGTAGATTTCTCAAGCGAGCAAAGGGAAAATAGGAGGTTCACACAATATCCAACATTCTATCTATTGACCTTTTAGCCCTTCGGGCAATCTCCTCCGGGACTTCTACCTTATAGACTAAATCCTCTAAGGACCATAAAATCTTTTCCAGGCTGTTCAACTTCATATTGGGACAATCAGCTAACTCAGAGGCAGGATAGAACCTCTTTTCCGGATTTTCTTTTTTCAATCGATGCAGAATCCCAATCTCTGTGCCAACTATAAACTCTCCGCATTTAGATTCCTTAGCATATCTGCAGATGCCGGTCGTAGAAAGAACCTTATCCGCCATGGCGATAACCTCAGGGATGCATTCAGGATGAACTAAAACCTCAGCCTTAGGATATAAGGCTTTTTTCTTCAGTATGTCCTCAGGTAAAATCCGACGATGAGTTGGGCAGTAACCCTCCCAGAGGATAAGTTTTCTTCTGGTCTGGGATGCTACATAGCTACCTAAATATTTATCCGGAATAAATATGATCTCCTTATCCTCAGGTAGGGACTGAATAACTTTAATCGCATTGGAGGAGGTGCAACAGTAGTCGCTTTCCGCCTTTATTTCAGCTTTCGAGTTTATATAGGTGACCACCAGAGCCCGGGGGTGTTTCTTCTTCATCTCTATAAGCTGTCTTAAGGTTATCATATTTGCCATCGGACAGCCGGCATTCAGATCCGGCATCAGAACTGTTTTATTTGGGCAAAGAATAGCTGCGGTTTCAGCCATAAAGTGAACCCCGCAGAATAGAATAATTTCTGCCTCTGTTTTTGCAGCCTCCTGGCTCAAACCCAAAGAATCCCCTGAAAAATCTGCGATATCCTGCACTTCTGGGGATTGATAATTATGAGCCAGGATTATAGCCTTGCGCTCTTTTTTCAGTTTAAGGATATCCTCAACTAACTTCTGATTGTTATTCATTCTTTTCTTTTACTTCTTCTGAAACAACTTTGTTTAACTCCTCCACCAACTCATCTGGCGATACCCCATGAGCCAAAGCACCCTGTTCAATGGTCTCATCCTCAGCTATGGCACAGCCGAAGCAGTGCATTCCATAACGGAAGAAAGTCTTTACTGTCTGAGGATATTTTCTTAAAACCTCTCCAAATGACATTTTCTTGGTAATCTTATTTTCCTCTTTCATCTTTTTCTCCTTTTATCCGCCAAAGGCGGACTATTTTCTGGCAAAAACGATTAGGTCTTCTGAGTAATATCTTCTAAAAGGGGGAAATTTATAGTCTCCGTAGAATTTTATTCCTTTGAAACCCAACCCTCTCAGAAGCTCCTCTATCTCTTTTCTCAATATTGGACGTAAAAGGGTCGATTTTGTTTGAAAACTCCATCTTTCCTCTCTCTGCCTGAATGTAATCAAGTTGAAGACTATCTTATTCTTATGGAAATCAAGAGCTCTTGAGAATACTATCCTTTCATCTTTCCTATCCAAAATATTTGGGGGCATAAATCTTAAGTTTTTTTGGAGAATTCTATCGTAGTTTTTGTTTTGAAGGATTAAAATCCCTTTTGGGTTAAGAAGGTCATATATTTGCTGTATAGTTTTTTTCAGATCTTTTTTGCTCTGGAGATGAGGAAGTGAATTCCCCAAACAGACTACTGCATCGAATCTATCTTTTAACTTTGGATAAATCTCTAAGAAACCTGTTTTTAAGAATTTAACTTTGGAAACACCTTTGGAGTTTTCTTTAGCAATTCGAATCATCTCCTCACTTTTATCTACCCCAACAACCTTGTATCCTGATTTAGCAAAAAATATAGAATGATGTCCGGTTCCGCAGGCAAGGTCTAAGATCTTTTTAATTCTATTTTCCTCAAATATCTTTTTAAAAAAAGGAGCCTCAAGCTTCAGCCTTTTTCTCCAGGAGATCATAAGGTCATAATCAGAAGACAAAAGGTCATAAAACTGGCTATCTTTGAGAAGCATCTTATTTTTGCAGGGATAACTCCAAAATCTCAGCCAAGTCCAGAGTTTTTATGTCCTTTATCTCCAGCTCCTTTATCCCATCCTCTAACATGGTAAGACAATAAGGGCAGGCAGTGGCAACTATTTCGGCTTCGGTTTTTTGAGCCTGTTTTATCCTCATCTGATTAATCCTCTGTCCTAACTTCTCCTCCATCCACATTCTGCCACCCCCGGCGCCACAACAGAAACCTCTATCTTTAGCAAGCTCCATCTCCTTCAGGTTTAAGGAAAGAGCTTTTAAGAGTTTTCTGGGAACTTCATAGACCCGGTTATATCGACCTAAATAGCAGGAATCATGATAGGTAATTTTATAATTAAGTTTTTTACCTAAATTAAGTTTCCCTTTTTTAATCAGGTCATAGATAAGCTCAGAATGATGGATAACCTCTAATTCATATCCAGATAAAGGGT
>Ga0114930_10005482_pt1 | contig 10431 bp, 10 predicted proteins | sample AnhtaG_FD_87300 | JGI IMG/M metagenome (GOLD analysis project Ga0114930, IMG submission 87300) | Deep subsurface microbial communities from Anholt, Denmark to uncover new lineages of life (NeLLi) - Anholt_01485 metaG | ecosystem: Environmental > Aquatic > Marine > Oceanic > Sediment | place... | reverse complement strand
TAAGCATTCAAATGCGGAAATAATTGATGATCTTGGAAGACTACTCCTATCGGCCTTTTTTCTGGAGGAGTGTTGTTAACCAGTAAATCGTCGATATATACATCTCCTTGATCTTGTTTGGTTAATCCTGCAATTATGTTGAGCATAGTGGTTTTTCCACAGCCAGTGATGCCAAGTACAACGACAAGTTCCTTAGCTCTAACAGCAAGATCAAGGTTGTTTAGAACTTGAACGTGCCCAAACGACTTACATATTTTATTCAAAGTTACTTTGGGCATCTCACTCCACCCGATCTCCCAATTACACTAGATTTAGAGCGCGCTAAAGTAATTCTTTATGGTTACAAATTGTATCTTTGTAAGCATATGTAGTTAATGTTAAATATTGATTCAATATTTAACACTTGCACACAGGATTGAGAAGAATATCTTCGATGTACAAGATAGGAAAAAAAATTTCGCTAATGATTATAGCGTTAGCAGTAATAGTATTAGTCATATCTTCTTTGACCTTAACACAGCCAGCCGCAAAAGAACAAAACTTGGTAGTCTTCTGTGGTGCAGCAAGTAAGCCAGTTATGGAAGAGGCTGCTGAGCAGTTTGAAAAAGACTATGGAATTGGAGTAGAATTGCATTTCGGTGGCTCTGGCACGATGCTTTCACAGATGATAATAGCCGAGACCGGAGACCTCTACATACCAGGATCTCATGATTATATGCTAAGAGCCATAAAAGATGACGTAGTCGATGATAAGACAATAGAAATACTCGCTTATGTGGTTCCAGCCATAATAGTACAGGAAGGTAACCCTAAAAACATACAAGATCTTGAAGACCTAGCCAAACCAGATGTAAAAGTAGGCATAGGAGATCCGGAGTCCGTTTGTGTCGGCGAATACGCTGTTGAAGTCTTAAAATACAACAATCTATACGACGATGTGAAGCCAAACATTGTAGTATATGCGGAAAGCTGTTCAAAAACAGCGGCGTTGGTAACAATTGGACAAGTCGACGCAATAATCGGCTGGAAAGTATTTGAAAAATGGAATCCTAACAAATCAGATTGTGTTTTAATAGATCCTTATGGAATACCCAAAATATCCTGCATACCAGGAGCTGTTTCAACATACACAACGAATAGGATAAATGCTCAGAAATTCCTTGATTTTCTAGCATCCAATGAAGGACAAGAAATCTTTAGGAAATATGGTTATTTATCAACCATTGAGCAAGCTAGAATTTATGCTCCTATAGCATCCATTCCTCAATTCACAGAATACAAATAGATTGCGTGTCTTGAGTTGGTTACTACATCTTTTACAGATCGCCTATTCATTTCAGCCATAATATTGTCTGCATCTTTTTTTGTGGTATTCTTTCTTGGAATTTTGATTTCTATGTTACAGTATACTGATCTTAAGACTATGATTATGACTATTTTATCAAAAGAAATATTGTTTGCAATCAAACTAAGCCTTGTGACGGCCACCGTTGCTGTTATATTATCTTCTGGAATTTCAATTCCAGCCGCCTACATGATCTCGCGAATGAATTTCCCTGGTAAAAACATTATTGATACATTGTTAGATATTCCGTTAGTTATGCCGCCGATAGCTCTTGGAGCAGCTTTACTCATGTTTTTTAGTACGCCAGTTGGCAGTGTCATTCAGAGTGCAACCATAAAATTTGTGTTCCAACAGCCAGGAATAGTCTTGGCTCAATTCACAGTGATAAGCTCAATATACATACGGCTGATGAAATCAACCTTTGATAATATCGATCCAATGTATGAAAAAGTTGCGAGAACTCTGCGATGTAACAGATTTCAAGCGTTTATTAAAACAACTCTTCCGTTGGCAAAAAATGGTTTATTCGCCGCCATAATTTTGTCGTGGGCAAGAGCAGTTGGCGAGTTTGGCGCATCGGTGACTCTTGCGGGAGCCACTAGAATGAAAACCGAAACATTACCTATTGCCATTTATCTGAATCTAGCAACCGCCAACATAGAGAAAACAGTTGCCATCGTCTACATACTAGCAGTAATTTCGATTGTAGTCCTTTTATCTATTAGAAAATTTGGCGCAAAAGCTAGCTAGCCACTAGGATGACTAAACAACAAATACATAGTATTGAATGCGATACTGTCAATATCGTGGTGGTGGCTGGAATGGTGCGACCGCCGGGACGTACTCTTCTAGAAGTGAATTAGTACTATATGATTCTGATAGTTCAATTTTGGATGCTCTCACCAACTAAGGCACACACACACACACACAGAATAACAAAAATATCCAACATGGTAGGGGGTAGTTTCTTCTAAAACCGCTTTTTATCTTTCGAATTAAATAATAATAGACGAAAAAGATTAATTTCTTTCATGATACAAAAGTATTGAAATCAACCCTGAAATAATACAAGATGTAGAATTATAACCATGAATAAATTACAAGAAATATTCAATCGAATCCAAAACATCTTCCAAAATGATTTTGCAAACAACAGAACTATTGAAATCATACAAAAGCTTAGAGAAGGGACAATGGCGGTAGTACCCCATCCAAAATCTGACTCTCTTACAATTCAAGAAATGAATGAAGCACTGCAGAATGGGACGTTTCTAATCCAAGGAACTGCCTTTGCTGTATCATCGAATCAGTTTATTACATGCAATCATGTGATAGAATCTTTTTTAGATACTCATGAAATCTTTTTGCACGGTCATATAGAACAAGCAACTGGTCCTCCTTCAATTATTCACCATGTGTCTTCAATCCAGGCAGACCCTGAATTAGATCTTGCGTTGATGGAAACTGATAAGTTACAAGGTGAAGTCAGACCAATCAAATTTGAAAAAGAGTTTCCTCCAACAGGATTAAACATTCTTGCTGTTGGATTTCCACTTCCAGAACATACTGTCCTAATTGATGAAAATAGAAGAATCAACATTGATGTTACTGGAATATTCAGGGTCATAAAGGGAATCGTAGCTACAAAATTGGCTGATGGATTACATTTCGAAATTGACAAATTGGTAAATGAAGGTCAAAGTGGAGGACCGGTAGTTTCATTGAAATCTGGAGACCTTATAGGAATGTGCCAAGCATTCCGACATTATCCTTCGATAATCGGCACACAAAATGTTACAATTGTTGCTGATCTAAGTATTTGCCTTTCTGCAGACGCAATTCGAAAGAAACTGATTGAGTGGGATTGTGAAATCTAAGAGTACGGTATATGAAAATTATTCTGATAAAATTCGTTATCGCTATAGCTGGTGAGCACACACATCTGATTATAAGTAAAGAACACTCATCATACAAATCAGTAAACTTCGTGAATAAGGATTCTTATATATGAAACACTCTGAGAGAATAAAGTTAGAATCCTAATGATCTTGATTAAAGAACTACAAATAAATAATTTCAGAAACATCAAGAAAGCAGTTCTTGAAAATTTTGGAGATCTTAACATAATCATTGGTCCTAATAACAGTGGTAAAACAAACATACTGGAGATTATCAACGAATTTCAGAAGATTCATTACGGAGAACACCAATTCATTGGTCAAACTGGGATGACTAAACCAAGTACGCCATCAGTACAAGGGATAGAGTTAGATCTAGAGACGTCAGATTTCTATTTGGATGATCCAAAAAATAATCCAATTTCTTTGAACATTTTATTCAATAGAGAAGAAATAGAGAAAATTGTTCCTGACGCAATTGAACGTCAAGAAATGTTTCTAAGGAAGATAGTAATAGAACAAAGATTTCTACAAGAAGCTGTTACTATCGGAAGTTTGGGTACAACTTCTTTATTTGGACGTTATTTTTCACCGTTTATAGATAAAGACATCATTGAAGAAATTAGAAGAAACGTCATGTATTGTCCAGAGGGACGCCTCCAATCCTATAAGGGTAAAGATTTCGTCCAATACAAAGAAGAAAAAAAATTGAGAGGATCTCAAAAGAGAATATGGATAGATTTTCTTAAAAAAAATGTTGACCCAAGAATTGATGATGAACGTGACGAGAACCTAGTGAAAAAAATTAATGAACACGACTATGAAACTCCAATATTGAAACAGGGTTCTGGAGTACGTTCATTGACATGCTTAGCAGTAGATATCTTGTTTAGCGATAAAAAAATCATTTTAATTGATGAACCAGAATTGGGATTAAATCCATTTGTTAAACAGGAGTTTTTGAAATTTCTTTTGAAGCTTTCCAATACAAGACAAATATTTGTGGCAACTCATGACTCAACATTTGTAAACCTAACATTATGGGATGGATTCAATGTAAGTGTATTCTTCTACTCACCTATGACTAATGGATTTCTAAAAATAGATCTTACTGATGGTAATAGAGATCCGTCTAGTTTTGCAGGGTTTATGACACATACAACCAGCTTAAAGAATAACCATATCTATGTGGAAGGACCAAGTGACGTTTACATTCTCCAAGTTTTCATAAAACAGTTCCTAAAATCAAGATTCAATAATGACAGTAATTGGATTGAAATCTGGAACAAAACTGGAATCTATCATTTAGGCGGTGATTTTTGGAGTCACTTGCTTTATACTGTACCGAAGACCCCTTACAAATGCCTAATTATTTTGGATGGAGACAAAAAAGATACTGCAAAAGATGTTTGTAAAAAATTAAACATGTCACATATTGCCATTTCCCAATATAATCTGATTGACAAGGTTAATAGTCTGTTGAAATATGATTGGAAATCTGAAGAGAACGGATTACCAATCTATTGTTTGGAACGTAGTTGCATTGAAGAATACCTTGATCCTAAACCTGACTATAATAGCTCAAATTATAAGAAGAAAATTGATGGTCCAAGAATAGCTGAAAAAATGGATAATATTCCTGAAGAACTAGAGAATGTTTTCACGGCTATCATTAGTAGTGATCCACAATAAGTTATTCATAATTAATAGCTAGCTAAAGATGGTTATATTTCATTTCTGACTAGCGTAATCTCTGTTGCATTTACCACAGTACCAGTTTTGTGAAGAATAGAGGTAGGTGAGTTTTTGTCCCTTGGTGAGCACACACCAATCAACTGAAAGTATTGCCAACAATAACCGAAATTATAATCAGAAGATTAACAAATACATAGTTGAATACAGAGCCTGAATATATTGAACCAAAAATCAATACAGCAGGAATAAGAAATGAAAAGATCATAAAAAATGGGAAATTTGACCGAAATAAGATAATAATGACTTCTTTTAATGATGCTTGACGATAACCGATTACCCTCTTTCTGGCAGATAATTCTAATGAAATAGCCATACAAATCCAAAGTGTTATGATATAGGCATTAGCACTAATACCTTCGTAAATTTCTTCGATTCTAAAATTCACTAAAACAACGAAAGCCCAAGAAAATACGAAAGCTGCAAATCCTGTATTATGAAATTGCTTCTCATCAACATTAATCATTTCTTTACCAAAGCAATTCAGGATTGCCTTTCCTATGTGGCCAGAGATAGGGTATATTATAAAGCTAAGTCCACCTGTTAATCCAAAAGATATTATTGAAGTTGGCCAACCAACACCGAGCCCTACTATTACTTGATTAACAATCATTACACCATAAGATAGAATTCCAGCTGCAAGATATATCCAACCTCTAGCTCTTTCAACAATAGAATCCAGTCTTATGGCTCCACGTATATATCCGATATAAATTGGCAATGGTATACCGAAGAAAAGCACTGGAATGTAGTATGTAAGAAGTCTTGTACCTATTACACTGTATTGTAATAATGAATATGCCAATCCTAATAGGGAAGGTAAAAACAGAATTAATGAATCTATTTTTCCTAACCTTAATCGTAGCTCAAGATCTTCGATTTTCTTTTCTATTTCATCAACCATACATTACCACTAATAGATTATACCTTTTATCTTAATTGATTTCCTTAACATCTGCTAACGCCTTACAAACTGGTGACGATCATAATGTAAAACATGTACGATATATTTTTGTTTTTTAAATTTATTAACAAGAGCTAAAGTGCATTCAAGAAAGCAGTGGTCTTAGCTGGTGATCGCATACATGAGAAAGGATTCCCGTTTTATCATCGATCTTTTCATCTGTTGATATTCTTCCCACTAGAGTTTTGATCTACTAGGATATTAGATCTTGACGAACTTTAATTCTCTTGGACATTAATAATGTGATAAGAATAGTGGATGTAATTAAAAGTGGAATCCAATTATTGAATTCAGAAATTGCTAGTTCGCTATCTTGACAAGACGCAGATTGGATAGCATACGGACCATATTGGCCTGTAGTAGTCTTATCAAATACGACTGCTATGATCTCAATGTCGTTAGCTTTGACATGGTTTGGAATAGACCAATTTCCCGAGATGACCTCGTACGAGTTCGGCTTGAGGAAGATCCCTTGCTCAAAAATTTGGGCTCTATAAACTGAATCCCATCTGGTGCTATTATAAATCATATCATTCTCTATAACATAAGCAATGACTTGTCCGCGGAATGAGTAGCCATTTCTTTCAGCTACGAAGACTTGAGAACTTAATAGGTTTCCATTAATCGCTTTCGTAACCGTTAGCTCAATCAGATGGACATTCCTAGAGGATTGCAACTCGATTTCAGATGCATTGATAATTAAGCCACTACTTCTTGAGAATCCTCCGTCATAAGCATGCGAAGGAACAAAGTGAATGTTTAGTTCAGTCGCTCTTTCTACGCCATCCGTTGTGCTCCAGATATCTTGGAGATGATAAACAACAAAGTGTGCTATATGACTGCTATTCTCCGTTAGTTGTTGAATTATTGATTGCTCATTTCTACATGGTTCTGCCCATGTGCTTGAAAATATTTCAACAAATACCGAGTGAGTTGGTGTCTGAGAATTGATATATGGAATGAAAAAGGTTTGCATCAATGTCAACAGCAGCAGAAACGTCAAAAACTTGATTCGCACACCCTCCATTTTGCAGAACCTTAACTTTGAATTTCATTACTAACGAAATCTTATTCGAGATTGTCCAAACACTATTTGACAATCTGGCAACGTTCATAAGTTATTAATAAGGTTATTATCATATATTTTTCTATCCTGAAATTCTAATTGCTATTCTTTACAGAGTGAAATAAGCTAGCTAGCTTCCATTTTTTTATTGTGTGTGTAGCGTGCGCTTGAAAGAAAAAAAGTGTATTTCATCATAATCATAATTAAGAGTAAAACGCAAATTCTTAACAAAATTCTATAGCGTTTACATTGCAGGTTCGAATACATCGGCCACAGAGGTAGCATTCACCATATTTTTCGTTTATTTCCCCTGTTGGACATTCCTTATCACAAATCCCGCACTCTATACAAGTGTCCCCCTTCTCTAGTTTGAGTTTAGAGAATTTCGCCACCGGTGACGCAACGGCGCCATATGGACAGAAAAGCCTGCAGAAAGGTCTGTAAACGAAAAGTGAAGCTACGTAGAAAGTGATAACGATAAACAATCCGGGAATTACTAATTCCAATCTCCATAGTTGATATGGCGCAATTATTTGGATAATATCAAGATCTAAAGCAGAGTATAGGCCTATGATCAAGCCTAACACCGCCAGCCTTATGATAAAAGTAACTTTTGTTGGCACTATCAGTTTATTATTATTCTTTCTGCTTGTGGGGACATCGTAGAGAAGTTCTTGAGAAGCGCCTACTGGGCATCCATACCCACAGACTGCGCGACCAATAATAAAAGTAAGACCGAGTGTTAATGTAAGTGCTACTACTGTTAAAGAGAATGAATACTTAGCAATGTGTCGTATTCCAACTTCGTCAGCTGCCGCTTTCACACCTTCTGATCCCATTAACTTGGGAATCAATGGGATCAAATGGCCCTCTTGAAGAAAGAAAAACATGAGAACAGTAATAATTAAGAGGGTAATTCGTAAACGGTTATTGAACTTAGTTTTTACCATTGTTACAACAGCAAAAACCGAAAAAACTATTACATAAAAAAAACCAATTATAAAATTTTCCACCTCACCTCCTCCTTTCATACCTCTATTTTTAGAACGGTCCATTTGAACTACTTACCTATCTCTTTAGAATACAGAAGAAGAAAAATTCCAATTAAACACTTCGGTATTATTTTTTTTATTGGACTTATCTGGGTTGGCGCGCGCTCCCCTAACATGTTGGAGATATTATTTTTTTATGATTTTATTATGGTATGTGTGCTATAGCTGGTGAGCTACAGCAACCTCTTTAATAACTAATCTTATCAATAATCTTTGAGACGAATGCGATTGCTAATTAGGGGTAGAAATTGCGCCTAGTAAATAAAGGACGTGAAAAATAATGAAAAGTTGAAGTGCAGGTATCTTAGGCGTTGCTATCATTTGGGTAGCCGTATTGTTTGCTTCAGCATTGATTCTGCAAGATACAGAGTACTTCTCTCAGATGCTCCCCATTCTTGGGGGAGGAGCAGCCGCCTGCCTTATTATCCTAGCAGGTTGTCGTCGTCACCTGAGGTAAAGATGATGCTTGCAGCGCGCGCTCAAGCTCTTATTGAGTTAGCTTGTCTTCTATAAGCTTGCGCTGCCTTAACTACGTCTAGCTGAACCTATTAAAATCCCTAATATTACTCCTGCCATGAAAACCATTGTTACGGATTCTAGAGGTTTACTCTTCATCCTATCTTCCAGCATAACCTTAGAATCATCTGCTAATTTCTTTACATCCTTTATTACCTTATCCAGATCTTCTATCGAAGGTTTTGCTTCTTCAGATTTCTCTTTCTTACTCATTTAATTTTCACCTCTATGATTCCAGTAGAAAAATGGTTACTCTTTCTTGTAAATGTATCTAATTAGAAGTCCATACGCTATGCAGATTGAAAAGAATGTGGCGACGGCTTGTGACGCACGCGCGTAAAAAATCATAATATATGACAAAAAATGGTGTAAGAGCGAATCATAGGAACTACGTGACTAGAATTCACCGAGACTTTAGTTTTAGACGTTTCTTATGTCCCAGAGAACGCTTATGAACGCGCTCTATTTGCTTCCAAACATTATCTGTCATTGGCTTGAAAACTTTTCCACAGGAAAGACACTTACGCTTCTTCCTAGGAGTTGGCATGATTGATCAATAATAGAATATGTCATCAGCTAGAAAAATGATGTGATCAGGCCTAAAATAGCTCGGACCCGCATAGCGTTACACCGAAGCGCGCGCACGCTTCACAATAATTACTGTCCAGAGAACGAGCGCTACCTTGCGTGATTATGTGGTGAGTTCAATCACTTGCAGTCAAGATGGAGAATAATCTTATTCTTGAAATTTTACCCATGGCCTTTTAAGCTCAACCGCAAGCAATGTGACGAAGCCTCCCCCAAGTATTATAAGACCTGCTATCTGAGCCGAAACCAGTAGAACAGCTCCCGTCGCTAATGCTAGAATCCCACCCTGTCTGAATTTTTTTTCGTGGAACTGTCTCTCCGCTAATATGCCCATTACGCCCATGCACGAGAACGTAATTAACGCATTTATTAGCATCTCAAAAGGCTTACCCCTGCCTAAAACAAATGGGTATCCATGTGACATCGATACAACAAGATTTATGGAATAATATACGCCATAGACCAATGCCGCGAACACGCCTATCCTCAATAGAATATCGCCAGATTGCAGTAGTGTGTCAGCAGTATCCTTCCACTGCTTCACCAGCTTTTCCCTTTTGGGTTTATCTCCTTTCAATATTTTGACAACCTTGACTTTTTATCACAGATATTGAATCTTATTGTCCGATGATCATCAAGCTTATGACATAGAATGATGCGATCGTGACTGATATTAAGGTAACTGGGATGCTTATCCTTAGCCACGTCTTAAACGTGATAGACCCAGCGCGCCTTCTCTCGAGAAGGCTTAATGCTACTATATTGGCGGTAGAGCCTATGGGTGTTAGATTACCGAAATGGCATCCTCCCACAATAGCAGCCCACCAGAGGATATCGCCATTGGGTAGATTGTATGAAATGATTTCTGCAGTTACAGGAAGCATAGCGGCCACTGCCACTATGTTGTCTGCAAATGCGCCCATTAAACCAATTACAATAACTAATGTCAGAAACGCCATTATGGTGCTCATGATTGTGGTTGGACCATCCAAGCTCAATAAATTAATTAGGTAGGATGCTAATTTTGCTGTGACCCCAGTGTTTTCAAGTGTAGCGGCCATTGAAAAGAGAAACATAAAGAATACTAAAGTCCACCAATCTACATTTTTTTCAAATATTTTTCGCGCTTTTTCCTTCTCTTTCAGTAGTATCAATGCCGTAATCGCCAGTGGGGTGGCTATCAACATCGTATTCTTACTTAGGTGGAGGGCATTTTCTATCGGACTGTGTAGTGCGAGCAGCATGATAGT
>Ga0114930_10005481_pt1 | contig 10433 bp, 14 predicted proteins | sample AnhtaG_FD_87300 | JGI IMG/M metagenome (GOLD analysis project Ga0114930, IMG submission 87300) | Deep subsurface microbial communities from Anholt, Denmark to uncover new lineages of life (NeLLi) - Anholt_01485 metaG | ecosystem: Environmental > Aquatic > Marine > Oceanic > Sediment | place... | reverse complement strand
TAATGACAATACTCCTTGCAAAGCCACCTGCGGTCGCGGGTGAGCCTATTGCGGATCTGATGCTTTCGTATCGAGATCGTAGTGCAATCAATGGAGCCTTGTTCAAACTGGATAAACGCATCGAAAAAGCTGATAAGGCAATGAATGACGAGGTATTAGGAAAAAGGTTGTGGGATGAGTTGGTTCTACTAACAGGATTAAAAGCTGAATGAATCCTGAGCACTTGTCTTCAGCCTCATATTTCGTTTTCAGCTGCCGTCTCAGTCAACTTTTTTTTTATATCTATTTTTTGTTATATTTTAAGAAAAAATTGCGATCTATTTAATTTATTATATCCATTTATCAAGTGTTTTATTTCTATATGGTTTTGGCTTTCTTTTCCTTAATTTCATTGTTTTTCTTGAAGATATATTTTTTCTTAATTATAAATTCTATAGTTCAACATCTCAACAAGAAATATTCAAAGAATATTGCATATTGCTTAACTTTTAATAATATTCCCCACTTAATTTTATTTAATACTTGGACAAAAACTTCTAAAGAATCCCAGAGAATTCAGGAAGAATTGCTAGCAGAAGGATTCAAGAATGTAATTCCTCATATTTTTTTATATATAAAGTGGTATGACTGTTGGGTAGATCAATTACTTAGAACAAAATGAAAAAAATAGATAAGTTTACGTTCCCAAATCTCAACTATATAGAAAAAATTTTGGCATTTTTTGTATTAATTCTTATCCATTTCAGTGTAAAATACTGTAATTTTAAAATATTTCTAAGCATTTTTATTCTAATCTCGATGATAAATTAAAGTTCTTTCTATTTATGAATTATAAAACCTCATTGTTAATTCTTTTCCCTATCAGTGAACATGCTCTTATTAGAGTCCCAATCTGTATTATAATTAATGAAAAATAATTCTTTGTAAAAAAGAGGTGTTAATAAAATTACTCAAACCGAAACAATTCAGTATAATAAATATGAAAGAAAATTGGTTCCTTTTGAAAGGAGATTTTTTAGGTCTCCTACTCAAACTATATCGATAATTGCTAGAGTAAAAGGTTTTATCTCAGAAGAGGACTTAAAAAAAGCATTATATAAAATAAGAGAACAACACCCATTAGTAGGTGTCCGAGTTTATCTTGATGAAAACTATGATGCTTGGTACACAACAGAAAATGTGCCTGAAAATCCATTGAAAGTATTACAACGTTCATCGGAAAAAGATTGGTATCAAGAGCTTTTAAAGCAGTATAAAATCCGTTTTGAGATTGAAAAAGGGCCATTAGCTCGCTTTGTATTAATACAATCACCAGAGATTTCAGAAATAATCATCATTTGTCATGAAGTAGTATGTGATGGAACATCTGTAGCCATTTTAGCTCGAGATCTCTTATTATATATTGGAAATCCTAATCGAGAAGTAATAAAAATGTCAGAGCCCCCTTTAGCAAGTCCAGAGAATTTCCCAACAGAAATTAAACTTAATAAACTAATGGTGGCTGCAATTAATAAAATGAACCAAATGTGGCAAAAAAGTAAAGTTATCTTTGACGATGAGGACATAGATAATATCTTTAGAGCATACTGGGATAATTATAAATTTAATGTCATCTCAGTGGAATTGAATGAGAAAGAAACGTCAGATCTGGTCGAAAAATGTAAGCAACATGGAGTTACTGTGAATTCTGCCTTAAATACCGCTTTTTATGCAGCTCGCTACTCCATTCGAGGAGAATTTAAAGGAGGTAAACGAAACATAATGGTTCCTGTAAATTTGCGTAAGAGATATAAAAATCCCGTAGGGGAACATTTTGGTCATTATGCAGCTGGATTTCAATTTAAATTATCATATAATCCTAAATTAGATTTTTGGGAGAATGCTAAGATTTTCAATAAAGAAGTGAAAGAGAAACTCGATATCAATGAAATGTTTAAATTTGCTGTTCTTACAGGTCTCATTGATCAGTCTCTTGTTGATGCCCGATCATTCAGTTTTATGGGTAAACTTGTACCTTCGAATTTTAGTAGATATGAAAAAATTCAAGCTTTTAGCAATGATGAAAAAAACATTGTCAATAAGAGAGCGAAAAAGCAAATAAAGGAACTGCCTGGTCTAGCAATAACCAATCTTGGTAGATTGGATTATCCTACCAAATATGGTTCATTAGAATTGGATCGTTTTATATTAGTTACATCAGGCTCTCCGTATTTCGAGCTGGTTATACCAGCAGTGACAGTCGCTGGTAAGCTTACTTTTACAATAAACTATCTAGAAGAAACTACAGATACGCCTACAATGGAGAGAATTAAAAACAAGGTTTTAGAACATCTAAAAATGGAATAAGATATTAAAAAGGTGAAGAAAAATTGATAAAAAACTATACAAGTTTCATAAAAAAACATTTAGGATATTCGGATGAAGAAATGAAGGTTTGGTTGGATAATCCACGAAACCAAGAAGCTGTTCTAAAAGCACCTGCTCTATTACAAAAAACTATCATCATTGAGGTTGTAGGATCACATGGATGTAGTAGTCAGCATAAAGTTGGTCAAAAATTCTATTTTGATGGCCCAGGAAATCTTCTAACGAAATTAAATCCTAAGAGAATTTGCATTTTCGCTTTAAGTCAGATGGAAAGGTTAATTTTTGCTGCTCAAGAGTTATTCTATGCTGGTGTAGATCCAAATGAAATGCGTATTAAATTAGGAGATTGTTTTGATGTAGGTTTAAAATGCGGTGGATGGGGTAGAGTTATTTTTAAACTTACTTTTGAAGACAGAAAAATGATTAAGCAAGAATTAGAAAACTTAGATAAAAAACAGAAAAGGTGAAACCAATGAAAGAAATTAGTAAAAAAATTCTATATTTTGGGGGAATCATTGGCCCTATTGTATTTTTATTAAATGATATTGTTGGAAGTATAATAACACAAGGTTATAGTCCAATTATTCATGCCATAAGTGAATTAACTCAAGCAGGTTCTGAGAATGCAGTTCTACTCAGTTCTCTCTTCCTGATTGCTGCAATAGGGTTAATATTTTTAGGATTGGAATAGTTTGTCATTACAATTTTAGGTATAATAAATTATTGTTTATAGGCGGGATATTCATTATATTTCTGGGGATATTTTCAGCATTATCAGGGAGTATTTTTCCAATGGATCCTTTCGGTGGAGAAGCAACGTTTCCAGGAGAAATGCATAAAATTTTAACAGGAATTAATATTGTTCTGATAATACTGGCTATACCGATAATTGGAATAGGACTTTACAAGGAGAAACAGTGGAAATTATTTAGGCTATATTCAATAATCACCGTAATTATTATGGGTACTTGTGGCGGTTTTACTTCAGTATTGATGATGAATGATATTGAATTGCTGGGATTATTTGAACGGATTACAATATATGCCTATCAGTTATGGATTTTTATCCTAGCTTTTTTATTAATGAAGGAACAAACCAAATAGAATAAATAAAATACCTAAAAATAAAATAGGAGTGTAAAGAGGAGAATTATGGAAAATAAAATAATCCGTTTGAAGAAGGATAATGTAAATATTGCAGGTGAAGTCCTTGGCAGGGCTCTCAATGATGATCCAATCTCTTTATACATTTTTCCAGATGATGAAGAAAGAAAAGAGAAGTTGAAATATGTATTTCGTGTCACTACATGCATTGGCGTTAGATATGGTAAAGCTTATGCAACTTCACCTAATCTTGAGGGGATAGCAATATGGATGCCATATAAAAGATTTAAAAAAAATTCTTTTTGGATTCTAAGGTGCGGGGGGCTTTCAATGGGAATAAAATTAGGATTAGAAGCAGCTAAAAGATCTAACCCTATATGGAATTTTATAGAAAAAGTCCATGAAGAAACCATTTCAGATGAGCATTGGTATTTAAATGAACTGGGAGTAGATCCACCTTTCCAAAGAAAAGGATATGGTAGCTCTTTAATGAGATACATGTTAAAAAAAATTGATGAGCAAGCACTTCCGGTGTATCTTGAAGCATCATTAGAAAAAAATGTTAAGTATTATGAAAAGTTTGGATTCAAACTCATAAAGGAGGCTCTCATCCCCGAGACTGATGTAAATCTATGGTTTATGTTGAGAGAAAATGGGTAAACTATTAAATAGAATAGATCAACATTTTAAAAAAAACAGGTGAATATGTGTGAAATTATGGATAATATATAAGGAAGGAATTGGATTCTCAAAGATGATTGCTGAGATGCTCCAGGATCGCTTGGAAGATTACATTGATGTATCTGTAGGCAATGCTAAAAAGATTGATCCTACTTTCATGGTTGAAGAAAGGTTAGATTACTTGATTATCGGAGATATCATAAGTGAGGTAATCCCAAGTTTGGAAATTCAACATTGGTTGCTTAAGTATAGGGAAATTTCAAAAAATAAGAATCTCGTTGTTAAGGCTATATCAGGTTTTTATGTAGCATTAACTGGTAATACGGCTGAACCTTTCTGGGTTGAATTTCTTCAAGACAATGTAATCGCTGAAATAATTTATCCGCCAATACTACATCTAAAGCTAATTAGAACAGAATTGGTATTAGAAGCTAGATCTCTTGGGTTAGTTAAAGATTATTCTAATGATTTTATTGAATTTTTTATTAATAACAAAAAAAAGAATAAAAAAGAAAATGGGAGGAAAAAAAATGGAAAATAAGTATAAAGGCTGGATAGAAGGTTTTGGAAGCGTAGTTGGTAATCAACTTGGTGTAGAAACTAAGCAAAAAGTGTTAGATCAATGCAAAATGTGTCAACAAATCTCAAATGATAAGGATATGGCTCAGTGTGTAAAAGATGTAATGATTAAATTTGATCAAGTAGTATCAGATAAAGAAAAAAGAGAAAGGTTATGGAGACAATGGGAAACACCTGTTTTAATAATTTTTCCGCTAAAATCGCAGAGGATGTAAAGAAAAATTCAAATGGAATTGCAGAGATAATACAAAACCTTAATAATCTAGCAGGAGAAGAACAATTCAAGTTGAAAGATAATAAAGTATTCGCCACGTTTAATCAGTGCTTATGTCAAATAGGTGTGAAAGAAACGGAAGAACCAATTTCAAAGACATATTGTAGTTGTTCGTTAGGTTGGATGAAGAGTTTGTTTAATACGCTTTTAGATAAATCTTTCAAAGTGGAATTACTTGAATCAATTGTAAGTGGGGGGAAAAATTGTCGATTTGTTATTAAATTGGAGTGACTCTTTTTTTTTATTTCGCTTTAAGACTTCAATGTTAAGAAAATTTTCAATTTCTTCTTTAAAGCTACTCAATAATGTAATAAATTTTTATTACTTTGAAAAGCTAAGGTTTTTTTAACCAAGGACAGGCTAAAATACATGAGAGACACCCATTATCTCCTAAACAATTCTTAATATCTAAAACATCCTCCCTAGAGGATGGATGATCGTTAAAGGCAAGAAAAGTAAGTGCATTCTGAGGACATGCTTCAATACATTTTCGACAATTACCACATTCATTTTTAATTACTTGATTTATTTGAAGTGGCAGGTCTGTTAAAATTGCAATTAAACGATGTAAAGGACCATATTCAGGAGAAATAATTAATAGAGACCTACCTTGCCAACCAAGTCCTGCTGTTTTTGCTAAGATTTTAAGAGACACAAATCCTAACCGATTAATAGGATCAAATTCATCTTCAGTATGAATAATAAGTTGCCTATAACCCTTTTCTTCTAAATAATCCATTATAGAAAACGCAGCGTCTTCTAAAAATATTGAGCTTTCAGTTCCAGATGCTTTTTTCCCTAACTTTCCATAATGAACACCTAAAACAATGGCATATGGAAACATATTTAGGAATTTTTTCAAATCTATTGGAAGTCCAGTTTCTATTTCCTTTAATAATTGCATGTCAGCAACACCATAAGTGTCAATTCCTAGCTTTTTAATGTATTTTCTAAGATTTTCTGTTTCAATTATCTTTTGTTCTTCCATAGATGACTCAGGTTCTTTTTTTTTTTATCCTTTTCTCTATTCTAGTACCTTTATCACTACTTTTCCTTTTAAATGTCCATTTTCGTAGTACCTGTGAGCATCGGCAAGCTGTTCCAATGGAAACACTTTTTCTACAAGAGATTTAATTTTTCCTGCTTCAATTTGCTCTCTAAGAAAATCAAGCATTTCTGTAGTTACAGGTTCCCATACCCCTTTAATATGTTTATTCCTTATTTGCTTAAAAATAACTGTTTCATAATCAACTGTAATGAAAATTCCATTCTCGCTTAATGAATTCTTACATTTCTTGTATGTAATTTTTTTCCTACCTACAGCGTCAAAGATAAAATCGTACTTTTTACCATTTTGAGTAAAATCTTCCTTAGTATAATCAATAACCGCATTAGCTCCTAAAGATTGGGCATTGCTAATTTTATCTGTACTACACACCGCAGTCACATTAGAGGTAAATAACCTAGCAATTTGTATAGCAAACGAGCCTACACCACCAGAAGCGCCATAAATAAGAACTCTTTGACCCTCCTCAATGTTAACTTTTTCTTTAAGACCGGCTAATGCTGTGACGGCGGTACCTGGGACAGCTGCGGCCTCTTCATGAGTCATATTAGTGGGTTTTATTGCTGAATTCTTCTCAGGAATGCTCATATACTCCGCATTTGCACCTGCACCCGCACCTATGCAACCATAAATAAGATCTCCTTTTTTAAATTTTGTGACCTTCTTTCCTACAGACACAACCTCACCAGATACATCAAATCCTAATATATTTATTTTAGGTTTTTTAAATCCTGTCATAAATTTTGTTAAACCACCCATCTTCTTCTCGCCGGTTCGAAAAACCATATCAATGGCGTTTACTGAAGTGGCATGCACCCTTACTAGCAGATCCTTATCTCCCGGGATGGGTTTCTCTACTTCTTTTAGTTTAAGTACATCCGGAGAACCAAATTCCTCATATACAATAGCTTGCATAATATACAATTTTGAAAATTTTATTACTTATATAATTTGATTATTAATAGTCATAAAATAATTATTGCGTTTCCCTTACCAAGCCATAAAATTGCATTCACAATAAACACCTTAAATTTCAGCAATCCATATATAATCTGGTAATAATCTTATGAAACATGAGTCTTAACCTAAAATTGCCAAGATAAAACAACACACTGCTATTACGAGTGATATCGGAGACATAATTCTTTTTTCCCATTGACTTTTTGAAACCGCATTCATTAATGTATTCAGTGTTGAATAAACCGCATATATCCAAATGACAATCGTAGTCAACAAATCATTATTGAAAACGGTCATTATTGCAGCTCGTTCTAAGACTATAATTATCCCAAAAACGAATATTCCAACCGCAATTAAGCTCATTATTCTAAATTTTTTCGGGAGTGTTTCATACTTCCCACCATAGGCTGCACGACCGAATGGTAGACCTATTGCGAGTAATACTTGAAAAATGCTCAACAAAAAAAATAAAACACATGCTATAATTGCTGCTATTATCAAAATCATTATTCTCTGCCTTCCTAAGTATTAATATTTATAATTTTTCTTATCTTAAAATTCTAATTAAAACTGAAATATTTGGATTTGTTCAATAATTAATTCGGATTAAAATTAGCTATCCCTTCAAATAGGGACGATATTATCGTTGCTTTAATGGATATAATTTAAATACAGTCGAAGTAAAGAAAAAAAATAGCATTTTTAATTAAAAAATTCTTTAATCCATCATCAGAGATTGAAGAGCCCCTACTTTTTTTTAAGCTTAATTGCGTCTTGAGGGCATATTTCGACACATCTTCCACAATAGTAGCATTCGCTTTTAGAACTATCTTCATATGCTTCATCTGTAGGACAAATTTGCTCACACAGCTCACATTGTGTACAATCATCAGTCCTTCTATACTTATATCGACTAAATCTGCTCAAAATGCTAGCTGTTGCACCAAATGGGCAAAATAATTGACACCAAGGTCGATATATGAAAAAACTTAGAATTATTGTGAGGATTAATGATATTAATGGAAATAATATGACTATTAGGGAAGCAGCTTTGATCAGATTAAATCCTAAAAATGGATTAATATATTGTAATAACGCAAAATTCACGAAAATTGTAGTAACAATTATCAAGGCAAAAAATGCCCATCTTATTATTTTGCTATATTTCTGTGGGATTTTAAAGTAATACTTAACCTCTTTCTGCTTTTTTTTGCTAGATTTAATTCTGAGATTCGAGATAAACTCCTGAAGGGCACCTAAGGGACACGCAAATCCGCAAAACATTCTTCCGATAAGGAGGGTTGAGGCTAATAACAAAGATATAATCACTATCATTGGAATTATTTGAGCTATTGGACCAGCATTGCTAATAGTCATAAGTATCTGCTGAATTGGTAAAACAGCATTGGGGATAGCACCTAAAACTAACCCTCCAATAATTATTGAAACCAGGTAAAGGAGATACCTATATTTTTTAGCAAGCTTACTCTTATAAATTGAATATGTGCAAACTAAAACAATAAAAATCCACAAAACAAACATTGGCAAAGCAGTTACTAAATCAAAACTGGGTTTTTTAGCTAATAACATCATTTTTTATTGAAATTATTTTTAATTTATTATATGTTAGATATTAATGATATGCTAAATTCATAATCCTTTACCCATAAAGTATATTTTTAAATGAAGATAATGATTATTTATGGTCAAAGATGTTGTCTATGTAAAATTAGAAATATCAATTCCAAAGAATAAATGGCTCGCACAGATAAATAGAAATTACCCTAATTTAGTTTTTAAAATTCTTTCAAATTATCTTTTAGATAGAAATACAGGGATTTTATTGCTCCAAATAGAAGGGCTAAATATTAAAGACTTTAATTCTGATTTAAAACAGAATAAATTAGCTCTTTCCCAACAAATTCTTTTTTCAGGAAATGATTTTATTATAATAAATGTTAAAGAAGATGACCCTTGGGTTTTGAATACTTTAATAAAAACAGAATTACTATTAACGTATCCGATTATTGTAAAGGACGCTAAACTGAATGTAGATATAATCGCTGAGCGAAAAAAAATTGACCACTTTTTAAATGAACTAGAAAAAAGAGGAATTCAAGTAGAAATTCGGAGTATTGGTTATTATCAAAAAAAAGTCATATTGACTAAGAAACAGAAAGAAATTCTCAAGAAAGCATATAAATTTGGTTATTTTGAGATACCAAGAAAGATCTCCTTAACCCATTTCGCTAAAAAACTTCAAATATCTCCATCTGCACTTTCAGAAACCATAAGGAGAATAAATAAAAAACTTACTCAAAACTTTCTTGATAATTTATGAGATTAACTTGTTTTAAGTTGTAGAACACGCTTTATTTTTTGAATTTAAAAGTTTATATGTGATACTATTTTTATTAACAAGGCATGCTTTTAAATGCAATTCTTTTTCTAATAGTGGGGTTTATAGGGCTATTTTTTGGTGCTAAATTTGTGGTAATTGGACTTGAAAATATAGCTGATCGCCTACATATTAGTCATCTAATGGTGGGGTTGACGATTTTATCGATTGGGACTAGCTTACCAGAAATAGCAGTAAGTGTAATGGGAGCCTTTGCTAAGATTTCGGGTATTGATCCTAACATTGATGGAATAGTAATTGGAAATAAAGTTGGATCATTTTTGACTCAAATTACGTTAATCATTGGTATTTTAGCAGCTACCCAACCGATTTTTGTTAGCAAGTGGGAATTGAGAAGAGAGGGACCTATGCTCTTTATTTCCGTATTGGTTTTTCTTATTTTCTCCTTGGATGGAATTCTTACTCAATTTGAAGCATTATTGATGATAATTATATATTTCATTTATCTATCATTAGTAATTTGGAGTGAGAGACGTTTACAAAAAATTAGCCTAGAATATAATTTAATGGAAAAAGAACGCTTAGATAGTGTAAGTCTTGAACCAATTAAGAGTCCTCATGAAGGATCATCAACATCTAAAGATATTGGTTTTCTCTTAATAGGTCTTTTTATACTATTATTCGCAGCAGAAATAACATTACTATCAGCCCATGATATATCAAAAGAATTTAATATTCCAGAAAATGTAGTTGGAATCTTAATAGTTGGGTTTGGTACAAGTTTACCTGAACTAGTTGCTGATTTAACTGCTATAAGGAGAGGATCTTATGGAATCGCTGTAGGAGATATCTTAGGATCCAATATATGTGATATTTTATTCGCTACAGGATCAGGAGCAATATTGATTAGTTTTAATGTTCCGATGATAATTCTGGTGTTTGATATTCCAGTTCTATTCTTGGCGCTATTTATCGCGTTATATTTCCTATGGACTGAAAAAAGCTTAAAAAGATGGGAAGGAATACTTTTAATTAGTTTTTAT
>Ga0114930_10005480_pt1 | contig 10434 bp, 5 predicted proteins | sample AnhtaG_FD_87300 | JGI IMG/M metagenome (GOLD analysis project Ga0114930, IMG submission 87300) | Deep subsurface microbial communities from Anholt, Denmark to uncover new lineages of life (NeLLi) - Anholt_01485 metaG | ecosystem: Environmental > Aquatic > Marine > Oceanic > Sediment | place... | reverse complement strand
GGCGCCCGCCAGTTCGTCGCCCCGTAGACGGCGATCGTGCTGTACGGGCCGACCGTGCCCGTGGTCGGGTTGACGAGGTAGACGAAGGGCACGCCGGTCCACGCCCAGCACCTGGCCCGCTCGAGGAAGTGCTTATCGCCGGTCAGTTCGTAGCCGAGCGTGTAGGCCCGCACGAGATGGGCCGAGGCCAGGATGTCGGGCGTGTGAAGGGGGATCTCCCACGTCTGGGCGCCGCGCGGGACGGTGTTCGCGAACTCATGCAGGTCCCGCAGGACACGCAGGCCTTCCTTGATGAGTTCCGGGTCGCCGCAGTAGACGGCCGCCTCGAGGACCTCCTTCACGACCCGGCCTGTCAGACCGTTGGCGTCGGGCGCGAAATGCGTGCTGCCGAAGTCGGGCTTGCCCTTCGCCTGCCGATACAGGATGCGGCCGTCGGGCTCGAATCGCTTGAGCGCGTTCCGCCCCGACTGCCGTGCCCGCTCCACGGCCTCTGCCACGTGACCGTACACCAGCGGCGCGACGGGGTAGCGGACGTGCGAGACGCCGGAGTGGTAGTAGTTCTGAGGATTGACGCGCGCCAGCGCACCTGCTGCGGCCTTTCGCAGTCGTTCCGCCAGCGCCGTGTCTTCGGCCCGGAGCGCCAGGTGGTCCATCCAGACGGCCGCATCGGCCGCCGGGTGGGGTCCGAAGTTCGGCCAGACGGCGTGGCGATAGAGGTCGCCCTCGCGGATCTTCGAGTCGAGCCAGCCGCCGGCGGCCAGCCGCGCGTAGCCCCCCGTATCGAGTCCCGTGTCGGGCACCGGCGGCAGGCCGCGCAAAGCGACGTACTGCCGCACGGCCGGAACCACGCTCTCGCCTTTGCCGCCGATGATGGTGGCCTTCAGGACGAGCGGCTTGTTTGCGTCCAGCCGGGCCGAACCGTACGGCATCAGGCTGCCCTCGGGCCGGTTCTCCTTGTCCGAGCCGGGGAAGATGAGGCCCATCACGTGGCCGCCCGTGCCGAACAGACGGTCGGGCGAGTCGAAGACGGCCGCGAACCGCGGGTCGGGCTCCCACACCAGGCCCACGTACCGGTCCTTCGCCTGGATGGCCATGAGCGGCATGGTGATCTTGAGCGAGTCGGGCACCTGCCGCTTCGATTCGGGACCCCGGACGTCGGCCTCACTGCTCGACGGCTCGTTCGCCAGATACTCCAGCCCTGCGAAGAGGCCCTGCCCCTTCTGGTTGCCGAACGACCCTGCGCCCGGGGCGAGGAAGATCATCGGCAGAAACACCACGTCGCGCGGCCGGTCTACGGTGACCCTGACGACGGCGTCCACGGTCCCCGTCTGCCGGCCGGGCGTGAACATCCATTCGATGCGCCATGCAGCGCCGTCGGCATCGCGGAGCCGGCTGCCGGTCGGCATCCACCGCGCCTCGCCGTCGTGCACGTAGCCGATGAGCGACGGCGTCAGGCCCGTCGCCATGCGCTCGCCCGCGACCTCGACCGCGAAGTCGCCCGGCGATCCCTTTCCGTGGCGCAGCACGAGGTCGCCCGACCGCACGGTGACCGGGCCGCCCATGAGCGTCGGCGGCACGGGTTTCGGCCACGCCGGTTCAGGGTAGAGAATGCGCGGCTCGAAGCGCATGAAGGCGATGACGGCGCGGCCGCTCGTGCCGGGCGGGTCGATGCGAAAGTGCGTCTTCGGCCCCAGCGTCGGCAGCGGCACACGCTTCTCGACCCAGCCGGTCGTCGGCACGGCGAAGCGGACGCTGTTGGCCTCCGAGATCCTGAGCCGGCGGTTCCAGAAGAAGACCTGGCACGTGCCCGTCTGCGTGGCCTTCAGGCGCATGCGCAGCCAGAGCCGCGTGCCCCCGGGAAAGTCGAGCGCGGGGCCGTTGGTGTATGGGTCGTCGCCGCTGATCTCGATGACCAGGCCCTCGCGCGTGCCCTCCAGGCGCGAGATGCTGTGCGTCGGCTGCCAGCCGTGCGCCGCGCCCGGGCGCGTGAAGTCGAAGCCGGGGAGCGACGGCGCCGTCGCGGCGGGCGAAGGCGCGGTCGAAGCCAGGAGCAGCGCAGCGGCGAGGCCAAGGGGGAAGGCGAGCGGTCGCGGCAACGGCAATCTCCTCGTGTTGGCGTTCATCGTACAGGTACGTGCCCCGCCGCTCCCGCGGCGGGCTCGATGGCGGCAGGCTCGATAGCGGCGGGCTCGATGGCGGCGGGCTCGGTGGCGTTTCGCGGATCGGCCGCCGCCTCGGCGACAGGAACCTGAGCGGATGATAGGGCGTCCGTGCCGCCAACGCAACACGGCGCGGGTTTCCTTGCGTCGCCTCCGGCCAGACGGTAGCCTGACCGGCGTATGGCACGTCCGCGACAACCTCGGGCGACCAAGCGGTCCGACGCGGGCCTCCCACGGTCGGTGCGCGGCGGGTCTGTGCACCCGCCGCGTCTCGGCGCCGCTGTGCGCGGTGGGTCCGGAGACCCACCGCGCAAGACCCGTGCCGGACCGTTCGGACACGTGTGCCGCCTGCTGGTGACGGCCGTCTGCTTGGCGGCCGCTTGTGCGACGGCGCAGGGCGCCGAGGCGCAAGCGCCGGACAGGGATGCCCTGATCTGGATCGACCTGCCGCCACTTCCGCCCGGCCCGGGGCAGGACGTCCAACCCGGCGTGGCGGGCGCGTTCGTCGGCGTGCACGGCGACGTGCTGATTATCGCTGGCGGTGCGAACTTCCCGGACGCACCGCCGTGGCTGAACGGCACCAAGGTCTGGTGGGATCACGCCTTCGTCCTGGACCGGACGCCGCACGGCATCGTGCGTTGGATCCGCGGCGAGGGGCTCCGCTTGCCCCGACCGGTCGCCTACGGCGCCAGTGTCACCACGAAGCACGGCGTCGTGATGATCGGCGGCTGCGAGGGCGACGCGTGCCTGGGCGACGTCCGGATTGCCACGTGGGACGGTTCGCACATCACGTTCACCTCCCTGCCCGACCTGCCGCGGCCGCTCGCCTTCATGGCTGCGGCCAAGGTCGGCGACGCCATCTACGTGGCCGGCGGTCAGGAAACGATGACCGACGCGCGGGCCACGACGAACTTCTGGCGGCTGGACCTCTCGACATACGATCCGTCCGGCAAGGAGCGGGACCCGAACTGGGGGTGGGAAGAACTCGATCCCTGGCCCGGCCCGCCGCGCATCCTGCCCGTGGCCGCCGGGCAGAGCGATGGGGCGGCGGACTGCTTCTACCTTTTCAGCGGCCGCAACGTCGCCCCCGACGCCGAGACGCAGGTCCTGACCGACGCCTTCAAGTTCAACCCCAAGACCGGCGCGTGGACCCGCCTGGCCGACGTCGCCCCCAAGGGGGAACCGCCGCGATGCATCATGGCGGCGTCGGCGGTGGCGTCGGGCGCCAATCACATCCTCGTGTTCGGCGGCGCCGAAGGGAAACGGTTCCTCGTCCTTGAGCGCCTCAGCCGCCGCATCAAGGAGTCGAGAGACCGCGGAAACATCCCCGAAACCATCGCCCTCGCCAGGAAGAAGGGCCGCCTGCTCAGCACGCATCCCGGTTTCAGCCGCGCTGTTCTCGCCTACCACACGATCACCGACACGTGGACCCGCGTCGGCCGGTTTCCGGACGCCTGCCCCGTGACGACGACGGCGGTGAAGCGCGGCGGCTCCATCGTCATCCCCAGCGGCGAGGTCCGCCCCGGCGTGCGGACGCCGATGGTCTGGAAGGCCGACCCGCCGCCGGCCCGGCCCTTCGGATGGGTCAACTACACGGTCCTGGGCGTGTACCTGGCGGCTCTGGTCGCGATGGGCGTGTACTTCTCGCGGCGCGAGAAGACGACCGACGACTTCTTCAAAGCGGGCGGCCGCGTGCCGTGGTGGGCGGCGGGGCTGAGCATCTACGGGACGCAACTCAGTGCCATCACGTTCATGGCCATTCCCGCCAAGACCTTCGCCACCGACTGGCGATACTTCATGGGGAACGTGGCCATCGTGATGGTGGCGCCGCTCATCATCTTCACGATCCTGCCGTTCTTCCGCCGCCTGAACGTGACCACGGCGTACGAGTACCTGGAGAGGCGGTTCAACGTGGCAGCGCGGCTGTTCGGCAGCATCATGTTCATGCTGCTGCACCTGGGGCGGATCGGGATCATCCTGTTCCTGCCGTCGATCGCCCTGAGCGTCGTGACGGGCATCGACGTGCGGGTCTGCATCGTGGTGATGGCCGTCCTCAGCATCACGTACACGGTGCTCGGCGGCATCGAAGCGGTCATCTGGACCGACGTTCTCCAGGTTATCGTCCTCTTGGGCGGCGCGTGGCTGTCCATGGTCCTGATGGTTGCGCACATTCCGGGCGGTTTCGGCGGCATGATCGACCTGGCGGCGGAGGCCGGCAAGTTCCACACCTTCGATTTCCGGTTCGACCTGACCACGCCCACCTTCTGGGTCGTCCTCCTCGGCGGACTGGCCGCCAACTTCATCTCGTACGGCAGCGACCAGACCGTCATCCAGCGGTACCTGACCACCAAGGACGAGAAGGCCGCCGCGCGCAGCATCTGGACCAACGCCGTCCTGGTCATCCCCGGGTCGCTGCTCTTCTTCGGGATGGGCGCGGCCCTGTACGCGTTCTTCAAGACGCGGCCGGACCTGATGAGCCCGACGCTCGAGAACGCCGACGCCATTTTCCCGTGGTACATCGTGATGCAGTTGCCGACGGGCGTGGCGGGGCTGTTGATTGCGGCCCTGTTCGCGGCAGCGATGTCGAGCCTCGATTCGAGCATGAACTCGGTGGCCGCCGCCGTCACCACCGATTTCTACCGCCGCTTCAAGCGGGGCGCGACGGACCGCGCCTGCCTGCGCCTGGCCCGGTGGGTCACGGTCGTCGTGGGTCTGGCGGGGATGGTTCTGGCGATCCTCATGACGGGGTGGGACATCAAGAGCCTGTGGGACGAGTTCAGCAAGGTCATCGGCCTGTTCGCGGGCGGACTGGGCGGGCTGTTCCTCCTGGGCATCTTCAGCCGCCGGGCGCACGGCATCGGCGCGCTCGTGGGCCTCGCGGCCAGTGCCGCCGTCCAGTTCACCGTGAGCCGGACGGGCGTCGTGTACCTGTTGCTGTACAGTTTCACGGGCGTGGTGACGTGCGTGGTTGTCGGGTACGTCGCGAGCCTTATCATTCCGGCCCGTCCCAGGCCGCTTGCGGGGCTGACACTCTACACGCTCCAACGGAAGGACGCTTAAGGAAGGAACCTGCGCGATGGCAGAGCACATCGAAGGCCTGATCGCGGCGCCGTTCACGCCGATGCACGACGACGGGAGCGTGAACCTTGCGCCGATTGAGGCCTACGCCGCCCTGCTCCGGCGAAACGGCGTCGCGGGCGTGTTCGCGTGCGGCACGACCGGCGAGAGTTTGTCGCTGACGGTCGCCGAACGGATGGAGATCACCCGTCGCTGGGCGGATGTGGCGGCCGAGGGATTCAAGGTCATCATCCACGTCGGCGCGACGAGCATCGAAGATTGCCGGACCCTGGCCCGACACGCCGCCGAGACGGGCGTCTTCGGCATCGGCGCCATGGGGCCGTGTTTCTTCAAGCCGCAGACGGTCGAGGACCTGGCGATGTTATGCGCCGAGATCGCCTCCGCGGCGCCCGACCTGCCCTTCTACTATTATCACATCCCCGGGATGACCGGCGTCGAGTTTCCGATGGCCGACTTCCTGGAAGCCGCGGCGGACGCCGTCCCGACCCTCGCGGGCATCAAGTACACGTGGGAAGACCTCATGGACTTCGGACGGTGCCTCGACGTCGCGGGCGGACGGTTCGACCTGCTCTACGGCCGCGACGAAACGCTGCTGGCCGGCCTGGCGCTGGGCGCACGCGGTGCCGTCGGCAGCACGTACAGTTTCTCGGCCCCGCTGTACGTGCGGATGATGGAGGCGTTCGGCGCCGGCGACCTCGACACCGCCCGCGACCTCCAGCGACGGTCCCGCGACATGATTCACCTGCTGTACTCGACGACCCGCGCGTTTCTGCCGGCTGCCAAGAGCGTCATGAAGATGGCCGGTCTGGACTGCGGCCCGGTGCGGCCCCCGATGCGGAACCTGACGGCCGATGAAGCGGAGCACCTGCGGGCCGAACTCGAGCGGCTCGGCTTCGCCGACTACTGTGTGAAATAGGAGGCACCGGCCCTGCGCCGACGGGCTTAAGATGCCCTTTTAGCCGCGACCCGAAGGGGAGCGCGCACTCCCCTGCGGGTCGCGGCTAAAAGCGGCCTGCGTCAAGCCGGGTGCATGCGCTACGCCCATTCGAGCACGACCTTCACCACGTCGTCGCGGCGGCGGCGCACCAGGTCGATGGCTTCTTCGAAACGCTCGGCCGGAAGGCGGGCCGAGACCAGGCGCGCGAGCGGAAACTCGGGGTCGCCTGCCATCTCGACCGCTTCGGGCCAGGCGCCGGCGCTCGCGTTTGAGCCGATGAGGCGAAGTTCCTTGTGCAGGATGCGGTTCCAGGGGAACGACGCCGTTTCCCGGCCGTAATCGCTGAGGACGAGCACGCGCGCATCGGCCGCCGCCACGTCCAGCGCCGCTTCCATCGCGACGGGCGACCCGCTGGCCTCGATGACGCCGGCGAAGGTCCGCTCGGCGCCGCCTCGGATCGCTCCGGCGAGGTCGCTGGTCGCGTGGTAGTTGATGATCTCGTCGGCCCCGAGCGTCAGCGCCACCCGCAGCCGCCCCGGCCGCCCGCCGACAAGCAGCACCGTCTCGGCGCCCGCCCGTTTCAGCAGCGCGAGTATCAAGAGGCCGATGGGCCCGTCGCCGAAAATGAGCGCCGGGCGCTCCGGGGAAGGCTCCAGCCGCCGCATCGCCCGCACGCACACGGCCAGCGGCTCGACGAGCGCCGCCACCGGCATGGGCAGATCGTCCGGCAGAACGTGCACGTTCGCCGCTTCGGTCACGAGGAATTCGCCGTAACCCCCCGGATGTTCGAAGCCCACCTCGCCGCCGCTGGGCAGCACGTTCTCGGCGACGCACGGCTTGCCGACCAGTCCCACGTCGCCGGGCGAGGTGGCGGCGTCCACGTATCCGGCCCACTCGTGGCCGAGGATGGCGGGGGGCGTCACGCGGTCATCGCCCGCCACCATCTCGAGGTCGGTGGCGCAGATGCCGCAGGCGGCCACACGGATACGGACCTGGCCGGCGCGCGGTTCGGGCTTGGGGACCTCCTGCATCTGGAGACGGCCGGTTTGGGTCAGGACGATGGCTTTCATGGATTGATGATCACCTTGTTGCGTTCGGGTCCCCCCATCACTTCGACGGCCTTGTGGATGTCGGCGAGCGGGAACCGGTGCGAGATGATGGCCTCGGTGTCCACCAGGCCGCGCTCCATCAGGCGGATGGCGGCCGTCATGGCCTTCGGCGTGGTGCCGAAGGAGGCGTCCATGCGGGCTTCGAGGAAGTGCGCGAGGCCGCCGTCCATCTCGAACGTCTCGTGCGTGGTGATGCCGAAGACGTTCCACCGCGTGCCTCGCCGAAGCAGCGACACCATCAGCCGCACGGCCTCGATGGGCCCGGCCGCCTCGACCACCAGGTCGGGCCCGTCGGGCAGGATCTCGCAGACGCGCTGCCTGGCGTCTTCGGTCGAGGGGTTGACGGTGTGCGTAGCGCCGAGGGTGCGGGCGTTCCCCAGGGCATAGTCGCTCGTATCGACGGCAATAAGCCTTCCGGCGCCGGCGGCCTTGGCGACCATCAGGCACAGAAGGCCGATGCCCCCCGTGCCGATGACGGCCACGTCGTCGCCGACCTCGATTTGGCTGTATTGGACGACGCCCTTCCACGCCCCCGAGAGCGGCTCGGTCAGCGCCGCCGCGTCGAACGAAAGCGACGGGGGCTTGTGGAACAGGCACGCCGCCAGGGTCTTCGTGTACTCGGCGAACGATCCGGGCCACGTCGTCGGGGGCCCGTCGCCGCCCGTGGTGAACGAGTGTTCGCAGTAATGGGTGTTTCCCGCGCGGCAGTGCCGGCACGCGCCGCAGTAGCCGGACGGCTGGAGGATGACGTCATCGCCCTCCTTGAAGTGCTCGACGCCCCGTCCCACCTTCGCGACGACGCCCGACGGCTCGTGCCCCGGAATGAGCGGGAAGACGACGTTGCGGCGGATACCCTTGATGGCCTTGTAATCGGTGGCGCAGAACCCGCACGAGCGGATGCGGACGACGGCCTCGCCGATGCCGGGCTCGGGCTGCGGAACGTCCTCGAGGACCAGATCATTGTAGTCGTTCAGAACGGCCGCGAGCACGTATTGTCTCCTTGTATGGCGGCTGCGTGAACCGGACGTTCCGGTACTGTCGCCCGCGCCGCCGGGTTTGTCAAGCACCTGATCGCCGGCCGCTGCAGACGGGTGCACCTCAAGAAGGTGGCGACGAACCAGGATGCCGGGTGCTACCGTTTGCTTGTCAACCGGTGAGCCTCGCTCGGCCGGGACGGATGGACAAGCCATCCGCCGGCCACGGCACGAGCCGTAGCCGCGCCAGGGCGGCACACTGCAAACGTGCCACCTTCTTGAGGGGCACCCCTGCCGGTGTTAACCGGCATCGAAGAGCACGACCTCGTCGATCAGCAGGTCCAGCTTGGGGTAGCCGTCGGGCCTGACGAAGAAGAAGAGGTCGTCCACCTTGTGCCCGGCGGCAAAGGGCGTCTCGGTGCCGTCGTTTCGCTTCGCATCGCGCGTGAAGTCGAGGTAAACGGTCTGCCACGCGCCCTGCTTGAGCCCCGAGAGCCGGATGTGGCGGTTGTCTCGGTCCGTCACGTCGAACACCTGGACGGTCAGCCGCGACGTGCCCGTCAGGTGGTAGCGGAACCGCAGCTTGGTGTGCTCGCCGACGGGCCGCGGCGGGGCGATCTGGAGCCGGACCCACTTGCCGCCCGATTTCTTGTGCGGCACGCCTCGCGCCACGTGCCAGTAGGAGCCCGGCGGCAGGTCCTTCGTGACGATCTCAAACTCGCCCGGCCAGTACTTCTCCTTCGGGCCCGTGTCGAAGGCCGCCAGGAAGATGATGCGTTTCGGAAACGGCTCCGGCTCGGGCGGCAGCGCCGGATCGTTGGCGAAGAAGACCACGTCGTCGATGAACAACTCGTACGTCTTGCCGTCGCCCGGCTTGCCGACAAAAAGTTTGAAGTCGTCCATGCGCTCGCCTTCCTTGAAGGGAACGCCGGGCGTACCGTCGTTGCGGCGGGCGTCTCGCGTGAAGTTCAGCGTAATCTCCGACCACTTCCCCTCCGTGAGGCCCGAGAGGCGAATGTGGTTGTTGTCGTTGCTCGACAGGCTGTAGTGCTGGAACTGGGCCTCGGTCGCGCCACGCAGGAAGTACCGGACGTACAGGCTGTTGACCTTGCCCATCCGTGGGCCCGGAACCGGATTGATGCCGGTGTAGACGGCGCTGTACTTGGCGTGCGGCCGCGCAGCCAGGGCGGTTGCGTTGCCCGGGTAGGGCGGGATGTTCTTCGTCTCGGCCGGCGCGAACCATCCGTAGTCGGGCGTTCGGCCTTCGAAGTCACAGGCCGCCCAGATGCGGTGAGGGAAATACTTCGGGCGAGTGACCTCGGCCTTGGCGTAGCCCCGACGGCGTTCGGCGTCCTCCGCAGCCATCGTGTGCAAGACCGATACCGCCGCCAGCACGACCGGAACACACCAGAGGACTTCGGGTCGGCGTCTCACCGCTCCTCCCTCCTGCTTGTCTACGGCCGAGTGTCGCTGGGGACCGACAACTCGATGAAGTCGTCCTCGGGGTCGGCGTCGCACGTGATGGTGTAGGTGCCGGGCCCGGCAAGAGTGACGGCTCTGGTCTTCGGCTCGCCCTTCTCGCGCCAGCCGTGCCGGATGCGGATAGGACTGGCCGGGCGCGGCGTGTCCTCGACGCAATGGGCGTAGATGCGGACGTTGTTGACCGCCGGGTCGCCCACGTACCGGAGGAAGATGCGCCGGGCCGGCTCGTCGAGGCGGACCTCGCGGTCCACGTTGTAGTGCCAGTGCTCGGTGTCGGTGGGAACGTCGGCCCGGTAGATTTCCTGGAAGTCCTTCGGCTCGCGCGGCGCCCAGGCGAGCGTGTTCCGCGTGTTGCGCGCCGCGTCGCGCTGGTGCGTCGTGAAGTTGCCCCCGGCGCTGAACCACGCGATCATCGTCCCCGGCGGCGCCTCGACCTTGACGACAAACGGCCCGCGGATGCGGGAGGTCTTTCGCGACGGGTCGTAGTCCTTGGGCGGCACGGCGCAGTGCTTCAGAAGGTCGCGGGGATCGGAGGCGTTCGTGCGGATCTCGAGGACGCGGCTCGCCAGGCCGTGGTGGTCGCCCGTGCGAAGTGCCATCTCGTTCGCCCCGCGCGCAAGCCCCGGCAGCGACGCCGGCGCCACCTGCACCCAGGTCGTGACCGCAAGCGACCGCACGAGGGCCTCGCCCGGCTT
>Ga0114930_10005479_pt1 | contig 10434 bp, 7 predicted proteins | sample AnhtaG_FD_87300 | JGI IMG/M metagenome (GOLD analysis project Ga0114930, IMG submission 87300) | Deep subsurface microbial communities from Anholt, Denmark to uncover new lineages of life (NeLLi) - Anholt_01485 metaG | ecosystem: Environmental > Aquatic > Marine > Oceanic > Sediment | place... | reverse complement strand
GTTGTCATTGTTAGCATCTAAAACTTTTTTATTTTGTTCTATCCCGAATCTTCGGGATAATGAATTGTTTTTATTTAATATACTACTTACTTTTTATCCCGAGTACTCGGGATGAATTATCTAGGATAATAACATCTCACAGAATCCGCCCATTAAAGGGAAATTAGGTAACTATTTCATTTAATGCCAATGATTTAGTTTTCTTATTTTTCCAGTGCCTCCTGAGCGGCGGCAAGCCTTGCCACAGGTACACGGTAAGGCGAACAACTGACATAGTTAAGCCCGATCCGGCGGCAGAATTTCACCGTTTCCGGGTCACCCCCATGCTCGCCGCAAATGCCGATTTTCAAATTCGACCTTGTTTTTCTACCTTTCTCTATACCGATTTTCATTAAATTACCCACACCATCAAAATCGAGCGTTTGGAAAGGGTCCCAGGGGAGAATCCCTTTTTCAACATAGAATGGCAGAAATGACCCGGCATCGTCTCGGGAGAATCCAAATGTAGTCTGGGTCAGGTCATTGGTCCCGAAGGAGAAGAATTCAGCCTGTTCTGCAATTCTGTCCGCTGTTAAGCATGCCCGCGGAAGTTCTATCATAGTGCCTACCAGGTACTCTACAGTTACGCCTGTTTCTTTGAAAACTTCTTCCGCAACCTCATCGACGATTTCCCGCTGGATTTTAAGTTCTTTTAGTTCGCCGACCAGGGGAATCATAATTTCCGGGTTCACTTCGATCCCATCTTTTTTGACTGCTACTGCCGCTTCAATGATTGCCCGTGCCTGCATACGGGTAATTTCAGGATATACATTACCAAGCCGGCATCCCCGGTGACCGAGCATGGGATTGGCTTCATGGAGGCTGCGGGCTTTTCTTTTAAGAACATCGGCGTCAACCTGAATTTTTTCGCCAAGCTTTTCAAGTTCTTCATCCGTATGGGGTAAAAATTCATGCAACGGTGGATCAAGCGTCCTGATGGTAACGGGTCTGCCGTTCATTGCTTTGAAAATGCCGATAAAGTCCTCACGCTGCATGGGAAGCAGTTTATCCAGTGCCTTTATCCGATCGGCTTCATTTTCCGCTAAGATCATTTCACGCATGGAGTCGATCCGGTTACCCTCGAAGAACATATGCTCTGTGCGGCATAAACCGATGCCCTCAGCACCAAGACTTACCGCAGCGGAGGAATCCTTAGGTGTGTCGGCATTTGTCCGAACGCCCATATCCCGTATCTCATCCACCCAGGTCATGAATTTTTTATACCGCTGGTATAATAAAGAATCCTCTGGTTTCAATGTTTTACCGATTAAAACCTGAGCAATTTCCGAAGGATGTGTATTTATCCTGCCGTTAATGACCTCGCCTGTGCTTCCATCGAGTGAAATATGGTCGCCTTCGTGGAGAGTAATATCTTTTACGGTCATCTTTTTATTATCATAATCTATATTTAGAGCGCCGCAGCCTGCAACGCAGCACTTGCCCATCCCGCGTGCAACTAACGCTGCATGTGACGTACTTCCACCTTGGGCAGTCAAAATCCCTTGTGAAGCAGCCATTCCGTGTATATCATCCGGAGAAGTCTCTATACGAACAAGAATTACATCATCGCCGGCATTTGCCATCTGAAAAGCCCTGTCAGCGCTAAAAGCTATTTTCCCGGAAGCAGCACCGGGTCCGGCATTAAGTCCTTTTGCAAGAAGGCGCCCCTCTTTAAGTACAGCTTCTTTATCTTCCGGATTGAATATTGGCGACAGTAAATGTGTGAGCTGTTCAGGTTCTACACGCATAACGGCGGTGCGCTTATCGATGAGACCCTCTTCGACCATGTCAACGGCAATTCGCAGAGCGGCAAATCCCGTGCGCTTTCCCACACGCGTCTGCAGCATGTACAGCTTACCTTCCTGGATAGTAAACTCAAGGTCCTGCATTTCCTTATAATGGTTTTCAAGTATCTGATAGTATTGAGATAACTCTTGATAAATTTCGGGCATCAGTTCTTCAAGAGAAACCTGCTCCGGGTCTGTTTTTTGGGCTTTATTTATAGGCTGCGGCGTGCGAATTCCGGCAACAACGTCTTCCCCCTGCGCATTTGCAAGGTATTCGCCAAAAAAGACCTTTTCGCCCGTTGCAGGATCGCGTGTGAAAGCAACGCCGGTTGCGGATGTCGCTCCCATATTGCCGAATACCATGGTCTGTACGTTTACGGCTGTTCCCCAGTCATCCGGTATATGGTTGAGTTTCCGGTATGTTACGGCACGGGGTATATCCCACGAATCGAACACCGCTCCAATTGCGCCCCATAGCTGGTCTTCCGGATTCTCGGGAAATTCCGCGTCCACAGCATTAGCGATAACTTCCTTAAAACGCTGGCAAACTTCCTTGAGTTCATCGGCAGTAAGTTCGCTCTCGTGGTGGACACCCCGGCGGTTTTTGATTTCGTTTAAAATATTTTCAAACAATCTGAATTTAACCCCCATTACAACGTCGCCGTACATCTCAATAAAGCGGCGGTAGCTGTCGTATCCGAATCTGGGATTGTTAGTGCGGCGTATCACCCCTTCGACAGTCTGGTCATTTAAACCGATGTTTAATACCGTGTCCATCATTCCCGGCATAGAGACACGGGCACCCGACCTGCATGAGACAAGAAGGAGATTGTCTTTGCTGCCGAATTCAGCGCCCATCTCCTGTTCAATTTTACGCAGGTTGGCGTTTACCTCCTCACGTAAACCTTCGGGATAGCTCTTATTATTCGCGTAAAATGCAGTACACACTTCCGTGGTAATCGTAAACCCTGGTGGAACCGGAAGCCCAAGTTGAGCCATTTCAGCCAGATTAGCCCCCTTACCGCCCAAAAGCGCTTTCATATCTGCGCTTCCTTCTGCATTGTTTTTTCCGAAATAATATACCATTTTATTCATTGTTGTCTCCGTCAGAATTTATTGTTTATACTAAACTTTTGCAAAAATCACTTTTAAGGCAAAATTAAGCTTTATATTGGATCTTAGCAGCGAGATTGCCATGTGCTGCGCTCCTCGCAATTCCAATGCTGGTTCAGGTTTATAACCTGAACCAAAACGTTTCGGAGCATGTTACAAATATGCTCCTGCTGAGTAGCTTGGGTGGCACCCCTCCCGAGATTTCGGGATTTGGGGGTGAAAAATGATCCTTACATAGCAAAATTTGCAAAAGTTTTGGTTTATAGATGAAATTTTATGTATATTACCAATCAACAGTGAATTTAATTATCTGTTTAAGAGGTTGCTGTACGGATTCGTTCTTGCAAAGCTCAAAAAAATAAAGAATCGCTGTAATATGAAGCAGCATTTAATAATTTTACCGGCATACATACATGAAATTACTGAATAACAACTGTTAAATCAACAAAAAAATCACATATAAAGCGAAATGCTAAACATTACAATACCGGCAAGCACCGGTAATCTCGGCTCCGGATTTGATGTTTTCGGATTGGCTGTTCGATTGTACCTTCATGTTAAAGTTAATCGGAGCAGCAATACCAGAACCACGGTAGAATTCACCGGTGAAGGAAGCGATATCATATCACCCTCTAATAATCTTATGCTTACTACAATTAAACGCGTTTTAAAATCACGTGGAATAAAAACTCCCGGATTTTCGATACACATTCGCAATAATATTCCAATTAAGCGGGGTCTCGGCAGCAGCGGGACGGCGAGGCTTGCCGGCGTAATTACAGCAAACTACCTAAGCAATCTTGGCATGTCAAACCAGGAAATCATGTCGGCTGCTATTAAACTGGAAGGACCTCCGGATAATATCAACTCGTCCTTTTCCGGCGGTCTTACCGCATCTCTCGTGATGGAGAACGGCATTACTCATTATCGAAGATGTACATTCCCTTTGGATTTGAGGCTGATTTTTGCAATTCCCGAAATTCGAATATCGACTCACCAGGCAAGACAAATACTTCCAAAAAAATATGCGTTAAAAGATGTAATATATAATCTTCAAAGGGTGTCACTTATTTTTGAAGCTGTCCGCAGCCGTGATTATGATTTGCTGGCGCACTTGCTGAAAGACCGCCTGCACCAGGATTACCGGGCGGTTCTTGTTCCGGGATTACAGGATATATTACATTTCGAATCCGGTAACGGTCTTGTAGGAACATTTTTAAGTGGTTCCGGTCCAACCGTGTGCGCATTAGCCCTTGACAATTTTTCACATATCGGAGAAAGAATGGTTTCTGCTTTTGCGGCACACGGTATCTCAGCAAGAGTTCTGGAATCTAAGGCAGATAACCGTGGAACGAGAATTGTGGAACGATAATATAAAGTTTTGCAATAAAACATATTTACCCTGGATAATTCATCCCCCGAGTACTCGGGGGATGAATTATTGCTTTTTCCCCGAGTGCTCGGGGCATAAGTCCCGCTTAGCGGGAGTGATTTAATTACAGAGACAAAATATCAAATCCCCCTTAGTCCCCCTTTGAAAAAGGGGGAGACTTTAGTTCCCCGAGTACTCGGGGATAGGGTGAGGGTGACAAATTAATCCCGAGTACTCGGGACTTTGAAATGGAATTTTATGAATTAATCAGACATTCCTGCCTGTGCATAGCAGCATATCCCGCTGAGCGGGACTGCCTGCCCCTGTCTTTTAGGGTCTGTGCATTGTAGCATAAACATTCATTGCCTGCCCCTGTCTTTTGGGGTCTGTGCTTAAATTATCTTATCATTTTTACGAAAAGTTTTCAGCACATTTTTACTCGGGTAAGTATGCAAAGAAAAAGTGTATTCATAATTTTTTTATTCGTGCTACTTATATTCACCGGCACTCACACATACGCACAGCAGCAGAAACCCGGCGGTGGATTTACTGTAGCGCGCTTGAAATACGGCGGGGGCGGCGACTGGTACGGAAACCAGTCATCGATTAGCAATCTTCTGGAATATATTCAAGACAATACAGATATAGACGTAAACCCGCAGGAAGCGCGCGTTGAAATATCCGACGAAGCATTGTTTTCTTACCCGTATATATACATGACGGGTCATGGGAACGTCCGCTTTTCTGATTCTGAAGTCGACCGCCTGCGAAAATACCTGACGAACGGCGGCTTCCTGCATGCTGATGACAACTACGGGATGGATGCGTATTTACGACGGGAGATGAAAAAGGTTTTTCCGGATAAAGAATGGGTCGAACTCCCCTTCAATCATAGGATATACCACAGCCACTTCGATTTTCCGAACGGCATTCCCAAAATACATGAACATGACGGCGGTCCGGGGCATGGTCTGGCGCTGTTTCACGAGGGGCGGATGGTTGTGTTTTACTCATTCAACACCGACTTAGGCGACGGTTGGGAAGACCCCGAAGTCCACAACGACCCTCCTGAAGTGCGTGAAGCCGCACTGAAAATGGGCGTGAATATTGTGGTGTATGTTTTGACACATTGAATTGTATGAACCGCAGAGACGCAAAGTCGCAGAGGAAACTAAGAACGAAAAGCGAAAAAAGCCTATTGAACACCCTCAATCACGCTGAGCGGGATGGCTCACACAATAGGAAATATACATAAATTGTCAGAACCACAGATGAACGCTGATGAAATGATGTATATGATATATGTTTCATCATAATAATCATTTAATCATGGGGATCAGCGGTTCAGACATGTTCTTTGGTTTTTTGGTTATAGTATGTTTTTAGTAATTCAATGCTTTTTTTGTTGCCTTCCGTTAAAATTACAAGATAATATTTTAGTATGATTAATTTTTTCTAAAATACTCATTTCTAAGATGATATAAAAATTCTAGTTGACTCTTTAATCTGTTATTGATCTGCTTGTTTAATAACCATTGATGGAGGTTCACAATGTATAAGTTATTATTCATTGGATTTGGTAATGTTGGTCAGGCGTTAGCGCAGCTGCTGATTGAAAAAGAAGGTATTCTGGCATCTAAGCATGGTTTTCGTTTCGAAGCCGTAGGAATTGTGGATATGTTGAAAGGAAGTGTGATTAACGACGGTGGCATCGACCTTTCTAAAGCCCTGGATATGGTATCAAATGGTACTTCATTAAATGAATATCCCGAAGGCGAGACCGGTCTGGATGCCATACCCGCTGTACAAAAAATACAGGCAGATATCCTTTTAGAAGCCACGTATACCGATATTAAAACCGGTGAACCGGCGGCGTCTCATATCAGGGAAGCTTTTAAGAAGGGGATGCACGTCGTTACCACGAACAAAGGACCGGTCGCTCTCCACTACAGCGAATTGAAATCCATGGCTGAGGAAAAGGGAGTGCAATTCCTTTTTGAAGGCACGGTTATGAGCGGTACGCCAATGCTGAATTTAATTCGTGAAACAATGGCGGGCTCAGAAATAAAAAGCGTGCAGGGAATCCTCAACGGAACAACAAATTACATCCTCACAAAGATGGAAGAAGGCATGTCGTATGAGACCGCTTTAAAACAGGCTCAGGATTTGGGATACGCAGAAGCGGTTCCCGATGCAGACGTCGAGGGCTGGGATGCACTGGCAAAAGCCACCATTCTTGCAAATGTAATATTTGGTGTTCCATTGAAACCCGGTGACATTCCCTGTGAGGGTATTACAAAGCTTACGCCTTCCCATATTGAAAAAGCAAAAAATGAAAACAAGCGGTATAAGCTTCTTGCACATGTAAAGCGAGAAGGCGATGAGATTATTGCTGGGGTGAGCCCTGAAAAAATTGATATTATGCATCCTTTGGCGTCTGTCTCTGGCGCTACAAACGCTCTGACAATTACCACAGATATGCTTGGTAATGTAACAATCGTAGGACCCGGAGCGGGCAGAAGAGAGACAGGGTACAGCATGCTTATCGATCTTTTAACAATCGGAGGTAGAAAATGAAGAATAAATTTGCATTATTCATTTTTATTTTAACTATTGCATTTGCATTTGCATTTTCCTGCAGCCGGCAGGAAGAATATTATTCAGTTGAAGTAATAGATGGGGTACGCCATGTGCATAATAATGCACCAATATGGGGATACAGCCTCAGAATTTCCCTGGAATTCGTGCAGAAAATCGGTGACCTTGAAACAGAGGATGAGAATTTTATGCTCTACGAACCTCGTGATGTAGCTGTCGATGGTAATGGTAACATTTATATTTCCGACAGTGGAAATTGCAGAATTCAAAAATACGACAAGCACGGTAAATACCTTGCAACGTTCGGACGGCGAGGTCTTGGTCCGAGTGAGTTTCAAATGCTCGGTCTGATGCAGGTGCTACCGGATAACAAGATATTTGTTTCCGATTTTTATCTGGCAAAAACTTTGGTTCTCGATCCGAATGGTAAAGAAATACGTAGATTCAGTATACCAGATAGACGTATATATAGATTTATTGTTATGCACTCCGGTGAATTACTTTCAGATGGATATTTAAGAAGCTATTCTGAAAATGAAAAAGAACCCTATATAGAACCTCTGTTAAAAGTGTTTGATGAAGAACTGAATGTAAAAAGGGAATTTTGTGATCCTCTCGATTTTGGAGATAGGTCTTATAATCAAACTATGAATACAATCTACTATACTATAGATAGGAACGATAGCGTTTTTGTTACTTTTCTGGAACAAAACCGTATTGAAAAATATACACCGGAAGGAATACTTGTCTGGAAAGCCGACCGTCTCTTAGACTACAAAATGAGTAAACCGAAGCCGGGACGTGGAAGCGGTAAAATTAATTATTTCTCAAAAAACATTGCTGTTGACGGAAAAGGCAGAGCATGGGTGCAAACGGTTATTAAACAGTCTTCGGGCAGCAGTAATAGAGATAATTATATCCCTTCCAAAAGTATACTCGAAGTTTATGAAAACGACGGCACATTTCTATGCAGAATACCATATATTGACATAGACAAAATGCGCACCTACCGCATTTTCGGTGATAGAATATTCTTTGTTGATGAAAAAACTGAAATGGCGGTGTATGAGTATAGAATTGTGGAGAAATAAGAAATATAGAGATATAACAGGAGGTGAAAAATGAAGATGCTGCTTGATTCACAGTGGGTTGACAGGGAAGAAAAGATTCCCGTTTATGACCCGTATGATGATTCCATAATCGATCATGTCCCAAGCGCAACCGGAGAAGATGCTCTGAAAGCCCTTGATGCCGCTGAAAAAGGTTTTGCCGTTGCGAGAAAAATGACAGTGTTTGAAAGGGCTAAAATACTTTATAAGAGCGCAGAAATTGTATCTGGCAGGCTTGAAGAGTTTGCCGTAACAATCGCAAAAGAAGGCTCTAAAACCATCAGGGAGGCACGCAAGGAAGCTATGCGGTGCGTCAATACTCTGACAATCTCGGCTGAAGAAGCCAAACGGATTCTCGGCGAGACTATTCCGTTTGATTCATTCCCTGGCGGAGAAAACAGGATAGGATATTACTATCGCTTCCCGATCGGCATTATCCTTGCCATCACGCCGTTTAACGATCCTTTAAATTTAGTGGCGCACAAATTAGGACCAGCTCTCGCCGCCGGAAACAGCGTCATATTAAAACCTGCAACGGTAACGCCCCTATCAGCGCTTAAATTAGCCGAAGTTATGCTGGAAGCTGGACTGCCTCCCGAAGTCCTCCAGGTGATAACAGGAAGCGGTGTAAAATTGGGTGAGGTCCTTGTTCCAGATGAACGTGTACGGATGGTCTCGTTAACCGGCGGTCTTGAGGCGGGAAAAGAAGTCGCGAAAATAGCAGGAATTAAAAAACTCGGCATGGAACTCGGTTCAAATTCTCCCGTTATTGTATGGGGAGATGCGGCATTGGATTGGGCTGTGGAATCATGTGTTTCCGGTGCTTTCTGGGCGGCGGGTCAAAACTGCATCGGCGTTCAGCGGCTTTATGTGCACAAAGCAATTTATGAGACTTTTAAGGAAAAATTTGTGCAGCGAACGCGCAAATACAAAATCGGAAACAAATTGCTCGAAGAAACCGATATGGGACCAATGATCACTAAAGGCGAAGCAAAAAGAGCGGAAGATTGGATTAACGAAGCTGTTGCTATGGGTGCAAAAGTGTTATGCGGTGGAAAACGGGAAAATGCGCTGTTAGAACCCACGGTGCTTGAACATGTGCCGGAGAATGCTGCGATTCATAAAGAAGAGATTTTTGGTCCCGTGGTTAATCTTTATCCGGTGGAAACTGTAGATGATGCAGTTCAAAAAGCAAACAGCCTCCCGTTTGGGCTTCATGCCGCCGTCTTTACGAAGGATGTGAATACAGCATTCAAAATAGCGTATGCGTTAGACTGCGGCGGGGTAATGATCAATGACTCCACGGATTACCGCCTGGATTCTATGCCGTTTGGCGGGATCAAAAATTCCGGACTGGGAAGAGAAGGTATAAAATTTTCACTCCAGGAAATGACCGAACCAAAAACTATTTGTTTTAATCTTGAGTAGATTAATTTTTTGATAAAACGTGAGGGAGGAACTATGCGACGAACGATAATTGCAGGCAACTGGAAAATGTATACAGATGCCGCTGAAGCGAAAAAACTCGCACAGGGAATTGTAAGCCACGTTGGAAACCGCACAGAACCGGTTGTTCTCCTGTGTCCCCCGTCTCCTATGCTGACGACGGTATTCAATGTTATCGAAAACAGTCCCGTGCTGCTCGGCGCCCAGAATGTGCACCCGGAACCATACGGCGCCTTCACCGGCGAAGTATCCGAGGTTATGCTCGAATCTGTCGGCTGCTCATACGTGATTATTGGACACTCCGAACGGCGTATCCTATTTGGGGAGAAGGACCCCTTTCTGAACGATAAAATGCTCCGGGTGATGGCGGGGAATCTCACCCCGATACTCTGCATCGGTGAAACGCTGAAGGAACGTGAAGCGGACCAGACATTCAACCGGATAAAACAACAATTGCGTGACGACCTGAAAGACGTGAAAGTGAAAAGCGGGCATGACCTCGTGATCGCTTATGAACCTGTCTGGGCGATCGGCACGGGTTATACCGCTACACCCGAGCAGGCAGAAGAGGCACACAGTTTCATCCGTGAGCTGTTAGTTAAAATGTTCGGCACAACAATTGCCGATGACATCACGATTCAATACGGCGGCAGCGTCAAGCCGGATAACGCAAAAGACCTGCTCTCAAAACCGAACATCGACGGCGCTTTGGTCGGCGGCGCAAGCCTGAAAGTAGAGTCGTTTGCAGCGATTATCGATGCGGCAGGATAGTTTATTAAAAAATAACAAATATACGTTATCTATCTTGAATAAAACTCATTGTTTTGGCAGATAAATTCTTGATCCCGCTCAGCCAGTGACCACTATGTGGCGGGATTAAAAATGTTGGATTAACCTCCATTAAACGGATTTTGAATTTCACCTTTATTGTCATTCCCACGAAAGTGGGAATCCAGTTGAATTTTTATGG
>Ga0114930_10005478_pt1 | contig 10434 bp, 7 predicted proteins | sample AnhtaG_FD_87300 | JGI IMG/M metagenome (GOLD analysis project Ga0114930, IMG submission 87300) | Deep subsurface microbial communities from Anholt, Denmark to uncover new lineages of life (NeLLi) - Anholt_01485 metaG | ecosystem: Environmental > Aquatic > Marine > Oceanic > Sediment | place... | reverse complement strand
GGATGAAGTCGTTAAGGCATATAAAAAATTGACAAGAGAATTCGGAGATTCTGAATATAGTAGAGCAATCGCAGAAAAGTTAAGACAAGCTAATATAGTCTTAGATGCACAAAAAAGAGGGCAGGCACTCCAGCTAGTAGCTCAAAGAGTAATCGAGGAACGAAAATTAGCCCAACAAAAAGCTAAACAAGATTCAATAAGATTAGAAAATATATTAAAAACCGTACCTAATCCGAATAGTAATTTTCTAATTTCTATAGAAAGTGATTCTAAAGTAGCCATCCCTTCACGTGTTGTTGAAGACGTAGCTCCGGAGTATCCTGATTCTTTATTAGTACAGGGGATTACCGGATACATGGATTTAAAACTACTCATTAATACAGATGGTTTTGCGGTGGAGGAGGTACTCTTTCGAAATACGACCAAAAATAGAATTTTTGAACAAGCGGTTTATATTGCTGCGGAAGAAAGTATGTACTCTCCGGCGCTCGATGCTCAAAATCTCCCTGTCAGTGCATGGCACTTGAGAAGATATATCTTTCCTAAAAAATAGATTAGTGTAATACCACATAAAAGAATTTAATTTCATGAATATTTTAATCTCTTTGAGATAGATGCTTTCAAAAATAGCTTGAAATATAAGAAAATATTGATATATTACTATCCTGAATAATTCAAAAAATAGTATTATTTGTTCTCCTAGCTGTTGTTATTATTATATTTGCTGCAATTGGCACCCCCAAATCCCGAGGCTTCGGGAGGGGTGCCACCCCTGCTGTCGTCCTGAACTTAGTTCAGGATCTGGGTTTTTTTAAATTAGATTCTGAGCTTACAAAGCATGACACAATGGTATAAGGGAAATTTATGAATTATCCAGGCTATGTACAATGATGTTGATAAATGTTGGTAGCAGAATAATTTTTCACTATTTTCTAATGCACTATTATTAACCGGGATATATGTAGTCTCGGCTTTTTTATATCTGTAAAATTAAATATGACTGATCCGGCTGCGAAAAAAGAATTGTTTCAATGCGAAAGCCGCATAATTTCATGTAAACAAATTTGCCCGGACTGCTATTTACATGAATACGAATCGCCTGAGATAGCCCGCTCCGCAAAACCCGGACAATTTGTGCAAATCAGAGTTACGTCTGAATATACTCCGCTGCTTCCAAGACCATTTAGTATTCTTGATGTCGATAATGAGCGAGGCACAATATTTGTGCTCTTTAAAGTTCGCGGTAGTTCCACTACTTTATTGGCAGGTAAAAAAGAGGGTGATACCGTTAGCTTGCTGGGTCCTTTAGGTAATACATTTCATACAAAACCGTATAATGATTTATTTTTAATTGCAGGGGGAATTGGAATACCGCCTATTTATTTTCTTCTTAAGACAATAAACCTTTCAAAACATAATGTCAGGTTGTTTTATGGCGCTGCCTCAAAAGAAGATTTATATCTTACTTATGAACTGCAGAAAATGAACGTCCCGATAGAGTTTACTACCGACGACGGAAGTTTTGGTACAAAAGGATTCGTTACAGTTCCTTTTGAGTTGCCTCTACGCAAATACAAACAGATATCCGATGCGTGTATCCTGGCATGCGGTCCGATGCCGATGCTTGCTGAAGTTCAGCGCATTGCCCATGAACATTCCGTACCGGCACAGCTTTCTGTTGAAACGATTATGGCATGCGGCATAGGTATTTGTCAGGGATGTGTTCTTCCTAAGAGAGGCGAGAATGGGGAGGTAACAGGATATTGTCTTGTATGCGCTGAAGGTCCCGTATTTTCAGAAAACGGTTTGGTACTAAAAAATGGCTGATTTATCTGTTCATATTGGCGAATTACACCTGAAAAATCCTATTCTTACCGCGTCCGGCACCTTTGGATATGGCTCGGAAATAGCCGCGCTCTACGATGTTAATATTTTGGGTGGGATAGTTACGAAAACGATAACCAGGACCGAGCGTATGGGAAATCCGCCGCCGAGAATAGCGGAGACACAGGCAGGTATGCTTAATTCTATTGGCTTAGCAAACGTTGGTATTGAAAAGTTTATTTCGGACAAACTCCCGTTTTTACAGACGCTCTCCACTAAAGTAATAGTCAACGTTGCAGGAGATTCTCAGGAAGATTTTTTGAATTTAATCGAACGTCTCGAAGAACATGAGGGTATTGATGGGTATGAATTAAACCTCTCCTGTCCAAATGTTGCGGGCGGGTTGGATTTTAGTACACACCCTGAACCGGCAGGGAAGATAGTATCCGAAGCTAAAAAGCGTACAAAAAGATGTGTCATACCCAAGCTCACACCCAATGTAACAGATATCACGGTCATAGCGAAAGCGGTTGAGGATGCCGGTGCTGATGCTATATCGTTAATCAATACTTTGGTTGGTATGAGTGTTAACGTTGAAACAAGGCGGCCGAATTTAGGAACGATAATGGGCGGTCTTTCCGGACCGGCAATAAAACCGGTTGCATTAGCCATGGTCTATAAAGTCAGCAAAACGGTGAAAATCCCGCTGCTCGGTATAGGGGGCATCTGCTCTGCATCTGATGTGCTGGAATTTCTTATGTGTGGCGCTACTGCCGTACAACTGGGTACTATCAATTTTATTTCGCCGAATGCCCCTGTTTCGATTATTAAAGACTTAAATCAATATCTCGACGAACATAACATTCGTTCTATTACGGAAGTAACCGGAACGCTGCAAACATAGCATGAATATGCGAGTGCCAAAATTAATACTATTTATTATTCTGCTTTTCAATTGCTTATTGCTGCTGTCAAATTGTGCTATCTCTCCTAGATACCGTTCTTCCCGAACACCCCGGTATGTTGTGCCTGATTTTCCTGAAGAACTTATGAATGCCCCAAGCCTTTATACGTTTACCGGTACTTCCTCATGGTATGGACCTGATTTTCATGGAAAACCAACCGCAAGCGGTGAAATCTTCGACATGAATAAAATATCCGCGGCGGTCAAAAAGATAACCAATAATAGAGAATTTCCTCTGGGCACGTGGCTTCGCGTAACTAACCTAAAAAACAACAGGACTATTCATGTGCGGGTGAATGACAGGGGACCCTTTATACCGGGACGGGACATAGACCTGTCAAAAAAAGCGGCGGAAGTACTGGGATTTTTAGAAGACGGTTTAACCGAAGTAAAGATTGAAGTCCTGCGATGGGGCAAAGATAAAAATGTTAAAATAGCAAAAAATACTATTTTTTATTGTCTTGGTTCTTTGTTGTATTAAGTTGATAAGTTGCTATTAACATCCCCCTCCCGAAGGGATTACTTTCGCCATATTTTAGTATTTTGTCCCCGTAATAATTAACTTCCCCCTGAATCCTCTTTCAAAATTTGACTTTGTTGAATTTACACGAGTAATTTTTATTGTTGAATTCTCATTTATTTTTACTTATATTGCTTTATGAAATAGAGATTTTTTAAATATTTAAAGCAATTTTAGGATTGAACATATCTTTGAAACCGCATGATTAAACGTCATTCTCATCAAAATGTACGTTTAGAATCAGCGGTTTCTCCAAATCCAGGTAAAAGGAGGAAAAATTATAATGAAAGAGAAATTTACTCCAACTGCAGTGAAAACATTTAAAAAAGGGGATGTCGTATTTAGCGAAGGAGATAAAACTAAGGAGCTTTATATAATATCATCCGGTGAAGTCGAAGTAGTAAAACACATTTTGGATGAAGAAGTTATACTTGCTCGTTTGGACACCGGCGAATTTTTTGGTGAAATGGCTATGTTCGGAGATGAACCCCGTTCTGCAACTGTACGCGCAATATCTGATTTGGAAACAATTGTTATCGGTGAAGAATATTTCAAAGATCAATTGAGCAATCTCCCGAATTGGTTCGGAAATATGGTTGAAGTATTGATAGAACGTATCAGAGAGATGGACAAAAAAATCATATCTCAATTTAAATACGGGCTGGGTTACAGCATTTTGCAGCTTCTGCACTATATTTCCGAGCAATTTGGTACGCATACAGAGAATCAATTAGCGGTAAATAGAGAGTTTTTAATTGGAAAAATTTACCAGATATTGGGTGTCTCAAAAGGAATAATTGAAAAACATTTTCAGGACTTTATATCCACCAAAATTATTGAAATTGAACCTGAAACAGAAAAGATTATCGTAAAAGATAAAAAACGGTTAGAGCAGTTCATTGAATTCTTTTTGTGCTTTTCTGAATCCCGCAATCTTGAAAAAGTAAAAAAACAATTACCGCATTTTAGCGAAGAAGAAATAAAAAATTTCTATGATCTTTCAAAAAAAATTCGGCTGTTACAGCCGGATACATTGACAATGATAAGTATGTAGTGTAATTACGAATTACGAATTACGAAGTGCGAATTACGAATGTCGAAGTGCGAATGTCGAAGTGCGAATTACGAATTGCGAATGTCGAAGTGTGAAGTACGAATGCCGAATTATGAATGTCGAAGTATGAGTAAAGCAGCGGTAAGATTTACAAAGGTTTGGATAAAATTTGCATTATCCTCTCATCAAGCATATTATTAATATAGCCGGAGGCAGCTTCGCAGCTGCCTTTTTTAGTGCGTTTTTGATTGATTTTCTGTGTAAATAAAATTATATTTCACAGTTTTAAAAATTATTTAAGCATAAATAATTTCAATAAGTAAATTTGTTATATCCAAGATTTGAAACTTTGAGCAGAATGGTGTGTTTAATTAACATCATCATATAATTATCGAAAAACTTAATTACGATTATTATGACTTTGATTGAAAAAACATACAATCCTAAGCAAATTGAAGAAAAATGGCTCACGTATTGGCTTGAGAAAAACTATTTTCATGCAGAACCGGATGCTAACAAAAAGCCGTTCTGCATCATGCTTCCACCGCCAAATATAACCGGCATTCTTCATATGGGACATGCGCTGCAAAACACCATCCAGGACACGCTAATACGCTTCCACAGAATGCAGGGTAAATCAGCGCTCTGGATGCCTGGAACCGACCATGCCGGTATTGCGACACAGAACGTTGTAGAGAAGAAACTCAGAGATGAGGGCGTATCGCCTGATAAACTTGGGAGAGAGGCTTTTATTCAGGAAGTGTGGAAGTGGAAGGATAAGCATGGCAATATCATACGGGAACAACAGCAAAAATTGGGCAGCTCCTGCGATTGGGAACGGGAACGGTTTACCATGGACGAGGGTTTATCTCACGCCGTGCGTACAGTGTTCGTGAAGCTTTTTGAACAGGGCTTGATTTACAAAGGCAAATACATTGTTAATTGGTGTCCATTTCATAAAACTGCACTGTCGGATGAGGAAGTGAAGCACACAGAAACGCAGGGCACTCTCTGGTATATACGTTATCCCATGAGCGAGGGAAGCGGTTCAATCACTGTTGCTACAACACGTCCGGAGACCATGCTCGGGGATACAGCTGTTGCGGTAAACCCTCGAGATAAGCGATATAAGCATTTAATCGGCAAAACGGTTCAACTGCCGATACTAAACCGTGCACTGCCGATTATAACCGATGATTTTGTTGATGCAAAGTTCGGTACCGGTGCGGTCAAGGTAACGCCTGCCCATGACCCGAATGATTTTGAAATTGGTCAGCGGCACGATTTACCTCATGTGGTCGTAATCGATGAATCCGGAAAGATGACCGCCGAAGCCGGCAAATTATTTGAGGGGATGGAACGGTTTGAATGCCGTAAAAAATTGGTGGCAGAGCTTGAAAAACAGGGTCTGATTGAAAAAACCGAAGCTCATACTCATAGTATTGGGAATTGTTACCGGTGTTCAACTGTTATTGAACCGTTACTTTCTGACCAATGGTTTCTGAAAATGGCACCATTGGCGGAAAAGGCTGTCAAAGCCGTTAAAAATGGCGAAATTACATTTTATCCCAAAAAATGGGAGAAAGATTTCTTCCACTGGATGGAAAATATTAGGGACTGGTGCATTTCCCGGCAATTATGGTGGGGTCACCGCATTCCTGTGTGGTATTGTAAAACTTGCGGCGAGACCATCGCATCTCTTGAGGACCCCACTCATTGCGAAAAATGCAATTCTAAAGACCTGCAGCGGGATGAAGGTGTACTTGACACCTGGTTTTCTTCATGGCTTTGGCCATTTTCCACACTGAATTGGCCCGAAGATACACGAGAAATGAGATATTTTTATCCCACATCCGTGCTTGTGTCGGGCTATGATATACTTTTCTTCTGGATTGCCCGGATGATTATGGCAGGGCTCTGGTTCACCGGCAAAAAGCCGTTTCACACCGTCTATATTACGGGAATGATTAAAGACGAACTCGGGCGGATAATGGCAAAGTCGCTTGGAAACGGCATCGACCCCATAGAAATGGTGGATAAATACGGTGCGGACGCCGTCCGGTATTCACTCGTAACCCTCTCCACGGAAGGTCAGGATATAAAATTATCCCAACAAAAGTTTGAGATGGGCCGCAACTTTGCAAACAAAATCTGGAATGCGTACCGTTTTCTGAAAATGAAGGAAAACGAAATCACTGTATACGATTCGGATGAAACTAAAATGGATGCGGTTGACGATTTATCCGACCGATGGATTTTAAGCAGGCTGCACTCGACGTGGCGGACAGTTTTTGACAAGTTTAATCAATTCAAATTAAACGAAGCATTGAATTCCATATATAATTTCCTGTGGCACGACTATTGTGATTGGTATATTGAAATTCTGAAAGACAGGTTGAATGCACAAAGTATGGAAGCTTATGCATCATTCAGGAATGTAGCATTGCCGACGTTTAAAACGATTATGCAACTGCTGCATCCTTTTATGCCATTTATTACGGAAGAAATCTGGCAAAATACCGGTTCTGATAGTGCAAAATCCATAATGATTACGAACCCCGATAATTATTCTGAAGACTTAATAGCTCCCCGGATTGAAGAAGACATGATGCTGATACAGCAAGTTGTATATTCCGTGCGTAATATTCGCGGAGAGATGAATGTTCCGCCTACTAAAAAAGCTCATTTGATAATCAAGTGCTCAAAAAAAAGTAAACTCGATGTAATACAGAGACATCTTGATTATGTTTACCGGTTGGGCAAGATTGAAAAAGTAGACATGGGTCCCGGTGTGGTTAAACCACCTCAATCAGCCACCGTAGTTATTCCTGATATGGAAATGTATATACCTCTTGCCGGACTGATTAACACTGAAGACGAATATAAAAGACTGAGCAAAGAAGTTGCCCGTTTAAAGGATCAGATTCGTTCAATAAAAGGTAATCTTTCCAATAAGGAATTTCTCAAAAAAGCGCCCGCAAGCGTTATCGAACGGGAACACCAAAAATTGGATACCTTTGTCGGAAAAGTTGAAAAATTGCAAACTATTTTAGATAAGACGCAGATTAACGCAGATTTTTTATGACAAATATTTTTACTAAAAAAATAATCAGCGTCCTTCATAATAAATCATCGAAAATCAGCGTCAAAAAAATAAACCAAGACGCAGATTAACGCAGATTTTTTATGACTTTTATTTTTAGAAAAAAAAGGAATATTATTCATGAATCATAGTAAATCATCCCGCTTAGCGGGATCAGCGTCAAACTAATTTAATTGCATTGGAGGAACAATAATGGCAAAATTACGTACATTTTCTTTAATTTATTGCCTGATGCTCTTTTCGGCTGCATCGGCTTTTGGTTTTCAGACACCGGACCGCGAATATGTCATATATAATACTTTCGCCTATGTCATAGAAACAAGAACAATACAATTTATTGCCGGCGACCAGTCTTATACCGTTGCAGACCTGCCGGTACAAATTCAGCGCGAAAGCATTTTTATTGATAAGCTGTCAAGCGGGATAGAGATTCTTCAGCAGCAGTTCGATGCAAATGTCTTCAATTTTAACAAATTGCTGAACGATCACCGGGGCAGACCTATACAAGTTACGCTCACCGATGGTGAGGTAATTTACAGCGCTTTTTACGGTATAAGCGGCAGTGATTTCTTACTGCGCACCGGCGACTCATTTACGGCAATTAACAAAAGCCGCATCCAGAGTTATACCATTGATGGTGTTACAGATATTCCACCTTTTAGACCTGCATTAAACATATTTGCATCGAGCCCGCAAACCGGACAGGGAACAATGCAGATTCATTACCTTGTTAATAACATCGGATGGACAGGCGAATATGTAGGAATGTATAATCCGGATGCGGATAATTTACACGTTAAATCATGGGCGCGCATAAAAAATAATTCCGGCAGTGATATCGATACGGATAAAATTATACTCATAGCGGGTGAGCCGCATAAAGCAGCCGGGGGCGCTCCGGTATATCCCCAGCCGCGTCTCGCTTTAAGAGCGGCAGAAGTAGAACAGGCTGCGGTATTTCAAGTTGAAGAAGCGCATATTTATCATAAATACACCTTAGATCAGCCGCTGAAACTCGACAACAACAGCGAGCAGCAGGTACGCCTCTTCCCGGAAAATGATGTAATCGTCGAGCAGAAGTTCATATTTGACGTGAGCAGGTTCGGCGACAAAATCATGAACACGCTGGAATTTACCAATGACAGGACAGCCGGAGTAGGGCAGCCGATACCTAAGGGAACAATCCGCCTCTACCAGGTTGATGACAGGGGTTCGGTTTTTCTTGGCGAAGACAATATCAAAAATACACCGCTCGACGGGCTGATTACGCTGCAGATCGGCGCTGCATTTGATATAACCGGTAAGCGAACACAAAAACAGTACCGCAGAATAGGCGACAGAAGCAGGGAAGAGACGTATGAAATTGAACTGAGCAATGCAAGCTATGAAGCTAAAGAAGTTATAGTAGACGAGCACTTTTATGGCGAGTGGAGAATACTGGCAAGCTCAATCGATTATACCGTACCCGATTCAAGAACCGCAGAATTCAAAGTAACCATCCCCCCTGAAGATAAAGTCGTGTTCAGTTATACGGTTAGGTATAATTGAGATGATAAGATACATTAATTTCTTGAAGTATTTTATCAGATATAATTTTTTAGTCTGCCGCTGGCGAAGGTGTTCTTCACCTTCGCCTTAATTATACATCTTAATATCTACGGAAATCGGCGAGGTGAAGAACACCTCGCCGAGCATGAAATTAGAGCGTTCCTTCTAGATCTAATTATAAGGAATTTCACTCGGTTTGTTTCCAGCAATCGCACAATAACCTGGAAAATTATTCACATCATTCCTGAAGTTCTTATCCAGACTTAGTGCAAGTTTTCTATCAGATAAGAGTACAACTTTTATATGATTATAATCTTTTCGATTGGCTCTCAGCTGTTTCAGAACATGTTTTCTGAATACAAAACTTTTCAAAACTTCATTCGATATTTTGTTAAGTCTACCGTCAATTAAGAGTCTGTTTATGATTACAATTATATTCGTTTTGGATGAAGAGTGAGAAAAAGAAGAATGATATTCAGACAATATTTTATTTGATACTGCTAAACAGCCTTCCCTAAATAGCCATGTAATAAAAGTTTTATACTCTGGGTCTAGGGGATTACAAAAGTTCTTGGCTATATTATTATCAACAAAGATGTCATTATACATTACTTTGCTTCCATTGCAATATCCATTACGTCCATCATATATGTTTCAAAAAAGTCTTTTGGAGCACCTTCTATTTCACCGTTTTTATGGAAACCAATTTTGAACAAATTTGACTGATCTTTTTCGTTTCTTAAGTAATATACTTTTATGTCATCTTCACTTAGAATTCCTTTGGTTATAAGTAATCGAAACCTGTTTAGCAAATATTCACTATGAGTCTCTATTAGGAATCGTTTGTTTTCATTTGACATCTGATCAACAAAATAATTGGCAAGGTCTGCTTGAACACTAGGATGTAAATGAATTTCAGGCTGAGATATCATTAAAATTGAGTTTTTTCCAAGTTGCAAGTCCGCAACGATTATTGGAAGTAATTGACTTACTCCAAAGCCAATATCACTTATAGAAGATATGATGCCTTCTGGTATAATTCTCCCCAAGATTTCAAATCTTCCACCACTTAACCTTTTTGTTTTAATTTCATTTAATAAATTAAGTTTTCTCAGAACCTTATTGAGTTCTGTAAATCTCTTTGATTTTTTAAGTTCCCAATCGAGAATTTGGTCAATATAGTTCTCACCGTACTTTCCAACTTTTAATATAGACTCAGACTTTTGATAGTATGTCCTTTCAGGATGAAGTCGAAATGAACTGATATAGTTGAATCTTTTATTCATGTCTCTAAAATGCGAAGCAATTTTGTCAATATTGTTTTGCAGAAATATTTGAGTAGCCTTGTTGTTGATTTTGGATATTTGCGTGAAGAAATCCTTTAGATTAGTAAATTCCAATCGTCCCTCGTTTTGATGCTC
>Ga0114930_10005477_pt1 | contig 10436 bp, 9 predicted proteins | sample AnhtaG_FD_87300 | JGI IMG/M metagenome (GOLD analysis project Ga0114930, IMG submission 87300) | Deep subsurface microbial communities from Anholt, Denmark to uncover new lineages of life (NeLLi) - Anholt_01485 metaG | ecosystem: Environmental > Aquatic > Marine > Oceanic > Sediment | place... | reverse complement strand
GATTAACTCCTGAAAAAGCTCCCCCACGGGAATAATCATCTGCCCCCCAACCCTCAGTTGTTCAAGAAGGGGCAGAGGAATATGGTCCGGGGCGGCGGTCACCACGATGTCATCAAAAAGGGCAAATTCCTTCCATCCGTGGTATCCATCGGCTACCTTAATATGGATATTTTCATAGCCGAGTTTATCAAGCCTTTGCTTAGCCTGATTGGCTAAGTCGGCGATGATTTCAATGGAGTAAACTTCCTCGACTATCTCCGCCAGAATTGCCGATTGATAGCCGGAGCCGGTCCCTATCTCCAGCACCCTTTCGTCTCCCTCCAGCTTCAGAGCTTCTGTCATTAGGGCTATGATATAGGGACGCGATATAAACTGCCCATAGCCAATGGCTAAGGGGCGGTCGCTGTAGGAGAACTTTCTTCCACTTTCCGGGACAAATAGATGCCTTGGAACTTTCTTCATCGCCTCTATTACCCTGGAGCCCTGGATACCCCTACCTATGATCTGCTTTTCCACCATGTTGTTCCTGAGAATGGAATATTCTTTCTCTTCGGCCTCCCTTCTCAACCTCTCCCTTTCGTCCTGCTGTGAGCAGGAGTTGTACAGACCGAAGGTCAACATCAAGATTATTAACGATAAAAAAAATCTTCTCACTACCCTATCCTGTTCTTACGAACTCAACCAGATGGAACAAACCTTCCATTTTTATATTATAACAGATTTCTGTCCCCATCGGGTGACTGAATTCCATCCCTACTTTCTGTAAAATTCTGATACTAAAGGTCAGCCGCTCACCTCAAAATCACTCATGGGGAATTTCCCTCTAAGTGAAAGCCGCTGTTACAAGCTCATCTGCCTCAATCGGAGCGGCATTAATCTAAAAAAATATCATAGGATAAAGCGCATGTCAAAGAAAAAGTAAAGATTAACTCTATGGTTTGGACTAATAAACCGAGTGCCTAAAGAAGGTGCTCCCCAAAGATTTAATCCTCTTGTAATTTCCATTGCTATAAATTAAAATATTTTTGTAAAAGAGCGATTCCCTAAAAAGGTCAAAGGTAAAGGGCTATGATTCAGATGTTCAATGTTTTTAAAAATTACGACCCTATGTCTCCTGCCCTTATAGATATCTCGCTTCATATTCGCAAGGGGGAGTTTGTCTTCGTTTCGGGACCGAGCGGTGCAGGGAAGACTACCTTTTTAAAGCTCATCTATCGGGAAGAGCTCCCTACCCGGGGGCAAATCCTGGTCAACAGACGAAACATAGCCAAGCTCCCCCCAAGCAAAATACCCTATTTGCGTCGCAGCATGGGCATAGTCTTCCAGGACTTCAAGCTGCTGAATAACAAGACCATCTTTGACAATGTAAGTTTTGTCTTAAAAATCCTCGGAGTTCCCATAGCCATAACAAAGAAAAAAGTCTTCAATATGTTACGAATGGTCGATATCCACCATAAGATGAAGTCCTTTCCCCCTCAGCTTTCGGGTGGAGAGCAGCAGAGGGTGGCCATAGCCAGGGCTCTAATCAATGACCCAGCCCTCCTACTGGCTGATGAGCCCACGGGTAACCTCGACCCCGAGCTCTCTATGGATATTATGCGCCTCTTTGAAGAAGCAAACCAGAAAGGGACCACGGTGGTCGTTGCCACCCATAATCCGGCGCTGATTGGATGTATATCTAACAAAAGAGTAATAATGTTGGACAAAGGGAGAATTGTCAAATATTATTAACTCATTCCTTAATTTCTTAGTTTAAACTTGCATTAAAGGTCGATGTTGAGAGCGATTAGATACTTTCTGCGAGAGGGATGGTCAAGCCTGTGGCACAATAAGGGGGCTAACCTCCTTTCCATTGCCATTATTATAGTCTCCCTTTATGTGCTGGGTGTATTCCTGGTTTTATCGACCAATTTCAACCACATTATAGAGCGCTGGAGCGAGGATGTCCAGGTCAACATATTCTTAGATGAAAACCTCTCCGAACCTGCCCTCCTCTACCTACAGGAGAAGCTAAGTATCCTCCCCGAGATAGGAGAATTTATTTATATAAGCAAGCAAGAGGCTCTGCAAAGGTTCCAAATCCTCTTCCCCTCCCTCCAGACCCTCCCCGACGAGATAGGGGAGAACCCCTTTCCCCCATCCTACGAGCTAAAAATAAAAAAAGAGTATCAGACAATTGATGGGGTAAGGGGATTAGCCAGCCGGTTGAAAAGTTTGGACGGCGTTAAGGAGGTCAGCTACGACCTCCAGTGGATAGAACGGCTGAGCACCGTTATGAAGCTCCTCAGGGTCATAGGGATATTTCTGGTGGGAGTGCTGGTCTTCTCCGCCGTATCTACCACCGCTAATGTGATTAAACTACTCGCCTATGCTCGGAAGGACGAAATAGATATTATGAAGCTGGTAGGAGCTTCCAGCTGGTTTATCAAAGGTCCCTTCCTGGTGGAGGGGATGCTCCAGGGTTTTATAGCCGGTATCATCTCTATTGGGCTTCTCTACCTATCTTATAGGCTGGTGGCTTACTATCTCGCCCTCTCTTATAATTTGCTCTTCGGCTTCCTTTTGTTCACTTTCCTTCCCTTAGAATACTGGCTGGGGATAATCGGCGGAGGAACTCTGGTAGGATTAATAGGAAGCTCCATATCCATAAGAAAATTCCTCCGCTATTGACACACCCATTTATTGCGCCCAGGAGGGAAGCCCCAATGGCTCAATCCCCAGCAAAGGGACTGCCAGAAAATACATAATAATAAAGACCAAAACTGCCCCGATTAAGTTCATTACCACACCCACTTTCGCCATCTTGGGGATGGTCAGGTATCCGCTTCCAAAGACTATAGCATTCGGAGGAGTTGCTACCGGGAGCATAAAGGCGCAGGAAGCGGAGATGGTGGCAGGAATCATCAGCATAAAAGGATGCACCCTGACAGCTAAAGCAGTAGCGGCTAAGATAGGCATAAAGGTCGTAGCGGTAGCGGTGTTGGAGGTGACCTCCGTCAGGAAGGTCATCAGCAAGGAGACTAAAAAGACCATAGCGAATACCGGAATCCCTCCTAATCCTCTCAAGTTACCCCCTATCCAGCTTGCTAAGCCTGTCTGACTGAAGCCACTTGCCAGGGCGAAGCCACCCCCAAATAAAATCAGAATACCCCAGGGTATCCGCTTCGCCCACTCCCAATCTAATAGAAATTCTCCCTTTCGGAGGTCAACCGGAAGGAAAAACATAATCAACGCCATAGCAATGGCTACGGTGGAGTCGTGAACATACTCCCCAATCCCAAGAAGGTCAGCCCAGCCGGGGATTACCACCTTCCCTATCTCAATATTGCGCCGCAATATCCAGAGAAAGGCGGTAGTGACGAAGATGATAAGTGTATACCGCTCCCCTCGGCACATTGCACCCAACTTCTTTATCTCTTTTCTTATAACATCCCCACTGCCCAGAGAGTCTTGTTTGCTGGTAGATGTGGCAACTCGCACCAGATACAACCAGGCAAGAGGTATGAAAAGGACTACAAAAGGAACCCCCAACATCATCCAGCGGAAAAAGTCGAACTCACCTGCCTCAGGAAAAATGGTCCCCAAAGTACCGGCAAAGATGATATTCGGAGGAGTGCCGACCAAAGTGCCCACTCCCCCTATGACCGATGAGTAAGCAATCGCCAGCATAAGCGTGAAGCCAAAATTACTCCTTTGCTTATCAACATTCCCCCCTTCCCCCATCACTCCGGCATGAGAGATAACAGACAGGGCAATGGGAAACATCATCATTACCGTGGCCGTATCGGAAACCCACATCGAGAGAAAGGCAGTAGCAAGCATAAAGCCGAGTACTATGCGACTGGGCTTGACCCCCACCAGGTTAATGATATGGAGGGCAATCCTTCGGTGGAGGCTCCACTTCTGCATGGCCATCGATATGAAGAAGCCCCCCATAAAGAGGAAGATGTTGTGGGTAGCATAAGAGCGTGCCACCTCGCTGGTGGGGAGAATCTTCAACAGGGGATAAGCCACCAGAGGGACCAAAGCGGTGGCAGCAATGGGGATAGCTTCGCTAATCCACCAGCAAGCCATAAGCAGAGCAATAGCCGCCATCTTCTGAGCAGAAGGGCTCATTCCTGCAGGTCTTGGAAGGAGCAGCATCACCATAAAAAGGAATATGCCGAGCCAGAAGCCCGCCACACGCCGCCTGGAGAAAAGCCACCTTCCCTTCCTCTTACCCTTATCTGAGGGAACCGCCATTACCAGCTCTCCTTTATCCTTTCAGGTATCCACGCAAAGGACACCGTTGGCACAGGGACTCCCTTTTACAGCAGAACTCCTTGCCGAGGCGGACGAGCAGGGCGTGGAACTCATTGTAAAGCTCGGTGTTCCGGGGAAGATTCTCCATAAACAGCTGCTGAACCTCGGCATAATTAGCTTTTGCCTCAACCAGCTGATGACGCTTAACCACTCGCCTGGTGTAAGCATCAACTACAAAAATGCGCTTCCCCCCGGCATAGAGGAGGATGGAATCGGCTGTCTCCTGCCCAATTCCCGGCACCTTTAACAGTTTTTCCCTCAAGCTTTCCAAGCTTTCCTGCCACATTCGCGATAGCTCTCCCCCATAGGTGGAAAAGAAAAAGTCAAGAAAATTATTAATCTTCCTTGCCTTCTGGTTGAAATAGCCGGCGGGGCGGATCAGAAGGGAAAGCGTCTCAAGGTCGGTTTGATAGAGAGCCTGGGGATTGAAAATCCCCGCTTCCTTAAGGTTTGTCAGGGCTTTCTCCACATTGACCCAGGCTGTGTTCTGAGTGAGGATGGCGCCAATTATGACCTCAAAAGGGCTCTCGGCAGGCCACCAATGCTGAGGACCGAAAGCCTTGTAAAGTGTGAGAAACATCTGATGAATGGTGGGCACCGAGTAAAGTTTAGGGCTTATCTTGTTGTCAGCTCTGTGCTCTACCATCGGTAAGTTCCAGATAAAAGAAAGGATGCCAACTGTTGGGAGAACCCTATTCCCTTGTTAGCTCGTGGATGACCTTCTCCCAGGTTATCCCGAGAGTGAGTTCAAAGCCCTTCTCCCCCATCTGCTGGCAAAGAGCGGGGTCTTCAGTCATCAGGTCTATCCTCTCGGCTATCATAGCGGGCACAGGAGGGACAACGAACCCCGATACCCCATCCTCAACCAACTCGGAAGGTCCTCCACTGTCCTGACAGGTGAGGACCGGCTTGCGTGAGCTAAAAGCCTCTAAGGTGACCAACCCATAATCCTCATTCAAAGGACCGAAAAATACCCCTCGACATCGAGCATAATAGTCAATCAGAGTATTGTCATCCACCCATCCCAGCAATCTAACCCTACCCTCCAGCCCCTTCTCCTTTATCTTACGAAGGAGGTTGCCCGCCTCCTTTCCTTCCCCGGCGATGAGGCACCTAATCCCCCGGGTTTTTGCCATAGCAAAGGCATCTATCAGGAGGTCCAACCGTTTCAATCTATCCAGTCGAGAAGCGGCAAAAATAAAGTTCTGGTAAGCTGAGGTGCGGTATCTCCTTACTGGTGCAGGGGGATAGAGGATCTGCGAAGGTATCCCCCCCCAGCGAAGGAGTCTCGATTGGATGGTCTGCGACTGAGCATAAAGTCTCTTGACCTTCTTCTTCAAAAGGTAATTATCAATCTTATGGATGAGAAAGCGGCGGGTTTGCTCCTTGAACCTCCCCTTCCATCTCAAAGTTGGGTAAAAAGCTTCCCACAGGTCATAATACTCCCTCATCCGATGGTTCAGCCAGCATATATGGCGGGGATGACGAACCGCATAGCTGGGGTAGCGGAAGGAGATAACCTGGTCTATCTGCTGCTCATCTCCCGTTAGCCCTACATCGGTGAGCCAGTTGGCTAAATAAGCGGACAACTGCCTCCCAAATCGATTCTGTGGAGTGAGCACAAGGTCGGCCTGGTAGCCAAACTCCCGCAGCTGGAAAACCAACGAGCGAGCAATGGTCAAATGCCCGCCGCTGACAAAGGGGACATCAGAGGTCACTACGCATATCCTACTTGAAGGCACAACTCTCACCCCTAAGATAATTTAAAAATATCATAACAAATCACTTAGTTTACCCCTATTAGAGGTGTGAAGTCAACCCGAACTTTCCCACCAAAGGTTAACATTCATCGATGGGAGCCCTTTCTGGTAGCTACCCCTTTTGCTCAGAAGAGAGCCTTTGAGCGTCAGTATTCCCTTCATATCCTGACGATTGAGCAAACCTACCCCAGTTGAGGATTAGATGGTAAATAAACATACCCAGAGTATTAGAAGCCTGCCTCATATTTCGCTTTATCATCATAAACCGCCAAGCCATCCACGGCTTCTTGAGGAGAAATACGCTCTTGAAGCCAAACTTCACCTCTCCTCCCTTGTCAATAAATTGCTCCCAGGGGAGGTCTATCTTCAAGTCTATGGGGTCGAGAACGGAGCGAATGCTGAGAAAGGGAATGCCATTTCTTTCCGCCACCTTCCCCACTGCTGCTGTCTCCATATCAACAGCTACCAGGGAGTACTCTTGCCCCAGCAGCCTTTTGCTCGCCGGCTGGGAAATCACCTTCGCCGATGTCATAAGGTTGCCACTATGGAAACGAAGTCTTGCCTCTTCTGCCAATTGCCTGACGAAGTTAATTAAATTATCATCAACCTTGATAGCCAATTTTAAAGCACCAGCCGGCTCACCCTCTTTCTTTTTCTCCAAATATCTCTCATATATCTCTTGGGGAATGACAAGCTCCGCCGCCCTTAGATGCGGCTGAAGCGCTCCTGTATAGCCGGCGGAAATTATCAGGTCCGGGGAGTAGTTTTCCAGCAGCAAGGAAGTAGCCCTCTCTGCCTTTTTGGAACCGACGCCCGATTGAATCAGAATGACCTCTTGACCGCCAGCCTCCCCCAAGAAAAACCTTACCCCTTCTATCTCTCTCTTTGGTGCAGAGTTGGTCTTCTGCCGCAACAGCATTAGCTCAGACGACAGAGCAACAATTACGGCTATGGAGCTCAAAAACACCTCCTTTTCACCAGATTTTAGCAGTTCATAAGAAAGACGTCAACCTTCACAGAATCTTAAAGAGCAATTATCTCTTGACTACTTAAAGAGTTAAAGATAGAATGAATTTTTGAAAAACCAGCTTTAAAATTTCTGAGCTGTTTTTTTAACGGTGAGCCTTATCTTAAAGATTAAAAACGCTTTTTATGTCGGGTAACTAAACTATGCTGGAACTTTCCACTCCAATTCAGTATGTGAAGGGCGTAGGTCCCTTTCGGGGAAAAATATTAAAAAAAGCGGGCATCCAAAGCTCTGAGGACGCCCTTTACCGCCTCCCTTATCGCTATGAAGACCGAGAGCATTTCAAAAAGATCTCCGATGTGAAAGCGGGCGAAGAGGTAACCCTTCTATGCACCATCCTGGATTGTCATCTTCAAACCACCAGGAGGAAGGGGTTCACCATCTTCCAGATACTGGTCGACGATAGCACCGCAGCTCTAAAAGCCCTGTGGTTCAATCAACCTTATCTCAAGGAGGTTCTTCAAACCGAGCAGAGGGTGCTCCTGCACGGAACCGTGAAACTGAGCTACCGAAAAGGCTCTACATTACAGTTGGAAAATCCCGAATACGAAATAGCTGATGAAAATGAGATCCCTTCCATCCATATGGGGAGGATAGTCCCCATTTACTCCAGAATCACTGGATTATCGGTGAAATTGTACAGGAAGATACTCTATAATCTGGTTGGAGAACTCACCGAGCACATCCCGGAAATCATACCCCAACAGATAAGTAAGCGCCTGGGGCTGATCCCCAAATGGAGAGCATTGAAGGAGGTCCATTTCCCCCCTGCGGGGACATCAATCGATGAGCTGAACATGTTTCACTCCCCAGCCCATCAATATCTCATTTTTGAGGAGTTCTTCCTCTTACAGGCTGGCTTAGCCTTGAGGAAGAGAAGGTACTCTCCCAAAGGTAAGGGTATCGCTTTCTCTATAAACAACCACATTCGGCAGGTGCTGAAAAAAACCCTCCCCTTCCATCTGACACCTGCTCAACGGAAAGTCCTCAAGGAGATTGTAGAAGATATGAGGTCGCCCCACGCCATGAACCGCCTCTTGCAGGGGGATGTGGGCTCTGGAAAGACCATCGTTGCCCTGCTAGCCATACTCATCGCCATAGAGAACGGCTATCAAGCAGCCCTTATGGCTCCCACTGAGATTCTGGCAGAACAGCACTACGCCACCATCAGATCCCTCCTCTCCCATAGCTCCTACCACATCGCCCTCCTCAGCCGGGGGGTAAAAAAGGAAGAGAGGGAACAAATCCGAAAAGATATAAAAGAAGGAAGGGTCAACTTGGTAGTAGGAACTCACGCTATTATACAGGAAGGGGTTGACTTCCATAAGCTCGGTCTGGTGGTAATTGATGAACAGCACCGATTTGGCGTGATGCAGCGCTCAAAACTGATCAGAAAAGGTGAGTTTCCCAATGTGCTAATTATGACCGCCACCCCCATACCCCGCTCATTAGCTCTCACCTTCTACGGAGACCTCGACATATCTGTGATAGACCAGCTCCCACCGGGGCGAAAGCCGATAACCACCGTATATAAAAGCGAGAAAAGCAGAAAGGAGGTCTACAACTTTATCAAGAAGAAGATAAGCCAGGGGGGACAGATTTACATCGTCTATCCCTTAGTGGAACCATCGGAAAAAATAGAGTTGAAAGCCGCCAGTGATATGTCAGCGCGGCTTAAAAAGAATGTCTTCCCCAATTTCAGGGTGGCTCTCATTCACGGGCGGATGAAGAGTGAGGAAAAGGAGGAGGTGATGAGGGCATTCACCGCTGGAGAGGTAAACATTCTGGTAGCCACCACCGTCATAGAGGAGGGGGTCGATGTCCCCACCGCCACGGTGATGGTGATCGAACATGCCGACCGCTTTGGTCTGTCCCAGCTCCACCAGCTCCGGGGGCGCATCGGGAGAGGGGACACTAAATCCTATTGCATTCTTATGGCTGACAGCCCCATTACTCCCGAAGCACGCCAGAGGCTGCAGGCAATCAAACAGAGCAACGATGGCTTCTACATTGCGGAAAAAGACCTTGAACTGCGAGGGCCGGGGGAGTTCTTCGGCACCCGCCAGACAGGAATGCCAGACCTCCGAGTGGGAAACCTGGTGAGAGACCACCATTTGCTGGAGCTTGCGAGAAAAGAGGCTTTCTCTTACTTTGACTACTTGGAGCGTACAAGCCGATTATCTGCCGACCCTCTGATCAGGTTCGTGCAGAACAATTGGGAGAAGAGGTTTGGATTGAAATTGGTAGGATAGGATGAGGGTGATCGGGGGAGCTTTCAAGGGGATTAAGCTAAAAAGCCTGCGGGGAACTGTCACTAGACCCACCAGCCAGAGGCTCAAGAAAGGCTTTTTTGATGCCCTCTCTCCCTGGGTTGGGGGTTCGGTTTTCCTCGACTGTTTTGCTGGCTCAGGAGGGATTGGTATTGAAGCTCTGAGCCGCGGAGCCAAAGAGGTGGTCTTCCTGGAATCGGAAGCCAGGGCGATAAAGACCATTCAGCAGAATATAGAACTACTAAAGGTAAAAAGAGCCTGTATAATTATCAAAGAGAACTACCACGCTGGCTTGCAGTATTTAAATCGCCAGAATAAAAGGTTTGACATCCTATTTTTTGACCCCCCTTACCAATTCGACCATTCGTCTCTCATTCAGGTTATCTCATCTCTGGAGTTCTTCGGCGAAGGGGCTCTACTTGCTATCGAACATTTCTATAAAGACCAGCTATCCCTACCGGAGGAGATCTTTATCCCCTTTAAGGTATTAAAGGCTGGCGATAGTCGTATTTCCATATGGAAATTCATCAGCATCAGGGCTTATAACTTCGGCTGATAGGTTCTGCTCCTTTCACCCCTACCCAAAAATAGAGATAGGAGTTTACAAAAGTATATAAATCCCTCTTGGTTTAAAGTGAGTATAATACTCACCAAAAAGGTGAAAAACCAAAAGAGGGTTACCATATGATAAAGCAAACGATGTTACCTTTCAAGTTAAAAATGAGCAAAGAGGATATTACTCCTCGCTCAGGGTTAGCCTTATATGCGGAGTTTTTGCGGGCTATCGGGATGAAGCAGATGGTTCAGCGACATATGCCCTCTGCCGGCTCCAACCGGGGCTATGGTGCCTGGCAGTTTATAGAGCCTTTGCTGCTGATGCTTTATGGGGGAGGCCGGCATCTGGAGGATGTGAGGGAGATAGCGGAGGATAAGGCCTTGAGGAGGGTGATAGGGCTGAGGAGGATGGCTGAGGTGGGCTTTGATAGAGATACCCGGTAAACTCATCAGCCACGGAAGAAGCCTGATATTAAAACTGGCTACTACCGAGGAGAAATTCCAAATCTACCTTAAGATGCG
>Ga0114930_10005476_pt1 | contig 10436 bp, 7 predicted proteins | sample AnhtaG_FD_87300 | JGI IMG/M metagenome (GOLD analysis project Ga0114930, IMG submission 87300) | Deep subsurface microbial communities from Anholt, Denmark to uncover new lineages of life (NeLLi) - Anholt_01485 metaG | ecosystem: Environmental > Aquatic > Marine > Oceanic > Sediment | place... | reverse complement strand
TTCAGCGTTGGGCTACGGTTTTGCGAGCCGTTTTCGAACGGAACTCCTACTTTTATATTGTCAATGAACACGTCACTCGCGGGCATTGCGGCCATGACCTCTCTGCCGTGAAACCTGTCGGTTGCCATCGCTTCACGCATGGCTACTATGGCCCATCTTTGCCAGTTAGCGCTGCCTGGCTTCACGTCATCGGGGCGATCCTCGCTTTTTCCAGCAATCAAAGTTGCGCCCCTTCCGTTATGTGCAAGCTGCACCAACTTGAGGCTATCGTTGCCCGCGTCTACACCAATCGCGTATGGACGGTTTCGTAAGCACCAAAACATATCTGTTTATCACCTGGATTTACACTTTCAGCCGTAGAAGTTGTGCCTACTAAAATATATGAAACAGAAACCCTCCGAGCCAAACGTGAGCGAAAATATTAGAAGGTCATTTTGGGAGGCATTGTACTGAAATGATTGAGCTTCCGATAAGATGTTAAACGCTGGACATCAGAGTGTTATTGGCCCCGGATGACGTGAGCTATCTGCGGTTTTGTGGTGACGAAAAACTTTGCAAGAACGAAAAATTCCCAAGAAAAATATGGTCTTATCGAAAATGGATGGGCAGATTCTTCAGACTTTTGTGAGGGCTTATGGCAGAGACTATGTTTTATCGGGCATCAAAGGGGCATTTTTGTTTGGTGTATTATGTTTGATTTTGCGGGCTTATTCAGCCTTGAGCCGGCGCCTCATTAAATCATCAATCGCGGTCTGAACCGGCTTATTTTCGAAGAGCACTTCGTAAACAGCGCGGGCAATGGGCATCTCAACACCATGTCGGTCGGCGAGAGCAACGACCGATTTGCAGGTGGCAATCCCCTCAACAACCGAATCAGTAGCGTTTTCAGCTTGCTTGGGAGTCTGGCCTTTGCCTATCCTTTCGCCGAACGAGCGGTTCCTGCCCGTCGGGGAAATGCAGGTTGTCACCAAATCTCCCAAGCCCGTTAACCCAGCGAACGTCTGGGGCCTGGCCCCCATTGCGACCCCGAGGCGCGTTATCTCGGCAAGCCCCCTTGTCAACAGAGCGGCCTTTGCGTTATCACCGGCGCCTGCGCCGTCTATAATTCCGGCGGCTATGGCAATAATGTTTTTGCAGGCCGAAGCCAATTCGACGCCAATGATGTCGGTATTAGTATATACACGCAGCCAGGGACAAGTGAATGTGTGCTGGATTTGCGTGGCCAATTCTTCATCACTTGATGCGGCGCAGGCGGTTGCGGGAAGCCTTCTGGCCAACTCATCGGCAATGGTCGGGCCGGAGAGGACTGCGTATCTCGTATTGCGTATTGTGTCCCTTCGCTCTGCTCGAGGGCAGGATTGCGTATTGCGTTTCCCACCTGGCGCTTCTTTTTCTGCGCTCTCCACGCTATGACGACCCGCGATTTCTTCGCCGAGCACGTCGGCGAGGACCTGGGTGGGACGCAGGAGTGTATCATTTTCTATGCCCTTGGCGACCGAGACGATAGAGACACCTTTAGGAACGTAATCTTTCAAACGGATCCAGACGCAACGCATGAACTGACATGGGACAGCGGAGATTATCAAGTCGGCGCCAGCCATTATGCGCTCATCATCCGGTTCAAATATAAGGGCCTTCGGTAGTCTATAGCCGGGCAGAAATTTCTTGTTTTCGCGGTGGCGTTCAATCTCAGCCAACTGCCGGCGGTCATAGCCCCACATCCTTATCTCGTGCCTCGTGGCTCGTGACTCGTGACTCGTATCGCCCTTCTTGCATAGCAGCATAGCCAAGACGGTGGCCATGCCGCCGTCGCCGATTATGGAAATCGTCTCGTATCTCGTATCTCGTGATTTGCCCGGGTTTCGACTCATTGTACGCGCATTAGAACAGCCGACTAACGAAATGTCAACACTTGCGGATGGCATCTTAATCTAAATAATAGAGCGTATATCGCAGTTAGAACCTTGACATTGGCACTGCCAGCTTTGCTCTGCGAAGCGCTACGTAAAGCAGAGCTATCTGGCTTCGCGTGGGCGGTGCATGAAAACACGATGAATGCGACCGCCTTGGCGGTCCGCCGTTTTTTAAATCGTTAGATAATGCTGGATGTATTTTCGATAATCAAGTAGTATGTGGACGATTGGATTGTGAAATCATCTTGTTGCACTTGTGAGTTGAATCTGCCTTTGTTGATATTGAGGGAACCTTAGTCAAATAGAAGGGAGGACACAATGAACAAGAGTGTGTTTAGAGTCGGAACAGATTCGCAACTGTGGGGTCGTATAATCTGTATCATGTTTCTTGTTGCTATTGTTGCAACCAGCAGCGTACGAGCGGAAGGGGCTCAAGGTGCCGCTGCGTCGGTGAGAGCTGAAGCGTTGCGTTTGGTGTCGGTTGAGCCTACGGTGCTCTTCGTCAGGGAGAAGGGTACTATCCTGCAGGTTGTGGACGTAACCGTTGAGAATACGTCAGAAGCAGTGCAAGCCAGCGTGGAGGTTAAGATCAATTCGGCGCAAAGGTCTACGGCTCTCGGCGAGGTGAAAAAGGGAAAGACGACTTTCGCGGTTCATGTTCCTGATATAAGTAAGTCCAGACCGGCTGAATTTGTCCTCAAGTCAGGCGGAAAAGTGCAGGGCCGTCGTAAGCTGACCTGGCAACCTCAAAGGCATTGGCAGGTATACATGATTCCAATTACGCACCATGATCTCGGCTACACGGACACGATCGAGAACGTTCTTCGCACGTATGATAGTTTCTATGATGATGTCATCCGTTTTTGTGAGGAAACCGAGGATTGGCCAGAGGAATCGAAGTATAGATATGCGGCTGAAGGGGCCTGGGCGATACAGCATTTCATCGAGAACAGGCCCAAGGACGTTACCGACAAGCTTGGCAAGTACATCAAGGAGGGCAGAATTGAGATTGGCGCGCTCTTCGGCAACGAGATTAGTGCCTTGTGCAGCCATGAGCAGCTTATCCGTTTGATGTATCCATCCTTTCGGTTGAAGCGAGAATATGGTGCTCAAATCCTGACGGGCTCAATTACGGATGTGCCGGGTTTGAGCTGGGGTCTGCCGACGGTGCTGGCTGGGGCGGGAGTGAAGTATTTCTTTGCCGGCTTGCCGACGTATTTCGAGTGGGGCAGGAGCGATATACATACCTTCTGGGACGAGTCGGCAGTATTACGACATGGCAGGCCCGATGCGTTCCGTTGGCAAGGGCCAGATGGACAAACGGTGCTGGTGTACTACCAAGGCACCTATGGATTCTTTAAGCGAGTTGTAGGGCCCGATTCGTACGAGGAGGTGATGTCAAATCTGCCAGGTATGCTCAAGACGATGGAGAAGCAGGATACGCCATTTAGTGTTATGCGCTATATACATAATGGTGTCGACAACTATCCTCCGGATGTCAAGATAAGCCATATCGCCAGAGAATGGAACAGCAAATGGGCTTATCCGAAACTGATCGTGGCGACGAACTCCATGTTCTTTGAAGAACTCGAAAAGCAATGCGAAGACGTCCGCACATTTAGAGGGGAGCTGCCTCAGACAGACTATGTTGTCGGCGCTATCTCAACCGCGAAAGAGACAAGTATAAATCGCATAACGCATGACAGACTACACTCGGCGGAAAAGTCTGCGACGATTGCTTCATTAGTCAGTGACTATCACTATCCGGCTGAGGAAATTCGCGAGGCCTACGACAACGTGCTTCTCTATGATGAGCATACGTGGGGTAGAGCCTATCCGGCGGGGAAGGGACAGGACTGGGCCTGGAACGAGAAAAGCCACTATGCGTACAAGGCAGCAGGACTTGCAGAATCTATTCTGCGTGGGAGTCTCGAACGGATTGCCAATAGGATCAGACTCGATAAGCAAGGGCGTCATATCGTAGTTTTTAATGCACTCTCTGTTAACAGAACGGATGTGGTGAGGGTTGCCCGTTTCCGTGTGAAGGAACCATTTGACCTTGTTGACGAAGAAACGGGGCGGAAAGTCCCCTATCAGATTGTCGAGCTGGACAGCCCGCTGGCTCCTGTACCATACGCGGCCCATCGTTATGGGCGAGGGCAGTTCGAGGGACACGAGCTTTTTGAGTTAGTTTTTGTGGCCCAAAGTGTTCCATCTGTCGGCTATAAGACTTATCGGATTTCACAAAGAGAAAAGGCTGCTCCATTTTCAAGTCCGCCTTCTGTCTGGCGGATCGTAGTTGGTGAAACGAGTCTGGAAAACCGCTTCTTCAAGATTAGGCTCGATCCGCAGACTGGTACGGTGACAAGCATCTACGACAAAGAACTGTCACGGGAGATTGTTGACAAAGCGGCACCACACAAGCTGAATCAGCTTGTGGCACGGTGGGTAAAAAGCGGAGAACAAGAGAGTCCAAAGAAAGGGAATATCCGAAAGGGACAAGGCGGGCCTATTTATGGAAGCCTTGTGGTACAGAGCGAAGGGGCCGGCTGCCCACAACTGACCCAGGAGATTATCCTGTACGACAATATCAAGCGGATAGATTTTGCGAATCGAGTCTTAAAAGATTCTACGCCACTTTTGGAGATTTATTTTGCCTTCCCATTCAAGATGGAGAATCCTGATTTTCGGTTTGAGGGTTCGAATTCGGTCATCAAGCCTTTGCGAGATCAATTCCCCGGCTCGAACTCCAACTACTATGCGGTGCAGCACTGGGCGGATGTTTCCGATGGCAAGATCGGCGTGACATTGTCTGGCATTGAGTCACACCTCCTGGAGTTTGGCGGTCTGTGGCCTTGTTATGTTTCGCAGGCGCATCATGGCGTGACACCGCCAGATTTTGGGCGTGATTTCGTCAAGCGAGGTGAAGTCACAAAGGGCCACATGTACGCGTTTGTGATAGACAGCAACTTCCGCACGAACTTTCAGCCGGTCCAGCAAAGTGATATGTTGTTCCGCTATTGCCTCACCACTCACACTGGAGATTGGAAAGAGGGACGGCCACGCGATTTCGGCTGGGCGGTAGGCAACCCGCTGATCGGCGTGAGTGTGAATGGCAAAAGGGAAGGCACACTCGACAAAAGAGCGAGCTTCTGCCAGGTTGATAAGCCAAACGTTTTTCTGCTGACGTTGAAACGAGCCGAGGACGGAGATGGGATAATCGTTCGTCTGATCGAAACCGAGGGCAAAGAAGTGACAGCAACACTGACGATGCCTCATCTGACCATTGAAAGAGCACATCGAACAAATCTGGTGGAGGAAAATGAAGCAGAAATAACCTGCACCGCACACGAAATCAGAGTGCCTCTCAAGGCCTTCGGGATTACGACGATTCGCATTGAGCCGTTGTGACATATCCGAAGTGTGGGAAGTGCCGAGGAGACAATATGCAAATCGTGTTATGCGAATCATAAGGAATCTTCGCGCTGTGCAAACGGTTGTCTACCGCGGTGCAACCATCCCCAAAGCCTTCGGCTTTGAGGCTGCCAGACTGTATTGATAACTCAGCTATTGTCCAGACGCTTCTCACGACGGCGATTAGTTGGCCTAAGCGAAGGCTTAAGGCCTCCTGGGAAAGGCTCGCGGTTGGGGCCCCAAGGTTCAATTTGCTTCAGATTCTTTTTCTTGAGAGCCTTGTAGCAATCGGGCAGGTCGAATACTTCCAGGACGTTTGGCAGGAGTGTTGAGAGCGGCCACGTGTACGCTTCCGACTCAGCTACGTCAGAGTATGAAGTCAGGGCGTTTTTCAAGGTGACCTGCGTGACTTGATCGGACAAGATCGCTGCGAACGTTGCGGGTAGTGCGCCCCAACCCTTGCCGACCAAGTGTATTTCTTCGTGCCCACATGCTTTGAGCCAGTTGAGCACGCACAACACATCATAGGTCTTCTTTCCTATGTATGGTTCATCGAGCATGATGGAGTGAATTGCATATAAGAAATCATTGCCGTATAGGTCGTGGAATGGCTTTTGGCAAGTGTTGGGCTGAGATTCTCCGATGCCACGCACATCGCACGTGTAGAAGGGTGAATTCGGCTCGGCTTTCAGCAGCTCGGCGATGAGCGGTTCGGCGCGAATCTCGGCATCACTGGATTGGTGAGCCACGTATAGAATGGCCCGCTTGCTACCGCGGGCGGGACGTGACATGACTCGTTCGTCGGAGAGAAGGTACACAATAGCATGAATCCCCCGCTCTGTCTCTACTGTGTAGGTGCCGACGCGTGGCTTGGGATACTTGCGGGAAGGCCAGACTTGCAGTACGCGGTATTGGGGAACAGACTTGGCAGAAGGTTTTCGCAGCCCCAGAGCTTTCAGCAGGTGCCGTTTGAGTTTTTGCTCGGAGAGGTCCTTCGGTCGCTGCCTGGCGAGCATCTGCGACTTGTCTTTCGTGAATGAATAGATGGGTCGTGAGTTTAGCTCACAAACCTGGCCATTGGGCGTGCACCAAAGGGTTTCGTCCTTCTCGATGATGAGTTTCGGTTCAGTCCTTGCGTCGGAGATGCCGGTGACACGGTTGAACCAACGGTACATGACCTCACGGCTTTCCTGGGAGTAGCCGTGATAACCAGGCCCAGGGAAGAGTGCTATGTTTTGCTCAGCGCCGAGCAGCTTGTATAGGTGCTTCAGCCGGGAATAGGCCTCTTCAGTGCCACGGATGTCGAAGAAGTCTTTCTCCTTTGCCAGTATAATAACAGGCTCAGGCGCCATGGCGGCAAGGAAATCGGCGTGGTCGAGTCCGAGTGCCAGTGCGTGGGGTGGGCACTGCTCAGTGTCGGCGGGAAGCTCGTTCTCCGTATTGCGACGAAATGTGGTCACGAAACAACTCGGCGCTGCCATTGTCCAGCGGTCTTCGACGGCGCAGAGCCAGGTGGTCATGGTTCCTCCGCCTGAGTTGCCGGTGACGCCTATTTGGTTTGGGTCGACTTCTTTGCGTGTTAGCAAATAATCCAGCGCACGAATGCCGTCCCATGCTCGCCACGAGCCGAAGAACTCGCCGACGAGAAACTGCTGATTGCCGGCATATAGATGTTCGTAAACGCCGACGCCGATTCTAGATTTGAGATTCTCGTCGGCGTATTGCAGGCGTTCGCCCTGTCCGATGGGGTCGTAAATCAGCACGACATAGCCTTGGCGCGCCAGTCCTTGTGCGAAGGATTGGTAGGCCTCGGCTGCTTTTCCGTTTGTTGAATGGCCACACGTTCCTACGACACCGGGGAGGGGAAACTTGCGGCCTTTGGGTACATACAAATTGGCGGTCACCAGAAAGTCGGGGCGGCTCTCAAAGATGACGTTCTCTATTTTGTACGTATCTCGGTCGACGATGCCAGTAATCCGCGGATTGAGGGGTGTCTTCTCCGGCCAGGGGCCAAAACAGAGCCGAGTTTTCTCACGGATATCGCGGACGTAGGCTTCGGCATCGGCGCGAGTTTTCAGGGCAGCTCTTCGCTGATTTGCCCGGCGCTCGACCTGGCGTACGCGCTGCACGAAGTACTCGTGAACCATCCGAGGAAATCGGTTGAGCGGTTGGAGCGAATCGTTGCCTGAAGAGGGTGCAGCCCAGACGCAAGGTGCGCGGTGCCATACTATCATCATGAAGGCAAGAATAATGGCCTTGCTGATCCACGAAGCGTCACGAGCTGTGTCGCTGGTTGACGGTCGTTGAACTGTCATGCTATGATCCGGCATCGTTTTGCCTCCAGAAATTCTTTGTCGTAATGTGAAACCATTTTAGATGAGCAATATTTCATGACCATTTTGCGCACGATTCTATTTATACGAGACTAAAGAAACCCCGCATAAGCGAGGTCTATTCTATAAGATTTTGAATGCTCGGTCAGCTTTGTTAGCAGTAATTTCTTGGGAAAAAAGCAGAAAATTTTGGGTTTTCTCATATTTTTTTGAAGAATTTGGAGCAAGCATATTTTCGTTATCGGGTTTAAGCAAGGCAAGTCGATCAGTATGGGAGAAAAGAATGAAGGTGTCAGGTTGGAGTTTTGGGGGAGCGGAAAGGGAGTAGGAAGCTCTCCAGCTGCCGGCAATTTTGCCTGTGTTGAAACAGTGTTTAATTGCCGAAGGTGGGGACATCGAGAAAAGCTCAAGCTCAAGAACTAAATCTGCCGATGCACAATGGTAGGTTAGGATTAAGAAAGAACGGCTCAGAAAAGTAAGGAATAAACCACAATCGATTCGATCTTACCCCTGTGAAGCAGAAGGCGAGTATCTCAAGCACTATAGGAGATGAAATAAGGGGATATATTCGCTCCTGCCTGTACAGGGGTTTTTTCTTTGGCTTATTTCTTGTTAGTCTTGACTCTTCGTATCTATTGGTTGGACGGTCCTTTTTGGAGTCATAAAAATGAAAAAACTAATGAGAAAACTAATTGATTATTTTATCAAAGGCCTCTTGATCTTTGTCCCTATAGCTTTAACGGTCTTTTTGCTCGTGCTGGTGTTTACGAGACTGGATGGGCTCCTTCGTGACCTCTTGGGAATAAAGGTTCCGGGTTTGGGCTTCCTGCTAACAGTTGTGTTGATATTCGTTATCGGCTTTCTCGGATCGAATTTCTTAGGCAAGAAGCTTTTTGAGCTTGTAGAAAAGGTCTTCAAGAAGCTGCCATTAGTGAAGCTGCTCTTCTCAGCAGTTAAGGACGTGATTGAGGCGTTCGCAGGCGAGAAACGGAGTTTTGATAAGCCGGTACTTGCCACGATTGTGCCTGGAGCGGGTGCGAAGGTTGTCGGTTTTGTTACAAGAGAGAGTCTTGAGAACCTTGGGCTTTCAGACTATGTAGCGGTGTACCTGCCTCAATCGTACAACTTCGCCGGGAATGTTTTGCTTTTGCCGAAAGAGTCGGTTAAGCCGTTGGATGTTGAAAGCTCGCAGGCAATGGCGTTTGTCGTTTCGGGCGGGATTTCTTGTGGTTCATCCTGAGTAAACAACCACATTAGGGACAATTCACATGCACTTTCTCAGTTAGATATATATCTTTGGCCAACAACGCGAACAGGAACCGACAGATAAAACTCATCACCAACATCTCTCCCCCATCTTCTACCACCCCCACCATTGGAGACAGCACCGGATGTCCATGCTTAACTACTGTGGGTAACATATCAACTACGACCCCAAACAACACTAACAAAGCCAACATGGCGAAAAGATGTTTCGAGATTTTCCTGGCAGCAGTGCCACTTAGATAATGAGCTGCGCCGACAATAGCAAGACACGGAGTTACGAAGAGCGTAAGCACAATAAGCTCACCAAAATCTTGCGGTCGCAGACCACATCTCGAATGAAAATCGAAATGATCGGCTATAAAGATACCTAATCTCTCATGAATTCCAAGGAAATCATCTACCATCAGGTAGAGAAAAAGGAGTGACCAGCTAACATACAGAAAACGCGATTTGCCTCTTGCCAAGAACAAGAGGAGCATCACAACCCACAGTTCTTTGATATACTGAAACATCTCTCCATATGCCCAATCCATTGTAATCGAGAAGAGAATACTACACCACTCAGGTATTAAAGTGGTATATGTGTGAAGGATATGGAGCACAATAAGAATAACGTCAACAGTGATTAGTAAGATCAAGAATCTATCTGCTACTCTCTCTGCATCAGATTTCATGTACTATAGTCCCAAAAGCAAGCTGAGATTTCCCATATAACCCTACTCAGTGACGCTTCTGATCGTCGTCTGGCCGAGCCGGGCAGGAGATATAGCTGGTTTCCAACGCAATTCAGCTTCTTATTTGCTTAACACAATCTGGACAAAGCAGCTGGCCGGAGTCAATTCTAACCACATCATTTTCTGGAATATCCTCTTTGCCACAACATTCGCAAGTTGCAGTGCTCGTTGGATGAGCAAGAATTTCGTTCAGCTTTGCCTCTGCTTCGGCTCTCGCTGCAGCTTCTGCCTTTGCCTTTTCCTCGGCTCTGGCCGCTGCGTCAGAGTAAGCTTTGATCTGTTCTGCGAATTGTGCTTTTAGCTTGGCTATCGTCTCAGTTGCTTCAGCCTTAACTTGTGCTATTTCCTCGGTATAGGATTTCATCTTTTGTTCGACCTCAACTCCGACTGTTGTTTCGATTTCGGCCCTTATGGCAAGCTGCCACATTTCGAGGGCAATTTGCTGAGCTTCTTGGCGGTCTGTAGTGGCAAGACGTGCCCCAGGCGGCTTGAGTGCACGAGGCTTTGCCTTCTGCTCGCCCGGCAACTTAACGGTCCACCACCAGCGATTCTTCTTCTGGTATATCCTGCCAGGAAGCGTCACGTTGAACGATTCTTTGGCCATCGAGCGACCTTTCATACGCCTAAACAGTTACAAAAAGGGGCCATATCATTATATCGGCAGAGCGATTTGGCGAGTCCAGTCCAAGAACTGCAAAACAATGTTTAAGAAGCTCACCGGGGGCGATATGTGCAGCAGCAAGATGTCTTATCGGCCTGTGGGGAGACGTTTTGTC
>Ga0114930_10005475_pt1 | contig 10439 bp, 10 predicted proteins | sample AnhtaG_FD_87300 | JGI IMG/M metagenome (GOLD analysis project Ga0114930, IMG submission 87300) | Deep subsurface microbial communities from Anholt, Denmark to uncover new lineages of life (NeLLi) - Anholt_01485 metaG | ecosystem: Environmental > Aquatic > Marine > Oceanic > Sediment | place... | reverse complement strand
AGACCCTGAAATTTATAAGTAGTTGTAAATGAAGGACTTAAGCATTTTGGGCCTAAAATCATTAAGTTCTTTAATAGTAAGGACTTACGTATTCTAAGACCGAATACTCGGACACGCTCCTAGAAGAGTTCGTTATCTTGGATATCTCTATTTCGAAAAGAGGTTTTTCCGTTTGGCCAGAAAAGCATTCCTTCGCAGTATCAGTTATAATTGGCGTAATCTCAGAAGTTACCAATGGCTAATTGCATGTTACCTTCCTCCTGAAATGGTTCAAATCTTAAGGAGAATCAAGAGATTAGCTAAAATTTCGGCGCTAAGGAATTAACAATGCCAAAAGTCAGTGTAATAATTCCGACCTATAATCGGGCCGAGTATGTAACTCAGGCCATAGACAGCGTTTTGGCTCAGACGTACACGGACTACGAGATAATCTTAGTAGATGATGGCTCGACAGACAAGACAAGAGAAGTCTTAGAACCGTATATGGACAAGATAACATACATATACCAGGAAAATACAGGCGTCAGTGCTGCTCGAAATAGAGGAATAAAAGCTGCAAAAGGAGACTGGATTGCATTTTTGGATTCTGACGACGAATGGCTGCCCGGAAAACTTGCGGTCCAGATTCGTGCTGTTGAGCGCCATCCCCAGCTTGTCGCACATATGGTCAATGTTAATCTTACCAATTACAATGATCCGTATCCAAATTCTTTTTCACATTGCAAGTTTCCATTTGAAGGGAACGAGGGGATAATTGATGACCCGTTTATACCACACTTTACGTATAGAACTATAGCGATGCCAGTGGCGATTATGTGCCTTAAAGAATGTGCCATTAAAGCCGGGTTATTTGATGAGTCATTTGTATGTGGCGAGGATTATGATTTTGTGTGCCGTCTTGCTCTTCAGGGTAGTTGGGGCTACTGCTGGGATGAATTGGTCGTGGCGTATCGTCGATGTGAAAAGACGGTAAGTCTCTCAGCTTTAAAAAAAGACTATACCGTGACGTTGAGGAAACAAATAAAGACGCACAAAAAGCTTTTGGAGTACGAATTGACTGAGTTAGAAAGGAAAGTTGTTCTCTCTTATTTGGTCGGATGCCACAGGCGATTAGGGCTAGAATTTTTGCTACGGGGTCGGGGTGGCGAAGCTCGTAAGGCTTATGAAGAGGCTTGTAGTGTAAGGCCGGAATTAAAGTGCCGTATAGGAAGGCTTATTGCCAGTACTCCTGTTTGGTTTGGAAGCCGTGTAGCAAACAGTTGGGTGTGCATAAAGCGGGCAATTGCACGAGCAGAATAGACAGGTCCCAGTGGCCTTCGATGCCTTCGGAAGTTGGGTATCAAAGTCAGTCAATTGAAGTCTTGTGTACCGCATAACCTATAAATATGTTGCGCTGTGGTATTAGATTACGGGTTTCATTTTCTAAAGGGATTGTCGAGCATCGTATGAAATGATAGTACCTTATCGTGACCGATGTGATATCTGGCGACCATAATGAAAATAGCGTTCATAGTTGACACGTTTCCGACCATATCCCATACGTTTATCATAAACCAAATCACGGGTTTGCTCAACAAGGGACATTCGGTTGATATATATGCCCAGGAAAAAGGCGATAGTAGCATGCTACATGCTGATGTGGAAAAGTATAATCTTTTGAAAAGTACACACTATTTTATACGAATGCCCAAGAATTTGTTTTTGAGATTCCTTAAGGGAGTAAGTAGCTTAGTGTTCAATCTTCACAAGGCTCCTTTAGCATTATTAAAATCCCTTAATGTTTTCAAGTATGCCAAACAAGTGCTCTCCCTAAGAATGCTATATGCTGCACTGTCTTGGTTGGATAAACCTGAGTATGATATTGTCCACTGTCACTTTGGTATGACGGGTATTCGGGCAGCTCGGTTAAAAGAGCTTGGATTGATTCGATGTCCATTTGTAACTACTTTTCATGGAACAGATGCAAACGTTTTGCCGAAAATCTATGGTAATGATTACTATAAGACTCTTTTTGAGAGTGGCGATCTCTTTACGGTCAGCTCACGCTTTATGAAGGAGGAAATTCGCTCTCTCGGTGCACCTGATGAAAGAGTTGTAAGGCTGCCTGTTGGGGTGCACGTTGAAAGATTCTGTTTTCGAGAGAGAAAGTTTGCGTTCGGAGAGAAACTGCATATCTTAACCGTTGCGCGTTTGGTTCCATTTAAGGGGCTTGAGTACTCGATAAGAGCAGTAGCGGAAGTTGCGAAAAAGTATCAAGATTTAAGGTATCTAATAATCGGGTCGGGACCATTGGAAAAGGAGTTGGAAAATCTTGCCTTAAGTCTTGGTGTTTCCAAGAATGTGGAGTTTTTAGGTTCGCTTTCCGCAGAGGAGATTATGAAGTATGTGGCCCAGGCTCATATTTTTCTTTTGGCTGGAATCGTTGCAGCGGATGGTTCGTGTGAAGCACAAGGGGTTGTGCTTCTCGAAGCCCAAGCAGCCGGTATACCTGTAGTTTCAACTAAAGTTGGAGGAATTCCCGAAAGTGTCTTGGACGGAAGATCCGGGTTTTTGGTGCCGCAAAGAGACGTAGATGCTCTTGCGGAAAAACTGTGCTATCTAATTGAGCATCCGGAACTTTGGGCCCAGATGGGCAGGGCCGGATGTGCACATGTTAAAGCCAATTATGACATTAACAAACTAAACGACCAGCTGGTCGAACTATATAAGCAAATATTGCCCGGCAGAAACTTACACATGTCAAAAGTGAGGAGCAAAATCCCTGCAGTTGAATAGAATATGTTCTATAATGCTGAAGCGTTCATTAAATCTAATTTCTGCAGTTGCTAATTACATTCGCTGGTGTTGGCGATTTTATTCTTTCGGCTGGCGGTCTCGGTTAAGCAGTTGTGATATGCTGACAAATCCACGGGTAATCAGCATTGGAAAAAAGGTTCTTATCCGCAAGGGGGCACGTCTTGAAGCTGTCGGCGAGCCGTACGGTGGAAGACCAAAGATAACAATCGGTGACGGCACAGCAATACAATTTTACTTTCACTGCGGTGCGGCAGAATCAGTCACTATTGGCAAGAATGTGTTAATCTCTGGTAGAGTATTTGTTACTGATCATGACCATGTATTTAATGACCACGTTTTGCCTGCAAGAAAGTGTCATGAGCTAAGAACAGCCCCTGTTGTTATTGAAGATGGAGTGTGGTTGGGTGAAGGATGCGTAATTCTTAAAGGAGTTACAGTTGGAGAACGCGCCGTGGTTGGCGCAAATGCAGTGGTTACCAAAGATGTTCCCCCGTTTACAGTTGTAGGTGGCATTCCTGCTCGAGTAATACGTGACATTGACGAGTGTTCATTAAGAGAAGTGCATTGATGAATACGAAATCATTGGTATCAATACTTATACCCGTTTATAACGCAGGTGAGTACTTGCGGCCTTCGGTCCAGAGCATACTATCTCAGACCTACTCTAACCTCGAGATACTGATTATAGATGATGGCAGCACGGACGGCTGCATGGACACGATCTCCAACCTCGAGGACTCTCGCATTCGTATCGTTAGTCAGAAGAACAGCGGAAAGGCCGTGGCTCTTAACCGTGGGTTAGAGGAATTGTCCGGCAAATTCTATGCAATTCAGGATTCCGACGATATCAGTTACCCACGTCGCATTGAGCGTCAAGTCGAGTGCATGCTGGGAAATCCTGAGCTGGCTGCTGTATTCACCGGTTTCAACATGATTTTGCGTGGGCAGTGTGTGGCGCCTTGGCTTGCCTCCAAAAGTGTCGAAGAGTGCCGCCGCGGCATTGAAGAGATGCGCATACCGACCAACGATGCTATGGGAATGTTCAGAGTATCAATGGTGCGTAACACCCGCTATGAACCGACTTTGAGGATCGGGCAGGGTGTTGATTACATCCTTCGTGTAGGGGAGCGTTATCCCATGATGGTACTTGGTGGTTGCTTCTATTCTCATCGCGTGCACCTCGACTCTACAATCAGGCGGGATCCGGTCCGAACAAAACAGATGATCCGAAAGGTATTGATGCGCGCCTGTGAGCGGCGGGGGCTTAATCCCGCCGAATGTCTTCCTGCCAATTCACCAGCGTCAGCAGCTAAATATCGATATATGGAACAGGAAATCGGCATCGTTCCACATTTTATGGAAAGTGTGCTCGACTTACGCCGTGCCGACAGAAACACAGAAGCGCTGAAAACCGCCTTTGTTTGTCTGCGACTGCACCCGTGTGACCCCTATTACTATAAACCACTGGCTTACTTTCTTGCGCCACTGGCGCTCATTAAGTATTATCGCTCCATAAAGGCCAAGACCAGATGATTAACGAAGCAACAGTCTTAATTACCGTCTTTCTCGGGATTCTGACTTTCGTTGTTCCTAAGAAGTATTTTCTGCTGCCATTTATTTTGGCTGCCTGTTTTGTCCCAGCAGATCAGAGAGTGATTATCTTTGATTTAGATTTTACGCCCCTGCGGATGCTCGTTCTGGTAGGATTTTTCCGCACTATTTTGTGGGGAGAACGGTTGACATTCAAATGGAACCGTTTTGATAAGTTAGTTTTGGCATGGGCGATTTGTGGAGCGGTCATATACCTAATACAGTGGGCAGATATGCGGGCATTGACTTACAAGTGTGGGGTGTTATTTGATGTCATAGGTTTGTACTGGCTTTTTCGAATAAATATAAGTTCCTGGGTTGACATAAAGTACGCAACCAAAGTTTTCGCTGTTTGCTCTCTGGTTTTGGCAGTTTTAGTAGGATTGGAGTGGGCGACGGGGCGAAATCCTTTTGTAGTTCTTGGCAGGGTAGAGACTGTAGTACGTGAAGGGCGATATCGATGTCAGGCATCATTCCCGCATGCCATCATATTGGGGCTGTTTTGGGCCACATTGGTTCCATTGTTTATAGGTTTTGCACGACAGGACAAATCTAAATTGTTGTTTTGGTCGGCAGTGGCAGCGAGTGCTTTTATTGCTGGGGCTACAGCATCGAGCACGCCAATTTTAACTTTGCTGATAGTGCTGATTATTTTATGCGGGTACAGTTGGCGACAATATACGGCTTGTGCCGGGTGGGGTCTTTTTGCCTCGCTGGTTGCCCTTCATATTGTTATGCAAGCGCCCGTTTGGCACTTGATTTCCAGGATAGGCGTTGTAGGAGGTTCGACAGGCTGGCACCGTTTTATTCTTATTGACCGGGCAATTAGCCACTTTGGCGAGTGGGCATTTTTGGGCTGTCGCAGCACGGCACACTGGGGCCGGGGGCTGAGAGATGTTACTAACCACTATATTAGGGAAGGAGTAAATGGAGGATTTGTAACTCTTGCGTTGTTATTAGTAATGTTATACATGGCCTTGCGAATCCTTTTACGTTTGTCTCTCCCAAACCAGGAACATAAACAGCAGTTCTTAGCCTGGTGTCTCTTCGCAGCAGTTTTAGGGCATTGCGTGGCTTTTTTCGGGGTATCCTACTTCGGCCAAATAACGATGTTGTGGTATATGACACTTGCGATGGTTAGCTTTCTTAGAGAAGAAAGGCAGTGGCACGCAAATGGTCATCGTCACAAAAGTAGTCGATGGGTAAAGATACGACACAAAGATGTTTGATGTTTCTATTATTATTGTAAGTTGGAATGCAAAGCGGCATCTTCTCAACTGCCTGAACTCTTTAGAAAATACTGCAAAGGGGTATTCACGAGAGATTTTCATCGTGGATAATGCGTCTTCTGATGGTAGTCCAGATGCAGTAGCAAGACAATTTCCGCAAGTTAGATTGATTAAGAATAAAGAGAATCTGGGTTTTGCTCGGGCCAATAATATCGGGATTCATCAAAGCTCTGGCCGTTATATTTGTCTTGTTAACTCCGATGTGATTGTTTTGAACGGCTGTATTGAGAATTTAATTAGCTTCATGGATAATCACTCCGCTGCAGGTATGGTTGGGCCTCGGATTTTAAATCAAGACCGGACACTTCAGCCTTCGTGTCGGCACTTCCCCACAATCTGGAATAATTTGTGTCAAGCATTAGGGCTTAACAAATTATTTCCAAAATCACGTTTCTTTTCAGAGACTTTTATGAATTATTGGGCCCACGACATTGTGCAAAAGGTCGATGTACTCAGTGGTTGCTTCTGTATGGTTCGGCGGGAAGCTCTGAACAAAGTGGGGCTGTTGGACGAAGACTTTTTCATTTATGGTGAAGACCTTGACTGGTGCAGGCGATTTCACTATGCAGGATGGGATATTATATTTTATCCAAACGCTGAGACCATCCATACTGGCGCCGCCAGTTCTAATAACGATCCAATCAGGTTTTATATTGAAATGCAAAAAGCTGACTTGCACTATTGGCAAAAGCACCACGGTAGTATTGGCCGAACCGTTTACGCGGCAATCATTTTTCTCCGTCACTTACTGCGGCTGGTTCCCATAGGATTAATTTATATTTTTCGTCCCAGCCATCGGGAGAAAATCTCGTTCAAATTGAAACGAAGTTTGGCCTGTATCCGATTTATACTTGCTCCCTAAATTTTCACACGTCTGGCTTAAATATGACCGGTCTTAGTTCTTAGAACAGTAAAGGATTTTTTATGAATTGCGAATACATTTTAATTTCTCCTGTCCATAATGAGGAAGCGTACATCGAAAGAACAATAAAGTGCGTTATCGCGCAGAGTGTCCCTCCAACAAAGTGGGTGATAGTCAACGATAGATCGACTGACAAAACGGAGGAAATCATAAAACAATATGAATCGCAGTGCGATTTCATAAGTTATCTTTATCTTCAACACAACGATGCTGAAAGCTATTATGACCGCAAAATCAGAGCTTTTTTATCAGGTTATGAGAAGATTAAAGATACAAAATATGAGTTCTTAGGATGTTTGGTTGCGGATATCTCACTCGAACCAACATATTATGAAAGCATTTTGGAAAAGTTCAATCATAATCCGAAATTGGGTGTCGCTTCAGGAGTATATCTTGATGAGGTCAATGGTCGACTTAGAAGAATCTTTATTTCGAGAATAAGCACACCCGGGGCCATTCAATTGTTTCGCCGCCAATGTTATGAAGAAATCGGCGGATACATCCCTTTGAAATACGGCGGAGTTGACTCTCTGAGTGAAATCATGGCTCGTATGGCTGGTTGGGAGACAAAATCTTTTCCAAAATACAAGGCGATTCACCACCGCCCCATGGGAACAGGGTCGAGAAATAGTGTTCTGCGTGGAAAGTTCTACCATGGTTTCGTAGAATACGAGTTAGGTACACATCCACTTTTTATAGTGGCAAAATCAATTCTCCGCGCTTTTTGGGAAAGACCTCTTTTCTTCGCGAGCGCTTCAAGAATGACAGGATATCTGTACGCACATCTAAAAAAAGAGGAAAGGCAGATTCCAGACAAGGTCATGAAATTTTATCGCAATGAACAAATGAGAAGACTAAGAGCTTGTTTTCGTTGTCAGAAAAGAAAGGGAGTACTTTCTTCCTAACTTATGTCGTAAAGATTTTGTTGTGAAATCAGCGACAAATGAGGACATAAGCCAAATATCTATGGTGCTATCTAAAAACATCAAAATGAAAATTTGCCTGGCTGCATCGGCGGGAGGGCATCTGACAGAGCTGCTAAAACTTGCAGATAGCTGGCAACAATACGAAGTCTTTTACGTTTCTACTGCGGATATGGTTGCTAAGAAGCTTCAGCAGTATGGTCCGACCCATGTTGTGGGCGAATGCAACCGTAAACATCTTTTGCGGGTTATTCTTGTTTTGGTCCGGTGCATAAGGATAATTCTACACGAAAGGCCTAATGTTATAATAAGCACTGGTGCAGCGGTGGGCTGTATTATGTGTTTTCTCGGCAAATTATTAGGCGCGAAAGTCGTTTGGATTGATAGTATTGCCAATGTGGAGCGGATATCACTGTCGGGTAGAATGGTCCGGCACATAGCTGACCTATTCCTTGTGCAGTGGCCCGAACTTGTTGAGCAATATAGTGATGTGGAATACGTAGGTGCGGTGATATGATTTTTCTGACCGTTGGGACACAGTTTCCATTCGACCGTTTCATCCGGGCTGTGGACAATATCTTTGACCAGGGTTTGATTGACGAAGAAATATTTGCCCAGATAGGAGAAACTTCGTACAAACCACGCAATTTTGAATCTGTGGCCTCTTTGGAAAAAAAGGTCTTTGATGAGTGCTTTAAGAAAGCATCAAGTGTGATGAGCCATGCTGGGGTGGGTACGATAACGGTGGCATTGAAGAACCATAAACCGTTATTGGTTATGCCACGTATGAAGCGATATAAGGAGCATGTCAACGACCACCAAGTAGCGACTGCTAAAAAGTTTGAGGAGCTTGGTCATGTGTTGGCAGCATACGACGTGGATGAGTTGCCCGAGAAGATCAAGCAGTTGAGCACCTTTACGCCCAGAAAGCGAGTAAGCCAGGTCCAATTGGTGGCTGGGCGAATTGCTGAATTTCTAAACGGAGTCAGCATCTCTTAGATGCAGCGTAACCATGGGATTATTCTCAAAGCTATCTTATATAAGCCGAAAGCGAAAACTTGAGTTGTTTTACAAAATGATCGCGCCATCAGAACAAACAAAAATATTAGACGTTGGAGGTGAAGTGAATCCGCGTGGTGGCAGTGATCTCCAGTTCATCGATTCGTATCCGTGGAAGAAGAATCTTGCAGCGGTTAATCTTTCTTGTGAGCACATTTCTCGCATAAAGGAACACTATCCGGAAATTGATGCAAGAGTTAAGGATGCTCTCAGTTTGCCTTGGCCGGATAAGTATTTCGATGTCGTTTACAGCAATGCGGTGATTGAGCACGTGGGGGATTTTGCGAAGCAAAAACAGATGGCCACGGAGATTATGCGAGGGGGTAAAAGCTGGTTTGTAACAACCCCAAACCGTTGGTACCCCTTCGAATTTCATTTACGATTGCCTTTCGTCACCTGGCTTCCATGGCCCAGTTATCTTTGGCTCGGCAGGCTTCTTAGCTACAATCATGTGAAAAGAAAATATATGTTTGGGATAAGGCATGATACCCTCAGACTAATGACAGCTAAGGAATTAAAGCACTGTTTTCCAAAAAGCAGAATAATCAAGCAGAGAGTAACATTTATGTCAGAGACGCTTATTGTCGTTGGTGGAGATATAAAATAAATAGCGTCATATAAGCGTACGAATACGGGATGCGACTAGTGGATAAACAATCTGTAAAAAGACAAAAAATCAAAGCTATTATACTTGCCGGTAGCCATGACTTTGGTCGTTGCGCATTGGCCTCGCGTTTGCCCACGGCCTTGTGGCCGGTAGCAGGAAAACCCGTCTTAGAACATCTGCTAACTTCTTTAGCCAATCAAGGTATAAAGCAAGCAACAATCTGTTCCACCTGTGCCGGTTCACTGCTGGAAGAATCAATCCACGCTGATAATCGTTTGGAGTTGAATTTTCTGGACGAATCCCTGCCGGTCGGTGCTGCTGGTTGTATTCGCGATGCCACCGGTGATGAAACAGATGCCTTGCTTCTGATATTTCCTGCCAGCATAATATGCCCCCCCCAAATCGATGTGTTGATAAATGCACACCGCGATGGTCAGTCCGATTTGACTGTGATGTTGAATCCTGACTGCGGGAATGCGGATACGCACGCTTCTCCGAAAGGAGTCCTTAGGACTAACAGTCGTGGTAAATCAATGGGCGAACCAGCAGGGATTTATGTTTGCCGAACCGGCATCCTGAAACATATCCCGAAAGCAGGTTACTTCGATATCAAGGAAGGCTTAATTCCTGAAATGCTTCGTGCCGGCAAGACTGTTCACGCGGCAACGTTGCCAAATCACGCCGGCAATTTCCGGGATAGGCAAGAATACCTATACGCCATCGCCAATTATCTTGAAGGCGCTCCAAAACTGGATGCGGACCTAAAACCCTGCAGGGATGCCGATTCGCAAACAATGTGGATAGCGGCTAATGCCAAAGTTGAGCCGGGCGCACGAATTTACGGGCCGGCTGTTGTCATGGACGGTGCTCACATTTCAAAGGGCGTGGTTGTTATTGGCCCGACTGTGTTAGGAAATAATGTTAGTATCGGCGCCGATAGCGTTGTGCTAAATAGCGTGCTATGGGATGGCGCACAAGTAGGGCCAAATTGCCAAATCCAACAATGCATACTCGACTACAATGCGGCTTTGCGAGCTAATACTGTTGCGGAAGAAAAATCCATATTATTCAAACCGAAAGGAATGCTGGAAGGTTTGGCCGACCAAGCTTTAGAAGTTGTGCAACATAACGCGAGTAGATTACAGCATGCATTGCAGTTGCCACTTCGTAAAATCAATGAAAAAATGCCAAATTGTGTGCGGTCGCGCAAAACAAGAATTGTACCATGGCTTGCAGGAGGTCTCGTTCTAATT
>Ga0114930_10005474_pt1 | contig 10439 bp, 8 predicted proteins | sample AnhtaG_FD_87300 | JGI IMG/M metagenome (GOLD analysis project Ga0114930, IMG submission 87300) | Deep subsurface microbial communities from Anholt, Denmark to uncover new lineages of life (NeLLi) - Anholt_01485 metaG | ecosystem: Environmental > Aquatic > Marine > Oceanic > Sediment | place... | reverse complement strand
GTTATAGGAGTAGCTGTTGTTTTGGCAGTGGCTTGCTCTTCCCCTTTGTGGAGCCAGGGCTTCATCAAGCTCGGTCCGCGGGCGTTGGGGTTGGGAGGAGCTTATGTGGCGGCGGCTGACGATTCCACTGCTGTTTACTGGAACCCCGCTGGGGTGAGCTATTACCTACGCAATGATATAACTTTCAGCGGAGGGTTGAGTCTGGCTGACGAAGGGGGACTTGTCGACCAGGTGAACGAGCTCCTCTCTTTGGAGGTCTTCGGAGGGAACCACCTTCTGCAAGGGGAGGAGTACCAGAGAGCCGTCAACCTGTTGCAGAGCTTAGCCCAGGAGGCGATCGACCTCAACGGTCAGGGAAACATGGGACTCCTCATCACCGGCAGCGCCTGGGGTTTTAGCATCCTGGAAATGACTACCGCTTTTATCACCCCCCAGATGGACTTGGTTAACATTGACCCTGACCCCGCCTCAGAGAACTTCCTGCTGAACAATCGGTCCTCTCTAGGGTTTGTGGGTTTGCGCACCCGAGAGTATATCCTCTCCTTATCTTACCCTTTTCTGCTGGAAAACCTCTTTGTCGGGATAAATCTGAAGTATATGAAGGGAGAGACCTATTTCCTCCACAAGAACCTCTTCACCGAGCTTGGGAGAGGGGTGGAAGCCAGAGAACTGGTAGAAGAAGCCTTGACGGAGAACAGGAGAGCCGGTTCGGCGTTCTCCCTCGATTTTGGGGCTATGTTAGTACTGGGTTCGTATGGGCGGCTTGGAATAGTGGGGAGAAACCTGCGGAAGCCCACCTTTAGGTTAGCCGATGGTAAGGAGCTCCAGCTCGACTCCCAGTGGAGGGCTGGCTTAGCCATCTATCCTGTTCCCTCCTTGCTGATTGCCCTGGACATCGACCTTAAGGAGAACTGCTTCGGAGGAATGACACCCCACAGCCGGGAGTTAGCCTTCGGTTTGGAGAAGAGCTTTCTTAATCAGTCCCTCTTTTTGAGAGGAGGGGGTTGTGTCAACCTTAAGAGGGATAACAAGCGGTTGACCTATGCCGCCGGCTTTGGCTTTCGGGTCAAGAAGGTGTTTATTAATATGGCTGTCTTAGCCCGTCCCGCTTGGGAGGAGGTGGGAGCGGCTGCCGAGATAGCCGTCAGATTTTAAAACAATGCTTTTTATTTGTCTCTTGGGATAGGCTTTGCCAGAAGGAGAAGGAGAGGGCTTAAATGCCGAAAAGGAATCGTTCTATTATTTTAATCTTTAGTCTTATTGTCTCCCTGCTGTTTTTAATTGCCCCGGTTAATCGGGCTCAGAATCGGCGTCAACCCGAGAAGGGTAGCAAAGGGAGCCCGGTTCTGTTGGAGGAGACCCTCCGTTCCCGGCAACTTGTTTATAGCCGATGGTTCTTGAGGGCTCTCGATGGACTCCCCATTGGAGGGTCTCCGATGAGATTGAACTTCTTCCTGCTGAGAAGGGGTTTAGATTTTCGTCCTGTGGTAAGTTTTTCCCTTCATAACAGGACCTATTCTTCACCTCCTCTGCGGGGCGACAGCAGGCAGGGTGAGAGGCTTCCGCAAGCTGACGACTCCTTGCCCCCCCCTGACAATCCGGAGTTCTCCATCCGCCGCGGGATAGGTAAGTTGGGGCAATTGAAATATGTCCCGGGAGTCATTGTGGTCAAATTCAGGGAGGGTCTTACCGTCGGGGAGGTGAGGGAGAGAGCCAAGTCTCTGGGGGGGCGCATCCTACAAAGCTCCCGATTTTCCGATTTTGAGCTGATTGAGATACCGGAGACCATGACTGTGCCCCAAGCAGTAGAATTCTTCTCCATAGAGCCCGATGTGGTCTATGCGGAGCCGAACTATTACCGCTATTCAACCTTCCGCCCCAGCGACCCCTATTATTCCTTACAGTGGCACTTCCAGCAGATAGATATGGAAGACGGCTGGGATATAAACTTCGGGGCGGACCCCAGCGTCATCGTGGCGGTGATAGATAGCGGGGTTGCCTTTGAGGACTACAAGGGATTCAGGCAGGCTCCCGACTTAGAAGGGACCCGCTTTGTCTCCGGATACGATTTTGTGGATGATGACCATCACCCGAACGATGAGGGTGCCGGGGATGGCTTCGGGCACGGCACCTGGGTGACCGGGGTTATCGCTCAGACTACTAATAACGGTTTGGGGGTGTCGGGGATAGCCTTCAATGCTACCATTATGCCCCTCAGGGTGCTGGATGCCACCGGTACGGGGACTGCTGCCGATGTGGCAGAGGCGATAAGGTTTGCCACCTTGAACGGGGCTCGGGTGATAAACCTGAGCCTGGGGGGAGAAGAGGAAGCCCAGGCAGAGCATGAAGCCATCCAGTTTGCCTATAGCAACGGGGTGGTGCTGGTAGCCGCTTCGGGGAACGAGAGGGATGAGCCGGAGCCGCCTTCAGATGTCTGCTACCCTGCTCGCTATAAGGAGGTTCTGGCGGTGGGGGCGACCGATTACCTGAAGAAGCGCGCTTACTACTCCAATGGTGGACCAAGTCTTGATGTGGTGTCTCCCGGAGGTGACATCACGGCTGACCGCAATGATGATGGTTATGCGGATGGGGTTCTTCAGCAGAGCTTTTTAGCCCCGGAATACGATGAGTTCTATTACTTCTTCGCCTCGGGCACCTCCGGTGCCTCACCCCATGTGGCGGGGATAGTGGCTATGCTGATCTCTCAATACAGGATTACCGACCCGGAGGTCATTTACGATGCCATCCGCTTCACGGCGGTAGACCTGGGTCCACCGGGAAAGGACAATGGATATGGGTGGGGGCTGGTCAACGCCCGGGATTTGCTGCTGGGGCTGGGGATTAATCGCTGATGATTAGGTTGAGGAGGGGCAGGTGAAAAAGGGTGTTCTGATTGCAGTAGCCATTGTTCTATTGTCGGCTCCGAGTAGCCTCCTTTGGGGACAAGAGAAAGGGATAATCCGTGGGGTGGCTATGGAAGGGAGAGTCGGTTTTTTCTGCCCGATGCAGTTCGCCGATAGCTTCCAGGCGGTCTTCGATAGCAGAGGGGGGCTGGTCTTTGGTGCTGGGTTGAGGGTTGAACTGCCAAAGGGTATTTATGTGGAGGGGGTGCTCGACTACTTCGGCAAGGAGGGGTATCGGGTCTATGTCTCGGGCACCAAGGTGGTAAGGACTGATATTGATACCTCTATCTCCATTGTCCCCTTGACATTTACCGGGGGTTATCGCTTCAAACTAAAGCCCTCTGTTATTCCCTATATTGGTGGGGGATTTGGTCGCTACTACTACAGACAGAAGGATATAGCCACCGAGCTGAGAGGTGAGAGCTCCTTCAAAGGGTTTAGCGGATACCACCTGCTGGGGGGGATTGAGTTCCGGGGGGACAAGCCGTTAAGCTTCGCCGGGGAGCTAAGGTGGAATACTGTGGCTCAGGCGATAGGTGAAGGGGGAGTCTCTAAATACTATGGGGAGGATAATATCGGGGGAATTAGCTTCTCTTTAAAGGTTTTCCTCCGACTCAAATGAAGTGGGTTTGTCATACTCCCTTTCTGTCTTTATCCTTTCAAGCCATTCCAGAAAACCTCTTTTAATCAAATGGACTCCTTGGGGGAAGCCGTCTTGTGAGCTATCCAATTTTTTGGATTAACCAAAAGTTTTAGATTGACTTTCCCTTTTTCCCTGTATATTATACTAGAAGATGAATAACTTATGGTTAATATCTCCTATGTGAGGGTAGTTCTATTCTGTCCTGGGGAAGGGATAGAATAGGATTCGCGAAGATAGTTGGGGGCAGCTTATGAAGTCGCTCCGGAGGCTAAGATATCTGATATTAGCTTGTCTGTTCTCTTTTCTGGCTTATCTCTATTTTAGCTACGAATGGCGGGCTAATGAATCTCCCCCTCCATCTTTCGACCTGCAGACCGGTACTTCGGTCACTGTTGGCAACCAAATTGTCAGCAAAAACCTCACCCTTCAATCGCAACGGGCTATAAGCTATGAGACGGGCAGAACAGTGTTTGAAGATTTCCTCCTAAAGGTTGACAAAGGGGGTAGGCTTATCACCATCTCTGGGGAGAAGGCAGAGGTGCAGCAGCAAGAGGAGATAGAGAGGGTAGTGATGCGGGGGGGGGTACGACTGGAATCGAGCGATGGTATTGTTCTAACGGGGGAGGGGTTGATATATCGTGCCCATGGAAGCCTGGTAAGGAGCGATTCACCGGTTAGCTTTTTCAAAAGGAACATTCAAGGGGAAGCTCACCGACTGATTTACCAGTTGGAGCCAGACATCCTGGAGCTGAGGGGTGCCGTGAAGATCTTCGTCTCCCCTGCAGAAGAAAGAAGGGGTGAGCCACCAATAACCATAGAGAGTGATTATCTGAGATACGACCGCCGAAGGGATTTTGTATGGCTGAGGAACAATGTTACAATAACCCGACCTCCCGATTATCTGAAGACTAAAGAGCTCTTTGCCTTTTTTGACCCCCTTGATAAGCAGTTGATCCGAATGGAGCTTATGGGGGGGGTGTTTAGCTTCTTTGGAGCCGGTGAGCCTGAAGGTGAACAAACCGGGAGTTCCTCTCCCAATGAAGGGACTGGGGGGCTTAGTTTTAAGACCGCTGTTGCTGGGAGGAAAACCTTGTTCTGCCAGAGAATGAGGCTGTTTTTCCATCCCGGAGAGGACAACCGCATAAAAAGTATTTTGGCTTATAATAGAGCCCAACTGAAGCTCTTTCCATCTTACTCTTCATCCTCTAAAATAGAGGAGGTCAGAACAATCACTGCCAAGCGCTTTGAGATCGGGCTCACTCCTGATGGGAGGGAGATGGAGGAGTTCAATGCTTTTGAGAATGTACATGCCCGCCTATTTCTCCCCCCCACAGTAGCCCCTTCACCACCGAAGGATATCTATTGCGAGGAGCTATATATGAAGCTGGACCCTAATTTAGGGGAGATAGTGTCGGCTGAGTTTAAGGAGAATGTCCGCTATATAGCAGGAGAGTTTCAGATTGTCTGCGAGGCGGGGAACTACAACCCCAAGGAGGAGCTTATCACCCTTAGCGGTTCTCCCGTGATAACCGAGGGTCAGGATAAAGTGACTGCCGAGGAGGTGGCTTTGCATCTTCAGGAGGAGACCATGGTAGCTAAAGGGAAGGTTGTAAGTCAGTTTGCCAGTAAGGGGTCAAAAGGAGGGCGCTTGGGGGGCGAGCTGTTCGCTCTGTCAAAGGGTGAGGAGCCGGTGATTTTCAATTCCAACTGTATGATTTTTAATAAAAATAAAGGGATAATAACCTTCACTGAAGGGGTTAAGGCATTTCAAGGTTCTAACATTATCTGGGCCGATAAGATAGTCATTCACCAGGAGGAGGGGTTGCTAAAAGCCGGAGGGGAAGTAAAGAGTATCCTGCCGCAGAGCTCTTCTCCCAGTGAGGAGGCTGGGGAAGAGGAGGTTCCTTCTGGGGGATTGCTGGAAATAATCTCCTCTGCGATGGTCTATCGTAAGCCTGCCGGTCGCATCCGCTACTTCAATGGGGTTACCGTAAATAAGAAGGGACTCTCCATTACAGCTGATAAGCTTGACCTCATCCTTGACCAGAAAGGGGAAGATGTTGTTGAGGGGGTGGCTCAAGGGGGGGTCAAGGTCAGGCAAGGGACCAAAGTGGCAGAGGGGGATCATGGGGTTTACGATTTCAGGAAGGAGAAGCTGACCTTGACGGGCAAGGAGGTGCGCTTCGTCGAAGAGGGGGTAATGAGCTACCGGGGCAATATATTGACAATATTTTTGAAGGATGATAAAATGATTCTTAGCGCCAGGAAGGACGGAAGGGTCGAGTCCAAACAGCAAACTCCCAGAAAGAAAAGGTAGTTCTCAGAGAGATGAGCTTCATCAAGACAGAAGGGCTGGTAAAATCGTATCGGGAGAGGAGAGTAGTTAATAATATTAGTCTGGAGATCCACCGGGGCGAGGTGGTCGGCTTGTTGGGTCCCAATGGGGCGGGGAAGACCACCACCTTTTATATGCTTGTCGGATTGATCAAAGCTGATAAGGGTCGGATATTTTTGAATGGTGAGGAGATAACCCATTACCCTATGTATATAAGAGCGAGAAAAGGGATTGGCTATCTCCCGCAGGAATCCTCCATTTTTCGGAAACTTACCGTTGAAGAGAACCTGTTAGCCATCCTGGAGACCCTGGGACTCCCTCCAGCTGAGCAACGGCAAAGGGCGGGGGCGCTGTTGGAGGAGCTGGGGGTGGCTCAGCTGGCAAAAAGCAAGGCTTTTACCCTCTCAGGGGGTGAGAGGCGAAGGGTGGAGATCGCCCGTGCTCTAGTGACCTCTCCCTCCTTTATTTTATTAGATGAACCCTTTACCGGCATCGATCCCAAGACCATTACCGATATTCAGACTATCATCTGCCAGCTAAAAGAAAAGGGGATAGGGATTTTAGTGACCGACCATAATGTTAGAGAGACCCTGCAGATTACCAACCGAGCATATATCATCAGCGATGGAAAGATCCTTCGCGCCGGCACCCCTCAGAGCCTTGGCAGCGATACTAAGGTGAGGGAAGTCTATCTGGGGGAAAAATTCAAATTAGATTAGAAGGGTGCTATGGAGTTAAAGCCAAAACTGGAACTGGTTCCTAAGCTCTCTCAGCGCCTGGTTTTGACCCCCTCGTTGCAGTTAGCCATTAAGCTGCTCCAGTTGCCGAGGATAGAGCTGGAGAATGTCTTTCAGCAAGAGATAGAAAAGAACCCCCTGTTAGAGGATGTCTCCCAGGAGTTGAGCCGCATTGAGGAGAGCCCTCCAGAAGAGGGAAAAGGGGAGGAGAGCAAGGAAAAAGAGGCTGAGGTCGACCTATCAGACCCCTTCGGGGAGGTCGATTTAGAATCTTTCTTCCAGGATTATCAAGACTATGGCTTCACCAAGCGTTACGATGATAGCCAGGAGTTCCCCTCCTTTGAAAGCACCCTATCCAAGCCTTCTACCCTCAGTGACTACCTCCTCTGGCAGCTGAGGCTTTCCACCTCTTCCAAGAAGATTCTGGAGATAGGGAGTGCTATCATTGGTAATATCGATGAGGATGGCTACCTGAGAGCCTCGGTGGAAGAAATAACCAGAATGGGGAACTATCCCAAGGAGGAGGTGGAGGAAGCTTTAAGGTTTGTTCAGAATCTCGACCCTGTGGGGGTCGGTGCTCATGATTTGAAGGAATGCCTCTCCTTACAGCTGAAATCATTGGGCCTGGAAGGGACCATAGCTGACCAGATTGTAAAAGAACACCTTCATCTTTTGGAGGGGAACCAGTTAAAGAAGCTGGCTAAGATACTCAATTGTTCCCTTGAAGAGATCAAAAGAGAGGTAGAGATTATCCAGGGATTGGAACCCAAACCGGGCGGGAAATATTCAACCGGTGGGTCTCCCTATGTGGTTCCCGATGTCTTTGTGGTGAAGAGGGCTGGGGAGTATGAGGTCATTTTGAACGATGAAGGGCTTCCCCAACTGCGGATAAGTCCCCTGTATCGGCGGATGTTGAACCCTTCGGTAGGTGCTCCTTCCGAAGTGGTCGAATATGTTCGCCAGAAGTTCCGTTCCGCCCTCTGGCTGATAAAGAGCTATAACCAGAGGCAACGAACCATTTACAAGGTAGCTAAGAGCATAGTAGATCGGCAGACTGAATTTCTGGATAAGGGGGTCGATTATCTGAGACCTATGGTTCTCAGCAATGTGGCAGATGATATAGGTATGCACGAGTCGACGGTCAGCCGGGTGGTGAGCAATAAGTATATGCAAAATCCCCAGGGGCTGTTTTTAATGAAATATTTCTTCCACAGCAAGCTCAACAACATCTTCGGGGAGGAGGTCTCCTCAGTAAAAGTCAAGGAGAAGATAAAGAGGCTCATTGAGGGGGAGGACCCCCATAAGCCCTTCAGCGATTCCAAGATTTCTGAGATACTCCGCTCCGAGGGCCTTAATATTGCCCGGAGGACCGTAGCCAAATACCGGAAGCAACTACGGATACCAGCCTCTAAACTTAGAATGGTGATCTCCTAAGTTGGCAGAGGAAAAAGCTCTTCAGCTTAGCAAAGTCCTTTCTCAAGGGGAAACCCTGAGGGGGGGCAGAGAGGAGGGCTTCCCTTAGCTCCAGATTTGATAAAAGGAGATGGGAGAGATGAGGATTGAATTCACCGGTAAAGGGGTTGAGGTCACCCCGGCGTTAAAGTCCTTTACCTATAATAAGCTACAAAAAATAGAGAAGTTCCAAAACGATATCGAGCAGGTGGAAGTCAAGTTATCCATAGAGAAGCATCGGCAGAAGGCAGAGGTAATCATAAAAACTAGGCATAACCTTCTCAGTGGAGCCGAAGAGACCGATGATATGTATTCTTCCATCGGTCTAGCATTGGATAAGACCGAGCGGCAAGCAAGGAGGTTTCGAGAGAAGGTTCGGGATAATAAGAGGAGGAAGAGAGAAAGGTAGCCCCAAAAGATAGCCCCACCCCTATGGGGTGGGTGGAAGCAACCATTTTTTCTTGGGAAGAGATGCAGAGCGCTTTAGCTATTCAGGTCAGGGATTTACTCAGTGAGGAGGCAGCTTCCCTTCAACTGAGTCTGCTTGCTGGGAAAAGGGGGCTTCACAAGGAGCTCACTGTTCCCCGTATCCAGAAGCCAGGCTTAGCTCTGTTGGGCGATGTTGAGTATCTGCGTAGTGGCAGAGTGCAGATACTGGGGGCGAGCGAGATAAACTATCTGGAGAGGCTTAGCCCCACCGAGAGGACACGGGTCCTCCATAAGATCTGCTCCTACGGGGTGGCTTGTTTTATTGTAACCAAGGATTTGGAGCCTCCCAGCGAGCTCGTTGAGCAGGCAAACCGCTTTGATATCGCCTTACTGCAAACCCCACTAGTAAGCTCAGTATGCATTGACAAGGTGACCGATTTTCTGGATGACCGGTTGGCTCCCCGCACCAGTCTCCATGGAGACCTACTGGATGTATATGGCGTAGGGGTACTGATCATCGGGGAGAGTGGCATTGGGAAGAGCGAATGCGCCCTCGACCTTATTGTCCGCGGGCACCACCTGGTTGCCGATGACATGATTGAAATAAAAAGAAGGGCAGGGAATATCCTCATAGGGAGCGGACCCGAGCTTATCCGACACCAGATGGAGCTGAGGGGCTTAGGTCTCATAAGTATAAAAGACCTCTTCGGGGTTGCCTCCGTCCGCTATCAGAAGAGGATAGACCTGGTGGTGTTGCTGGAGCGCTGGGCTGAGGAGAAGGAATACGACCGTCTGGGGATAAAGGAGGAGCAGCACGAGGTTTTAGGGGTTAAAGTCCCCTTGGTGCGGCTGCCTATTGCCCCTGGCAGGAACATCTCCATCCTGATCGAGGTGGCTGCCCGTAACCATCTGTTAAAGCTAAAGGGCTATCATTCGGCGCGGGATTTCGTGGAGAGGTATGACAACAAGGTAAGGCTTAATCCCCTCTCCGAGGGCTTCCGCTCTGACGATGGTGAGCAATAGTGAAAGATTATCAATTGGTCATCATCACCGGGCTATCTGGTTCGGGCAAGACCCTTACCAGCCGCTGCTTTGAGGACCTGGGGTATTATTGTGTCGATAACTTGCCGGTAAAGCTTATCCCTACTTTTATCGACCTCTGCTCCAAAACCACCGAAGAGATTACCAAGATCGCTTTGGTCATTGATATAAGGGAGAGGGATTTCCTGGGGGATTTTGACCATGTCTATGGAGATCTGAAGAGGTCTCATAAGGTAAAGCTCATCTTTTTGGAGGCAGTGGACGAGATGTTGGCTCGGCGTTACAGCGAGTCCCGACGCCCCCATCCCCTGAGTCCTGATAACTCCATTATCAAAGGTATTCAGCGAGAAAGGGAGATACTGCAGGGGGTGCGGCAGCATGCTGATCTGATAATCGATACCTCAAAATTGAGTGTCCACGAGCTGAAGAGCTTCATCATCGACTACATTGAAGGAGAGAAGAGGAAGTCCCTCCTGTTGTCAATTGTCAGCTTTGGGTATAAATTTGGTATCCCTTACGACTCTGACCTGGTGTTTGATGTTCGGTTCCTGCCCAATCCCTATTTTGTGGAGGAGCTGCAGGGTAAGACTGGGCTCCATAGCCAGGTTGGTGAGTATGTTACCGCTGATTCCAGCTACAAGGAGTTTATGCTGAAGGTCGAGAACCTGCTGTTGTTCCTCATCCCCCATTACATTGTGGAGGGGAAGACCTATTTAACCATCTCCGTAGGGTGCACAGGAGGGCGCCACCGTTCGGTAGTGGTGGCTAAAAAGATAAAGGATATGCTGTGTAATCATAACTATAAGGTGAAGCTGGTTCACCGGGATATCGACCAGCAGTGAGGACAAGTTATCCCTAAGGAGTTAGTCTACTCGCCTCGGTAGAGAGCGAGCCTTTTT
>Ga0114930_10005473_pt1 | contig 10441 bp, 6 predicted proteins | sample AnhtaG_FD_87300 | JGI IMG/M metagenome (GOLD analysis project Ga0114930, IMG submission 87300) | Deep subsurface microbial communities from Anholt, Denmark to uncover new lineages of life (NeLLi) - Anholt_01485 metaG | ecosystem: Environmental > Aquatic > Marine > Oceanic > Sediment | place... | reverse complement strand
TTCTCTCCGTACCAGGTATACAGGCCGGCAAAGTCTACCGCGGGGTCGCTAATAGCGGCATCACCCCAATCAATAATCCCGCTCACACTACCCGAACGAGGATCAACAAGAATATGTTCCGCCAAAAGATCATTGTGGACGAGTCTCGGTGCACCCTCAAAAGACAAGGGCACTTCGTTCTCGAGGTAGCGGCGCAAGTTGCTTTGATCCACATTCAGGTCGACAATTCCATTTAGCTGTTCAATGGACTTGTTACGCCAGTGCGCAACTAAGTCACTCCTTTCAGGTACTCCGGCCTCTCTGGCTCTCTCGACTGGATAAGCGTGGAGCTTGGTCAGGAAAAGTCCTAGCTGCCGTGCAATCCTATGCTGATCGACCGTCTTAGAGACATCACCAGCGATACCCGGCAGCTTCTTATATCTGGCAAATGGCCGGTCCAAACTTTCAAACAATTCTGCACAATACTCGTGTCGGGGGATTGGCAGCGACGCCCAATACGCAAGGTCCGGCAGGAGTCTGCATTCCATACTTAACTTGGTCGCGCACTCTTCGCGCTTGGGAAAACGAAACAGCCACCCGGCATCGACCTCAAAGACCTGAAAATCCCACCCCTCATCCAGTAACTCCACTTGCATTCCGCGGAATCGTGGGAAGGCAGCGGTAATGATGTCCTTTGCACTCTCTGCGGTTAGGATGCCTTTAATCATTGCTTCCAATCACCTGGTTTTCTTGGACTGCATTGAGTTCGGCTCATTTTTATTCAATTTCCACCTTCTGACCTACTCTGTAGATTGTTCCTTTCATGAAATTCGCATTGAAACCTATCTGACTTTAGATTTAATTCTGATATAAAATACGGAGGAAACATTCTGGAAGTAATATTCTTTTTAGTTTTTTCATAATCATTGAAAAAGTTTGAATCATCTGAGAAAAAAACAGGGATTGATACCAATCCAAAAAAATTACTCTTCCTTTTTTCGCCTAGCCTCTTTGCGCTCTTGTCTGGAAATCTTTATTTGTTGATATTTTAATCCTAATTCCCTCTCATCCATTGGACCGATATTCCTCATATCAATTTTATAAAAGAGGACATTAGGCAATGAATTGCTCTACGATTCATTCTTAACACTTTTTCTGACATAACACAAAACTTTTTTAGCCCATCTTGAATCAAAATATCACTATATAAGAATTATCTGCCTTTTCCAGATAGGTCTATAGACCGAAGAATAATCTTTGCCTTCTTTCATAAACACCACCTTTTTGAATCAATGTTTATCCTTAAATATCAATTATGCGAATTATTCCGTGAATTTCAAAATTTTGGAATGGATTTTCTTTTTGGGGCTCGCAGCAAATCTCATGCAGTTTTTCGTAATATCCACCCACTGACATCCGCATTAGAAAGATATTGATATATAAAAAGTTATATAAAAAGAAGAAAAATGTTTGAAAAAAACTTGACAAATTTTGAAAAAATTCTATTTTCTAAATAGAATATCTTTTTTGAAAAAGGAAATAAAAAATTCCCCCTTATCCGAACATCTGAGGCATTATCAATCGCTTGACATCCGGCAGAATCCGTCTCATCATGTATCCAGTCACCTAGGATAGAGGGGGGAAAGGGACCGTGCAGAGAGATGCGGTTTTTTGTTTGGGAGGTATTGACGTAGGCACCTTCCATAATTCCATATACGAGGGGGAGGAAAATGCGAAAGTTCATTCTTTCCGCCATCCTGGGTTTTGTCCTGGCCAGTTCTCATTCTGCTTTAGGATTTGATGGATTTCGGCAGGGATTTGTGCTCGGGTTGGGTGCTGGATTGGGAGGCGTACACAATGATCTTTCAATTGGCACCGAGAAAAAATTCGCAGGGATGATCGATTCACTCATCGGGTATGGTATCAGTAATAAGTTCGCCATACACTATACCCACAAGAGCTTTTGGTATGATTCTGACGGCGAACTCATGGCAAGCGCAATAGTAGGGATTGGGTTCACATATTTTACGACAGAGAAGGCGCCTGCCACCTTCATAACAGGCGTCATCGGTAGTCACCTTATCTATCCCGCCAGTTTTTTTAAGGATCCATGTGAGCTGACGTCAGGCTTAGGTATCGGGATCGGTGTTGGGCGAGAGGTTTCGAAGAATTGGATCGTTGGGATTGATGTCTTCTGGGGGAGAGCCAAATCTGATTCGAACATCTTTGGTTCGAACCTCTTCGGCTTTGGTGCGCATGTGTCACACCTCTTCTACTGAAGAAATGGCGCAGAAAGACATAGACCATGCCGATGAGATCGCACGAAAGGATAGAGAACATGCTAATGGGTCTAACAATTACGACGGATTTATTTAGAGTTGACTATAAACCATCCTTTATCTTTTCCATGGGTTATAGAACTTAATCAAAAAGCCCCAAATTATTACTCTAAGTTATAAACCTTGGTTTTGAGCGCTACTGGCGGCAAGAATAACTAACTCTTTACCTCATACCCTGCCATCAGGATGCTGGCTTCCGCGAGGATCTGCAGGGGCTCGATCAAGGGAACGGAAATATCCTTTTCTCGCAGAACAAGAGGCACCTCTGTGCATCCTGCAATAACAGCCTCTGCCCCCCTCCGGATAAGTGTTTCAGCCACATCATGAATTATTTCCTTGCAACTCCCCGTTCTAAATCCTGCTTTTATCCCCTGTGCCCCGAAAATCGCCTCCATGACCTTCTCCTGCTCCTCGTCATTTGGGTTTATCACCTCGATTCCTTCCTTCTCAAAAGTTTCGTGAAAGAGCTTTGCTTTTAATGTCCCGGTGCTTGAGATAAGCCCTGCTATTTTTAATTCCGGTATTTTCCTCACAGCATATAGCAGTGTTTCGTTCAAAAGATTGAGGAAAGAGATTTTCTCCCGCGCCACGATCTCATTGTAGTAGTAATGAGCCGTAACACATGGCATAACAATAAAATCAGCGCCTGCCCCGCGCAGAGTCCTGACTCCCTCAATAAGGTACGGCAGCGGGTTCTCCCCCTGTTCAAGCACTGCATCTGTCCTTGGCGGGATTTCAGGATTGCTCTCTATAACAACATGTATATGCTCCTGGTCTTTCTCCGCCTTTGTGTTTTTAACTATAAGCTCATAAAAATATGCGGTTGCCTCAGGGCCCATGCCTCCAAGAATCCCTATTGTTTTTTTCATCTTTTTGGAGCCTCTTCCATAATCTTTTTTAATTTATCAAGGGGGAGAGCCTCAGCCTTGTGCCCGTCTTTTCCCTCCATGTCCTGCGCTTTAAACATAGAATTAAGAATCGCTTCCTCAGCCGCTTCCACCGCAGCCAGAAAAAGAGCAGTCATCTCCCTGTTCCTGAGGATTTCGATCTTCCGGGTAGGTGAGTCCCCTCTATTAGATATTCTTAGTCCCCTGGCAGTAGAGAAGGCAATGCAGTAATCACCGCTTCCATTTGTGAAAAATCCTCCTGTCCGCACAATCCCGAGAAGTGCGCGCTTGGCAAGCCGCTTCAGGTTCCGGCTGTTTAGAGGAGCGTCAGTCGCAAGCACAACCATACATGAGCCTTCAGGTAAGTCCTCAACATCTCTTTTCATATAATAATTTCCAAGCCGTATCCCCACAGGAAAGCCGTTTATCTGAAGAATCCCCCCGTGATTTGTCTGGACAAGAACTCCCACCGTATAGCCTCCTCTTGATTCAGGAAGCTTACGTGATGAGGTCCCGATTCCTCCCTTAAACCCGAAGCAGGTTGTTCCTGTACCCGCACCTACTGAGCCTTCCTCCACAGCGCCTGACTTTGCCTTCTTTATAGCTTCTAAAACATGCTTTTTTTTGACATGCCTTCCCCGGATATCGTTAAGATAGCCGTCGTTTGTCTCTCCCACTACCGCATTCACAGAGCCCACTCTTTCATTTCCAGGAAGAGAGAGTGTATAGTCAATAAGAGCATCCGCTGCTGTGGGGACACTCAAAGTGTTGGTCAGAATAACAGGTGTTTCCATATTTCCCAGTTCCTCTATCTGGGTATACCCCATCAGTTTCCCGTATCCGTTAGCAACGTATATTGCGGCAGGAACCTTCTCCTGATAGATATTCCCATCATGGGGAAGTACTGCTGTTACGCCTGTACGGATCTTCTTCCCTTTGATGAGTGTTACATGCCCTACTCTGACTCCCTGGACATCGGTTATAGCATTCAAATTGCCGGGATTTAATATTCCGGTCTTAATACCAAATTCTCGTATCCTTGGTCTTTCTTCAAGAGAGAAAAGGATTAAGCTTAATACTAAGATTATGGAAATAAGAAAAACTGTCCTCTTCATTCGTCCTTCCCCTTGGATGTATTGAGATTACGATGTTAGTTAATTCAGATAGAAAAATCAATGAAAGATGATTAAGTATCAGGACTGATCATTCAAGCTTTAACACTCAACTCCCTCTGACAGGCTAAACCTATTTGTGATGTGAGGGGATCGTCTGTATTTGTGCTTTTGGCTGTAATCGTGATGTGTTTTTTTGTGTTGTTTCTCATCCGGTCGAGGGTGTTTACTTTTTTTTTATATTGTTTATGCTTTCAATCAGATATGTCTTGGGTGCCTATTTCCTGTTCATATGGAATCGGCAATTGCTGCCGCAACAAAGCAAATAAAAAAGGAGGGTATAACATGAGAAAATTTAAGAAAGGGTATTGGATCATTCTTTACATTGGATTTGCTATTGTTTTTATAAGTCTGCCGGCTTCTCTTCTGGCAGCCCAAAAAGAATTCGTGGAAGAAACTCCAGGAGGGATGGAAACAAGCTTTCAGGAGCAGAAAGCCGAGCAGGAAAGTGTCTTTCGGAGCAAATTTGAAAACCTCCCGGCCGAATACCCGGAGCGAGCACGACGCCTGGGATATAAGGAAGGAGATATGGTAGAGATGCAAAGGGACTCCAGCGGGGCTCTCATCGTTCTTCCCCCACTCACGGAGTATAAGACTCCTGAGCAAATGCGGGAAAAGGTCAGAAGCCTAATAGCCGGGAAAATCGTCCAGAAAATGACCGACGACGTTAAGGTCACGGTTAGGCTGGCGCTGGAGGACGGCACGGGATATTATACTATTCAGCTGAAGTTCGAAGCACTCTACAAAGAGCTTCAAACGCAAGCAAAGAAACTTGGTTTCAGAAAAGGGGATACAGTTGAGGTGCGGCTGGATGCAGTAACATGGAAGTATCGAGTACTCCCGAAAGAAAAGGAGACTAAGTTCAGTGGCGATGTCCTGGAGATTATTCCGCCAAAAGAGCCGGGTGGGTCTCCCAGTTACCGCGTGATTGCCAAGTATTCTGTTATGCCTAAGGATTTCCAAAAGCGTGCCAAAAAAATGGATTATGGCAAAAAGGATTTGGTGATTTTTATCTATCGAGAAGACACCAAAGAGTATGAGATTTTGCCTCCACCTTTTGTGTTCGGAAGTAGTAAGAGCTTCGAGAAATTAGAAAGTAAGAAAAAAGTGAAGGCACGGAGTCTGGGATACAAAGAAGGAGATACAGTTTGGTTCAAAACCGGACGTACTCTTTTAGACCAATCTATTGTCCCGAAGGCGAAGGTAGGATCAGGACCCCTCTTCGAGATCAAGCAAGGGAAGATGGAAAAAGATAAGTATACGGGGGAGTCTAAGTTAATCTTAGAGTGCATTGCCAGATTCGAAGACCTGGGTGCGAATTACCGGCAGCTGGCCCGCGAAAAAGGATATAAAGAAGGTGATAAGGTTCGATTAAATTATGACATCGAAGCAGATAAATACGAGATTAAATCATCGGGGGTTCGAAAGAGGCCTGTTAAAGCACCTACTTCTATTAAATCGTCAAGAGTTCGAAAGAAACCTGTTAAAGCACCCGCTGCTATTAAAAAGCCAAGAGCCGAAATGGATGCTGATGCTTATACTGACCGGGGATTTTCATACTTTAAAAAAGGTCTATATGACAAGGCTATGTCTGATTATAACAAGGCAATTGAAATAGACCCGAAGAATTCAAGGGCTTATAACTTTCGGGGGACTGGCTATCATTATAAAGGTCTGTATGACAAGGCCATCGCTGATTACACAAAGGCAATTGAACTAGACCCGAAGAATGCAACAGGCTATGCAATTCGGGGGGATCTCTATCATGCTAAAGGTCTGTATGATAGGGCCATCTCTGATTTTACTAAGGCAATTGAACTAGAACCGAAATATGCGAATGCCTACATCAGTCGGGGAGTTGCCTATGATCATAAAGGTCTCTATGACCAGGCTATTGCTGATTTCACCAAGACGATCCAGATAAACCCGAAGTACGTTCTCGCCTTTTACTACAAAGCATTATCTTATGAAAAAACAGGCCGTGTTAATAAAGCACTAGAGGCATATAAGACTTTTATTCAGAATACTCCCCCCAACAAGTATGCTTCCTATATTGAAATGGCTAAGAAAAAGGTAAAAGAACTAGAGAAGTAGATAATTGCCTTAACATCAAGGAAAAAAGAAATGTAGGGTGTATTGCAGAAAAATAAAAAAACTAAACTCAACCTATTATTCCTAACCGGTTCTTTTCACACCTCTAGACCTAATTTTTTACCAGCAGTAATTTTCCTGCTGGTTTTCTTTTCTTTCCATGTACTTTATCTTTCCGCAGCGGAGAAACAGGAACCGGCTGAGCAAAGGAAGCCGGAACTGGCTGTCCAGACAGGCCATGTTGGTTCTGTTGTGCGTATCGCCTGGTCACCGGATGGAAAATATATCGCAACATTAGGAGATGGCACTTTAAAGGTTTGGCAAGCCAGGGGCGGCCGTCTTGTGGCTGACCTCAGGCCAGAAACGTTTACAGCATTTGTTTGGTCTCCTGACGGAAAATACATCGCCGCGGCAGGCTTAGAAAGGACTCTCATTTGGGATACAAATAGCGGCAGGTTTGTAGCCGAACTGAAACAGGCACAAGCGGCTGACGATGTCGGCTGGTCTCCTGACGGCAAGTATCTTGCTGTGCTGACAAAGAGAGGAGTCCTATTGTGGAATGCGCAAAGCTGGCAGCTTAAGGTGGAATTGGAGGCGGCACGGGGCGCCCAGGGACCAATTGCCTGGTCGCCAGAAGGGGACTACCTCGTAACCGCTTCTATTGTTTGGGAAATGCCCACTGCTCAAGCCGTGGCCCGGTTGGAGAACTATGAGAGACATTTTATGGGCTGGGACCCCATCGCTTGGTCTCCCCGGGGAAACTTTCTGGCGGCAGGCAACAATAATAATCTGAGGATTTGGGAGGCGCACACCGGAAGGCTCCTGTTCCAAACAGCGCATGCTTCCAGGATTAAAACGGTAGATTGGTCTCCCGATGGACATTATGTGGCTGCAGGCTCATTTACCGGATTAGTATGGGAAATTGTTCCGCGCCATTCTGACAATCAGGTAAGTCTGGACGTTTCCTTTCTCAAGGAGCTGAAGGGCCATTCTACCTCGATTGAGTCTATCCGGTGGTCATCTGATGGGAAGTATCTATCGACAGGGAGTAGGGATGCCACAGCCTGCATCTGGCATGTCCCAAGCTGGGACCTGGCGGCAGTACTCGAGGGGCATAAGAAAGAGATTCTTTCCATGGCGTGGTCACCTAAAGGCAAATATCTGGCGACAGCAAGCGCAGACCGTACAGCCAGGGTATGGGAGCCTGAAACTGGCAGGGTGATTACTGAACTCAAAGCTCAGGTGGGAGGCCAGTGGGCGGTATCATGGTCACCGGATGCAAAGCTATTAGCAATGGGAGGAGTGGAAAGTCCTGCTCGCGTCTGGGAAGCGGCGAGCGGCCAGGTGATTACCGCGTTCAAGACTCCGAAACGTCTTGATTCCGGTGTTGCCGAGTTTTGGAAATTACCCGGTGCATCCGACATTCTCTCAAAGCCCATACCTGTTAGCAATGTCTGCTCTCTTGCCTGGTCGCCTGGCGCGGATAAGCTGGCTGTGCTGACTACAAACGGGGAGGGACTCATAGAAGTATGGGAGCCGCAACTTGGCCAATTGCTCAGCAGGTGGAAGGCAGGCCAAAAGAGTGTCTATTCAGTTTTGTGGTCTCAGGACGGCAGGTACCTGGCGACAGCCGGGAGTACAAGAAAAAGAGGAGAAGCAGGAACAAAAGTGTGGGAGGCTGCCACCGGTCGACTTGTTGCGGAAATGGATTCTCAGAGGGATGATGAGGGCAGAGTAACCGTTAACTCCCTCGCTTGGTCACCTGATGGGAGATATCTGGCGCGCGGGGGCACAAATATTGCTGCCGGGGTCTGGGACTTGCGCCGAAGCCGGCTTGTCGAACCCTTTGTGAGCGGGCGCTGGGTTGCTTGGTCAAACGACGGACGCTTTCTGGCAGTAGGATCAAAAATATGGGACGTTACTTCTCGCCAGTATATTTCCGAGTTGAGAAGAGATACTCAAGAAACGAAAATAATTGCTACTTCTGTCCAACAACTTGTTGGCGTGTTACAATGGGATACTCAACTTTTATCTTCGCTTGCTTTCTCACCAGACACCCGTTATTTGGCGGGTGCAGCCGGATGGGCAGCCAGAATTTGGGACCGGTCAAACGGCCGGCAGGTCGCGGTTCTGGCAGGTCATACTGGCAGAGTGACCGGGGTCACATGGTCACCTGATGGCCGGTTCCTGATTACTTCCAGTGAGGATGGAAGCGCCAGGCTATGGGCTCCCTTGACGGCGGAACTGCTCGCAACGCTTATAATAATTGGCGAGGAAAGAGACTGGCTGGTCACAACTCCCGACGGTTTTTTTGATGGCTCGCCTGCTGCCTGGAAGTTAGTCGGCTGGCACAACGATCCGCTCAGATATCTAAATGTTGATTCAGTCGAGATCTATTTTAACGAGTTCTACTACCCGGGGCTGCTCGCTGACATTCTGGCCGGTAATATGCCGGAGGCTCCACGGAGCATTTCCCAGCTCGACCGCAGACAACCTGAAGTGAGACTATTGCTGGCTGACGGGCAAACTCCTGCCGGGAGAATTTCTTCGCGCACTGTGAGGGTAAAACTTGAAGTATCAGAAGCGCCGGCTGGTCAGATTAATCAGGCAGGAAGCGGCGCAGGCGACCTGCGGTTGTTCCGCAACGGTTCGCTTGTAAAAGTCTGGCGCGGAGACGTGTTAGAAGGTAAAGGCAGCCGCGTCACGCTTGAAGCCACAATTCCCATTGTTGGCGGAGAAAATCGCCTAACCGCTTACGCCTTCAACCGGGACAACATAAAGAGTCCTGACGCCACACTTGTTTTAACCGGTGCAGATAGTTTAAAGCGCGCCGGTACCGCCTACATCCTGGCAATTGGCGTCGATCAGTATTCCAACCCCGACTACAACCTGGGCTATGCGGTCGCCGATGTCAAAGCCTTTGCTGAGGAGCTGCGCCGCCAGCAAACCCTTCTGGGCAATTTTGCGTATATTGAAGTTATCCCCCTGTTCAATCAGGAGGCTACTAAAGCCAACATCCTTGGAGCATTAGCACGGCTGGCGGGATCAGAGACGGGAGAAATTCCGCCTGAGGCTCCGGCTGTGTTCAGGAGCCTCAAACCCGTCGAACCCGGAGATGTAGTTTTTATTCATTTCTCTGGACACGGCACTGCACATGGACCCCGCTTCTACCTTTTTCCACACGACCTGGGCTATCAAGGCTTACGGAAGAAACTGGATGAAACCGGCCTCAAGACCATACTGGCCCACAGCATCTCCGATATCGAACTCGAGCAGGCTTTTGAGCCGGTGGATGCATCCCGCCTGTTGCTTGTGATTGACGCCTGCAACTCTGGACAGGCGCTCGAAGCCGAGGAAAGGCGCCGTGGGCCGATGAACTCCAAGGGGCTAGCGCAGCTGGCATATGAGAAGGGGATGTACATACTGACAGCAGCGCAGGGTTATCAGGCCGCATTAGAGGCAGTGCAGTTTGGTCATGGGTTGTTGAGCTACGCCCTGGTGGAAAAAGGATTAAAGACGCCTATGGCGGATGTGACTCCAAAAGATGGGCTGGTTATGTTGCGGGAGTGGCTGGACTACACCACTCTCCGGGTTCCACAGCTGCAAATAGAGATGATGCGGCAGGCGCGCATGCAGGGGAAGGATCTGGCGTTTGTAGAAGGAGAAGAGGTTGTTTTGAAGCTTGGCTGTAAATGTCAAGTGCTTTTCCCACTAGTTCGGTAAGGACATTTCCCATTAGTGTGGTAAGGATATTTCCCACCGCTTTGGTAAGCGGATTTCCCATTTGTAAAGAAGATGAAAATGATCATGCCTCCTTATTTTGTTTTTTTATTCTGTAGGATTCTCCATCCAAGTTGAAAACCCTGGCGTGATGCAATAACCTGTCCAGCAATGCTGCGGTCATCACTGTGTCACCCATCATTTCAGCCCAGGATTCAAAGCTTTTATTCGAAGTAACGATTATTGATAATTT
>Ga0114930_10005472_pt1 | contig 10443 bp, 7 predicted proteins | sample AnhtaG_FD_87300 | JGI IMG/M metagenome (GOLD analysis project Ga0114930, IMG submission 87300) | Deep subsurface microbial communities from Anholt, Denmark to uncover new lineages of life (NeLLi) - Anholt_01485 metaG | ecosystem: Environmental > Aquatic > Marine > Oceanic > Sediment | place... | reverse complement strand
TGCCTATGTGAGCATGGACCAGATACTCGGCGGCCTTGATGATCATGTGGTCTATCGACTCCCCGAGCAGCGGCTGATGGCTCAGATCGACGGTGAGGCCGAAATTCGGGCATTCCGACTTTACCTGTCGCGCCACTGCTGCGGCATCCTCGGTCGGTCCGATCAGACACTTCTTGTCTATCGTCTGGTCGAAAGTCTCCAGAGATACGACGAGCGGCTTTCCGTTCGCCTGGGAGTTTGCATAGGTGCATATCCGGCACAGCGAATCAACGAGACGCCGACCCGCGCTGTCCCGGTTGTCCGAGCCCGGATCCGGCCCGCTCAGCACCGCCAATATGCTGGCCCCCAGCTCGTAGGCCTGGTCCACCGAACGCTTGCACTGCTCAACCGCGCGCTGTTTGGCGGCATCATCAGGGGAATTCAAATCGAGCTTTTGGAGCAGGAGAGGCGGCTGCCCGGCGAAGATGACGTCCATATGGGCCGTCTTCAGCATCTTCGCGGCCCTGGCCCGCACGCGCGGGTCCTCTATCCACGTTACTTCTACGGCGGCGAAATACTCGTCGGCCAGTATCTTGCCCAGCGTCTCCAGAACGGGACCCTCCCCCTGGATGATCTGTGGATATGCCATCGGATGAATCAAACCGACATGGAAATGCTTTGCAATGGGTTCCTGCAACTGTGCGTACCTCCTGCTTGGATGTCGGCTCTGGCGCGAGCCCGTGGCCGGCTACACTGCAGCGGATCGGTAGCTCGACCTTAGAGATTATATCGCCGGGGTTCGAAGGGTGTCAATCCCAGAGCGGGAGGACCGGCTCCGGGTTCAGTTCGATTGTTCAATAACAGCCGCCGCTCACCTCAACGGGTGAGGCGACCGGGCCATCAAGCATGCCGATAAACTGCAAATCCTTATGCCTGCCCGTTCGGTGGCTGACCAAAGGTTATCTCTTACAGCCTTGTATTCCAGGCTGTCTCCACCATGGCGCGGAAGTTGTCGAGCGGGACGGCGTTGTGGAGTTCGGTGGTCGAGCCCATGAGAAAGCCGATGCCGCCGGTGTCGCGGATCGCCTCCCTGCAGGCGGCGCGCACCTCGTCGGCCGTGCCCAGGGGGAGGAGCTGGCTCACGTCTATCCCTCCCGCGATGAACAGCCGGTCGCCGTACAGGTCCTTGACTTCCTTCACGCTCATACCTGCGCACACTTCGATCGGGTTCAGACCGTCAATGCCGGTCTCGATCAGATCGGCGAGCACATCCATCAGATAGCCGTCCGAGTGGAACATGCACTTCACCCCGCGCTCGTGCCACGCATCGTTGATCCGCTTCAAGCGCGGCATGAATTCCCTCCGGAGGAATTCGGGGGAGAAAAGGGTCGTACCCTTGCAGGCGATATCACCGTAGGTAAGCGCAACCGGCGAAAGCTCGTAGTCTCCGCAGGCCTCGATCCAGCGGACCTGGTAGGCTGTGTGGGATTCGAGCCACGCCGACACGAGTTCTGGCTGATCGGCCTGGATGCACGCGAAGTTCTCCCATCCGATGGTGTGGTAAAGCGCATCTATCCCGACCCCGCTGAGGGAATGCATCAACACCGTGTCGCCGCAGAGCGCCTGGAGGCGGAGGAACTCGCTGCGAAACTGCTCCCTTTCGGTCGCGCCCGGGTTGAGGGCGTTCCGCGCCTCGATATCGCGCTCCATCCACTCGGCCGCCTGCTCCGGCTCCTCGAACGGACGCTTCACGATCCAGGTCGTCCAGCGATGGCGTTTATGGACCCACCCATTGCCCCAGTAGACAGTCTGGGGCACGCACGGAGAAGCAATGGACCGAGTCAGATCGAGGCAGTTGCATATGGCCTTGCAGGCGACTCGAAGCCCATCGTCCATGGTCAAAGGTTCGCCGGCGTAGTACTCGATCGCTGCATCGTTGCGAAGCAGATCGTAGACCGGTACCCTGTCCACCGGCTGGAGGTTCAACGCCGCCTCGACGCGCTCTCGCTTTGTCATCTCTTCTGCCATCGGTCTCTGCCTCGTCCATCAGCCGCCGGTAGGGAGTCGTCGGTCGGCAGCATTGGTGGTGATAATCACTGGGTGCTGCAGCCCCTCGATACGATCCGTTCGCGCCGGGGAACGCATCTACTCGGGGGCGACGGATCCGCTTGTTCGCCACGCATCGAGGGACGAATCCCGCTTCTCTGTGACAACTCGTGTTGTTGGGTAGTCGCCGCCGGTGTGCAGGGGCGCCCTGCGGGCGGAGATTTCGAAATCGGCGATCACTTGAGTCCCGGGTGCCACCACGGGTTTTCCATGACGGACAGGAGCTCCGCGTACGTGTCGGTCTCCGGATTTACGCGAAGCACCGCCTGCCTCCGCGCCTCCGCGATGAATGCAATTTCCGGAGCCGCGCCTCCGTCCGATGCCATGCTGTACAACGCGCGAACCGTGAAATAGCCCGCCTTATTGTCTTTCAGGCAAACTTCGCGCAGAACGAACAGACTCCGCCGGACCAGCGCCTGGGATGCCGCCTCTTGCTGCGGTGCGGGCCCGACAAAAGTGACGGTTGCCATCTCTGTTCTCGGGTCAACGGAAACGCCGACAACGTGCAGGCCCCGTGTTGACAGGGACGGCGATGCGTTGAACGCTCGCATCAACGCGGACTCACGGCGCGACGTCGCGCTTCGGACAGGTTCGGGAACAGTCTCCGACGGGCTCTTGGAAATCACCACCGGGGCCCTCGTGGCGTGCTCAGGCGGTCCGGCTTCACCACGCGGGGCCGGCTCGTTGCTCGGGGGCTTGGACATCATCGGCCACACTATGCCGATCAGCGCCGCGAGCCCAACCAGCGCAATGATTTCTATGATAACCCGCGTTGCGGTTCGGGACGACGCCTTGGAGACGGTGCTCGTGCCATGGTCGGCGACGGACAATCCACGAAGCGCAAGCTGGTCCAGCTTTGTCCGGACGGCCGCGCTGTCGGGTCTGAGGTCAAGCGCGAGCTTGTACCAATGCGTTGCCTCGCCGACCTTCCCCTGATCACAGTAGATGTCGCCCAGCAGTGAGTGCGCCGCTGCACTATTGGGGTCTATCGCCAGGGCCCGCATGCACTTCTGGACGGCGGCCTGCCAGTCGCCCCTCAGCTTCAGAAGATTGGCGCTCGCCAGGAGAGCGTGTACTTCCTCATCGTCGGATTCAGGTGCGTCCGGCGCGGCTGACCGGGTATCGCGGGATAGGAGCGCGCCACACTCGGGGCAGTATCTTGCATCCAATGGGACGGACGCTTTGCATTTCGGACAGGCGGGCATCTGCGATCACCTGCTGGGCTAATCAGCGTTCGGGCGATGAGAGTTCGGAGCGCACGCCTGTGTGCCCGAAACCCCCGTCATTGCGTGCGGTCTGCGGCAGGCTGTCTGTTTCTACGAGTACAGCCCGCACGACCGGCGCGATTACGAGCTGGGCGATTCGGTCGCCTCTGCGAATGATGAACGGCTCGTCGCCGTGGTTGACCAGGATGACCTGAATCACGCCCCGATAATCCGAGTCGATGGTTCCGGGAGAGTTGACAATGCCGATCCCATGCCGGAGGGCAAGCCCGCTTCTGGGACGCACTTGGGCTTCGAACCCCTCTGGGATGGCAACGCGTATCCCCGTGGATACGAGCTTCCGCTCGCCGGGGCGGAATACGATGTCCGTCTCAACCGCGGCAAGCAGGTCGATTCCGGAGGAACCGGGCGTGGCGTACCCGGGCAGAGGAAGGTCCTCGCTCCCCGGCACTCTCTCCACGAGAATTGTTGTCGATTCGCAGGCCATCGTGTGGTACCAAAAAACCCAGGGTCGACCGCCCCGGGCTGAGCCGAACAAGAGCGCACTACCGCGTGCCCTCCATAGCAGCCCACGATGCTTGGGGAAAGAGCCCTCTCCCATGGCGGGAAGTCCCGAATCGCCGGCGGAGAGGAACCGCGGCCCTGCCTCAAAGGATTTCGGAATGGCGGAGAGGATCACGGGCCGCTCACGGCGGGAGGCATCCCGAGGGCTGTCGGGATGCACCCCTGATCCCTGCCGAACAACGGCCGGCGATCAGGCTGCGACTTCCTCCTCCGAGGGCGGCTTCTCCGGCAGGGTAAAATGGAAAGTGGAGCCCTTTCCTACCTCGCTCTCGGCCCATATCTTCCCCCCGTGGGCCTCTACGAGATGCCTGACCAGATATAGGCCGATTCCTGTTCCGCCGACCTCCCGGGTGTCTCTGTTATCCACACGGTGAAACCTCTCGAATACCCTGGATAGGTGTTCCTTCGGGATGCCGACGCCCTGGTCTGCTATGCTCACCGTCACGTGGTCGTTATGGACGCTGCCGGTGATTGTGACCTCGCCGCCGCCGGGCGAATACTTGACGGCGTTATTCATGAGGTTGGTCAGTATTTGATCGACCTTGTCCTCGTCCGCAATGATCGTAGGGAAGTCTTCGGCCAGGTCAACATTGAATGTGTGCTTGTTTGTATAGGATTTTTGAACAGTGACTACCTTCTCGATGAGCGGCGGGATGTGGATCGGTTTCGGGTTCAGCTCCAGCGCGCGGCCGGCCTCGATTCTCGATACGTTCAGCAGGTCGCTGATTAGCCTGGTCAGCCGGTCGCACTCCGTGTCAATAATCTGGTAGAACTCGCGCTGAGTCTCGTGGTCATAGTAGCTGTCCGAATCGGCGAGAAGCGTGGATATGAAACCTTTGATAGAAGTCAGGGGCGTTCTGAGTTCATGTGAGACCGTCGACACGAATGCCGTCTTCATGCGGTCGACGTTCCGGATTTCGGTGATGTCGTTGAAGATCGCCACCATGCCGATGACCTGCTGGTCCTCACCCTTCACCAGAGCAGTTTGAGCCTGAAATATCCGCTCCTCTTCGCTGGCTCCGGGGATGGATAAGGATATCTCGGCGGCCTCATCTTCGCCCTCATCAATGACGCGGCCGATCATGCCTTTGACTTTGGGATCCTCTATGACTTCGAAATATGGCCGACCTATGAGTTCGCCGCCCAGAGCGTCAAACATCGCGCGGGCGGATGCGTTCATTTGCATTATCCGGCCTTCTTTGTTAACCATGAGCAGGCCGGCGTACACGCTCTCGATGATGTGTTCGAGTTCTTCCTTCTCCTCGACCACCTCGCGGAATATCTGGGCGTTCTGGATGACGGCGGTGGCGTTCCTGGCCAGGCGCTCCAGAAGACGTACATCTTCCTCTATGAAGATATTGCCGTAGCGCTTGTTGAAGACGTGCAGAACCCCAATGGTAGTGCTGTCGACTACTTTGTTCTCTTCGTCGCGCTTCTCGACGACCAGTGGGACGCACACGCCGTTGTGAACGTTCAACAGCGCGACGTTCTCCTTCATGGTCCGCTCGTCGCTGATCGCGTCGTACAATATGACAGGTTTGCCTTCGCGAAAGACTTGTCCGGATATTCCTTGAGTTGCCCGAACCCTGAACCTTTTGATCTCTTCATTTGTGAGACCAAATGCCGGCTTCGTCGCGACCAGCTCGCCTCGCTCTTTGTCCAGAAGCAGGAAGACGCACTTCTCAGCTTGCAGGATTGAGGCGATTCTGACGACGAGTCGCTTCAGCGTTTCTTCGAGTTCAGTTATCGGCGCGGATTCGCCGGTTTCGGAGGCACTTTGGACTCTCTGCTCGAGTTCCTTGTTCGCTCGCTCCAGAGCAGCTACGTACTGCTTCTTGTCTTCCAGTTCTCTCTGGAGCTCCTCGACTCTGGCTAACAGCGCCCCATTCTCGGCCACGACTACTATCACCTTTCGGCTCGTCTCAATGGGTGCGATCATGGCTTAGTCGCACGTGTTTATTATAGCACAGGGAGCAGCCACGGTCAACGGTTGAGAGTATTCGAGCCATCGGAGGCAGAGGGAAACACATACCTCCATTCTTGTATGATTGGCATTTCGAGACTAAAGTTCCAGGGTCGGACGAGGCGGTGTTCAAGAACCGCCGTTCTTGGAAAAAACTTACCCGGAAAAGGAGGAGTTTTGACCTTTTTCGTTGAAGCTTAGTATGCGAAAAGCAGTGGAAAGTGAGGGGAGCTCATGTTTCATAGACTGAGCGTTTTGGCATATGCCTTGACGGTGGCGGCCGTTGTGTCGCCCACGACTGTGTCGGCCGCCGAGATCCAGCTTGCCGGCATCAAGCTGGGAGGGTCCGCCCTTGGCGTCGTACAGAGGTACGGGAACCCGTCGGAGATTAGAGTGGGCCCAGTTCGACAGGAATCGGTGACGGCCCCGAGTGGTCTGCCCGGCGCTCTCCCTGGAGTTGGTTCCTTCCAAGCTCCGTCACCGGGATCCGGCGCCGGCGTGCCGCCGCCTCCCATTTTCTCTGGTGCGGCCGGGCCAGCCAGGCCTACCGCCCCGGTGGTCACCAGGACGAGCGCTCCTGAGGTAACCTGGATCTACCGGTTTGCCAAGAACAAGACGCTGGAATTCATCATCAACCCGGATGGATACGTGATTCAGATCGCCGCATATGGCGCACAGTGGCCAAGCATCCGCACTTCAAGGGGAATTACCTTGGGAGACTCATACAAGGAGGTCATTCTCTCTTACGGCTACCCTGAGTTGCATCAGAAAACGGGAATCGAACTCATCACCAAGTACGCGGATAGGCACCGTGCGGCGTTCACGTTCGTCGGCAACCAGGTCGTGGGCATTACAATCGCGCTGATGGACTAGGTCGTCAGTCGGCGGTTCGGGCGGATCCTCAGGAAGGACGGGGTTACTCCGTGTGGTTGACACACGCAACGCGATCGAAGAGATACGCAGCCGGATCAACATCCTCGATCTCGTATCCGAGTATGTAGCACTCAGGCGTGCTGGTAAGAGCAATAAAGGCCTGTGCCCCTTCCACACAGAGAAGACACCGTCATTCAACGTCAGCGAAGAGTTCCAGACCTGGCACTGCTTTGGCTGCGGGGCGCATGGAGACGTGTTCTCCTTCCTTATGAAGGCGGAGAACCTAACGTTTGTCGAGGCTCTGGAGCGGCTGGCCAAGAGAGCCGGAGTAGAGCTGGATCGTTTTCAGAGTCGGCAGACCGGCCGCAGAGAGCTGCTGGGCAGGATAAATGCTCTCGCTGCGGCTTACTATTCTGCGCTCCTGAAGCGGACCCCCTTGGCTATCGAGTATCTCAGGGACCGTGAGCTGGCAGATCAGACGATTGAACAGTTTCGCATCGGCTACGCAGCGCCTGCATGGGACGGCCTGGTGCGGCACCTGACAAAAGAAAACATCAAGCTGGCCGACGCCGCGCAGGCGGGCCTCGTTATACGGGGCCAGCGGGGTTACTACGACCGCTTCAGACATAGAATCGTGTTCCCGATCCTTGACATACAAGATCGCGTGATCGGCTTTGGCGGGAGGGCCCTAGGTGAGGAGCAGCCAAAATACCTTAATTCGCCCGAAACGGCCCTCTTCAACAAGACACGGGCGCTCTATGGCCTGAATCTTGCAAGAAAGGTGATATCGGAAGAGGGATACGCGATAGTCGTCGAGGGCTACACTGACGTGACCGCGGCGCATCAGGCCGGCTTCGAGAATTGTATTGCCACGCTCGGCACAGCACTGACTGGGGAGCATATCAAGGTGCTGTCTCGTTATAGTAACAAGGCGGTGCTGGCATACGACGCAGACTCGGCCGGGATGACGGCCGCCCTCAGAGGGGCGGGCATGTTCACGGAGACTGAATGTGACGTGAGGATCGCTAGGCTCCCGCCGGGCAATGACCCGGACAGCCTCCTGCGCAAGGGGCGCGGGGCAGAATTTGCGGCAGCGGTATCGGACGCTCTGCCGATTGTGGATTATAGGCTGACCTTGCTCCGGGAAGCGCACGATATGTCGACCCCGGCCGGCAGAGCCGATATGCTGAAAGAAGCAGTCCGAATCCTGGCGGAGATTCCGGGAAGCATAGAACGGGAAAGATACATAATGACCCTTGCTCGGTACCATCCGAGCTTCGAGACCGGCACAACCAGAGCGGAAGAGCATATACGCAAGGATGTCGAACTCGTCACCCGGCGGGGAAGCGTTGGTCCCACCCGGGGTGGCGGCGCTGGAATGCCAAAGCCGGCCCGCGCGCTCGAGAAGGCTGAGTTGTCCGTACTTCGAGTGCTGATCCGCGCCGACGAAAACACAGATATGCTGGCCGAGGCGTTGACGCCCAAGGATTTTTCGAGTGAGGTCCGCCAGAATGCCGCTGGCGCTCTGCTTGACATGCTGAAAAAGAGGCATTCGGTAAACCTGCCCGAGCTCCTGGAAGCAGTGACTCCCGAGGCGGGAACGATTATCAGTGAACTGGCAATGCGTGATGAGGGCCCCCCGCTCGACGAAAGGGCGCTCCGCGACTGCGTGGCACTCATGAGGAAATCCGGGCGGAGAAAACTGCGAACATCGGATGTGCTTGGGCCGTATATAAAGGATGGAATCATTGATATGGGAGAGAACCCCCGCGAACAAACGATGGAAGAGCTCACGGCGTTCCTGAAAGAATCTGGGAAGCTGCCCAATGAGGACACCCTCAAGGGGGATGAATGACTGTGACTGTTGAGGAAATCAAAGACGACGTGGAAGTATGCAAGCTGCTTGACGAGGGCAGGCGCAAAGGCGCACTTACATACGACGAAATAAGCGACACGCTCAGCCAGCGGGAAGATCTCGATGCCGAGCAAATAGAGAGCTTGCTTCAGACCTTCGCAGATGCAGGCATACGGGTCGTCGATAAAGTAAAGGACGTCGGTCGTACCGAGGGGAAGTATCAAGAAGAGGAAAAACCCTCCAAGGATACCAAGGTCCACGACCAAGAACTGGCGGCCATGGAAGGGCTGCCCATCGACGACTCCGTCAGGATGTGGCTGCGGGAGATCGGCAGGACACCACTCCTGACTATGAAACAGGAAGTCCATCTCGCGAAGACTATCGCCGAGGGCGACGGCAAGACTCCGGAGGCCCAACTGGCGAAAGAGAAGCTGATCCAGGCGAACCTGCGTCTCGTGGTCAGCATAGCGAAGAGATACAGCGGGCGGGGGATGTCCTTCCCGGACCTGATCCAGGAGGGGAACATCGGCCTCATCCGCGCGGTTGAGAAGTTCGACTACATGCGGGGCTACAAGTTCAGCACTTACGCCACGTGGTGGATAAGACAGGCCATCACGCGAGCGATCGCAGACCAGGGCCGCACCATCCGAATACCTGTTCACATGGTAGAGACGATCAACCGGCTCATCAAGACGTCGAGCCACCTGCTCCAGGAACTCGGCCGCGAGCCCACTCTGGATGAACTGGCCCGCGAGATGGAGATCCCAGTCGAGCGCGTGAGCGAGATCAAACGAATCGCGCCCGAGCCGCTCTCTCTGGAGACGCCGATTGGCGAAGAGGAGGACAGCCACCTCGCAGACTTCATCCAGGACCAGGAGACAGTTTCACCGGACGATGCAGCCTCACACCAGCTTCTCCGCGAGCGGATCGTCGAAGTCCTTTCCGAGCTGACGGCCAGGGAGCGCGACGTCCTGCGGATGCGTTTCGGGCTGGACGATGGCTACCCGCGGACACTCGAGGAAGTGGGGCGCCACTTCCAGGTGACGCGCGAGCGCATACGGCAGATCGAAGCGAAGGCGCTCAAGAAGCTGCGCCACGCAAAGCGTCGGAAAAAGCTGGAGGAGCACCTTACGTAGCCTCCGGAACACGACGGCGCATGAGAGACTCACAAGGGGCGGGATGGGCCGCCCTTTTTGGCGTCTCCCTCCTCGGATGAACTGCGGCGATTCTGAGTCTGCGCGGCTGCTCCCGTCTGTCCGGCGCACCGGATTGCCGCCGCTTGACCTCTCCGGGCAACTTCACGAATGAAGCTTGACTGCGGGGCCGTATTCTGATATACTAATTGCGCTTCGAACAGCACGTCAGGCTGGTTGAATCCGACCATCTGCGTCATGGTTGCGGGCCCATAGCTCAGCGGTAGAGCGACCGGCTCATAACCGGTTGGTCCTTGGTTCGAATCCGAGTGGGCCCACTAACCTCTCCTGCATGAATCATTCCGCCAAAAGCGCCGCTTTCCGGTTGCGGAAGGTCCCCCGGTGTGAGGAAACGGGCGGCAATCTGTGCGGAACGCGCCTCCCCTGGAAGGAATGCCGAATTGCCGAACGCGCGTGACTTGTCGGGAGGTGGCGAAGCGAGAGCCGTGCTGCCTGGTACCTGTGGGTCAGACCCTCACAACGAATTGGCCGTAGCGGCCGGTCGGTTCTTCCCAGGAGATATCCACCCGCGTTACGTGTGCGCCCCTCGGACCTTCTTTCAGGTGCTCCAGCAGCTTCCCTAGGTCCGACTCTTCACCTTCAGCAACGACCTCCACGGCGCCGTCGGGCGTGTTTCGGACGAAGCCGGACACCGCCAATTCGCCTGCAACCTGGCGCACGAAGAAT
>Ga0114930_10005470_pt1 | contig 10444 bp, 9 predicted proteins | sample AnhtaG_FD_87300 | JGI IMG/M metagenome (GOLD analysis project Ga0114930, IMG submission 87300) | Deep subsurface microbial communities from Anholt, Denmark to uncover new lineages of life (NeLLi) - Anholt_01485 metaG | ecosystem: Environmental > Aquatic > Marine > Oceanic > Sediment | place... | reverse complement strand
GGGGAATCAAGCAGCTTGTCGAGCTGCAAGAGAAAACCCTGCGCAGACGGATGCGATGAGCATGTGGCCGGGCACAGTCAAGAGCGTTTGTCTGCGGGTCGTATGGGCTGCCTCTGCCGTGGCGTTGGCTGCGACCTGGGGCTGCGCCGCGGGAGGGACCGGCCAAGTGGGCTCACTGTTCGGCCCGAAGGGGACCCCGTGGACCATCCGCTGTTTGGAACTTCAAGGCACCTACCGCCTCCAGCATATCGAGGAACTCGCGGAGACATTGAGGCGAACGCCCGGCATTCGGCCTCAGGATGTCTTCGTGGGCGATGATCCGGACGATTATTCGCAGCTTTACTATGGGCAGTACTTTTGTCGGACCAATCCCAGGACCGGCAAGCGACCGTTGCCTCGCCGGATGCGCGAGGATTTGGATCTCATCCGGCAACTTGGGGATGGTTCCGGTAGACGTTACTTTTTGCGGGCCATGCCCGTCAGGATGCCGACACCCGATGTCGGGAATCCCGAGTGGGCGCTAGCCAACCTACCTGTGACATATTCGCTTCAAGTGGCGGTCTTTGAACCGACCGACAACTTTTGGGAGTACAAGGAGGCCGCGGCTCAATACTGTGCGCTGCTTCGTGAAAGGGGCTACGAAGCGTACCACCATCACGGTAGTGCCTGCAGCATGGTCACGGTGGGGTCATTCGGACCCGAAGCAGTGATCACCAAGGCCGACGGGCGAACCTACTACAGCGAGGAGGTCCTCGCCCTGCAGCGCGACGAACTGCTGAAATACAACCTGCTCAACGGCGCGGTCTACCGGGTGCGAAGCGATACCGGGAAAAAAGTAGCGGTGCCCTCCCGGTTGGTAAAGGTGCCACACAGCGTAGAGGATGCCCCGTGGTGAGGTCGGCCACCATCCTTATAGCGACGGCGAACCGGGGTAAGCTGGGCGAGGTCATGGCGATTCTGGCGGGTCTGCCTGTCCATCTCACGACGCTGGAGGACTATCCCGGCCTACCCAAGCCCATCGAGGATGCTAGAACGTTTGAGGGGAATGCGAAACGCAAGGCGTTGCATTATGCGGCGCTCACCGGTTGCTGGGCGCTGGCGGACGACTCGGGGCTGGAGATTGACGCCCTACACGGTGAGCCCGGGGTGCATTCCGCCCGGTACGCCGGCCCCGCCTGCGACGCCGCAGCCAACAACGCCAGACTCATTCGGAAGCTCTCCGACATATCACCCGGACAGCGGATGGCCCGGTTCAGATGCGTGATCGCGTTGGCCAGCCCCAAAAACCTACTAGCAACGGCTTCGGGAGCCCTTAACGGTGTAATCGTGGATGAGGCCCGCGGCGCGGGCGGTTTCGGGTATGACCCGCACTTCTTCGTACCCGAGTACGGAATGACCACAGCCGAGATGTCACCAGAGCAGAAGAACCGGATCAGCCATCGGGGCCAGGCCCTGCGGGCCATACGGCCGGCGATCGAACGTTTGCTCACGGGTTCGAGCCCCGCTGCACCCGGAGGCTGAGGTGACCGGCAGCGGAACGGCAGCGGGGAAAAACGTTCGGTTGTACAGGCCGACACAGCCGCTATAATCCGCGCTCTCGCGTGCGTGGTCAGCGACCCGAACCCGGAGCCTTTTTTTTGCAGATATCGTTTGTTCCCAAGCAGATGTTCTTTACGAAGGGGACCGGTAAGCACCGGGAGAGCCTTCAATCGTTCGAAGAGGCCCTTCGTGATGCGGGCATCGCGGGGCTGAATCTGGTGCGGGTCAGCAGCATCTACCCCTCGAACTGCAAGATCGTCTCCCGCGCCAGGGGCTTAAGCCAGCTTACCCTAGGCCAGATCGTCTTCTGCGTGATGGCGGACTGCCGGACCAACGAACCGAACCGGCTCGCCGGGGCGGGCATCGGGCTTGCCGTGCCCGCCGACAAGTCCAACCACGGGTACATCGCGGAGTACCATGGCTTCGGCATGACTCAGCGGATCTGTAGCGATTATGTCGAAGACATGGCAGCCACCATGCTAGCCACGACCCAAGGAATCGACCTGGACCCGGACAAGGCCTACAACGAACGCAAAGAGATCTACCAGGCTAAGGGTCTGGTTGTCAGGACGCGTGCGGTCGTTCAGACGATTGAAGGCGACAAGAACGGCCTGTGGACCACGGCCGTCGCCGCCGCGGTATTCATTCTCTAGCTCCCCAGGATCGACGACCTATTCATGGAAACCGGCGAACGTAAACCCGAAGCTCGTGGCCAGAGCTTCTGGCTTGATGGGCCTATGATCGAGCCGCTGGTGCTGACCGGCAACGAAGGCGTTGCGGACATGATTGACAACGTCTTCGCCAAGAGTGGGTTCAATGCCCGCCGGCTCGCCGAGGGTGCCAAGCTGTATGCCCGCATGCTGCAAGCCGATGCGACGGTGTGTATTACTCTTGCCGGGGCCATGACTCCGATCGGCCTGAGCGGCGTGTTTATCTCCCTGATCGAGAACGGCCTGGTCGATTTCATCATCTCGACAGGTGCGAATGTCTACCACGATCTGCAACGACCGTTCGATTTCCCCATCGTTCAGGGAAGCCCAAACGTGGATGACAACATCCTCGCCGAAGACGACGTGGCCCGGATTTACGACGTATTCGTTGCCAACGACAATACGCTGACCGGCGCCGATGTGCTGGTTCATGAGGCCGTTGCCGGGCTCGATACGTCGAAGCCGTACTCGACCGCCGTGCTGCACCAGAAGTTGGGGGAGCTGGTTTGGGAGAGGGCCCGGCATCCGGAAAAATCAATGGTCGCGGCGGCGGCGAAATACGATGTCCCGATCTACACCTCGTCCCCGGGTGATTCGGCGGTCGGCCTGAACCTGGCCGTTCGGCAACTACTTGCAGAATCCATCCACCTTGATCCGGTGCTCGACGTGATCGAAACGACGGCGATTGTGCACGACGCCAAGGTCAACGGCGTGGTGGAGATCGGCGGCGGATCGCCCAAGAACTTCTATCTGCAAACGCAGCCGATGCTTCAGCAGATGCTGATCGACAAGGCCAGTGGCGGCCACGACTACTGCCTGCAACTTACCACCGACCCGCCGCATTGGGGTGGATTGTCCGGGGCAACTCCGTCCGAGGCACGAAGTTGGGGAAAGATCCGGGACGCCGAGAAGAACAATGTGGTGGTGTATTCATGTGCCTCGATAACGTTCCCACTGTTAGCCCGGTATGTTCTTACCCGGGTGAAACCACGACCACACCGCCGCCTGTTCCGCCGGCTTGATGAGATAACCGGTGCCCTTCGAAAGATGGCTCGTGACAACCCAGAGCTGCGTACGGAGCATGCCAAGCTATTCAAAGACGTGTAACACCCGTTATGCATGGACTTGAAGGCAGGAGCAAGCCCAGGCGCCAAAGCACCCGAGGCCGTCGTGGAATGGACACCACCCCCAACAACTTCCTGGGCCTCGAGGATAAGTACAGCCGCTACGATGATGCCCGTTTCGTAGTGCTGCCGGTTCCCTATGACTCAGCGGCAAGCTGGCGGTCCGGGGCCCGCAATGGTCCGGCTGCGATCATTTCTGCATCGCAGCATATGGAGTGGTTCGACGAGGAGCTGGAGGCGGAGTGCTACAAATGTGGCATCGCCACACTGGACCCCATCGAGCCCAATATCGTCGGCCCCGAGGCGATGCACCAGGACCTATTCAAGTTTGCTAAGCGCGTGGTGCGGGACGGCAAGTTCCTGTTCGGGCTGGGCGGCGATCACAGCATCAGCTCAGCGCTGGTCCGGGCGGTGATGACAAAGCACAGGAAGCTATCGGTTTTGCAGATCGATGCTCATTGCGACCTCCGCGACAGCTATCAGAACAGCCCATATTCGCATGCTTGCGTCATGCGCCGCATCCTCGACCTTGGGGCCTTGGCCGTTTCGGTCGGCGTCCGTGGCCTATCGCCGGAAGACCACCGCTTCATGAAGCGCAAACGCCTCGAGACGATCACGGCATATGACTGTCACATGGACGATGACTGGGTGGATCGGGCGCTCAACGCACTGGGCGAGACGGTATATGTCACCGTCGACATCGACGCCTTCGATCCCGCCTATGCGCCGGGCACCGGTACGCCGGAACCGGGCGGACTGGACTGGTATCAGGTCACCGGACTATTGAGGCTCGTCGCCGCCGAGAAGAATGTCGTCGGTGCGGATATTGTCGAAGTGGTCCCCATCCCCGGTCAGGTGGTGACGGAGTTTCTGGCCGCACGCTTGGCGTATAAGCTGATGGCCTACGTACAACTACGTGCGTAGCATGTCGCGTGGCGATATCTTCGCCAATTGACGAGATTCAAGCAGCCAGACTCCCGGGCAAACGGTCCGGCAGGCTTGGTGCGAAACGGTGGTGCTACAGCTCGCGGTCTGCGGCCACAGCGAATACTTTAAGGCCCTTCATGAATGAGCGGAACTGCTCCAAATCCAGCGACTGCTGCCCGTCAGTCCAGGCTTGGGGCGGACTGTGGTGTACCTCGACGAGCAGCCCGTCCGCCCCGCAGGCGATCGCAGCGTTACTCATCGGGGTAACCAGGTGGCTTTGCCCGGTTCCGTGTGAGGGGTCCACGATGATTGGCAGTCTCGAGACGCGTTTGATCTCCGGAACGATGGCAAGCGCCAGCGTATTGCGGACGTATGTTTCGTGTGTTCGGATACCTCGTTCGCAGAGGATGACATTACGGTTGCCTTCCAGCATGACGTACTCAGCCGCTAGAAGGAACTCTTCGAGGGTGGCACACCAGCCGCGTTTGAGGAGGATGGGCTTGCTCTGCCGCCCCACCGCAGCAAGCAGGTGCGTGTTGTGCATGCTCCGTGAACCTACCTGCAGGACGTCGGCGTATCGCGCCACAAGGTCCACGTGGTCGCAGCGCATTACCTCAGTCACAACGGCCAGCCCGGTTTCCTCACCAGCCCGGGCCAACAGCTCCAGCCCTCGTTCAGCATGGCCTTGGAAGGAGTAAGGTGAGGTCCGCGGTTTGAACGCTCCGCCGCGAAGTGCCACGGCGCCGGCCTCCTTCACCGCGGCGGCGATTTCCAGAAGCTGATCTTCGCTCTCAATGCTGCAAGGTCCGGCGATGATGCCGAGCTTTCGAGCTCCGATGCTGGCGGCGCTACCCAGGAGAATCTCAAGCGTCTTCTCTCCCGGTTGACGACTCGCCGCGAGAATCGGCTTAGCCTCCTCGAGCACGCGGTCCACCATGGGTGCGCCTTCGAGAAGCGTCCGGTCGGTCTGACCGTTCACGCCAAGTACCTCGATCATTTTTTGGGGGTTGCCATCGATCACCCAGCCGCTCAATCCCATCTGGTTAAGGAGCTTCACGATGTGATTGACGTGCTCCGTGGTGCTCCCTGCCTTCATCACCACAATCATTTCCCACCTCCGCGTATCGCGAACGCGAGTAGCATTGTGACACGCCACGCGGTCGGAACACCATCCTCCGTCATGGGCTATCCCAGGACGCCGATCCCCACGCCGGCTACTGCACCGCGCTGCCCAGTCGCAGAGATACTGTTCCTATCCCCCAAGTAGGTCGCGTTCACCAACCAGCACCTCGGCCTACCACCGTGTTCTTATAACATGCCGATTCAAGTAGAAGGTAGGCCCTGTACCGTATACGTCAGGATAAGCCCTTTCTCCAGCGCTTTCAAGCTCTTTTTTACTATGCGCCGCCGAGGGGCGTGGTCCCACCCCCGGTCTTGAGAGCCTGCCCAACCGGTCGCGCGCCTGCCACCATGCACACGGCTCCCGACGCCACCCCGCATCCCGCGCCAGCCTATGCCCCTGCCTGACCCAGGAAACACGCTTGATATCGGCGGACCAGTACCCTTGGGGACACAACAATACAGCATCACTGTGCGATACTAACTTGTGGCTGATACGATTACCATAACTTGGGTGCCTCAACTCTCGGTGGAGCTGATAAATGCCGGCGGTCTCCCGTTGAACATGATCTCCGGGAACGTCGTGTTTCCTCTCCGGGCCCGGACAATGTGCCCACTGGCGGGTGGATCGGCGTCCCATTCCGGGATTGTGTGGTGTGATGCCAAGACGCGGTTTGTATTATGCGAGCCTGAGTCCGACCATCGCAGATGGGTGCCAAGGACGCTTGGAGTTGGGCATGCGGGTGTCTATTGTGGGCGATCCTTGGGAATCATGGCGATGGCCTCAATCTCGACGAGGAGTTCCGGTCGGCAGATGCGGGCCTCGATACAAGTGCTGGCCGGCAGGGGGTCAAGCTTCTGCTCGGCGTAAAATGCGTTTCGGACCTCGTTGAACTCGTCGTAATACCTGAAATCAGCCAGGTAGCACGTGGTCCGAACCACGTCATGCCAATCGGCACCTTCGCTGTTGAGCAAGCCGGTGATGTTGTTGAACGTACGGCGAGTCTGGGCGTTGATGTCACCGGGGTGGATGGACTCGCCCTCTTCGTTCACGCTGGCCGTGCCCGAGATGAAGAGCATGACGCAGTTGTCCAGCTCAACGCGCATTCCGCGTACGAACGACACCTTCTTGGCATAGTCGTAGGCCTCGCAAAGCACGCCCTTATCCTCGATGGGAGTTTTCTTGATACGGGTCTTTTCTGTCCCACTCATCAGCTTGTTACTCGTAATCCAGGTAAGCACGCCTCGGCGGGCCGGCACCGGCCGGCACAAGTGTCGCAGTATACCAGATCCTCCGGGGATCACCTCGTTTTTTCTCCGGGGACAGCCTGCTGTCGTATGGTGATCAGTCGATCGGCCTGCACGTTCTTCCTAGTCAGACGTGACCTGTCCGGCCAGATGACCTCCAGTCGATCGACCTCGCCATGCTTGCCCAACCCAAAGTGAATCCGCGGGTCATGCTGCGATAGATAACTACCACCGGAAAGCCGTTGCCGGACCAGCGTTTGCCCACCGACACTGATCTTCACGACCGCACCGATGGCATCGCGATTTGGCGACCGCCCTACGAGTTTGATGCTGAGCCAATGTCGTTCCCGGCGGGGTGTGTCGTTCCGCAGCAATGCCGGGCGATCGTTCAGATTGGCCACCAACAGGTCGACGTCGCCGTCATTATCGTAGTCGCCCTGGGCAACGCCCCGACTGACGAACTTGACACTTGGGCTTGGGGCCAGTGAGCCGGACGCGGTGTCGATGTTGATGAAGCGCCCACGACCATCGTTGACGAAGAGGGCATCGTAGTGGGCTTCAAAGCGACAGGCGCTGCCGTTGGCTATGTAGAGATCGAGATACCCGTCGAGGTCGAAATCCGCTAAGACCCCACCCCAACTGTGGGAGTGGGTCATGGCTGCAGAGATTCCCGACCGGACGGCCAAGTCCTCAAACATCCCACCACCGAGGTTGTGATACAGGCAGCAGCGGTTCATGTCCGGGACGAGAATGTCAAAACGCCCATCCCCATCGTAGTCGCCTACTTCGACAGCCATAGCTGCTGCCGCATCGCCGGCCTCTCCAAACGCAGCACCAGCCAGCAACGCTTCGTTCTCGAAAGTCCCGTCGCCCTTGTTGTGCAGCAGGAAATTCTCCATAGCGTCGTTGGAGACGAAGACGTCAAGCAGGCCGTCGCCATCATAGTCTAGGGCGCCGACGCCCATGGCCCGCCCGACAGGTTGGATCTCGATGCCTGCTTTGTGGGTCACGTCCGTGAATGTGCCATCGGCGTTGCCACGGAACAGCCTGTCCTGCTGGCCATTGTAGGCCAGCGGGCTGCGCACCCCCTCTACTGTGTGCTGGCGCTTGGGGTCCGGTTCATAGGTCAAATAATTGCCCAGGTAAAGGTCAAGTCGTCCGTCACGGTCATAGTCAAAGAACACCGCGCCCACACTGAACTGCGGGTCATCCACGCCGGCGGCCTTGGCGACCTCGCTGAATGTGCCGTCCCCGTTGTTGCGGTATAGAAAGTTGGGGCCATAATTGGTGACGTAGATGTCGGGATCACCGTCGCCGTCGTAGTCGGCCACCACAACGCCCATGCCGTAGCCCGGGCGTGCCAGGCCCGCTCGAACAGTCACATCCTCAAAGGTGCCGTCACCCCGGTTGCGGTAGAGCCGATCGGTGGCTAAGGCCAGCTTGGCCCGCTCTTGCGAATCGACCTTTGGATCGGACAGCCCCTTAAGCCAACAACCGCTGACCAGATAGATGTCCATCCACCCGTCGCCGTCGTAGTCCACAAACCCGCAGCCGACGCCGGTTGCCTCCACGATGTTGGACATCTCGCGGTCGCCCAGGGTCTCGACGAAATCGACGCGTGCGGCGACGGTGACGTCGGTAAACAGCACCGGTGGATCGGCCTGAGGCACGGAAGCAAACGAGCCACCCCCGAGCATCACGACAAGAGCGCCACATACCGCGATCAGCCCCGGCTGGATCCGGTGGAGACGTAATGACCAGGGCAGACTGTCGCCCATGCTGTGTCTGCCACGAGGCATCAGGCTCCCCCCTTACGGATGTTTTTTCAGTGTCCGCCGGCTTTAGAGCCGGGCGGATCAGGCAAGCTTTTCCTCGGCTCGCGGGAGCAGCGAGGCGAAATCGAGCTTGCAATGGCAGGCCTCTGAGGCGGCGGCCAGGTCGGCGCCGTGCCAGTCGCGCTGCTGTGGGGTCAGGGAAGCGTAAAGCTCCCTGCCGGAGTCTCGCAAGCCGTCGCGCTCATAGTAGGAGAGTGCCCGCGTGATGTCTCCCAAAGCGGCCGTGGTTCCGGCGGCTCGTGCACATCGGCCGTCGCAGGCGTTGCAATACCTGGAACCGTACCGTTCGTAGAGTTCGATCACCGCGCCGATCTTGTCACGGTCCATGGGCTTGAAGTTCCTCGCAGCCGTGCTGTTCTCCTGCAGAACAAACAAGTTGGCAATATCGGAGCAGATGCTGGCAATCCGCTCATCGGACCAGACGGCGTGGAGCACGGCCTGGTAGGGCGAGAGCCCCATCTCCTTGAACTTGGGCAGCATTTTCGGCATATCGTCCACGCCGCGCATTGCCTTCATGCAGATCAGGCCCACACCGGCTTTGTGGCACGCATCCAATGCCTTGTTGAACTCGGCGTTGTCACGCACCAGCTTGGGATCGTATGCCGTCATGATGGCATCGACCCATCCGCCGGCGGCTGCGTTATTCAGCAAATCGATTCGCAACGGCACGGCAGTATGGGTACTGAAACCCACGAAGTGAACCTTGCCGGATTTCTTCATCTTTTCCGCTGCGTCCGCCCACTCCTTAGTCTTGGGGACGTCGCGGTCCTTGGCCTCACCACCGTCCTTATTACCACCGCCCAGACTGTGGATGAAGAACGCATCGATGTAGTCGGTTTTTAGGGCCTCTAGGCGCTTATCCACGGCCTCCAGCCATGCCTCCGGCGTTTTACACGGGTACTCCTTGGTGACGATAAAGAACTCTTTGCGCCGGCCGGTGCTGGTCATCCACTCGGCGATCCCTTTTTCCGATGCACCCTGGGCGTAGGCGCTGGCTGTGTCGAGGTAGCGAATGCCGGCATCGTAGACTGCATTCAACATCCGCGGAGTCGGCTCCCGGCCACATCCCCAGTTGAGAATCGTCACCTTCTCTCCGGTACGACCGAGCACACGTCGAGGCAGCGGTCCATTGGGCTTAGCCTTCGTATCCTCGCCCAGCGCATCCAACGGCATGCCGGCCACGGCTGCCGCAGTCACGCCCGCCCTGAGAAACGTCCGTCTTGAAAGGTCATCACGCTGATTCAAGTCTGCCACACTTCTGCTCCTTATCTTGTCCAATGGTGCGTCCCCTCGACCGCAAAATCACTCTGTAAGGAAGCATGTCCACGCCTTGACCCGCCTCCTCTGATAGTCGAATCCATCTTTATGGCCCGCTAGTTACGTCAGAAACCGCCGCAGGTCAACCCCGGGGTTCATCGCCCCTGCGAGATGTAGCGGCTGTTTTGATCAAGCGAACTGAACGGTTGCGATCACGCTGGGGGTAATCCTGGGACCGGGTCTCGCCCTCCGCCGTGACGTAAACCGCCCTGCGATCACCGACCACCGGGCATTCGCGTTCACACAGACCGCAACCGATACAGAGGTTGGTGTCGATCTTCGGGACCTTAAACTCCATCTGTAACGCCACAGGGTCCCCCGGCTCAGGTCGGCGCGCGAACCGCCCTTCGATCATCAGGGTGTCGACATCGTTACCGGTGACTGCGTGGATCTCCGTCATCCCGTCCGTGTGCCGTACGGAGATGTAATAACTTGTGGTTTCATCTCCCTTCCATTGACCGAAGTTGAATAGAACGGGTGCGCCCACAGCCTGCCCCGGCATGGGCCACTCGCTGACCGTTACCGTGTTGTCAGTAGAGGCGACTACCACCTTTTTACCGTCCCGCACCAGCCGCATTTCGCGCTGAGTGTGGATCGCCTTCGGGCTGGTCGGGCAGACCTCTTC
>Ga0114930_10005468_pt1 | contig 10445 bp, 7 predicted proteins | sample AnhtaG_FD_87300 | JGI IMG/M metagenome (GOLD analysis project Ga0114930, IMG submission 87300) | Deep subsurface microbial communities from Anholt, Denmark to uncover new lineages of life (NeLLi) - Anholt_01485 metaG | ecosystem: Environmental > Aquatic > Marine > Oceanic > Sediment | place... | reverse complement strand
GCTGTACTCATCCATCACCGTCAGTAGCCTCAGGGGGTGGCCGTCGGTGGTTCTCGCCATCATGAAGTCATAGCTCCACACGTGGTCCTTGTAGGCCGGCCTCAGTCTGATACAGGAACCGTCTGTCAGCCAGAGCCTTCCCCGCTTCGGCTGCCTCTCCGGCACCTTCAGCCCCTCCATCTGCCATAGCCTCTCCACCCGCTTGTGGTTCACCCGCCACCCTTCCTCACGCAACATCGCCGCTATCCTACGGTAGCCGTACCGACCGTACTCCATCGCCAGCTCCACCATACGCCTCAGGAGCCGGGGCTCATCATCAGGAGGATAATGCTCCCTCCTCTGTGTGGAACGTACCTGCCTCAACACCCTGCATGCCCGGCGCTCGGAGACGACATCGCGGCCGAGCGCGTCCCGCGCCTGCTCGACCGCAAGCCTTCTCTTCACCGGGCTGAGGAGTTTCCCTGGGCCGCCTCCCTCAGAATGGCGTTGTCCAAAGACAAGTCAGCCACCAGCTTCTTCAGCCGGACGTTCTCCCTCTCCAACTCCTTCAGCCGCCTCGCCTGGTTCAGCCGCAGTCCCCCGTACTCCTTGCGCCAGCGGTAGTACGTGTACTCGGCTATCCCCAGCTTCTTGCAGACCTCGGGGACCTTCATCCCCCTGCCCAGCTCGACCTCCGCCTCCCTGAGCTTGTTGATGACCTGCTCCGGCGTGTGACGCCTCTTGCCCATGACAAATGCCCCCTTTCTCTAGTCCAGAACCCGCGTGCACTAACATTGGGACTGGACTCGTTTTTGGGGGCAAGGTCAGTTGCGTGGAAGGTAGACAACCAACAGGGGGGCCACTTGGAGCCACAGAGCCCAGCGGTATTCCGGCCGCCAACGGGTCGCCAGAAGGAGGCCAGCGCCGCCGCCGATGACTAGCAGAGGCTCCTGGTTCAGGAAGTCGTGTAGGCCCGCGAAGACTAGCGCCGCCTCATGGGCGTGGGCGGCGGGATCCACAAAGTGGTCGCTGAGGAATTGGGCGGGGTTGAAGCTGAACCCGCTCATCACATTGCCGGCCGCCCACCAAAGAGTGAGGCCGAACACGGCGAGGAGGCCTGCCATAGACACCAGGTAGGTCTTGATAACGGGCGCTGGGCTGCTCTGACGAGAGCGCGCGCCGAGGGCCATGAAGGCCACCAGGCTGGGGATCGTCAGGATCAGGTCGAAGCGAACAAGGACGAGAATCGCGGCCGATAGGGCTGCCACTACCACCATCGCCCTAGACCGGTTGCACCCCGCCAGGTAGGCCAGGAGCACGGCCAGGGTCAGAACAAAAGCGGCGGTCGCTTCAGGCATGACAAAGTTGGACCAAGCGGCGGCGCTGAAGGAAAGGGCTAGCGCCAGGCCAGCCCCAATGGCCGCTGCTCGAGAGCGCAGGGCTAGCAGGGCCAGAAAGTAGACAGCGGGGACTGTGGCCGTCCCAGCGGCGAAGGACAGGGCTTTCGCCGCCACCTCCGGGTCGCGGGTGAGCAGGTAGATGGGAAAGGCCAAAAAGGGATACCCAATTCGATAGAAAGGGATGGACCAGGCATCGCCGCCCACACCCAAGGAAGCATCTAGGGGAAGGTCGTAGGAGAGCCCCTTGATGACCAGGAGGAACTGATAGGAGTCGGGGTGGAGAAGAATACCATCTTGGGCGCTCAAGCGAACAAGAGCGCCCAGTAGTGTGAGGGCAGCTGCTGTTGCCAGGTCGACAACAGGAAGGCTCGCTGTGGCTGACGTGGCAAGGGGACGCCACCCGGAAACAAAGCGGTCAAATATGGTGGACACGCCTGCCCCTCAATGTCTCTGACCTCTTAGTTAAGACGGCGCATGTCCATTAGTGTTACACAAGCCTGCGGGCCGAGCAGCGGGCGGCGGTGCCTAGGGCGTTCCAGCGTTGGACGGCGCGATAACCCATGCTAATGGCTAAGCCCGGGCGCTTCTGTTAGGGAGGGCAGAAGTCACGGGGCCTACCCGCGACCGATGGCGCTCACAGTCGACGGTGGGGCTAGTCAGCGCCTGCCCGCTGGATTGGTAGGAGTCTGGCAGACGGAGCACAACTTGCGAACCGCGGTCCAAGTGCACGACCGCACGGGCTTGGCTGGCTTCAGGGTGGTGAGACTGGCTGACGAAGACCGCCGCCTGGCCACAAGCCCTTGGCAAGCCGCACTCCGCTCCGGTATTCGTCACCCCTGGTCTCAACTTGCGTAGATGCCTTCCCCCTGTTCTCGGCAGGCGCCTCTTGTCACTCGGGGGCAAAATAGCGGAAGATGGGGACGATCCGGTCAAGCTAACGTATATTACGCTCTTGCCACACTTCGTTCCCTTCGCCAGCCGAGGCCCCAGGAGGCGGCCAAGCAGAGCCGGAAGAGGCTTGCTTCCATTGGCGTTGCTCCCTGGGCTTGTTGCTTGGGCTCGTGGTTCGAGAAGCAAGGCCGGAAGGTCGCACATGAGCGGCGCCACCTCCCGCCTCGAAGCGTCTGCGTGGCCAGGGCTATCGCTTTTCTCAGTCGTTGTCCTGCCGGCATACGTTGCCGCTATCATCACGGCCGAGATGGTGACAGCGTTGGTCGACGCTCGTTGGGGGGTGGGCCTTCACGTAGCCATTCTTTGGGTCCTGCTTGTCCACTTCGCCTGGGCCAAGGAACGTTCAGAGGCCAAGCTCCTCCTGGCACTGGGCCTAGCGCCTCTCACCCGCATCCTTAGCCTAGGCATGCCCCTGGAGGATGTGGATCTTGCCTACTGGTTCCTGATCGTGGGCGCGCCCATGATCGTGGCCGCCTTCCTGGCTGCGCGCACTCTGGGGCTGACCCGGTACGACCTCGGGCTGACTGTCCGCGCCATCCCTGTGCAGTTGCTGATAGGCGCCACGGGCTTGGGGCTGGGCGTCGCGGAGTACTTAATCCTGAAGCCTGAGCCCCTCATTGACGAGCTGACCTGGCAGCAGGCTTGGTGGCCCGCACTGATCCTGCTGGTCGCCACAGGGTTCGGTGAGGAGCTGATTTTCCGAGGGGTGATGCAGTCCGCGTCGGCAGATGCTCTTGGCAAGGCAGCAATCGTCTACGTCGCTATCGTGTTTGCTGCACTCCACGTGGGGTACAAGTCAGCGCCCGATGTGGCCTTTGTGTTCCTTGTGGCGCTGTTCTTTGGTTGGGCAGTGGCGAGAACCGGGTCGTTGTTGGGTGTGAGCTTGTCCCACGGAATAACCAATGTGGTTCTCTATGTCATAGTGCCGTTCACGACCATCGCCGTTGACTGATCGGGGTTGCCTGAGCCACGTCGACGCCAAGGCGCTACCGAGGCTTAGCAAGCACTACGCATCCTTACACCGATTGGGACAAAAATGACTCCCTCACCGAGGGAGTCAAACCCATCTCTCGACGACACTCTTGCGCCGCTCTAGAGCACTTCCACCACCTTGGCCGCCACAATGGCGGTGAAAACCATCAGAAGCGGAATGATGGCCACGTTGAGGCCGCGGCCAAAGCGCTGCAATCGGGGCGCGTCAGTCGCGCTGGCGAGCTCTTTGGCCACCAGCAGGCTGATCAACGCTAGCACAGCGATAAGCCCGAGCGAAGCGGCGAACCCTGCTGTGCTCGTGATCGTCGAAACCGTCGTTGTCGTGATACTCGAAACCATTACCCTACCTTCTCTTATAACAGCAAATAAGGCGGCTGTCAACTCCTACACCGGTTGTTCGGGCAAGTTTTTAACCCAAGATCAACCGAAGCGGGGGGCAGAATTGCGAAACGAACCCACCGGCGCCACCCCAGCGGCTGGCCGCCTACTTCCCATCCTTGTAGCGCCAGGGCAGCCAGGCCCATGGATAGCGTGGAGGAACCCGAATCAGGGTCAGCAGGCTGGGCACGGCCTTGGCGAGCTCGTAGAACAGGCGAGAAGGAAAGTCGATGTCGCCGTACCGCCGCAGGATGTCTTGCCGTCTCTCATCGTTCAGCATCGCCAAGAGTCGCTCTAGCCGTTCATTGCTGAGGCTGAGGAAGACGCGTCGAACATCCGTGGCCCGCTTGAACTCGTCTCCCAGTTCGTCCATGAACATCCTATGATACCGGGAAAAGAAGGCCTCGGATAGGTTATCCTCCTTTAGGCCTTCTATTGCTACACGGGCCGCAAGTCTGGCCCCGACCAGACCCGGGTATATGCCTCCCCCGGATGTGGGCTTCATGTGACGAGCAGCGTCACCCACAAGTAGGACGTTGCTGGCGTACGACTTCATCGGTATCCACAGAGGCAACGATCCCGCCTCAAACCGCACCGGCCTCAAGTTGCCTAGGCGGGTGGGGAACGCTTGAGCAAGCAACCGAAGGGACTCCAAAGGTTTGAACCCACCGGCCACGCCAGTGCCCACCTGCCATCGGCCGTCTCCCATAGGCAAGGCCCAGCCAAACCATCCAGGAGCAGAGCCCTTGTCGAGAAAGATCTCCACCAGCTGCTGCGAAGGTGCTCTTCCAATGACCTCAGCTGTGAGGCAACTTATGGCCCCGTCCGCCCGACCCAGGCCCGTGTGCGCCGCCACCGTGGAACTCGCACCATCCGCGCCAATGAGGAGCTTTGTCCGAAACGACAGCCGTCTGCCATGTCGATCCACGTAGATTCTTAGGAGCCTTCCCTCCCTCTCCAGATATGAGAATCGGGTGTCGAGTTCTAGCAGAGCGTTAGCCTTTTGCGCCTGGCCGCATAGAAGGTCGTCGAACCGTGCCCGGTCCACGACTAGGGCATGAACCCTATCCCCGCCGATCACGAGTTCTTTGCCAGAGGGGACGGAGATACGGGCGCCAACGATTCTGTTCAGCACTATGTCGTGCCCGACACCGGCCGCCTCCAGCGTCCTGGGCGTAACCAGCCCTGAGCAATGGGTCGGGCGGCCCACAGCCGCGTGCTCTTCGAGGAGGAGAACCTTAAAGCCTTCCCGAGCAATGTCCCTGGCGGTCGCTGAGCCTGCGGGCCCGGCGCCAACCACCACCGCGTCGTAGAACGTCTGCAATCGGAATCTCCTAGGGACCTCTTCCTGGTATGACGAGTGTTTGCCCCGCGTGAATCAAGTTTAGATTGCCTATGTCATTGGTGGCTGCTATCGCAGTGAAATGGAGACCGAAGACAGTGCCGATGCTTATCAATGTATCGCCAGGCTGCACCACATAGGTCGGGCTCGAGCGAGTTGTTGGGGAAGGAAGGAGGCCAGGCGGCAGAGTCTCCGGTAGAGCCGAGGGCGCTGGGGTCTCAGGGCTTGCTGAGGGTGATGACTCCGCGGGAGCGCCGGGAGGCGGTGATTCCGGGGTAGCGGTCGGTGATGGGGCCGCTTGCTCGGGGCTCGGGGTCTCAGTCACAACTGCTTCCGCGAGAGAACCCTGGACGTCCAGCCACAAGTGGAGAGTCCTGTAGGGCACGTCGTCCTCCCCTTTGTAGAGGACAAACTCCACTTTCTGATTGTTGCCCGGCTGCGTGGCTATCAATACTAGGGGGCTTTCCCACTTTTCCTTGTTTGCGAGGTGGAGGCTGTCAACGCGCGCAGCCAGCCGACCGGCTATCGTTGCCTGCACTCGGTAGCTGGCTTCTTCCCCTTCGTGATTCACAACGCCGAGGATGAGCGTGAATATGTCTCCGACATCGACTGTCCTGGGGTACCCCTCAGCTTTGCCACCCGGTCCCAAGACGTAGAACTCCGTAAACTCTTCCGAACCGGTCGAGGAAGTAGCCAGAAAGTAGGCGCCGACCCCCAAGCCCGCCAGTGCCACTACAAGGAGGAGGCCCAGGAGTCGGTCCGCCATACCGACCCGCGGCCATTTCGGAAGGGCGAGATTCACGGGAATCCGCATAGCCTCGTCGGAGGGCACCGTCAATCTTCTGTACATGGCCACACCGGCGGCGAGGACGATGAACAGGGTTAAGAAGGCCAATATGGGATTGAGACGAATGCCCCAAGGAGAATAGTTGAGACCCAGGCCTATTAGAGGAACCACCGCAATGCTCAGGCCGAGGCTCAGCGCCAGCCGCTCAACAAGGTCTAGGTCATCCTTCCGAGGATAGAGGGCTGCCACAAGCACATACCCCGGCAGGAAAAGGACAAAGACGAGGCCGAGAGCAATGCGGGCTGGCTCAGCAAAAGGGGCAAGGAGCACAATCACGGTGGTGGCCAGCGCGCACGCTACAGCGAGAGCTAGGTCAAGGCTTCTGTTCATAGACAGATTGTACTCCTCTTCTCCCTTGCTTCAACAACCTAGAACGCACAGGTCACCGCGCCAACGTCAGATAATGATCGCTTCATTGCATGAGAACCTGCTACGTCGAGGTCGGAGGCGAACGAGTCAGACTGCAAGGCGGGCGCCGTCCCTAGCAGGGCGTCGGGGTGCCCGCGAGCGTCGATCCCCGTCTCCCGCTCCACGCCGAACTAGACGTCACAACGCATGCGTGGCGAGGGCCGCCGAAGGGCGGTCTTCTGCTTCTGAGGCAGGTCGTCGGGACTCGCTTGGTCTATTGCCACACGACCTCGCCCAGCCGCTGGAGGCGCTTCTTGGTCAAGGATCTCGTCCGAAGAGGCTGACTCACCCGCCGCTCGTCTGCTATCCGGAACGTATTGCGCCCACCCCAGCCACGTTGACAATGCCGCTACTTTCGCGCACCATTGCCTTACTCTAAGACGTAGCGATCGGGGGCGATCCACGGTGCTTTGTCCATCCTGCGGCCACGAGAACCGCGAGGGTGCGAGCTTCTGCGACGGGTGCGGCGCACCTTTGGCACCAGTCTGCCCGAGCTGTGGGGCGCAGCTTAGGCCCTCAGCCCGCTTCTGCGACTCATGCGGCCAAGCCATTAGCGAGCCAGCGGCACCACCGACGCCTACCCCCACCATCCCCACCTCCTTCGCCGCGGGCCGCTACCAGGTCAAGCGCTTCCTGGGCGAGGGCGGCCGCAAGCGAGTCTACTTGGCCCACGACACCCGCCTCGACCGCGACGTGGCCTTCTCCCTGATCAAGACCGAGGGCCTGGACGCATCCGGCCTGGCCCGCGTCCGCCGCGAGGCCCAAGCGATGGGTCGCCTTGGCTCTCATCCCAACATCGTTACCGTCCACGACATCGGCGACGAGAACCGCCAGCCCTACATCATCCAGGAGTTCATGGAGGGCGGCTCCGTCCAGGACATCGTCGACCAGGCCCCTGACCACCGTCTGCCCATCGACCAGAGCCTGCAGATAGCCTCCGAGGTCTGCCAGGCCCTCCAGCACGCCCACGACCGAGGCATCATCCATCGCGACGTCAAGCCGGGGAACATCTGGCTCACCGCCGACCCTTCGGCGAGCTCAGGGCAGGCTATTGCCAGGCTGGGAGACTTCGGCCTGGCGGTGGCCATCGACCTCTCCCGCCTGACCCAGGCCGGCATGATGGTGGGCACAGTGGCCTACATGCCGCCGGAGCAGGCCCTGGGCGGCAAGGTCGACGCCAGAAGCGACCTCTACGGCCTGGGCGCCACGCTCTACGAGATGGCCTGCGGCCGGCCCCCCTTCTCCGGCCACGACCCGGTGGCCGTCATCTCCCAGCACCTCAATACGCCGCCGGTGGCGCCCTCCTTCCACAACCCGTCGCTACCCCCTGCCCTCAACGACCTCATCCTCAAGCTGCTGGCCAAGGACCCCCAGGACAGGCCCTCCTCGGCCGATGAGGTCCTGGCAGCGCTGCAATCCCTCCGCGAGCAGATCGAGCAGGGCGAGGTAGTGCCCGCCGCCGAGCCTCCCGCCGTCACCCCCATCGGCCGGGTGGCCTGGGGCACCTTCGTGGGACGAGAAAGGGAGCTGGAGCAGCTCAAGGAGCGCCTGGCCGACGCCTTCTCCGGCCTGGGGTCGGTGGCCATGGTGGTGGGCGACGCCGGCATCGGCAAGACCCGCCTGCTGCAGGAGTTCGCCACCTACGCCAGGCTGCGGGGCGCCCAGGTGCTCTGGGGCGCCGCCTACGAGGGGGAAGCCACGCTACCCTACGGCCCCTTCGCCGAGGCCCTGCGGGACTACGTCTCCCGCACGTCGGTGCAAACCCTGCGCCAGGCTGTGACCGAGGCAAGCTCTGTGCTCGCCCCGCTGGCGCCGGAGCTGAAGGCGAAGCTGCCCGACCTGCCCGAGCCCCCTCCCGTGGCGGCCGAGGCCGAGGCCTACCGCCTCTTCCAGGAGGTCACCGAGTTCCTCAAGAATGCCTCCACATCTGCTCCCCTGGTGCTGGTGCTGGAGGACCTCCAGTGGGCCGATAAGGGCTCTTGCTCCCTGCTGCAGCACTTGGCCCGACGGCTGGCCGGCGGCAGGCTGCTGCTGGCCATCTCCTGCCGGGAGGCCGAGCTGGAGCCGACCCACCCCCTCCGGGAGGCCCTGCCCCACCTCAGAAGGGAGTCCGGCTTCTGGGAGATCCCCCTCAAGGGCCTGCGCGAGTCCGAGGTCAGGGAGCTCATCACCGTCCTGGCCGAGCAGGAGGTCCCCCGCGCCCTGGTCCTGGGCCTCCACCAGGAGACCGAAGGCAATCCCTTCTTCGTCCAAGAGACCCTCAAGCACCTCATCGAGACGGAGGTCCTCTATCAGGAGAAGGGGCAGTGGACCAGCAAGGCCCCCATCTCCGACATCGGCCTGCCGGAGAGCGTGCGGGACGTGATGGAGCGCAGGCTGAGCGGCCTGTCGGAGGACTGCCGTCGCCTGCTCCAGGTGGGCGCCGTCCTGGGCCGCCGCTTCAGCCTCTCCCTCGCTCAGCGGGTCGCTGAGCTGGACGAAGAGGTCACCCTCCGGACAGTGGAGGAGGCCCTGGCCGCCCAGGTAGTGAGGGAGCAGCGCCAGGAGAGACGCACCTACTATCAGTTCGCCAGCACCCTTCTGCGCGAGAACCTGCACGGCCGCCTCAGCGCCCCCCGGCGGGAGCGCCTGCACCTGCGGGCCGCTCATGCTCTGGAAGAGGCCTACCCCGACCGCCTGGAGGACTATGCGGCCGAGCTGGCCTATCACTACCGGGAGGCAGGGGAGGGTGCCCCCGCCGAGACGGCCTACCGCTGGACGGTGAAGGCTGCCCGGCAGGCGCTGGCCGCCCACGCGCCCGCTGAGGCCGTGCCCCTCTACCGCTCCGCCCTCGAGCTGGCGGATGCCGCGGGCCTGTCCCAGGGAGAAAAGGCGGCCCTCCTGTGGGATCTGGGGGGGGCTCAGCACATTGCTGGCGACTTCGGGGGATTGATCCAGAGCTGGGAAGAGGCGGCCAGGGAGTTCGAAGCGGCGGGCGATGTGGCCGGGGCGGCCAGGGCCTACACCACGCTCGCTGCATTCCTTCCCTGGCAGGGGCGATTGAGGCGCGGCCTGAGCTTCGCCGAAAAGGGGCTGGAGTTGGTCGGCCCGGCAGACCGGGCGGAACGCGCCGTCCTGCTCGCGCAGCACGCCTTCATCTCGCTGTGCCTCCACCGCTTCGATGCGGCGTTCGAGGAGGTGGCCGAGGCGGAGTCTCTGGCAGAGCACGTCACCGACCCCTGGACCCTCGGCATGCTGTTCAATGGAATCGCCTACTTCCACTGGCTCGCATGCTTCCCCCAGAAGACCGGGGAGGCAGGCGACCGCACTGCGGCCGAGTTCGAAGCGGCGGGCGACGTGGCCGCGGCCTGCTACCCGAGACTCTGGAGCCTGTTGTCAGCGACCGCGCAGGGGCGAGTGCCGGCTGCTGGCCCTGAGTGGGCGGAGCTGCGCCGGCTCTCCGAGCAGCGCCTGGCGTTCCAGCCCGCTTGCACGGCGGGTCTCTACGTCGCATGGCAGCGTCTTCTGGCCGGAGACCTGCTGGAATCAAAGCGCATCGGCGAGGAGGTCCTCACCCTGGTCTCCGAGATGCGGATCTTAGCGCTTATGCCGCTTGTCCTGGAGCACTCTGCGGTGTACATGACACTGACGGGTTGCTACGACGAGGCCGAGACCCGCCTGGAGGCCCTGGAGGCCACCGTCCGTCGCCCTGGCGGCTGGCTGGCCGGCTCCTGGCCCTGGCGGCTCCGCCTCTGCCTTGAGAAAGGGGATATGGCCTCAGCGCGGAAACTCCTCGCCGACCGACCCCGGTGGCCGTTCGAGGAGCCACTCAGCATAGGAGGGGCGTACAACCTGCTCGCCTGTGGGGAGGCCCTTGCCGAGCTCGGCGAGGTGGAGGGTCTGGACGTCTGCTACCAGCGTCTGCGTGAGCTGAACGGACGGGGTGTGGAGTTGGTTTGGCCCTGTCTGGTTCCTCGCGTCATCGCCATGCTGGACGCCGTCAGCAGGCGCTGGGACGACGCCACCACCTACTTCGAGAAAGCCCTCAGCCTGGCGCGACGCCTGGGCTACCGCCTGGAGCTGGCAGCCACCCTCCTGGCCTACGCCAAGATGCGCCTGGCCAGAGACGCCCCCGGCGACGCCGAGGCCGCCACCGCCATGCTCAATG
>Ga0114930_10005466_pt1 | contig 10453 bp, 9 predicted proteins | sample AnhtaG_FD_87300 | JGI IMG/M metagenome (GOLD analysis project Ga0114930, IMG submission 87300) | Deep subsurface microbial communities from Anholt, Denmark to uncover new lineages of life (NeLLi) - Anholt_01485 metaG | ecosystem: Environmental > Aquatic > Marine > Oceanic > Sediment | place... | reverse complement strand
TACTTTGTCAGTCATACATTTATTGCATCGCCACACTTGTTTCCTACCACTGAGTTTACCTCTCTTGGCGTTGGGTTTCCCATTCTTTTCTACGATATCTAAAGCAAAATCTATTGTCGGAGCATTACTAATGGAAGTTCCAACTCCAAATCCCACTGCTCCTGCATTAGATAGTTCTTTGATGTTGTTCTCATTCAATCCACCTGAAACGTAGATCTTTACTTTTTCGTATCCTCTTACATTGAGTTCCCATCTTACTTCTCGAATTAGTTCGGCGAAATCACCTCTTCTAGATGATGGCGTATCAAGTCTAACTCCATGTAGTTTTCCTTTGAAGCTCTCTGCGGCCAGTATTGCTTCAGTTTTTTCGTCACTGTATGTATCTACTAAAGCAATTCTAGGTATATCTTGAGGCATGACTTCATCGAAAGCCTTCCAAGCTTTGATTTGACTATCAAAAGATATGATGAGAGAATGAGGCATTGTTCCTATTGGCTCTTTATTGATTGTGTCAGCCCCAGATAGACTTGAAACTCCGTCTAAACCTCCGATATATGCTGCTCTATCAACCATTTTGGAAAGTCCTGGGTGGACTCTTCTTATACCGAAAGATATCACCATTTTGTCTGAAGCTGCTTTGCGAACTCTTGCTGCTTTTGTAGCTATACCTGAAGAATGACAGATTAACCCAAGAAGTGGGGTTTCAAGATGACAGAAATTCCTGTAATCTCCTTCAATGCTAAGGACAGGAAGACGTAAACCATTGACATCACGATGTCTGAATATTGTTCCCTCGTTAAATGAATAGATATTTACAGGTAAATCTTCGAAAAGATATGCAATTTCATCAATGCCACATAGTACAGCCCACGGCCAGGAATTAGGTAATGCGTCAGCTGTAGCCTCCATTACAACATTGATTTTTCCTACTCCTTTTGCCGAAAGGATTTCTTTGGTCCTCATGAAGTAAACATCAGTTGTTCTCCCCTTCTTGATCTCTTCATCAGATGAAAGATGAAATCTTCCCATAACTAGATCATTTCCTCTCAGAACTTTGATTGAATTCAATTATCAATTAATTATCTAGAAGTCGAAAGGGTGAGGATGTTTAAATAGATTAATCTTGGTTCTAATCTTGTAAAAATAGTGATAAGATTATGAGTCTGCTGAAACTTCGCATGTCAATTATTGGAACGCTTGCATTATTGATAGCTATCTCAACATTATTTTTCACAATTATTTTAAGTATTGTTGGGGTGACAAATATTGTCGCCCTAGTATTTTTCGTAATCTTATTCAACATAGTCCAATGGCTCCTAGCTCCTTATCTGATAAATTCAATGTATCAGACCAAAGAAGTGTCCAAATCAGATAAACTATACAGCATGGTTGCACGACTTAGCCAGAAACTTGATCTTAAAATGCCAAAAGTCATGATAGCGAATATGCCTATTCCAAATGCATTTGCTTATGGTTCACCTATTGCAGGGAATAAGGTAGCAGTAACTAGAGGACTACTCAATGAACTTGAAGAAGAAGAGATCGAAGCAGTAGTTGGTCACGAGCTCGGCCACATAAAAAATAGAGATGTACAGGTAATGATGTTTGCCTCAATATTACCAGCAATATTCTATTTTATTGGATTCTCATTCATGATGTCTTCATTTTATGGGGGAGCTAGACAAAGGCAAGGCGGAGGTGCAGCACCAATCCTTATCGGAATGGGTTGCATGGCAATTTATTGGATCCTGACACTTTTTACACTCGGTCTAAGTAGATTACGAGAATATTATGCCGACAGAAGAAGCTGCTCTATTGTAGATGATGGACCACGGAAACTTTCAGAAGCATTGGCAAAGATTGTATCATCAAGTAGTAAGCTGAAACATAGCCGTAAAACAAAAAGCAATCTTAACAGCTTCAAAGCTCTATTTATCGAAGATCCAGATAGCGCTGATCGGGACGAGGTTGCCATATCAAAAGCTAGGATGTTCAAAACAGATCAACAGCTAGTGAATAAGATATTAGGAAAGAAGGTTAGCTCAACTGATAGGTTACTAGAATTATTGTCAACGCATCCAAACATAGTGAAGCGCATCCAAACTTTACAGAAATTGTCTTAGATTCGCTTGCTCTCTCATTAATTTTCAACTGATTTTCCCTATTGGAATTATATAAAGTGGTTTTTCATCCGGGTTAAGATGAAGAATCTGAACTACTTTATCGTCATGAAACGCTCCAACAGTGACTACTCCAAGATTAAGAGCGGTTGCTTGTAGACAGATATTTTGAGCAGCATGTCCTACTTCTATGTGAACATATCTGACCCCACGATCGCCATATTTGCCAGTTGTCCGCTCATATATTGCTGTAATAACAATATTGATAGCGGCCTTTTCAACCCAATCTTGTCCTAATGCAGCATCAGCAATATCAGATCTTTGGTCGCCATCAACAGTTTTCAATAGATTATTTTCTGTTGGCATATAATGATAAACTCCTGCTTCCAGACCTTCCACATCTCCAACAACCACATACAATTCGAGAGGATAAAGACCGCCAGCAGAAGGTGCGGTTCTCAACCTTATCTCATGTGTAATACCTTGGGCTGCCCACAATATCTGCGATATTTCATCTAATGTTAATGGGTCTCCGCTATATTCTCTTGTTGACCTCCTTTTCAACAAAGCTTCTTCCATTGGAAAACTACTTTCATGTGATGGTTCAGGTAGAGATATTAATTCATCTGAGATGAGTGTTGAAGATGTAGTGATTTGGTTTCCACCTTTATTCCAGAGTGCAGTATGAAGTAATATTGAAATGAAGATTATTGATGAAATAAATATTATTCCAATTATTTTCCTTTTCGAATTTTTTCACCTCTCATTTGTGATTATTGATATAATCTAGAATATGCTCTTTTCTAGGATTATTAATCAGTATTTCATGTTTAACTTAGAAATAGCATAGGGCTACTTAGGATTTCAAATACTCTATTATTGCAGTAATTTCTTCAGGGGTTAAAACTTTACTCCATGATGGCATACCCTTTTCTGGTCTCCCCTTCTCGATCGCCGTCCTATTGACATTTTTTGCTGATAAAGTGGGAGCTTGACTAGGTTTTTCGGGGAGCGGTACCATACGTTTCTCCCCGTGGCATACAATACAGTTACCTTTGAACAGTTCCTCTCCATTTATTATTCCGGGTACAGATGTTGTAAATGACGGAGAATTTGATATTTCAGAATCAAATGAATCATAAAAACAGTAATAATATACAACTGACAACATTATGATACTAATTAAAACTACTATGGTTAACTGTCTCATCTATGACGCCACACTAGTGATACTAAACAATTAATTTTGAATTCTTACAATCATTTTAATATTTTTTAAATCTAGAAAATTTAAAGGAAACCAATAAACAAAAAAGGTGCTGTCATAATCTTTTTTCCTTCAATGGTTGAAAGTCCACAATGAGAATTCTGATAGAATCACCTTTCTTATTGGCTGGAGATAACTTAGATCTCCTCAAGAATGCATATGTATTAATAGATAATGAACTGATCGCAGAAGTCGGAACTGGGGAAAGACCTCAAGCTGAGAAGAAAATCTCATTTAAAAACGAGTTAATCATTCCTGGTTTGATTAATGCTCATGTTCATATTGGAGACTCTGCATTCAAAGACCAAGGACTTGAAAAATCTGTTAGTGAACTCTTTAAACCTCCAAACGGTTTGAAACATAGGCTATTAGAACATACTGAAACAAAGATATTGGTACAAGCAGTAAAAGATAGCCTCAATGATATGTTGCGTTGTGGGACCACAACTTTTGCAGACTTTCGGGAAGGATCAATAAAAGGAGCACAAATACTACTTGAGGCCCTAAGAAATAATAGCATAAGGGCTTTAATCTTGGGCCGTCCAGATCATGTTTTTAGTAAATCCCAAATAGAAAAAAATCAAGGTAAAATTCCATCAAATTCTCTAGCTCAACTAAATGAATTGCTTGATTTGACACAAGGTCTAGCTCTAAGCAGTCCTAATGATATGACTGATGAAGCAATGCGACAACTTGCAGACCTTGCCATAAAATATAACAAATTTAGAGCGATTCATGCCTCTGAAGCTCCGAATTCGAAAAATATCTCTGTTGAAAGAAGTGGTCTCACAGAGATAGAGAGAGCTATTAGATTTTTTAACGTTAACCTCCTCGTTCATTTAACCTATGCTTCGAGAGAAGATTTGGATAAAGTGGCTAAAGAAGAAACACCTGTTGTTATATGTCCAAGGGCAAATGCGTCCCTAGGTCTAAAGCTCCCGCCTATTACCAAAATGCATGACCTTGGCATTACAGTGTGTTTAGGTACAGATAATGTAATGATTAATCAACCAAATATGTTTAGAGAAATGGAATTCACTTTAAAGGCATATCGAATTGAGAGAGCTTCAAGCCAATATCCTAGCCCGAGAGATATCTTATGTATGGCTACGATTAATGGAGCCAGAGCCTTGGGGATAGGTCACAAAACAGGTTCCATAAAAGAAGGAAAATCAGCAGATCTTGCTATCATTAATATGAATAAAAATCTCAGAAATGTTAATGATATTTACTCAGCACTTGTACACAGGACAGGAGCAGAAGATATTCTGACTGTTCTTTTGAGAGGCAAATTTTCTTATGGTTACAAAATATAGAATTGAATATTCTTCGATTCCATATTCTCATAATAAAATCGATGAAATATTGAATAAAGCTCGAGATGGAGTACAACCGGAAAAAGATGAAGCTATTTTATTAATCAAATCACATAGACGTGACCTCAGGAAGATAGTCTCAGCCGCATCCGATATTAGAGAAAAAGTAAAAGATCGGCAAATAACCTATTCTAAGAATGTTTTCATACCTCTAACAAATATGTGCCGAAATGAATGCGCCTATTGTGGTTTCAGAAAAAACCCAACAGATCCTGAAGCTAGAATATTGACTACAGAAGAAGTAATGAAAATTGTAAAAATTGGTGAAGAAGCTGGATGCAGAGAAGCCTTATTTGTTATGGGTGAGAGGCCAGAGGCTATCTATCCAAAAGCTAGAAGTCAATTGAAGAAATACGGTTATTCAACAATCATAGACTACCTTAAAGATATGTGTGAAATGGTAATTGATAAAACACAACTTATACCACATAGCAATTTAGGAATTCTTAAAAAAGAAGAATTGAAAACTCTGAAACAGGTCAACGCAAGTTTAGGTTTGATGTTAGAGAGTTCAAGTATAAGACTATGTAATAATGGTGAACCACATCAACTTAGCCCTGGAAAAGATCCACGTCGAAGATTAGAAACAATAGAGAAAGCTGGAAGACTCAAAATACCATTTACAACCGGCATTTTAATAGGAATTGGCGAAACGCTCGACGAACGTATCGATTCATTATTTCACATAAAGCGATTAAATGACAAATACAACCACATTCAAGAATTAATAATTCAGAACTTTAACTCACAACCTAATACAGCAATGCAGAATTATCCTGAACCTCAACTAGATGATATAGTAAAGACTATTGCTGTAAGTCGTATCATCTTTCAAGGAAGCATAAATATTCAGGCACCACCAAATCTGTTTCCTGGGACTTACAAATCAGTTTTGGAAGCAGGCATAAATGATTGGGGAGGAATTTCGAATATTACATACGACTATGTAAATCCACATGCACCTTGGCCCGATATAGAAGATCTAAGGGCATTAACAATGAAGGCTGGTTTTAGTTTAAAGATGAGATTACCGGTTTATCCAGAATATATAAGAAAAATTAGTGGATTTTTACCAAAGAAACTTAAACACAAGATTACATCACAAGTTGATGATGAGGGATTCGTGCGAGAGGCCAAGTTTTGAAACAAGAAGCATTACACTGCTCTTTTTCTTTAGAATCACTGTTCAATGATATCTTAAAATCCGCGGATCCTTTAGTCTCAAAAATTCTTAACAATGCTCTTGACGGAAAAGAGCTCTCAGAAAAAGATGCTCTAGAACTTTTCAAAACATCAAAAGTAGAACTGTTAATGCTTGGGCTAGTTGCTGATGAAATTAGACGAAGAACAGTAGGAGAGACCGTGACTTTTGTGATTAATCGCAACATCAATTTCACAAATATCTGTTCAAATCGATGCAGGTTTTGTGCCTTTAGAAGGAACCAAAATGATCCTGATGCATACATATTATCAATAGAAGAAATAGTCAGAAGAACTGAAGAGGCATGGAGAAATGGTGCTACTGAGGTGTGTATTCAAGGTGGATTGAATCCAAATATCGAGGGATACTTTTATCCTAAGATCTGTGAAGCAATAAAGAAGAAGACACCGCATATTCATATTCACGCCTTCTCACCTATGGAGATCGTCTTTGGAGCCAGAAAATCTCAATTAAATATCAGGGAATTTCTTAAGATGCTGAAAGAAGCTGGATTAGATAGTCTGCCCGGAACAGCTGCAGAGATACTTGATGACAATCTTAGAAGGAACATTTGTCCAGAAAAAATTGATGTCAAGACTTGGATTGATGTTATAAAAACTGCACATAATTTAGGAATTCCGACAACGTCTACTATGATGTATGGACATGTAGATGGACCTCAACAATGGGCAAATCATATTCGTACAATAAGGGATATTCAGAAGGAAACTAATGGATTCACAGAATTTATACCCTTGAGTTTTGTTCATCCTAACACTGAATTATATAGAAGTGGGGATGCCAGACCTGGAGCAACTGGAACCGAAGATGTAAAGGTACACGCCATTTCAAGACTAATGTTGAACAAACATATCAAGAATATTCAAGTTTCATGGGTTAAACTGGGATCAAAGATGACTGAGATATGTCTGCTAGCTGGTGCAAATGATCTTGGCGGAACCTTGATGGAAGAGAATATTTCAAAAACTGCAGGAGCCACTACTGGCCAAAGAATGGAACGCTTAGAGATGGAGAAAATGATTCGCAAAATTGGGCGAGTTCCTGCACAACGCGACACTACTTATAATATATTGAATTTCCAGAAAACTTGATCAAAATAGAAATAACATCAAAATCTATGTATCTCATATTCGAAATCTCGGGGGATGCTTTTAATTGAATAACTCAAATTGGACTTTATCAAGAAAGATAGCGGCAACCACAGTTTTAGCTGCAGCCGCAATAGTATTATCCCCTTTCTCTTTTCCAATTGGTCCAACAAAAATCTACCCTGCACAACATATGATCAATAGCATAAGTGGAGTTTTACTAGGTCCTTGGTACGCAATTTGTGTAGCTGTAATAGCTGGTATAGTTAGAAATGCGTTGGGAACAGGGACGATTTTTGCCTTTCCAGGAGGAATCCCAGGAGCACTAGTAGTTGGTATTGTTCATCGATATATTTGGAAAAAGAATTATGCAGCCCTTACAGAGCCGATAGGCACTACGTTTGGAGCAGTTATTAGCGCCTTATTAGTTTCGCCTATAGTTTTCAATCTTAACTTGTCAACTGTAACCCTTTCCATGGAAGCTTTCATTATAGCTTTCCTGATTAGTAGCATACCAGGATCAATTCTTGGTTTCATAATATTAATGGTGCTATCAAAGAGAAGTAAATGGATGAATCTGTAGCGCGACAGCTACTATAGATCTAGATAAGTGAAGAAAGATGTCATCTAAGATCCGAAAAGAATCAAGTATTCTAAGAGATTTGGCGCGAACAAAACTTCCAGTAAAATATCAGAATTTTTCACACATTCAGAAGATGACAATCATCTTAGGTGATATCTCAACAGGAAAGACCACTATTACTGCTTTACTAATTATAGATGCTTTAAAGTCAAACAGTCCGAATAATATCACAATTATTGAGATGGCACCGAAGAAAACTATCTATAAAGAAAACACCATTGGTGGCAGAATTTCCGATATTATCAAATTACCCTCTGGAATTAGGCTTCTTCAACCTAAAAAAATCCATTCTCCCCGATATTCTGCAAAAGATAAAGATGAGTTACTAAATCTCGTAGAAGAAAACAAAAAATCAATTGATACCATTTTAAATCATTATATGAATAATCCTACGCCTATCTTATTCATAAATGATCTTTCAATATATTTCCAATCAGGGAAATGGGAGAAGGTTTTTAATGTAATGCAAAAAGCAAAAGTTGCACTTGCCAACGCATATTACGGAAGATCTCTTGAGAATGACCTTAAAACAGGTATATCAAAAATTGAAAGGAAAACACTCGAGAAAGTATCGAGCAAAGCTGATATGATTATTCATCTTTAAATTCAAACTTCAGTAGGCATTAGTCGTGATGATCTCAATACTGTGATCAAACCAGTTCCAAATACAGTCGCTACCACCGTCATTAGTAACCGCTCTATCGTTGAGATAGGTAGCATGAAAATAAATAATTCAGGGATGCCAGGGAGATTCATGGAACCGAGCATTGATTCTACTGCTCCTAATGGAATAAACCAACCTAATCCTAAAATGAATATAATATTACCGAGCATATGATCCGAAATCAATCCGCAATAGCTTGACAAGAAAATTGCAAAAGATAATTTCTTCTTATCTTCACTTTCGTACATAACAGAAATTTTCCTTCTAAAAATTAAGATGATTATCAGACCAGCCCAATGAATAACAGGATAAAAAGGAGCGATTTGACCAACCCAAGTAAGATACCATGACGCTGTCAACATGAAGACGATTAAGGCAGCAAATTTCCATCCGCTAATATTGTGACCCATTATTTTGATCTCTTTTTTTGATAACATTCCAGCCACTAATGCTGAGATTGCTGGAGCAAATGAAGTGAGAATCGCAAATACTGGCCAACCTCTGTAACCAGCAACTATTAATCCCCCTATTAATGCTGCAGCCGATCCGAGGTAGGGTCCTATTATCAGTCCGTAAACAGGGGCTATCGGAGCATCTAGTGTTATCCGGGCTCCAGGTAAGCCAATTAATGGGATGCCGGGAAGAAGGATTATTACTGTTACCGAAAGAGCTGCAAAGACGGCTACAAAAGAAACTTTTTTAGCATCAAAATATCCCTTTTTTGAGTGCAATTTTTCTCTACAATTGGTATCATTTCATCATTTAAAAAAAATATTGAAAGGTAATTTGGCTTTTCTAAAATCATTTTTTAGGAAAGAATGTTTCGTACAAGTTAAATTCAAAATCTTATATAATCCGTTTCTATCAATCACTTGAAATTGGGGGAGCTGGAACAAAACCGGCTGAGAGGATGGCTGCAAATCCATTGACCCTTTAACCTGATCCGGATAATACCGGCGGAGGTAATAACAAATTGATTGCTATTCTTCATGAAATTTTATACCAAACTTCCTTTTCAAATGGCAGATGTTAGAAAATGGTTAAGTTTGGTTTTCCGAAGGTACGTACACCTCCAGAATATGGAATAGAGCCAGTAAGAGAGGAATATCGCTGCCTTGGATTCTTAGATTATTTTATATTATGGTCGAGTTTAGGAGTTGGACTATTAGTCCTATTAGCTGGCACATTACTCGTGCCAGCATTAAGTTTTAGAGACGCACTTCTTGCAATAATCATTGGCACAGCAATTGGCAATATTCCTCTTGTACTCGCAGGATGGATTGGCAGCGAATATGCCATACCAACTATGGTGACAATCAGACCTTCTTTCGGTATACGAGGTTCATATTTTTCGTCTTTGTTGAATCTGATCCAATTGATAGGATGGACTTCTTTTGAAATAATCATTATGGCCAAGGCAGCTAATACAATTAGTATCGCAACGATAGGTTATTCGAACATAACTCTATGGATAATTCTATTCACAATTATTTGTATAGCAATGGCAATCGGTGGACCATTACTAATAATAAGATACTGGCTCGAAAAGTTCGCTATATGGATTGTTTATGGTACATCAATTTGGATTGCATATTACATCCTTTCCAAAGTAGACTTTTTTGATTTATTGGCGATTGAAGGCCAAGGAGGTTTACCATTTTTGTTAGCTATAGACCTAGTCATAGCAATGCCAATATCATGGATGCCTTTAGCAGCTGATTACTTGAGATTCTCAAAGGATTCAAAACGTGCATCTGCCGGAATGTATTCTGGATATTTCTTAGCAAACTTTCTATTCTATACTCTTGGTATTCTATTCGTACTAGGTGCTGGGATATCTGATCCTATAATAGCCATATCGACAGTTGCATATGGTATTCCAGCTCTATTACTGATACTTGTTGATGAAACGGACAATGCGTTCGCAGATATCTACTCAGCTACAGTATCAGTTCAGAATATGCTACCTAGACTGTCACAGAAAATGCTGATCTTGGTAATTGGAGTAATTGGCATGTTAATGGCCTTAATAGTGCCTATAGCGCAATACACGTCTTTCCTTTTATTAATAGG
>Ga0114930_10005465_pt1 | contig 10453 bp, 12 predicted proteins | sample AnhtaG_FD_87300 | JGI IMG/M metagenome (GOLD analysis project Ga0114930, IMG submission 87300) | Deep subsurface microbial communities from Anholt, Denmark to uncover new lineages of life (NeLLi) - Anholt_01485 metaG | ecosystem: Environmental > Aquatic > Marine > Oceanic > Sediment | place... | reverse complement strand
TAGGCATGGAGCAGAAGTACCGCGACCTGATCATGGGCGGCACGGCAGCGAGGATATTCGGACTGGCCGACTGACGACGCAGCGTTCTTGCCAAACTTGCAAGGAGGTCTTTTAGATGGTAATTGATGCGCATCATCATTTGTGGCGGCCGTGGGAAGAATATATGGACCGGCTGCTCGAACATTCCGAAAGACTCGGCATTGACCGCGTTGTGATCACCGGCTGGCCGCCGGGTGAAATTGACAACGACACCATGGCCAAAGCCCAGGAGGCGCACCCTGATTTTCTTCTGACAATGGGCTTCATCCGGCTTGGCGAGGACAGCCCGCGGGCCGTGGACCGCTGCAAGGACCTGGGCCTCAAGGGCCTCAAGATGATCCTGCCGCTGGACAACTATGACGCCGATGAGTACATGCCGATCTACGCGCGAGCGGCGTCGCTGAATATGCCGATCCTCTTTCACCTGGGCATCATCGCCCGCAATCAGCCGTCGGACCGCTTCATGGACGTTTCGATGGCGCGGATGCGGCCGGTATATCTGGACCGAATAGCAAGGCGGTTCCCGGAGCTGAATATCATCGGCGCGCACCTGGGCAACCCGTGGTACGATGAGGCTGGCGAGCTAGCACGAATGCACCCCAATGTCGTTTTCGACATCACCGGCTCCACTTTCAAGAAGAAAAGCCCTGAGTTCGTCGCTGATGTTTTCTGGTGGGCGCGCGATGAGCAGTACGGCCTGATGGGCGACAAGCACCCGTATGAGAAGATCGTCTTCGGCACTGACGTTGACCCGGAGATGATGGAGGATGTGAAGAACGACTACGAGCGCTTCATGGATCACGTGGACATGGAGCAGAAGTACCGGGATATGATCTGGGGCGGTATGGCGGCGCAGATATTCGGGCTGGAGGAGTAAAACAGTCAGACATTGGCTGATGCGCTCTGGCTTTCATGGGCAACGTAGGGCGAAGGTCAAGTCAGCGACCCAAGCACCCACATAACCACATAGAAGCTGAGCACTCCTGTCACTGGGGCGAGGACGATGGCGGCGATGGCCCGCGCCTTGGCGCTGCTGGTGGCCGGAGTCGCCGGAAGTTGCGCAGCCCGAACCACGACCGCGATACCCATAAAGAAGCCGATGATCGCCGGCAAAAAGCACAGGATGCCCAGCACCGACAGCACGAGGGCGTTGGTGGCTCGGGCATTGAGTTCGCGCGCCTGCATCTCGGCGAAGGTGGCCTCCACCCGGCGCCGTGCGTCCGGGGTCAAAGGCGGAGACTGGGGCCCGTGACGCGAAGCGGTTTGTGATGGCAGCGGGCCGCCGCGCGTTAGCTGCTGGGCGGCAGGCGTGCCGCCGGTGCAGCCGTAGGTGGTGCAGCCCTCGTTTTCCCGCCAGCAGTCGAGGTGGTGTGGCACCTCGCACTGCGGGCAGACGACGATCTCCTCGGCGGACTTAATCGGGAAGCGGCAGTATGGGCAGATCTTGCCTACGTACTCGTCGTCAGCCACTTGTACGCCGGCAGCGCCGCCACCAGGAGCTGCAGCAGGCTCTTGGGCTCCGAAGTCCAGATCCAGGAAGACTGTGTCCGGCGGCGCTGCGGGACCCGACTGAGTGCGTGGAGTAAGCGGCCGTGGCAGTCCGGGCGAGGGTGGCGCAGAGTCTGGCGCGCCGGGCTGCCGACCGGGCCGGCGAACAGGCAGGCCGAATATCTGCTCGCCGCATCGCGGGCAGAACCTTCCCTGTATCCTGATATTGTCCCTGCAAAACGGGCAGCGCATAGCTATAAATGAACTGGCACGGCCAGTGGTCGCGCAATGAACTGGATTTGCTATCTGCCGTCATGGACTCCGAAGTATCGGTGCAGGCTGCGCGGACCGGCTATAACAGCTCGATACCGAGGTCGTTGTCCTCTTCTCCGCCGCCTTGTTCCTCGCCCAGGAGGTCTATGTCAACCTCGGGCTGGTAGAGGTCGCGGTCGTCAATCGGAAACAAGTCCTTATTCTGCTGGGCCCACTGCGCGGCGACGGCGTTCAGCGGGCTCTTGGGATTATAGCTCTGGTACTGGATCATCTCCCCGATCTGGATGATTACGTCCACGAGCGTCTCGCCGGCGGCCCAGTGGTCGCCGATGCATATATAGGAGCCGAAGTTGGGGTGAAAAATGGGCGTCTCCAGGTCGCACTTCGGCTTCTCACGCGGATAGGCCCGGGTCAGGTAGATCTTGGCTTTGTGGTGGTTGCGCTCCCTGGGCCGGCCGGTGCGTTCGTCAAGCTCCAGGCCCTTGATGCGATAGACGACCTCATAGACCTCGGGCGGGTCGCCGGCCAGCGCCGTCACATCTATCAGCGGATGGCCCGCGAATTCATCCCGCACGGTCTGGTAATCGGCGTACAGCCTGCGCAACCTGGCACTACTCATCGCTTATCGCTCCACTGCTTCGTCGGCCTCGTCCTCAGGTCCGGGCAACTGCGGTATCCGCAACTCCATGCCGGGCATCAACTGCTCATCTTCTCCAAGGTCGTTGACTATCGCAATCATCTGCGCGTTATCGGGAGCTCCATAGAATTCTTCACTGATGGCCTGCAGCGTATCGCCGGGCGTGACCTCATAGATATCACAGGGCAGGACAGCGGCTGGTGGTGCGGCGATGTCAGGCCCCACTTCCGCTTCGCCCGGCGCTACCTCACCCTCAGCACTGCGCGCCCTGCCAAGATCGGCCTCGATGGCAGCGACAGCTTCTCTGGCTCCCGCCATCTCATCTCTCAGCCGCAGGACCTCGGCCAGCGCATACACCTGCAGCACCACCGTCATCGCCACTAGCACCGCGAGAATACCCAGCGCCCACTTCTGTCCGGTCTGCAGATACGCCTCAGGCACCCTGTCGCCGCCTGCGGTGAACGCATCCGGCAGCTTCGGTTGCTCCATTTCACTCGCCTCGTGGTAGTCCGACGCGCTCATGTACAGCTTTACATCCGGCACCCGCACCAGTTGCCCATTTTCCCACACAAAGCAGCCTTCTTCCTTCCGCACCGGGTCCACAACATAGGCAATCTGCCACTGGGCTGAAAAGAAGTTCTGGTGAATAAAGGTATCATAGTTGGAGAGAAAAATGCCGAAATCCGGGTGGCTGTGATACCAGCCGACGATAGCTTGGTCCGGGTATTGTGCATCCACCGCCGCATTGATCTGGGCCCAGGTGTCGTGAGTGAAGGTCACGTTGCCACGCGAAGACTGGGTGTGTTCGGCGGCGATGGAGGCATGCACTAAGACCGTATTGCGCTGGTAGTTGACTTCGCCCAACAGCACGCCCGCGATCTCCTGGCGCGTGTCCGAGCGAGCATGTCGCTTCATCTCAGCGACAACTTCTTCGGCGAAGTATATGACCGGTACTCGCGCAACTACAGCGGCCTCCTCAGGCCTTGCTTCCTGCTCGTGTAAATCTATTTGTGGCTCCTCGTCATGCTGCTCGGGAGGTCTTTGTTCCATCGCCCATCTCCTTTCTTCCCTCGGCCCATGCAGATGCCCACCCCGCTTCCCCACGTGTCCGGACTGCTATTTCAACAGGCGGCGTAGGTCTTCCGCAGTCAAGCCGGCCTGTTTGAGAATGCTGTGGGTGAGACCTGGACCCAGGGCGCGCCCGCGTATCGGCACAACCGTCCTGAGGCGCGTTTCAGGGTGAAGTAGGGTCAGATGGCTGCCCTTCTGCCGATCTTCCACAAAGCCTGCCCTCTGTAGCGCGCGAACCATTTCATTGCCGGTCACGCGGGGCAGCTTAGACATGTACAGGCACCTCAGGGTTGGCCGTCACGCGAAACAGGAAGCCCTCAGTGACGTTGCCCCGATCAAAGCTCAGGATCGGGCCGTCTTCGGGCACCGGTTCACCGTGCTGCAGCAGGCTTTCTACGTAGCACTCTATGGCCTCCTGTGCCATTGCCAGCGCCTCTGGTATGGTCTCGCCCTCCGTGAAGCACCCCGGCAGGGCCGGCACAATCACCGTATAGCCACCCTCCGGCTCCTTGGTCAGAATCACCGTGTATGTCCGCTTCATGGTCTTTGCCTCCCTGTTGCTTGCTGAGGGCAGGGCACGTTTGGCCAGAATACGTCTCAGTTCTTCGCTTCTCGGGCGACTGCTGCTCTGCATTACTATCGCTGGCGCCGGGCACCCCGCCCCGGCGTGTCGCCCCCTTGCACACAACCTCCGCCTGCCTCAGGCGATGCTGCCCAAAGCTGCCTCGCGGTCGCCAGCGATGAGGAAATGTTTCATGTCCCAGCCGGCGCGGCCGGTGATTATATCATAAGGCGGCAGCCCCAGCTCGGCTAAGGTCTTGTCCAGGTAATCCTCGGTGCCGTTGAGGCTGTGGGTCAGGTCCGGCTCGCGCATCGTCTCGCAGTGCGGGCACTCGGCTTCTTTGGCCGAAAGCTTGCCCAGCGAGCGGAAATAGTCCTCGTATTGGTCACACTTTGGGCAGTAGAGCCGCGTGCACAGCTCGCGGTGGAATTCTACGACCGCCTCGGCTGACACTTCCGATCGCGCCATCTCCAGCGCCTCGGCACCGGTGAGCTCCGTGCTGCGGACATCGAGTTTTTGAATATCCTCCAGAGTTTCATGGGCTGGGCAGTCTTCGCGGCGCTTATAGTTGATGATGTAAGAGTCGTGAGTAAGACTGTTAACGAAGTAGCCTTTGCCCGCCAGTGTGGACAAGCCGCGGTCGGCGTGTAGCAGCTTGATAGCCTCTTGCACCTGCATGCCGGCGATGATGGAGCCAATGGTGGGGGTGGTCGGGACCTTGCCCTCGAGAATTTCGTCACGGGTCAAGAGCGCACAGGAACGCCGCATATTCAGCAACTGGTAGTCCAACTCGGACATGGTGCATTCGTAGCAGGCCTGGTCTTCGCCGCCCACAAACACGCGCACCATCCCATTTGTCACCTCGATGGCCCCGTCAACAAACGGCACTCCCAGCTTGTAACATGCCGAGTTCATCGTCACGCGCGCCTCGCGGTTATCTAAGGCGCCGAAGACGATATCCATCTCGCCGAACACGCCCAGGCCGACATCGTAATTGATGTCGGCGTTGCGGCCCTCGACCGTGATGTCGGGGTTGATCTCCATCCCGGCGCGGGCGGCCACTGCCGCCTTTTCGCGGCCGTTGTCGGAGGCGCGGAACAGAATGGAGCGAGTGAGGTTGGACTCCTCGATGATGTCTATGTCCACGATCATTGTGCGGCCAATGCCAAGCAGCGCAATGTTCTTGAGGATCTCATTGCCCAGCGCGCCGGCGCCAACGACCAGTACGCGCGCGTTCTGCAGGCGCTCTTGGTCCCACCATTGAATCAGCCGCAGCCGGTGGTACCTGTCTTCATGCAGGTCAACATCTATTGGCTCCGGGAAGGTGACCTCTACAGCTTGCTCCTGAGCTTGTTCGTCATTCATCCGCCGCCCGCCTAACCCGCCGTGATTTCAGGCTGCAAGCGCAGCACGTCGCCGTCCTGGACCTTGCCGTCAGCGAGGGTCTGCTCGTCAGCAAGCTGGGTCCCGGAGGCCTTGTGGTGAAACTTGTAGCTCATCGGCTGGCCGTCCGGTCCCGTGGTGGGCAGGCTCATCATCTGGACGAGCTTGGCGATGATGCGGCGCACCGGTGCGTCATCTGGCAGAGAAGCCTCCTGAGATTTGCTGCCGGTTGTATCCGTGATTGTGACTTTTACTTTACCCACTGCAAAGCCTCCTTAGTGCAGATCTATGTCTATGTCGCTAAGATCGTCTTCCGGTTCTTCGGGAGCCGGCGGCGGTGGCGCTGCCGGCGTAGCGGGCCCTGCAGGCCCGCCGGCCGCGACTTGCGCAGCCGGGGTCGGTGTCCGCCGTGCGAATATCAGGCTCACTACCAGGGCGGTCAGCAGGGCTACCACGAAGCTAATAAGGATCACCAGGACCAGCCACGAAGCCCCCATCTGCGGTTGGCCCGTTCCCGCACCGGCGGCCTCCGGCCGAGGCGCAACCTCCGCAGGCGTCGGTTCCGGGGCAGGCTCCGCCGGTGCTGATGGCGGAGCGGGAGCCTCCCCCAGTGCAACGTTGAAATTCAGCCCATTGGCCTGCAGAAACTGCATAACCGCAACGCTGGGGATGGCGAAGCCGACGTTCTCCGCCTCCTCGGCCACCATCACCGCCATACCGATTACCTGGGCGTCCTCGTTGATAAGCGGGCCGCCGGAGTTGCCCTCATTCAGGGCGGCGTCTAGCTGGATATATGTCTTGCCCTCGATCTCGCGAGCCAGCGCTGATATGACGCCCCGGGTCACGGAATGCTCCAGGCCCAGCGGAGCGCCGATCGCCGCAATCTCCTGGCCTGATTCAAGCTTGTCGGAGGAGGCGAACTGCACCACCGGCAGATTGGTGCGCTCGATCTTCAGCACACACAGGTCGCGCTCGATAGAACTGTGGGCGATGGCTGCCTCAACCTCCTCGTCGTTTTGCAGCTTGACCACGATCTGTACGTCCTCGTCCTCCTCCACCACGTGGCGGTTGGTGACGACGTGGCCGTCAGCAGAAACGATGAAACCGGAGCCGGACTTCTCACCGGCGGTGATGGTGACGACAGCGGGGTCAATCTGCCTGAAAGCCTGACTGAAGTCAGCGCTGCACATCGCCGCCCCAAGCAGCAATGTCGCACAGCACACAACGCTCAGCAGCCAGTGTGGTCGGGACATGACTATCGCCTCCACAGGTTCTTATTAGTAGCCAGGCGCGAGTGGCCTGTCGTCAACCGGTAACCGGTCCTGATGATACTTGGCCCACTTCACGGCTTCCTCGTTGAGCACATCGTCGAGGTCATAGTTCCTATACTGTACCATTTCCCCGACTCGCAAGACAAGGTTGGGCAAGCTCTCACTGGGGCTCCAGCCGCCGATGCATACCGCCCCGCCGCGTTCGGGCGGCATGATGTTGGGATGGAAGATGGGGGTGCGCCAGATTAGGTACGGCGGCCGCTGCGGGTAGTCGCGGTGCAGGTAGATATCACAGATGTGACGCTCTGAAACCTCCGGCTCACCTTGGCCTGTTACGATTACCAGACTCCGGCAGCGATAGAGCACCCGGTAGCGGTCCGCCGGGTCGCCACCGGGAGCGATCTCTATAAGATCGCTCAGCTTGACCAGCTCGCTCAGGGCCATATAATCAGCCCACAGCCGCCGCAGCCGTGGGCTGCTTCGCCTTTCAGCCGTAGATCTTTTCATACAACAGCATCCTCAGAGGAGAGAGTCGGATGAAGCAGTGCAAAGTCCAGTTTGAGTCATTTTACCACAAAAACACCCGTTATGACAAAGAAATGCGTGGTGCCGGCCCAGTCGTTCTCAGCGGTTTGCCTCAGCGCTCTCTGTCCGCGTCCTTCGATCTCGACTCCGCAATCATCTTACCCATCAGGCCCGGTTCGCAACCCAGATTGGTCCCGGCCTGCTGATAGAAGTAAGGCAGCCCATAGAAAGTGCGAGCCGCCTCAGGCAGAGGCTCCTCTGAGCGGGCAGCCCAGAAAGCGCCCGCCTCAGACAGATGCGCCTCCTGCACTCGGCCAAGTACGCGGCGCAGCGCCTCGGCAAGCTGCACAAATTCATCGGCTGGCAGGTCTGCCTCCGGCAGAAAGCCCTCCAAATCCGGGAATTCCTTCATCAATTCCCGTGCCTGGGGCGAGGTCAGGTCGGCTCTGCCCAGCACCTGCATCACCGCCTGCGTCTTCAGATAGGTATCCCGTAGAATCTCGACAATAGCCTCACGGATGGCCGGCGAATTCTCGTGCAGTGCCGCATCCCAGCCGGCTATGTCATTCTCATTGGCTGAGGTCGCGAGAATGTCCCAGCCGACAAAATCCTCAAATGTCAGCTTCGCATCCAGTACGGTCGCCGATGTCTCTGTGCCCAACGGGGTAATCCGCACGAAGCGCTTGCCGTTGAACTTCTCTGGCAGCTTTAGAGTGACCGCGACCGGGCTGCCGATATTGACCTGCGCCTGGTCGAAATCATGCACGCGGCGCAGTAGAATGGCCGCCTGCTGGCCGGTATCAAACAGGGTCGCGGCCGCTTCGCCTTCAACCTCCAGATGCTGCTTCTCACCCAGCAGTAGGATTTCAGAAATCGGCTTGAGCTGGTGATGCAGCACCTTAAGCTGCCAGCGGCGACCCAGCCCCCCTGCCTCCGCGGCGATAGACCGATGCGTGAAATAGAGCAGACCGTCGGCGCCGCCTGCAAGCGCATGCAATACCAACAACGCCTGCTGCTGAGGCGTGGGCAGCCACCGCTCCTGCACCGCCAGGCCCAGCTTCTTCCACATATCTTGCTGCATGTGCGCCTGGACCCACTGAAAGTGCGGCGTTTCGGGGAAACATTCGGCGGCGTTGTCACTGAGGCGCTGCAGGTCAATCAGACCGCCCAGCATGGCGCTGGCTGTCCGAAAGCCCTCGCCGCGCTGTAAGGTATAGACGTAGGGCACCGGGAAGTCGAAGGCTTCGTCCCAGCGTCGCCAGTGTGCCGGCTCGAGCCGCTCCGGCCTGCGCAGATCCATCAGCGTCATGCAGATCAGCCCGCGCTTGTCATAGTGCCGGATTAACTCTCGTGTGCGGATCATCATATCCTGATGGCGGCCAAACACATCGTCACCGGTGAGCCAAGCCAGGAACGCCGGGTGACCGGCCAGCGCGGAGAATTTCGCAATCCACTCAGCCCGCCACGGACGACCCGGATGATGCGTACCACGCCCGTGTCGGAGATAAAGCAGGCAATACAGGCCGTGCTCATGGGCCGCATCCAGTACGCTGCACAAATTCTCGACAGGATAGTCGGTCTTTACGTACAGCACGACCCCGTTCATGCCCAATTCGGCAAACTCAGCCATGTCGGCAGGCGGGTCGGTCCAGTCCGCGCCCACGCTGTAGGCGCCGGCGGCGAAAAGCAGCGTCGGCCTACCGTCAACGTACACCGCGTGCCTGTCAAAGCTCAACTTCGGGGCAGACCAAGCTGTGGCCGGCTCTGGCACCGGCGGCAACTTTGGCTCGGCGGCCAGCACACTCTTCATGGCCTCGGCAAGCTGTTCAGATGACGGACGATGACCAGGGGCCCATGCCGCAGCCATCCCACTGCTGTCGGTAGCTATTTCGTCTCTCTGGACGCCGCCAAAGAGCCAATACCACATCGCCAGCCCAGTGCCTTCAGTCGGCAGGTCGCCCAAGAGCACGCGCCCGCCGCTGTATGAAAAGGTCTTAACCTGCTCCAGGAACCTGTCACTGTTCTCCCACTCGGGCACGATCAGTAGCTTGCATTCGTCCGCGGACGGCACCAGCGGCGACGTCGCAGTTGGTTTGTCCGGCATCATTTCTGCGGCTGACCGAAGGTAGGCCTCCCGCTCTTTGCCCTCAACCGTGGTTGCCGCCAGGATGGTGACCTCGGCGGCCTCTACTTTCAGTTGCGAGGCTCGTAAAGACAGATCATCAAACCACGCCGGCGCACTGTTGCGGTAGTTGAGGCAGAAGCATTTGAGACTTACAACTTTGCGCCCCTCAGGAGCCAGGTAACGCCCGGCGAGATGCCGCCAGTCTGTCGCGCCTTTGGACAATTTTGCACCCATCGGCACAAACCATACAAGCTGTCCATTGTCCAGCGTGATTCCCATATCCAGAGCTACCATGGGCTTATCGCCGTCCACACGCTCGCAATAGCACCAGCCTGAGAACTCCAGGGAGTTGCACGGCTCGGCGAGTTCGATCTCCTGCACCGCTGCTTGCCTGCCGCGCTCGCCCGGCACCATCAGGCTGCCCGGCGCCGCCTTGCCGCGAGCTTCATCCCATTGCAATCTCGTGCCCTCATGCCGCACCCAGCCTTCGATATTCCTGGCCAGGTCCGGATTAGCCAGCAGATTCTCATCCGCAGCCTGAGCCCAGATCGGCCCTGCCGCGCAAATCGAGAGCAGTGCCACAATTATGCAGATGCGATATCGCATGTTTCTCCACTCCCTTCCTGAACAACCACTCCTCCCTAACGGATTCGCCCGTACTACCAGTGAGTCCTGTATTGTCAGCATTATCCATCAAACAGTACGAACTATCGCGGCAGGTGACGGCCAGCCGGCCAGCGAAGAGATTACCCTGTCCGCAGATATTCACAGTGTCAGAGGGATAGGTATATTGTCACCTGATTTGCAGGTAATCGCGCTGGGCTCGTGCCTGGTGGAGATGACCCCGCAGCAGAGCGGACTCGACCTGACCCGGGCCGATGAGTACCTGGCCCTGCCCTCTGGGGCGGCGTCGAATTTTGCCATCGCCCTGGCGCGGCTGGGGGTGAAGACCGGCTTCATCACCCGGGTTGGCGACGATGAACTGGGACAGTGGCTGCTGGGCAAGCTCAACAGCTTCGGGGTGGTAACCGAGGGCCTTGCGCGCGCCGTGGAGGGGCAGCTTACCCCGGTGTCCTTCT
>Ga0114930_10005464_pt1 | contig 10457 bp, 6 predicted proteins | sample AnhtaG_FD_87300 | JGI IMG/M metagenome (GOLD analysis project Ga0114930, IMG submission 87300) | Deep subsurface microbial communities from Anholt, Denmark to uncover new lineages of life (NeLLi) - Anholt_01485 metaG | ecosystem: Environmental > Aquatic > Marine > Oceanic > Sediment | place... | reverse complement strand
CCTTGTTTCAGAAAGACTATTACCTTGACGTTTTATAATTTGAATGTTCTCTACGTCAGCAAAAGAAGTGTCATCCCGTTCTTCTCGGATTTTTAGAATACTTTGAACGGCAATATCAGCGAAATTATTTTCATAACCTCTCAATAATTTACTATTAACTGCGCTTTTTGCGATATTTCTCAGTGTTTCTTGTTCATCTAATGATATGAGGATAGAAAAATCTTGGAGGTATTCTTGAGATTTAGCAAGAGCTTTTTGATAACCACTAATAATTGTATTTGGATGAATTTTGAGGGATAATAATTTCTCAGCTTGTGCTAATAATTCACTAGCTAATAAAACAGCGGTAGTCGTACCATCTCCTACCTCACTATCTTGTGTTCTTGCGATTTCAACCATAATTTTAGCTGCAGGATGACGCACGTCTATTTCCTCAAGAATCGTTGCACCATCATTTGTGATGACGATCCCCCCCAGCCTATCCACTAGCATTTTATCCATACCGCGTGGACCAAGAGTAGTTTTTACGGTTTCGCCAATAACTTTTGCAGCCGCGATATTTACTCGAACTGCATCTTCGCCCTCAGTTCTTTTACTCCCTTCCTTCAAAATTAGAGGAGGTTTTTTTACTAATCTCATTAGAGTTTTACCTTCTCTCGCGCCCTTAAAATAAAGAAAAATAAAAATGGGGTTATTAAAAAAATTGGATGTTTAAATCTTTCTTTGTTTTAAAGTCGTCATATACATTTGCAGTTTCAATTTTTAGCTGAAGTCCTCCAGCTGTAATAAGAACTGTGTTAATTTCCGGACCGCTTTTGATGGAATAGATATATGCGTTCAAGATCAGTTTTTGTGTATCAGGATTCTCAATAGGTTTGGTATCGAATATTAATTTCGCTGGATCTGCTTCTTTAAATGGATTAATCGTTTTTGGCAATTCTATTCGGATTTTTGTTTTTCCGTCTTCAGTTTTAAAAAATAAGGCATCCACGTTACTAATATTTGATTTCTCAATTTTCTCGATGGTTCCCGATAATTCAAGCATTTTAATCACTTTTTGTTGAATCCTTTTTAAATGTATATCCTGAACTAGTTATTCTTCCTCTTCTTCTTCCGCTTCTTCAGCTTCCATCTGTTCAATAAATTTATCATAAACATTACGAACTCGTTCTGCTAATGGGCCACTCCCTTGAACTCCCTTTTCAGTCACCTTGATTTTATTTAAAACTATAATAGCATCCGCTTCTGTATCTAATTTAACCTCTCCCCGAGGAAAGAGTGATTGGAGATCTTCTGCTAATCGTTTTAAATCGAATGCTTTTTTAGTTTCAATAATTTCATGAATTGTACGACCGTAAATGACGATTTTACTATGGACGGTCCCTTCATTATCTGTGGCATCTTTCAAACAAATACTCATAGTGTCTCTATCATAACCAATAAGAGCTCCGTCATATGTTTTCGTATTTGTAATTACTTTTACTCTAGAATTCAGCATCTTTGTATATTCGCCAAAAAAGCGACCTTCTGCTACTCTGCTCATAAGAAATCAACCTTCTATCAAAGAACTTATGATAAATTTCAAAACGGGGTTTTTAAAAATTGTGGATTTCAAAATGTTTTTAATAATTGCTCTAAACTTATTTTTAACTCGTCAATTGTATAAAAAACACTAATTTCTTCATTAGTATCATAAATAATTGCATCTATAGGGTGCGATATCAGTTCGTGTTCCTGATTTTTAGTATCATGATAAGTTTTTGGTCGAAAGATGAAACAATTTTGGTATTGTTCTCTATTTTTTTCAATATACTGTTGAAATACTTGTTTTGCATGGATATTCATCTGGACATCATAAGTCCGAGGATATTCGTGTTGGCACAAAGGATATATATCACTAAGTTCGTCTGGAATGATTCCGAATATTGGGGAGTAAAAACAGAGATGAATAAGTTCACTGTGAGGAAGGTGATTTAAAATGTTCATCCATGCCTGAAATTGGGGAGATTTTTCAAACCGGATATCCAAGTCTGGTATTAAAAGGAGAATTTTAGCTCTTTGAGGAGGTAAATATATATTTTTAAGTTTTCTTTCGTGTCGTTTCACTTCGGGGCGAAGGAGAGATTCGGGACCACCATAAAAAAAGCCTGATCTTTTACTTACGGGATCGTAATTGAGAAAATAATCCGAGTATTTAGACATTACAAAGGTGAATGCCTCAATCAGTGTAGGATGCGCTCGCACTCTTTCCTGTACTAGCTCCCATAGGCGATTTTCGCGAATAGCTACTCTTATTCGTCTTATTTCATCGATTGTGACATAAAGATTATGTTTTGCAAGATAATACACTCTCTGCGAGTCCTTAAGTTCTCTCAGATCTTGAGGGGTGTATTTAGAACAGATTGGGCAAACACAAGGAAATTCTTCTAAGTTTTTAAATTTATGAGTGCCATTAACTGTTAAATACCTTTGATCCTTAGCAAATAAGGCGTATGCAGAAGAATCAAAAAGATCTACACCTAATGCAACTGCTAATGCAAAAAAGATTGGGTGCCCTATCGAAAATCCGTGGAATGGGCGCGATGGTATTAAATTCTTTTTGGTAACCACAATCGTTTCGGCTACCTGCTTAAAATTATACTGTTGCAGAGAGGGAGCGAGGGTTCCAAGAGGATGAACATCAAAATCGAGATTGGACATTTCTTTTGCACAATTTTCTAATAAATCTAAAAATTGACCCCCCTGAATGGGACCAGCCCAAAATATTTTTTCTTTTTCACGAATTTCAATACATTCCTTCGCAGCCTCAAGGGTTTTTGTAACCCCAATTCGAGCTGTGTTATAATCGTTAGTTTCAGTAAAAACATCTAAAATTGTCGCTATATCGGGTTCTAGAATTTCTTCAAATTGAATGATATCCCGGTTTGTTACACCTAACTCTTTTTTATACATCCAAGCTTGATAGGCTCCAGAATCGGTCATAATTGTCTTATTGAAATTGATTAGGCGATGGACTCCTTGTTCTGCCTTTTCTCGTAGTTTGGGGCTCCGATAAATTATGTAGGCGTTAGTAATTAACATTTGGATTTTAAATTCATGTTCAAGTTCTTCTGCTGGGATTAAGGGAATATTTGGGTTGTACACAGGCATCAATGTCGGGGTTAGAACAGTACCATGCGAAGTCTTGAGACGTCCTAAACGTCCCGCTGCATCACGCGCAATAATTTCAAACATTTTGCTTGCCTATTTTACTAGATCAGACAGGTACTTGGGGGGAAGGTTTTTTAAATCCTTTAGGAGCTTTTCTCGGATTTGTTGTGGAGTAGGTATTCCTCTGATAATTTTTCCATTTTTTATTAATGGGGTCAATAGAGCAGTCATTTCTTTACCACAATAGGGACATAGGGAAAAGCTGATGGTATCAAATGTTATCAGATCTATAAAGCAATACCTACAACGCCATACTTTCTTTTTTCCGTTTAACCTATCACGTTTTGCACTGAATTCCCAATTCCCATTTCGTAATACGCTAATAATATCTAATCCGAAATCAATAGTGCGAGCATTAGAAAGATAAGAGCCAACTCCAAACCCAGAAACTTCTGGGATATTCAGTTTTTTAATCCATTCCTCATTTATCCCCCCAGACACGAAGATTTTAACATCTTTATAGCCTCGGAGATCCAATTCCCATCTACAATCTTTAATTATTTTTATAAAATTCCCTCTTCGGCTTCCAGGTGTATCTAATCGGACTCCCGCAAGATTCTTCACATTCTCTGCTGCCATCACTACTTCATCACGTTCATCACGATAAGTGTCGCATAAAGCAATTCGAGGGACTTCTGGAGAAATAATTTCATCAAAAGCTTGCCAGGCTTTGATTTGATCTCCAAATACAATAATTAATGCATGAGGGATAGTTCCAGATGGTGGAATGCCTAATAATTCTGCACTTAGGACACCTGAAACCCCATCTAGACCCGAAATGTAACAGGAATAATCGATCATAGGAGAAATAGCTGGGTGCATCCTTCGTAAACCAAACGATAGAATAGTCTTATCTTTGGCAAGGATGCGAATCCTTGCAGACGCAGTAGCAATGCCCGAAGCCTGGCAAATTAACCCCAGTAGGGGAGTTTCTAGAATCGAGAAGTCATAATAATTACCTTCAATGGTCATAAGGGGTGTTCGGTAACCATTACAATCTACTGGATGAAAAATGCTTCCTTCGGGATAGGAATTAACATCTACCGGGCAATTTTCGAATAGTTTGGCAACTTCTTTTATACCTGTTAATATACCCCAATTCCAATTATTTGGGAGACCGGAAGTGCTGATTTCAGCATACACTCGAACGTTCTCCAACCCTTTTTCTTTTAATATTTTATTTCCCCTGATAAAATATATATCGGTGGTTTTACCTTTTTTGATTTCCTCTTCTGAAGCCATGTGAAATCGCCTTTTGGACATCTTTTTACCTCCTACTTTAAGAATCTAAACTCAAATACTAACTAATTCATCATTGTTCTTTAAGAGTTCTATGCACAAACTTCAAATTCGTCATTAGGAATTGAAGAGTTATGTTTGAAGATTACATGCACGGTTTCATTAAAGAAATCTGCGACGAAATTGGTCCAAGAGAGTCGGGAACTCAAGAAGAAATCCTTGCAGGAGATCGAATCGAAGAAGAATTTAAAAAATATTGTAATGAAACGCATCAGGAGTCATATATTAGCAGCCCTACTGCATTTTTAGGATTTATCAGATATGGAGCCGCAGCAATCATCATTGCAATCGTGTTTTATTGGCTGTCATTGTTAATTGATATTGGTAGCCTTCAAATGGAAGCATCATATAGTTTATTTTTCATCTCTATGGCCGCTGGGATTGCAATTTTTTGTGATTATTACTTTATTTTTGAAGTTATGCGATATACGGAGTTTTTAGACCGTTTTTTCCCCAAGAAGACGTCGAAAAATGTTGTGGGAACCATAGAATCCACAGGGGAAGTTAAACATACCATAATTTTTGCAGGACATCATGATTCAGCCTATGAATTCAATTTGTTTTATCATCTTAAGACAGTAGGGGCAGCAACTATTTTTGTTGGGTTTGTTGGGGCTATTATCTTTGGTATAGTGAGTGTTATTAAATTAATTTTTTATTTTATTCCAGTTAATCTAACCCAGGTATTTTTCGTGCTGGGCATTGTTGCACTTATCTTAGTTCCTATTGCGGTACTCTACATGTTCTTTCATAGCTATAAGCCGGTTCCCGGCGCATTTGATAATTTATCTGCCGTAGCTGTAACTTTGGGGATTGGAAAGTATTTGGTTGAGAATAAGAGTAATCCAGATATTTACCCTAAACACACTCGTGTTCATCTTGTTTCCTTTGCGGGTGAAGAAGCAGGTTTAAGGGGATCAAAACGTTATGTCAAGGCACATCACGATGAACTTACAAAATCAGGAACAATTCTTGTTAACATGGATGGGATTGGAAAGAAGGACGAAATTATCATTGCCAATACTGAATTATTAATTGGGGCAAAACATGATAAAGAAGTTTGCGAGGACTTGTTACGAATAGCTCAAGATTTAAATATCAGGTCTGAAATGGGAACGCTTCCCTTTGGAGCATCCGATGCGGCAGCTTTCACGCATAAAAAATTACGGGCAGGATGTATTATGGCCTACCCACATAAATTGTCACTTCCGGATTACTATCATACCAGGCTGGATACTCCCGAGGTTGTTGAAAAAGAAGCATTGGGGCAAGTTTTGCAAATTTGTCTAGAATATCTCAAATATATTGATAAATCAGAATGAGATAATTAACTTCCCTTTTTTTCTTTTCTATGCTTATAAATTACGTAAATGAGGAGTGTTGGGAATACTATACTCGGAAGTAATATCGGCAGAAGAATATTTTGTGTCGCAGTATAAACCCATGCAGAGGCTCCGACTATAGAGCCAGCTGAGCCGATAACTGGGTACCAAGTCTTAAATACATCTACAAGCTTGTCAAATAAACGGCCCTTTGGCATGGAAGGTGCTTCTTCATGTAATAAATCAACCGGTGGTCTTTCGGGTCTTGCTTCTTCTATCCTATTACGGGGGAAGATATATTGATCTGTATTGGGATCTATTTTTCCAGATAATTTCTCAGTGGTAATAAGAGAAACAAACCGCTGCCTTAATTCACTCTTTTTAATATGTAATTCTTTCGAGATTCCTGCTAGATCCAGAGTTGTTGTAGTATATACAGCTTGTTGGATTTGTAAATATTTAATAATGAGTTGGTTCTCCAATTGGAGATAATTATCTTGAAAAGTTTTATGATGCTCTTGTTTTGAGAATTCCCATCGGGAGGTTAGTGCGGTTATTGCATCTTTGAAGCTCTTCAATGATTTCGATTTATTGTTAATAAGATAATTAATTTGATCTTGACAATTATTTTCCAAAATTTTAGAAAATCTTTTGTGGTAATTTTGTAAATAACTTAAGGTGTCTAATATTTCGCCTTTCTGGATGAGTAACGCCGCATCTTTCTCAGATTTATTTAGGAAATTATTAACTATCACATTGCAATTATAAATTAACTCTTCTAATTCCTTTTTATATTGGTTGGTCAAACCGTCATTAATTTTTTCTTGTAATCGAGCATTTAAATCGGATAAATTAGTTTTAAGCTTTGTTTTTTCATGTGCCCATTGGGTTAATAAATCGGCGACGACTAAATCAAAACGAGCTAAATCAATTTTTTTAATTATCATCTTCAAATCTTGATCATACTTTTTTATTTGCTGCTCAATTTGAGTTGTGCTTTTTAACAACATTTTCCCGGCTTCTATCATTTCTCCAAAATCAACTTTAACATCAATGGGATTTGCCATTTCTTTCATTTGTGTTTTAATTTCACTGATATATTGTAACAACTTCTCTTTAAATTTAAGTCGTTGTGATATTTTTTGTTTAATCAAAGAAAGTGTTTGTTCTACATTGGTTTTTTGTTGCCCCCATTTCTCTAAGATTAGATTTAGATCAATATGATCAGGTAAACCTTTGATTTTTTTCTCAATTGTAAGCTCAGTTTCATATTTTCGGGAGAGAACCCCCCGGGTTCTATCTATAATTTCTTCAATCACTCTGTCGTCTAATTGTTTCTTCCGGCAACTTGTTTCGAATAATCTTCTGGTCCGATCGTAATCTGTTTTGAGATTTTCCATCTCGACTTTTATCATTCGCTCAAAATTTAAAATTTCCTTTAGTTCCTGAGTTAGGGGAATAATTTCGTTATGGTCCTTATCAAATTGGCCCTCTAATTTCCCAATGGAAATTAAATATACGGTGCGATCCTCAATCTCGTCTTTTTTCAAATTAATTTTCGATACTAAGTAATCTAGTTTGACCCGCCCTCCATGAAATATAGGGGCAACTGAGAATAATACTTTAAGTATAAGTTCATTTTTTATTTTATCGGAGCTGAGAGAAATGGCTCTTGCAAGTGAATCTTGAAACATGGTCCATTTGTGAAGTGTGATTTGAGAGGTTTCATGAAAGTTCGGAAATTCCTGTTTGGTTTTTTTAATAAAGGAAATTATTTGATTATTAGAGGCTTTAGTAAATTCTTCGATTTGAGAGATTTTTCTTTTTATTTCCTTTACAGTTTCACCTACTTTTGACCCTTCAATAAAATTAAGCAGCTCTTTTTCCATGGATTCAGTTGCCCTCTTCAATTCTCGTATAATCTTCTCAATTAGGGCAGATAATTGGTCATTTTGATCTAGCTCTTTTTTAGATAGAATTTTCTTTTCCAAATCGCCTTTAACACTCACAAGTTCGTTGCGCAAATTTTCAAGAAGGGTTTTCGTCCAATTTTCGAATATATCATCTATTGTTAATTGAAATCCTTCTAAGTAAGAAGCAGTATCCTGAATGAAATTAAGAACATATTTGTTCGATTCAGAAAGATAATTTAAAAGTTGTTCAGTTCGCTCATTTAAAGTTGCATTCGCAGTCATGAATTGATTTGATGCAATAATGGAGTCAATTAAATTCGATAATTCTTTTAATTTAAATTGGAATAAAACGCTCCTATTTTTAATAGTTTCCTGGAGTTCTTCTCTCGCATTTATCTGTGCCTTCAAATCTTTGATAATTTTGATTGTATTTTTTCGTTTCTTCATCCACATCGATTCAAGCCATTTTTCGAGGGGTTGGAGAGCGTTTAGTTTGGACGCATCTTGGGAATGTCGAAGCTCACCCGTAGCTTTGAATAGATTTGCTGCTTGTTGGCGAAGTTGAGGAGTAATTTGCTCAACAGAGATGGAGATATCATCTAATTTCCTCTTGATTTCACCTTTTTTCAGTTCAAAATTCTCTTCACATGCCTGCTGAAATAATTTTTGAGTGATATTCAACTCATCAGTAATGTTATTCAGCTGATCCTGAACGTATTCCTGAAAATCTTCTAAATCTTTGAGGATTTTTAATACGCCTTCCTTCTTTTCAATTTTCTGCAAAAATTCCTTTTCGATTAGAAGGAGGGATTCCTTTGATTTATGATAGACCGAAACCCAGTCTTTGATCAAATAATGGGTATATTCGCCGTTCAAATACTGAAATTTCGACACATTGGCTTCAATATTTTTATTGGATGAGTTAAGAATTTCTAATGCACTAGTGATATCTCTTTTAAGATTGGTTCGAGCTAACTCCACTTCATTGAGATCAAGTAAATTATCTATTTCAGCACGAATACGGTCTGTGATAGGCGCGATTCGTTCAATCGTTTCAATTATTCTTCTTTGTTCTACCGGAATCTGTCCTTTCTCCACACTAACTTCATGATAAGGAATTTGAGCCACTCTTACAATCGCCTTACCTGGGAGTACCCCATTTAAAAAGCCAGTTACGCGAAAGAAACGTTTATTCCATTTAATTTCTCCAATAATGAATTTCTCTTTTATTAAATTAGTAGCGACTGCAATCACACGCTGGAGGGCTTTAGAATAATCAGTCGCACTGAAATTCTTAGCTAGCTCAGTCAGATTCACTACATTTTGATTTACAATGTAATTTACGATATTTACAGCAATTTTTCGTGAAATAGCATCAAATCTTTCAACATATTTTTTAAAAATATCTACAGTATCCCGAATTTCAACTCTGAACCAATCATATCTCATTAGTTTTTTTACAATATATACAATTAAATCGAAACGAACAAAGCATTGCTCTGCCAGTTCTTCAATTAGAACTCTTTCACTTGTGTAAACTTCTTTTAGGATCTTTTGTTCAACAAATTCAACGAGTTCATCCCAAAGAAGAGTAAAAGACATCGTTGCCCATGCGGTTGTTCTTATATTTAACTGATGTGTTTCTGTGGAGGCAGAAAAACTCTTATCCTGCTTTTGGCAGCTTCTAAAATACTCGAAAATCTTTCCTTTATTAATATTTCTAAGTCGTTTTAATATATAAAGAGAGTATAACACCCAAAACGAGTATTCAATAGTTCCGAAACTACCGTTCGGCTCTTGTAAACCCATTAAGTCTGTAATGTATGCCTCATCAACATCTTCAATGTGATCTAAGAGAAGAAGGGAAAGCAAGCGAAACGTCTGTTGACCGTCCTTTTTCGATTTGGTTTTTGATAGGTATTCTAATATTTTATTCGCTTGAGTAGAATCTATATCATATAGAAGCTTTAAACAATAAATCGCGTAGTAAGTGGATTTCAATGAGGCTTTACATCTACAAATGGGGCAGAAATCTAAGTTGCAATGGGAGAAACCCCCATTCTTCTTTTGAAAGTTGAAAATGGAAAGGAACATAGCCTCATATTCATTTATAGAAATTACTTTTTGTTTCTTTATTAAAAATAGAATATTAATTCCATAAAAGAATGAGTGCAAGTCGATCTCTGATTCTTGTGAACTTGCTGCAAACCCATTAATCCGTTTGCAGTCCATTACATAACGTAATAACCCGTCTTTATCAGTTGCATCGACCATATTCAAATAAGATAAAGCCATTAGTGCCCAATATGTTTCCTCTAAATTTCCAAAACTCCCATCTACGCGTTGGTGTTTTAAAAGATAGTTTCCTAGCTCAAGGCTAGGTAGAATATTAATTCGTTCAATTTGGGGCTTGACCGTAATCATTGCAGTAAAATTAAAGTCTCGGTTAAAATTAAGGTTTTGGAATTTATTACGACTTTTAAAAATAAGATTAAAGGTTTTAAAAAAAAGAAATGAGAGGAGATGTGTTCAGGCTATTCTATGGCAGCTTCAAGTAATTCAACTACATCTTTGAAATCAATTGATGCATTTCTTTCCTTTATAGCATCCATTAGATTCCTTCGACAGAAAGGACATGCGGAAACGAGGATATCTGAACCCGTAGCAACCGCTTCTTCAATCCGATCAACGGCAGTTTCCATAGCGAGATCCT
>Ga0114930_10005463_pt1 | contig 10458 bp, 8 predicted proteins | sample AnhtaG_FD_87300 | JGI IMG/M metagenome (GOLD analysis project Ga0114930, IMG submission 87300) | Deep subsurface microbial communities from Anholt, Denmark to uncover new lineages of life (NeLLi) - Anholt_01485 metaG | ecosystem: Environmental > Aquatic > Marine > Oceanic > Sediment | place... | reverse complement strand
GACCGCCACATAGAACTTGCCGTCGGCCGCTGGATCGCGTGCCAGGCGGGCGCGCTCGCAGGCTGCAAGATCCAGCATCAGTTGCGCGCCGCCTTGGTTTCGGCAGTCTGCGCGCGCCTCTCCGCGCCGGCCACGATGTCGGCGTAGCAGCCCTGCGGCGCCGCGCGGTTGTCGCGCCGTCCGCGCAGGTCGGCGTGCGTGACGCGCGCTAGTCCGCCATTGTCCGCGTAGAGGAACACGTCCAGCACGCAATTGGCGGCACGGTACTGCCAAAGTTCGGCCTTGCCTTCGCTGCGCTGCAGGGCCGGTGCGCCGAGCAGCGACCGCAGCGCCGGACGATCGAGGCCCACCAGCTTGCGCGGTGAATCCGCGGCCGGCGGAACGGCGGATGGCGCCGGCGCCGCGGCCGGCGGGATGGCCGCGGCCTGCCGCTCCTGGCGGATCGGCGCCGCCGCCTGCTGGCCGTAGATTTCCGCGTTCGACAGGTTGGCGGTTACCAGGCTGGTCCTGGGGATCGTGACCTGCGGCGCCGCCTCGCCGACCGCGCGCGTGCCCGCCCCGCCGCAGCCCGCGAGCGCGCCGGCCAGCGCCAGCGCGCCCAGCGTGCGCGCCGCGCGGGCGCGTATCGGCATGGCGCCGGTCAGTCGGACGACGCGGCCGCGGACTTGTCCTGTCCGTTTGCGCCTTCGCCCCAAATCGGCGTCACCGAGCCCTGGTGACCTTCCTTGGACTGGATCGCCTGCACATCGCCGCTGATCTCGCCGCCGCGCTCGACTTCGAGTTGCCGGTAGCGGACCTTGCCAGTCACGCGACCGGTCGAGCGTACGACCAGCCGCTCGTGGCAGGCGAGCGAACCCTCGAACTTGCCGCGGATCGTGGCGGTTTCGCATTCCGCGTTGCCGCGGAACGTACCGGTTTCGGCGATGTCGATCAGCTTGCCGTCGCTGAGCGCCGCCTCGACGCTGCCTTCGACGATCAGGTGCTCGCAACTCACGATCTCGCCGTTCAAGCGGATGTCGCGGCCGACGATGAGCTTCTTGCTTTCTGCCTCCGGCACCGGCGCGGGGGCCGGCGGCGCGGGCGCGGTCGCCGGATGGGGCACATAAGCGGGCGCGGGCTGCGGATTGCGCGCGGCGGCGCCGGGCAGATCGACCAGCCGGCGCGTCAACTCGACGCGCGGGCCGCTGCGCTGGGCCGCGGCCTGCTCCTCGGCCGGGCGCATGAAGGGCTTGAGCGCGGGCAGTTCCTGCCCCTTGGCTTCGGTCTCGTCCTCGCCGATCGGGGTGATGTCGCCGTCCTCTTCCGTCTTCCTACGCCGAAACATGCTGCTGCTCCCTTGCTGCGTTCGGCACGGCCGAGGCGACGCCAAGGCCGGCCCTGTTCTCGGACTTCAAGGAGTGGAGCCGGCGCGCGCCTGCCGCAGCCGTTCGAGGATATGCACCATGGCCGCCGTGCCGACGATCGGGGCAACCAGGTTGACGATGGGGACCGTCAGCAGAAATGCCGTCAGAACCCCCGCAAGGAACACCCGCACGCGGTTCGCGCGTCGGAGCTCCCGCACCCCCTGCGGCGGCAATCGGCGCGATGCCGCCAGCTCGAAGTACTCCCGCCCGACAAGATAGCCGTTAACCCCGTAGAACACAAAGGCGTTGAGCGGGGGCACGAACAACAGGACCAGGTAGAGCGGCAGGGCCGCCAGATTGACCGCCAGGGCCACCAGGGCGAAGCGCAGCGCCCCGAGGGCCGCTTCGGCCGCGCCTTGTGGGCGCGGCGGCGGAGCCTGTGGATAATGTTTGCGCTCCACCGCTTGGGCCACGTCCTCGAGGAACAGGCCGGTCAGCGCCGAGACAGCCGCCGGGCACAGCATCACGGCAAGGGCCAGGACCGCGAGCACGCCCAGGACGTCGACCGTGGCGTTGAGCAGGGGGATGTCAGTGGGCTTCAGCTGCAGCAGCGCAAGCCACGCCCCGCCGCACAGCAGAGCGAAGATGCCCGCCGCGCCGGCCATGGACCGGGCGACGACGCGCTTCAGCGCCGGGTCGGGCAGTTGGGCGACGGCCTTGGCGAACGCGTCGAGCATCGCGCGCGAAACTAGGGGAATCCCTGCCGGCGATAAAGCCCGGCCGCTTGCCGCGCGAACGACGGCCGGTATACTCGCGCGCGCCCGGGCCGCCCGCCCCGCCGCCCCGAAAGGACCGCATGCCCGCCGCCCCGGTCGATGTCGTTGGAATCGGCAATGCGATCGTCGACGTGTTCGCGCAGGCCGACGACGCGTTCATCGCCGCCAACGGCCTGAACAAGGGGTCGATGACGCTGATCGACGAGCGCCGCGCGGAGGAGCTCTATGCGCGCATGGGCCCGGCGCGCGAGATTTCCGGCGGTTCCTGCGCCAACACCATGGCGGGCATCGCGGCGCTCGGCGGCAAGGCCGCCTATGTCGGCAAGGTGCGCGACGACCAGCTGGGCCAGGTGTTCCGGCACGACATCCGCGCCACGGGCGTGCGGTTCGACACGCCGCCGGCCAAGGACGGGCCACCCACGGCGCGCTCGCTGATCGTGGTCACGCCCGACGCGCAGCGCACCATGAACACGTTCCTCGGCGCGTGCGTGAATCTGGGGCCGGAGGACGTGGACGAAAAGCTGGTCGCCTCGGCCGCGATCACCTACCTCGAAGGCTATCTGTGGGACCGCGAGCGGGCGAAGCAGGCGTTCCTGGCCGCGGCGCGCGTCGCCCACGCGCACAAGCGCAAGACGTCGCTGACCTTGAGCGATCCGTTCTGCGTGGACCGCCACCGCGATTCGTTCCTGAAGCTGGTGCACGAGCACATCGACATCCTGTTCGCCAACGAGCTGGAGATCGAATCGCTTTACCAGGTCCGGCGCTTCGACGAAGCGCTGCAGGCGGTGCGCGGTCACTGCGAGATCGCCGTGCTGACGCGCGGGCCCAAGGGATCGGTGATCGTCAGCGGCGACGAGGTGCACGTGATCGATCCCGCGCCGTTGGCGCGGCTGGTCGACACCACCGGCGCGGGCGACCTGTACGCCTCGGGATTCCTGTGGGGGCTCACGCGCGGCTTCGGGCTGGCGCGCTGCGGGCGCATCGCCAGCATCGCCGCGGCCGAGGTCATCCAGCACTACGGCGCCAGGCCCGAGGCGGACCTGAAGTCGCTGATGCGGGAGGCCGTGGCCTGAGCGCGGCGGCGCGCACGGAAAGCCCGGCGCGCGGCTGGCGCGCGATCCTGCGCGAACGCAACATTTTGATCGTCCTGTTGCAGGGCTTCTCCAGCGGCCTGCCCCTGGCGTTGAGCGGCGCGACGCTGGGGATCTGGCTGGCCGAATCGGGCGTGTCGCTGGCGGCGATCGGCTTCGCGGCCACGATCGGGCTTTCCTACACGCTCAAGTTCCTATGGGCGCCGCTGGTGGATCGCCTGCCGCTGCCGTACCTGACGCGCCGGTTCGGCCGGCGCCGCGGCTGGGCGTTGCTGATCCAGGCGCTGCTGGCGCTGGCGATCCTCGCCGCGGGCCAGACCGATCCGCGCGCGGGGCTGTGGCTGACGGTCTCGGCCGCCGTTTGCGTCGCGTTCCTGTCCGCCACGCAGGACATCGTGATCGACGCCATCCGCATCGAAATCCTGCCTGCCGAGCAACAGGGCCTGGGGGCGGCGGCAACGCAGTGGGGCTATCGCGGAGGCATGCTGGCGAGCGGCGCCGGGGCACTCTATGCCGCCGCGTTCGGCGGCTGGGCGTTCGCCTACACGCTGATGGCCGCGCTGGTGGGCGTCGGGATGGCCGCGGTATTGTGGATGGACGAGCCGGCCGCGTCGCGGGACGCCTTGAAGCCCCTGCCTGGCGCGACCGCGGCCGAGCGCACGCGCAACTGGTTCGATGGCGCCGTGCTGGGCCCGTTCCAGGACATTCTGGCGCGCGAGGGCTGGCTGCTGATCCTGGTCGTCGTTGTGCTCTACAAGTTCGGCGACGCGCTGGCGGGGGTGATGACCAGCCCGTTCTACGTCCAGATGGGCTTCAGCAAGGTCGAAATCGCGAACATCAGCAAGGTATTCGGCGTGGCGGCGACGCTGGCGGGCGTGGCCGCGGGCGGCGCGCTGGTGTTCCGCGCCGGCATCTATCGCGGCCTGTTGGTCGCTGGCGTGCTGCAAATGCTGTCGAACCTGATGTATGTGGCGCAGGCGAGGGCCGGCCACGACCTGTGGATGCTGACCGCGACCATCGGCATCGAGAATTTCACCGGGGGGATGGGATCGGCGGCGTTCGTGGCGTATCTGTCGCTGTTGTGCAATGCGCGTTTCACCGCCACGCAGTACGCCCTGCTCTCGGCCCTAGCGGCGGTGCCGCAGCGCGTCCTTTCGGCCTCGGGCGGCGTGCTGGCCGAGGCGATCGGCTGGGTCTGGTTCTTCCTCGCCAGCACCGCGGCGGCCCTGCCGGGGCTCGCGCTGCTGGTCGTGCTGATGCGCCGCTATCCGGTCGCGCCCAGGCAGCCCTCCTAGACTCCGAAGCCCTTGAGCGCCGCGCGCACGGCAGCCACCGGGATCCGGTCCAACGAATCGCCGCCGAAATCCTGCGCGCGCAGCACGGTCAGGCGCGGGCACAATGGCGCGAATTTCGCGGGCGATGTCGGCCCGAACAGCGACACCAAGGCCACGCCGCCGGCGGCCAGCATGTGGCCGCCGCCGCTGTCGTTGGCGACCGCCGCCTTGAGCCGCCGCGCCAACGCGATCGTCAGCATCGGGGTGGCCGGAATGCCCCGCGCCGCTGCCGCTTGCAGCGGCAAGGCCGCCCCCGGGATCGCGGCGCAGCGCGGTGCCCATTCCGCTTCGTTGGGGCCCAGGATGAACGCCGGCGTCGCGCCATCGCACGCCAGCGATCCGGCCAGGGCGAGGAAATTCTCGAGCGGCCAGCATTTCCCGCGCCCGCCCGCCCCCGGCGCCAGGCCCACATAGACGGGACCGCCGGGCAGCAGCGCCGCCGCCGCCCCGGCGACGGCAGGCTCAAGCGCCAGGGGCGCGTCGGGCCGCGCCGGCAACCCCGAGGCGGCCTCCACCAGGTCGAGCATCTGGCGCACCATGGCCGCGGGCTTGCGATAGGGAAGCTTGGGCTTCGCCCCCGAGAGCAGGAATCCCGCGGCGCCCGATACGAAGCGCCCATGCGCGATGCGCCGGACGATCAGGGTGGTCAGCACCCGGCGCTGCGTGTCGATCACCAGGTCGAACCGGCGCCCGGCCAGCGGCCGCGCCGACCACAGCTCGCCCAGGCGCGAGCCGATGCCCGCGTCCTCGACCGTCTCGTCGATCAGCCCTTGGGCCAGCGGCTTCAGCTCGTGGGCGAAGACGCTGCGACCCTTGCCGGCCAGCCAAGTGATCCGCGCGCCGGGAAACGCATGGCGCAGCGCGCGCAGGAACGGCAGTTTCATCAGGCCGTCGCCGAACGCGTCGAGCCCGACATAGACGCAGATGGTCGCGGGCGCTTGCATGCCGGGGCTGATGTAGCATCAAACCGCGCGGCCCGGCCATATCAGCCGGCAGCTTGACCGGCCGCCTGCCGCCGCCGAAGATCGGCGCCCAAGGCCGCAAGCGGACGACGATCGGCCGCCTGTAGCCGCGGGGGGATCCGTCCATGGCCGCGAAAAAGATCGCCGGCGCCGATCTGGGCTTGCCGAGATTCACGGCGCCGACGCCCACGGCCAAGGTCTATCCGTTCGACTTCTCCTCGCACAGGCGCGCGGGGCAAGCCTTGAAGTTCGGCCTGTCGATCGACGACCCGGCCTTCAACATCTTCGTGCTGGGCGAAAACCGCAGCGGCCGCATGACCGCGACCCTGAACTACCTGCGCAGCATGGCCGAGAAGCGTCAGCCGGCGAACGACTGGCTTTACCTGTTCAACTTCGCGCGGCCGCACAAGCCCAAGCCCTATTGCATGGCGCGCGGCGCAGGCCGCGAATTCCGCGACCGGATGGCGTCGGCGATCGCCCATTTCCGCCAGCAGTTGCAGAACGCGTTCGAGGGGCCGGAATACACCGCGAAGCTGCAGGGCGCCGGCGCCAAACTGCGCGAGCGGTTCGAGAAAGCCTCGGCGGAGCTGAACGAATCGGCGCGTGCCCAGGGGCTGCGCATCCAGCAGACCGACCAGGGCGTGGGCATCGTCGCCGTGGACACGGAAGGCAACCCGCGGCCCTGGGACACGCTCGCGCCCGAGGAGCAGCAGAAGCTGACGCTGGCGGCTAAGGGGATCGGCGAGCAGATGCGGGTCATCGCCGCCGACGCGCAGCGCGCGGAGGAACAGGCCGGCACGGTGGTGCGCGACATCCGCAAGGACATCGCCTACGGCATCATCGACGGGCCGCTCACGCAACTCGAGCAGGAGTACAGCCAGCACCGCGGCCTGCGCCGCTGGCTGGTGCAGTTGCGTGAGGACATCCTCGATCACCTCGATCAGTTCACCGCCGCGCCGGCGGAGGGCCGCGACTGGGCCGGCGAGCGGTACGCCGTGAACCTGATCGTCGACAACGCCGACATGCCGCACATGCCGGTGGTGCTGGAGCCGAACCCGACCTACGCGCGGCTGTTCGGCGCGATCGAGTACCACTCCGTCAGCGGCACGCTGGTGACCGACTTCCGGCTGATCCGCGCCGGAGCGCTGCACCGCGCCAACGGCGGCATCCTGGTGCTGCGCGCCGAGGCCGTGGCGCGCGAGGCAGGGGTGTGGGAGGCGCTGAAAGGCGCCCTGCGCGACGGCGAGGTGCGGATCGAGGAGCCCTACCGCGCCAACATGCCGGCGATGGTCGAATCGCTGGTGCCGAAGGCGATCCCGCTCAAGGTGAAGGTGGTGCTGGTGGGCGCGCCGCGCTGGTACTACCTCTACTCCTTGGCCGACCCGAACTTCCTCGACTACTTCAAGGTCAAGGCCGACATCGACCCCGACATGGACGCGACGCCCGACAACCTGGGCGTGTACGCGCAATTGCTGCGCGAGGCCGCGGAGAACCGCGCCGGCGGCGCCAAGCTCGACTCCGCGGCGACGGAGTACCTGCTCGGCCAGGCTTCGCGCTGGGCCGACGCGCGCGACAAGCTGACCTCGAAGTTCGAGATCATGGAGGACGTGCTGGTCGAAGCCGGAACGCTGCTGCCGCCGCCGCAGCCCGCAGGCGGCGCGCGCACCATCGGCCTGGACCAAGTGCGCCAGGCGCTGGCCGAGCGCCGCCGGCGCAACGCGCGGGTCGAGGACCGCAGCCAGGAGACGATCAAGAAGCGCATCATCAACATCAACACGGCCGGCAAGGCGCTGGGCCAGGTGAACGCGCTGACGGTCCTGGACACGGGCGACCACGCCTTCGGTCTGCCGTCGCGCGTGTCGGCGCGGATTTTCGCCGGGCGGCTCGGGGTCACGAACATCGAGCGCGTGGTCGAGATGGGCGGGCCGCTGCAGCAGAAGAGCGTGCTGATCCTGGAGGGGTTCCTCAACGGCCGCTTCGCGCAGAAATTCCCCCTCTCGTTCTCGGCCTCGATCACGTTCGAGCAGAACTACGGCGGCGTGGAGGGCGACAGCGCCACGATGGCCGAGCTGTGCGCGCTGATCTCGGCCCTGTCGGGCGTGCCGCTGCGCCAGGACATCGGCGTCACCGGCTCGATGGACCAGATGGGCAATGCCCAGGCCATCGGCGGCGCCAACCACAAGATCGAGGGCTTTTTCCGCACCTGCCGCGAGCGCGGCCTCACCGGCGCGCAAGGCGTGATCGTGCCCGCGTCCAACGAGCGCAACCTGACGGTGCGCGACGACGTGGCGGAGGCGGTGGCGGCGGGCAAGTTCCAGGTCTGGAGCGTGGCAAACGTCGACGAGGCCGTGGCGCTCTATACCGGCATGAAGACCGGCGAGGCGGACGCCAAGGGCAACTATCCCACCGACACGGTCTATGGCCGCGTGCTGAAGCGCCTTGCCGAGTTCGACCGGATTCTCACCAGGCGCGCGGCGCGCCTGTAAGTCCGCGCTACTCCGCCGGCGCGGGCGCGGCCTTGAGGTGGCTGTGTTCGCGCGGGAACAGCACCGCCGCCACGAACACGAACGTCCCCAGCACGCCCAATACTGTGAAGACGCTCGTGAACCCGCCGCCCAGCTCGTGCAGGATCGAGATCATCGGCACCGCCGCCGCCGCCACGCCGAACCCGACGAAATAGCGCACCGCGAACACGCGCGAGCGGAACTCGTCGGTGGTGTAGCGCGCGACCATGGTGTCGTTGATCGTCACCTGGCCGAAGATCGCGACCATCACGCAGCCGGCGGCCAGCAGCATCAGCCAGTCCGTGGCGTAGGCCGCGACCAGGAGCCCCGGCGCGGCGAAGGCCGAGACCGCCAGGAACGAGGCCTTGAGGCTGTAGCGGTCGACCATGCGGCCGACCACGAGCTGGGCCATGGCGCCGACGGCGTAGATCGCCGCCGCCAGCGCGCCCACCGTCGCGGCGGAATCGGCGAGCCGGCCCAAGCGCTCGTCGAACAGCTTGGGCAGCGCGATCGTGGCCCCCTGGAAGATCAGCCCGCCCACCAGAACGACGATCGTCAGCACCGCGAACACCCGCACGACCAGCGCCCGCGGCACGTCGAGCGCGCGCCTGGCCCTGCCGCCAGGGGCCTTGCCGGCGCCGTCGGGCACCAGCAGCCACAGCGCCGCGCCGATCAGCGCGGCGACGGTGCCGGGGATGATGAACGCCCAGCGCCAGCCCAGGAACTGCGTGATCGCGCCGGCGATCAGCGCGGCGCTCGCCACGCCGATGTTGCCGAACACGCCGTTGAGACCCATCACGCGGCCGAGGCGGTCGCCCGCATTGGCCGCCAGCATGGCGTTGCCGACGGGATGGTAGATCGACGAGAACACGCCGATCAGCGTGAGGCCCACGGCGAGCATCCACGGTTGCGTGCTGAGGCCCGTCAGCGCCGTCGACGCGCCGATGCCCACCAGGAACACGATCATCATGTTGCGCCGGCTCCAGCGGTCGCCCAGCCACCCCGCCGGCAGCGACCCCGCGCCGAACATCACGAAGGTGCCGACCGACAGCGCCAGCAGCTCGCCGTAGCTGAGGCCGAACTCCCGGCCCATGCCCAGGACGGCCGTGGGAAAGATCAGCAGGAACATGTGATCGATGAAATGCGCGACGTTGACGAACCCGATCACGCGCGCCTGGGAAACCTGGCCCATGGAGAAGTCCCGGTAGAGCCGCAACCGCCGGCAGAATGGCACGGCGCGGCCCGGAGCGCCAGTTTTGCCGCCTCGACGCTGGCCCGGGTTGGCGCTAGTTGTTCTGCTCCCGTCCCTTTCGAAGAAGCGGTTCCATGAACAACGCACTTCCGCAGCACGCCCGCGTCGTCGTGATCGGCGGCGGCGTGGTCGGCTGTTCCGTCGCCTATCACCTGACCAAGCGCGGGTGGAAGGACGTGCTGCTGCTCGAGCGCAAGGAGCTGACCAGCGGCACCACCTGGCACGCGGCGGGCCTCATCGGCCAGTTGCGCGCGACCCAGAACCTGACGCGCCTCGCGGTCTATACCGCCGGGCTCTACCGGGGCCTGGAGAAGGAAACCGGGCAGGCAACGGGCATGAAGCAGAACGGTTCGCTGTCGGTCGCCTGCGACCGGGAGCGGTTCGAGGAGCTGAAGCGCGGCGCCTCGATGGCCGGCAATTGCGGCTTGGAAGTCCACGTGCTGACGCGCGAGCAGGCGAAGGAGAAAAATCCGCTGCTGAACATTTCCGACGTGGTGGGCGCGGTGTACCTGCCCAAGGACGGGCAAATCAACCCGATCGACGTGACCCGCGCGCTGGCCATCGGGGCGCGCCAGGGCGGCGCCCGGATCGTCGAGAACTGCAAGGTCACGGGAATTTCGCTGAAGGGCGGCAAAGTCGCGGGCGTCTCCACGGCGCTGGGCGACGTGGCCTGCGAGTACGTGGTGAACTGCGCGGGGATGTGGGCGCGCGAGGTGGGGCGCATGGCGGGCGTGGCGGTGCCGCTGCACGCCGCCGAGCATTTCTACGTCGTGACCGAGCCGATCGAAGGCTTGCCGCGCGACCTCCCGGTGCTGCGCGAGCCGGGCGCCTGCATCTACGTGAAGGAGGACGCGGGCAAGCTTCTGGTGGGCTGCTTCGAGCCGGTCGCCAAGCCCTGGGGCATGGACGGAATCCCGGAGGACTTCAGCTTCGGCACGCTGCCCGACGACATCGAGCATTTCCAGCCGCACCTGGAATCGGCGATGCGCCGGCTGCCGATCCTGGAGAAAGCCGGCCTCAAGACGTTCTTCAACGGGCCGGAGAGCTTCACCCCGGACGATCGTTACCTGGTCGGCGAATCGCCGGAGGTGCGCAATTTCTTCGTCGGCGCCGGGTTCAACTCCATCGGCATCCAGTCCGCGGGCGGCGCGGGACGGGTGCTGGCGGATTGGATCGTGGACGGGCGCGCGCCGATG
>Ga0114930_10005462_pt1 | contig 10460 bp, 7 predicted proteins | sample AnhtaG_FD_87300 | JGI IMG/M metagenome (GOLD analysis project Ga0114930, IMG submission 87300) | Deep subsurface microbial communities from Anholt, Denmark to uncover new lineages of life (NeLLi) - Anholt_01485 metaG | ecosystem: Environmental > Aquatic > Marine > Oceanic > Sediment | place... | reverse complement strand
CTTGATGCCGTTCTTGGCGGGGTTGCTGCAGTAGAAGTAGTTGTCGTAGATGTGGCCCTGCCGGCAGTCGGCGATTGAGATCAGGGCGCCCTCCTCATCGAGGTTGACGCGGAAGATGCAGTCGTGAATCCTGATCGCCCAGCAATTCAGATCCAGATGCACGGTGTTGGCGCTGCCCTCGACCGGGAGTAGCTCCGCCGTCTTGTAGCCGTTGCCCTCGAAGTAGCAGTTGTTGATGGTCAGTCCATGCGTATTCCTCACGAATATGGCCGCCTTGGCGCACCTCTCGAGGCCGCAGCTTTCGATGCGCGAGCCGTGGACGCCGCTGAGGTGAATGCCGATGCCGTCGCGGCTGAAGTAGCAGTCGCGGATGACGCAGTTGTTGAAGTGCCCGCCGCCGCGGAAGCCCGCCTCCTTGCACCAGCGGATGGTCGAGTTCAGGAAGCGGCTCGACCAGCCCTCGGCATAGACCCCATATTGCGCGGCGCCAGCGATGTAGCACGTGTCCAGCGTGAAGTAGTTGTGCCACTTGACGTTCAGCGTGATGTTGCCGCCGCGCAGGTGCACGTGGGAGAGCTGGCCGTGGGTCGCGGGCTTCTCGTACTGCAGGCCGGTCCAGTTGACGCAGTTCTCCATCTCGACCTGCTGGGAGATGATGGACTTGAACTTCCCGGCGCCGAACATGCGGATGTTGTTGCGCAGGAACGGTTTGCCGTCCACCTCGACGGGCACGATCTCGATGGCTTTGCGGATCTTGTACTCCCCCGTCGGCACGTAGATCGGCTGGCGGTTCTCGCGCGCCTCGGCGATGGCCGCCTGGAAGGCGGGTTGCCAGTCCTCGGTCTCGGTTCCCAGGTTCAGAACGAGGGCTTTGAAGGCGGCTACGTCAACGACGTCGGCAGCGGGCTGGGCGAGGCACGGCGACGTGCAAGCCGCCAGTGCGACGACCGTCGCTGGGACGGCTGTCATACTGCGCATGATGATGCCTCCCCGGGCAGAGAGCCGCGAGGCTGGCGACGACGGCGGCGCGTGGCCGTTGTTGTCGTAGGTCTAATCCGTCGCGCCGTCGCTACGGTGAGTGTGGCGCGTAGGCCACAGCAGCGAATCTTCGGCAGATGCGAGCGCGTGCTCGAGGTCACAACTCCGCCAAGCCGCCGTCGGAATCGAATGGGAGCTGCTGTGGTGTGTCGGACACGGCGACATCCCCCCGGCCGCGCAGCTCGTCAGCGAGGGGCTCTGATGCGTGCAAACGCCGGAGGTGGAGAGTGTCTTCGATGATGGCAATGCGTGGTGCGCGTTGGTTGGGCACGGACAGCAGCTCCAGCGCCGCGTCGAGCAGTGCCTCGTCCGTGGGCAGCGCCAAGGGGATCCGAGCGCCGGGAACGGACCGAGCCGTCATCGTGTTCTTTCGCGTCGCGTCGATGTTTATGGCGTCCACGAGGCGCTGCGTCGTCAAATCCGCCATCCCGATGCCGACGGCGTTGCCGTGCGTACCTGACGTCAACTCGAGGACCCCGACCACATGCATCCGGGGGCTTGGCGGCAGTCCCTCCCCCAGGCACACCGTGCGGCCAATGACCTTGGCGTCCATGCCCGTGCCACTGATGTCCTTGCCCATTCGGCGCACGAGGAGCACCTCGGCCTCCTCGAAGGGTAGCTTTGGCGCCCATTCTTTCGCCGTCACCAGCAGCTCGCGGTCGCGACGCTCGAAGTCCTCCGGCTGAACCGCCTCGACCAGGGCCGTCTCGGCCCACGAGTTCTCCACGATGGCCAGCCCGAGCAGTATCTTCCCGGTGTTCAGGATCGCGCGGGCCGTCTGCGGAACGATGTCGCGAAGCCCGGCGGTGCCCCACGAATGAACCAGCATGGCGCCTTCGGCTTTCCCGAGCCCCACGGCCAACATCTTGAGCAGTCCGCTCTCGATGGTGCCGCCAAAATCCGTGTGCGGCTTTACGCGGTTCACAACCACGATGCCGTCGGCCTCGTGCGCCAGCCGGTCGATTCGCACTGTGGTTCCGGCCGGGGTACGGCCAAGGCACACCGTTGCCATGCAAGAGCGGATGGGCGCGCCGAGGGTTTGCTCGGTCACCCCCATGGCCGCCAGCAGGGCCTGCTGGCCCTCGGCCGTTCCGCTGCCGTGTGTCCCCATTGCGGGCACTATGAAGGGTTGCCCGCCGCATTTGCGCACGAAATCCACCAGAATGCGCAGAATTGCCGCAATGTTGGCTATACCACGGCTCCCTGCGGTGATAGCAATGCTCGCCCCCGCCGGCAGGCGGTCGCCAAGGCCTGATTCGGCCAGGCGGCCGGCCACTATAGTCTCGATGTCCGTCAACACCGGCGCTGAGCGCGCCTGATGCACCTCGTGGACGACAATATCACCCGCACGCACGCGCATCACTCCTCGGGGAGGCCCCCGCCGATCCTTTGTGGGCCGCGAAACAAGCGCACTGGGGCACTTCCTTGGCCTAATGGCGGTCTCCTTCGGGCGGAAGAGCCACCAGTTGCCGCCCAGGAGGGCGCCGCCTTGGCCCGTCTCAGGCTAACTCTGGACGAGGCAAACACAGTGGAACGTGGTATATGATACGAAGACAGGCGGAGCCACGGGCGGTCTCCTTGGAACCGCGCTATGAGGCGCTGTCCACGCGGCAGCGCATTGGTGGCTGCCGTCGGGGGAACGACATGCCGACCGATGTCGAAGAACCTGAAGAGGCTCCCGTTGTCCCATACGTTTCGGAACAGGTCAAGACTGCCGTCGTGACTCTTCAGTCGGCCGTGAGGGGCCTGACCGCGTACCCGGCAGGGCATACGATCCCCGCCAGCCTCCTCGAGCGCGCCTACAAGACGATCAAGCAGGCGGCGGCCGAGCAAGACGGCACCCTGGACCTGGTGATCAAGGCAGCCACGCTGCAAGCCAATGACTGCCGGTTTCGAGACAACCTGCGGGCACCACAGCGTTTGACAGACACTCTCGTGGACCGTGGCCTGCGGGCGCTCATCTTCCGAGAGGACCTCTCCATCGACGCGGTTTTCGCCGCCGCGGCTGTGCTCGCCACCGATGCGGATGTGCTGTACGACGAAGGTGGCGCCGCGCTAATACTTCTGGAGGCGGCCCAGTTCGGCGTCGTTGCCATCCCGATGACGCGCCCATTGGAGTCCCAGCCCGACGCGGACGAGCAACGGTGGGACGCACTCACCGTGGACGTGGCCAAAGGACTTATGAGTTCCGGAATGGCGAGCGATGAGGCTAAGGGCCTTCTGGATGCGGCCCAGTCGCCAGAAGCTGCCGCGTTGCTTGCGGAAGCCGCACGGCGGGTGTGTGGGGACAATACGAACGCGGATCACCTGACAGAGCTCCTGGTGCAGTTGGCGAAGGCGCTGGCCGATCCGGATGTGACCGCGGAGGCCATCACCGCGTTGGTGCAATCCTTCTTGGAGCAGTGCCCCGGGAAGGAGAGCGAGCAGGTAGCAGCCCTGCTGAGCGATCCGGCCATCCTCGCCGTTCTTTCCAGCATAGGGATACAGGCGGCCAACAAGCTGGCAAAAGTGCTCGAGGCATTGAGCGACACGAGCGAGGCGGACGAGGAGGACGAGGCACTGCTGGTCGGCAACCAAGCGGCCCTTCTCCGACGGTTGCTCGAGGAGGAGACGGACCCGTGGGAGTACCGAACGTTGCTCGACGCTCTGGTGGATGCCTTTCCGGAACAGGTGGTGCGCGGTCACTTCGGTGAGGCATTAGCAAGCGTGCAGATGTTGAGGGCCCACGCGGACGGAGAGGCGCCCGACGGGGCGGCTCGAGACGCCGACGCCGCCCTTGAGCGCATGGCCACGAGGTACGTGCTGGAACTCATCCTCCGCACCCTTGCGGAACGCACCTCGACACAGGACGCGCGGGTCCTGTGCGACATCGTCGTCGGGATGGGGCCTCCCGCCGTGCCCGGGCTCGCGGGGCTGCTGGAGGAGGCGGAGCAGGAAGGGCTGCGGGATATCGTGGACATGCTGCGCGGCATCGGCACGCCGGAGGCCATCGATGTGCTCGTCGCGGAGCTTCTGTCAGCAGAACTGGGCAGGGGCAGGTGTATTGTCGAGGCGATCCGCCAGCGCCCGGAACGCGCCAGCACAGCCGTACTAGTCGCCGGGCTGGGTCATCAGCGGGCGGAGCTCCGACAGGCGGCCGCCTTCGCCCTCGGTCAACTTGGGGATGCGGCGGCCATAGCTGGTCTGGGTCGCATTGCCCGCCGCCGGGGCATTTTCCGGCGCAATGCTGCGGTGCGTCGGGAGGCTGTACGGGCGTTGGGTGGCTTCCGCGACAGCGCTGCCGCCGATGAGCTGGCCAATGTCGCACTCGGGCGGCACCTGTGGCCCTGGCAGCGTGACATTAATGTTCGTATCGCGGCTGTACGGGCCCTCGCTCAGCACGCCAGTCCGAAGGCGCGCGAGTACCTCGCTCTCATTGCTCAGCGCTGCAAGCGCGCTGTGGCTGCGGAGGCATGGCGGGCCCTTGGCGGACGCCAGCATGTCCGCAAGGCAGCCTCTGATGCAACAGCAGTGACGCAACGGCACCCGGCAGGCGCCACGGCGGACACCAAGGCGTCCGCACGGGAGACGACGGTCGCATCTGCAGAACGGGGGTAGGACTGTGGCAAACCAATGGGAGATGCTGCGCACGAGAGCGGCGGCCGCGAGGGGCGGACGCCGGGAGAGCTCGGCCGCCTCGGCAGTCCGCATCGTTCAAGCCATCGATCAATGCGTTGCCAGCCTGCGCCTCTACGGGGCACATCACCCCATGACGGCAGCAGCGGTGTCTACGAGCCGGGCGACGATATCGGGAGAGCTGCGTGCTGCTGAAGTCGAGGTCTCCATCGCTGGCGACATCCTGCTCACCGACGGCCGCCCCGTGCCGACACGCGTTGCGGCTGTCAACAAGCTGTTGAAGCGATGCCACGAGCGCGACATTGGCTCCATAGTCTTCTGTCGTGGGTTCGACGACCGCGAGTTTGGCGCGCTTGTTGGCATCTTGACAGCGGATCCGGGAGACATCAAGGAGCTTGGTGGCCCGGCGGTGGCCATCTCAGCGCGCGGCGCCGAGCGTATCCGGATAATGGATGATCCCGGCGAGGAGGAAGAAGAGGAGCCGGAGGACGGCGAGGATGCCCGCCGGTTGTATGACCTGGCACTGCGAACCGTTGAAGAGTCGATGGAGCAAGCCCGCCTGGGAACGCTCCGGAGCGTCGGGGGCGTACGGACGGCGGCGCGCCTGCTCATGGGCGCCATCCTTCGAGACACCTCGGCGCTGCTGGCGCTGACCACGATCCAACGCTACGACATCTACACGTTCGCTCACTCCGTCAATGTTGGCATCCTGTCGCTGTGCCTCGGCGCCGAGCTCGGGATGACCGGGCAGATGCTCGAGATGCTCGGTGTCGGAGCGCTCCTGCACGACATCGGCAAGACAACAGTGCCGAAGGAGATCCTTCTCAAGCCGGCGGAGCTATCCGCCGAAGAGTTCGAGAGCATCCGTGGGCACCCTGAAGAGGGTGCCAGAATGTTGCAGAAGATCCCGGCCATTGGCGCGATTCCGCCACTGATGGCATACGAGCATCACATGACCCTTGATGGCGGCGGGTATCCGGAGCGGGCTCCGGGCTACAAGATCTCGGAGCCAGCCCAGGTCGTGTGCGTCGTGGACCGGTACGACGCCATGACATCTGTGCGTCCCTACCGGAATGCTTTTCCGCCGGATAAGGCACTGCAGCACATGTCGGCGCTGGCCGGCCAGGAGACAGACCGGCGAGTCACACTGGCCTTGGTGGGCATGCTCGGGATCTATCCCGTCGGGTGCTGTGTGAGACTGAACACAAATGAGATCGCGGTGGTGGTCAAGCGGGGGATCGGCGACGTGCGACGGCCGTGCGTGGCCGTGATCCTGGACCCGGACGGCAACAGGCTCACCGACTCGGTGGAGATCGATCTTGGGGACCCGCAGATCGACGGAACCCACGAACGCCGCATCGTGGTCGGCACCGTGGATGCAGCCACGAAGGGTATCGACGCGGCGGAGGTTCTGCAACAGGCGAGAGCAAGCTAGTGCTCGAACGAGTCTGTGGGGGTTACGCCTCTGAGCTCAAAAGGGCAGGCGGCCGCTGAGCAGGCCCAGGGCCCTCACAGCTTCACGACGAACCCTCGGCTCCGGGCTCTTCGCCGATTCAGCCAACGGGACCCACGTCTCCTCAGGCCCCACTTGCCCCAGCGCCTTGGCCGCCGCTCTTTGGACCTCAGTGGAGTCACTGCTAAGAGCCGCCACCAACGCCGGTGCGGCGCCCACCGACCCAATAGCCCCGAGAGCCTCGGCCGCCGCCGCCGCCCGAGTCGGGCTCGCCGAGTTGAGCATCTCCAACAGCTTCTGCTCCGCCTTCGAGTCGCCGCAACGCCCGAGGGCCTTCGCCGCCGCTGCGGCGATGAAGTCGTCCTTGTCGTCCACGCCAACGGCGAGCGCCCCCACTGCTGCGCCCGTCCCGATCTGTGAAAGGGCGGTGATGGCCGCGGCGCGCACTTCGGACACCGGATCGTTTGCCAGAATCTCGGCGAGCAGCTCCGTGGCCCCTACGTCCTCGAATTCTCCCAAGCAATCAATGGCCGCCAAGCGCGTTGCCGTATCGGAGCCGCTGCGAGTCATGTCTCGGATCTTGTTCGGGCTGGCGAAGTGCTCAGCGCGGTCCACGGCCCACGAGGCCGCTTGTCGGACCGTCTCATCATCATCATCGAGCGCGTCCCGCAGCACCGAGAACCATTCCTGCATTGCGGACCACCTGTTCAGGGCCAACGGCGTTGCCCCGCGTTTGCTTATCCGCCCCCGCGCGGCAGCGCCATGGCCTCACTCGCCTGGCGCACGTCCGCGTCCGCATCGGCGACGTACACGTCTCCGTCCGCTATGGCCACGACCTGCAATCTACCGGCTATCACGTCGCCCGCCCTGACGAAGTAGATGAAGTCCTGTTCGCGGACCAGACCGATGGCTCCGGCCCGACCGGACACCGTGCCCGCGGACACCGGGAATGCTGTGCTCGACTCCCCCAAAGGCCCACCGTCTGGGAGCGCCGCGCCGTCTTCGATTTGGATCTCGACGCCGGTGATCGGCTGGCCGGTGCGTACCACAATGTTGCGCTCGGCTTCCTCGCCTGGGGCACGAGTCCCGTTGCCGTGCACAGTGATCTGAACTCCCTCGGCCCGCACGACTGCCAGGGTGGCGTTCTCGGACAGCTTATCGCCGGCCGCGTACAGGCGCGTGCGGCCTTCCAGCGAAATTGCGGCCAACAGCCACCCCTCGCGCCCCACGACGCCGGCGAGTACCGGGCGTGGCCCCCTCGGGAGCTCCTCCTCCTGCGGCAAATCCTCCCCCGGCCCGCCGGGCCCGAGTTCGGGGAGGTCAGGCGGTACAGTCACCGACGCGGATACGTCCGCTCCTGGCGCTTCTGCGGGCGTCTCCGGCGCCGTCGCCACCCCGAGGCCCCGGCCAAAGGGGGATGGCCGCGCGCCGGCCACCGCGACAGTTTCGGGAGACGCAGGCGACTTCGGCGTCGGACCAATGGGCTTAGCCCCGGCAGCGGGTTGGAATACGAAAAACGCTATCTCTGTGGTCACGGTGATCTCATGGCTGCCTTGTCCCGCCGCCAGCGTCACCTGAGTCAGTCGCAGCCTTGGTCGGTGATCGTGCAGCGCCGCGACCAAGCGGTGGATGGCCTGATATGCCCCCTCGAAGTCAGCCGTCACCTTCACCTCAAAGAGGCCGTGATCGATCGTGCCCGCCGAATCTTGTTGGGTCGGGTTCACTCGTCGCGGAGCGGCAACGTTTACGTTCACGAGACGAGCCCGGTGGGTCGCTGCGAGTCGGGCGAGCTGCTGCAGGAATCCGGAGGACTCCTCGGCCGTCCACATGCCGGCAGCGTGCATCACGTGCTGCACTCGCGTGCTGCGCAGCCCCACGACGTTCTGGAGCTCGTCTTGCATCTGCGCAAGAGTGCGCTTCGAGGCGACGAGACCGCCGGTGCTGGGTCGCAAGAGCACCCAATAGCCGATAACGCCGGCGAAGACGGCGATCGAGACAGTGATGATGATGCGATCACGAGCGGACATGGCGGCACCCTGTCCACGCCGGCGGCGGCGTTATGTCGTTGGCGGGCCTGCAACATCAGGCGCCACGATGAGCTGCAGCAACCCTCACCGGACGCTCGCGACGATGTCGAAATCGAAGTAAGCTTCCCCATCCGCCTCAGCGGCGCGCAGCGAGCTCAGACGGGCGAAGGCAATGAACTCAGAGGCCTCAAAGGCGCGAGTCAGAGCGACGGCATCAGCTTCGCTCCGTATGCTGCCGCCTATGCTCACATCGCCTTCTTTGTCGATGGTGACGTTTTCCAGCCGCGCCTCCACGGGCAACACTTCCACCAGAGCAGCGATCACCTCCGGAGCGTGCGTGGCACGCCCCGGTGCGGTCAAGCTCTTGTTGGCCTCGATAGCTTCTAGCAGAGCTGCTTTCTGCTCTGCGGTAAGTCCGTCACTGCCTTCTGCGATACTGGCGTGAACTTCGGCGATCTGCTGCTCCACGAATTGCTCCCGGCGATCGGCCTCGCGCGCCAGAGACCGGGTGACGACGGCGCCGAGAGCGAAGCACAAGAGGAGTATAGCGCCCGGAGCAAGCATCTTCGCCAGAGCGCGAACATCGATCGTCGGCCTCTCGGCTCGCACAACGGAGAGGGGAATGCAGAAGGCATCCGAAGCTTCCGCCGCCCGCAGCGCAGCTCCCAGGGCCGGAGCCAGAGTTGAGCCATTCGTCAACTCCGCCACGTCGCCGCCCGGCTCTGCGGTCGGCACGCCCGAGAGCGGCGCAGTGGCGCGGGCTGCCACGCCCGTTGCCTCCGCCACTTTGTCATAGAACTCTCTTGCGACGGGGGCGTCGGAGACGAATAGGATTTGCTGCAGGGGTTCGGCGTCTCGGAACTGGCGCTGGAAGAACTGGACGCAGCGAGCCACTTCAGTGGCAACCCGGTCGTGGCCCTCCGGTGTCGCTGAATCGTCGCCACCGGCTACGTCCTCTGCCCGCAAGTCCAGCATGTGCGAGAACAGCACCGCTCGGCCGCATATCACCAGCACTTGGGTTCGCCGGCTTGTCAGGAACAGCGCCATCGTCGGGGCGGCAGCTTCCAGATCCAGCTCGCCCGCGAAGGCCATCGCCCGACACGCCGCCAGGCCGCTGGCCTCCACACACTCTGCGCGGCCGCCGACCTCCCGCAGCATGGACCACCCGGATTCCGACACTTGGCGGTTCGTCGCAGCTAGCGTTACCCGAAGGCGGCCCTCTCCCTCCGGCCCCTGGTGCTCGTGCGCCTCGTACCCCACTATCTCGTCGCCCATTGAGAACATGGAGTAATGCTCCACATGTGCGCGGACGGCGGCGTCAACGTCGGGCGTGGCGTCTTGGGCAAGGTCGAGGCTCCGCACCAGCACACTGCTGCCGCTGATGGCGAGTGCGCAGGCTGCCGACCCCGGATCGATGCCGTGCTCCCCTACCGCCGCGGCCACTGCATTGGCCAAGGCTCGGGGATCGCGGATTACACCGGACTCTTCAACGGCGACGAGGGGGATGGGATCATCGCGGACGGCGGCTAAGGCGGGCCCACTGCTTCCGCCTTGCAGTGCAACAACTCGCAGGCGGCCCTCGGAGACGTGAATTCCTAGGGCGCATTCCCCTGGGCCCAGCATTGGCTCGCCTCGTGCGTGGTTTCCCAACTATACCACATTACGGCCTTGTAAACAATGCCCATCGATGCGTGTGGCAACCTGGGTTCAGGGAGCAGCCACTTCCGTATAGCGCAGGATGGTGGCCTTGGGGGCTCCGACGTGAACCTCGGCCTGGATCGCTCGCGTGATGTCGGTGGCACGCCCCGAGACGGTGACCGTATACAAAGGGCCGGAGCCGGTGACGTCTACCGAGTAGTAGCGGCCTGATCCCGCGGGAAACTCCACGTCCGAGACGGTGGCGTCCACTGCCGTGCCTCCGGCGGCCAGTGTGGCCACGGCATCGGCCAGGCCCGCATCGGCTACACCGAGCGCCTTGGCGTATCTCTCGTGGCTGCCGGCCAGAGAGAACTCTATCGCCGCAGCGTCCATGAAGGCAATGATCAGAACGAGGGAGAGTGCTACCACGAGCACAGCGATGAGCAGCGCCACGCCGCGACGCCGGCCGCGTGGGGAGAGGCGTCTGTGATGGCGGCGAGCTGGGATCCGCATCTTCATCGCTGTGTCCCTAGTACAGCAACTCGAGTCCCGGCACGGTGTGGTGCGCTAGTCCGACGTCGGCCTCGAAGGTGGCTCCGGAGATGCCAAGGTCTGAGCCAATGTAGGCCGCGCCACGAACCGTACCTGTTATCCAGGCCCCAGCACCAGCGTAGAGCACTCCTGTGACG